>Ga0265314_10003233_pt1 | contig 15931 bp, 10 predicted proteins | sample 4126metaG_FD_203106 | JGI IMG/M metagenome (GOLD analysis project Ga0265314, IMG submission 203106) | Rhizosphere microbial communities from Carex aquatilis grown in University of Washington, Seatle, WA, United States - 4-1-26 metaG | ecosystem: Host-associated > Plants > Roots > Rhizosphere >... | reverse complement strand
AAGCGCGACCCGGCGTCGGCCGCGGCGGTCAACGCGGCGGACAACGCGTCGGCGGCCGCGGCCGACGCGGCCAGCAGGGCGGCCATGGACGCGGCCACCCGGGCGGCGATGGACGCGGCCGTCCAGGCCGCCACCGACGCGGCGGTCAACGCGGCGGTCAGCGCGGCCACCGACGCCGCCGTCTCCGCCGCGACCGACGCGGCGGCTCACGCCGCGCACGGCGGCGGCGCGGCAGGCGGCCACCACTAAGCCCGTCGGCCCCGCGATCCCCTCCCGGAACGCCGAACGCCGCAAAGGCGCGACCGCCCCGAACCGGCCTGGCGGGGCGGTCGCGTCAGCGGATATCCGCTCAGGCCTGCGAGCGCCAGCCGCGGTGGTAGCTCTCCTGAACGACCTTCGAGTACGGTGCGGGCGAGACGACCGCGCGGACGGCGACCTGCTCGTGCGGCTGCACGGTGGTCTTCTTCGACCCGCCGCCCGGCTCGCCCCAGATGACCTTGACCTCGGCGCCGATCGGCACGTCGGGGTCGACGGTGGCGAGCGACAGCCCGGACCGTTCGTTCGCCGAGTACCCGGTGAACATGGACAGCCCGACGACCTTGCCGCCCGAGTCCGTCACCGAGTCGAAGTTGGACGAGCCGTAGTTCGCGTTCGGCAGGTCGAAGAACTGGTAGCCGGGGCCGGGGCCGAGCGGTGAGGCGAGGACCTGGCCCAGGTCCTCGGCGTTCCAGGCGAGGGTCACCTTGCGCCGCTGCACCGCGGGGTCGAGCGCCTCGAGCGCGTCGCGCCCGATGAAGTCGTGGTCGAACTTCACGAAGGACCCGTAGCCGAGGTCCCACGGGTTGGTGTAGTAGTCCTTGATGTCGTCGGACATGAACGACCCGGCGATCGCGTTGGTCGCCTCGTAGGAGTCCGCGCCGAGCCACTCGCGGTAGCCGCGCAGCCCGGGCGCGGTGTAGATGGCCGGAAGCGGCGAGGGGATCCAGCCGGACTCCAGCGTGTTGCAGGAGTAGGCGCGCGCGCCGCAGGGCTCGAGCCCGAACTCGCGGCCCGCCTCGAGGATCGCGTCGCGGATCTTGTCGTACGACTGGTACGGGCCCCAGACCTCAAGGCCCGGTGCGCCGGCCATGCCGTGCCGCAGCGTGCGGACCTTCTCGCCCGCGATGTTCATCCAGCCCATACGGAAGAACCTGACCTGCTCCATCGGCTCGCCGTTGAGCTTCTCGATCACCGGCCACGCGTTCGGGCCCTGGATCTGGAACCGCCAGACCTTGCGGGTCACCACCTTGCCGTAGGGCCGGGACGGTGACCTGGGGTCGAGCACCATGTCGACGTTGTAGCCCTGCGACCCCTGGTAAAGCAGCCAGTTGGCGACCGGGGCCCGGCCGACGAAGGTGAGTTCCTCCTCGGACTCGCGGAACAGGATGCCGTCGCCGATCACACCGCCCTCCGGCGAGACGGGGACGAACTGCTTGGCGGTGTCCACCGGGAACTTCGCGGTGGAGTTGATGCCCGTGTCAGTGATCAGCTTGAGAGCGTCCGGACCGGAGATAAAGATGTTGTGCATGTGGTGCGACTGGTCGTAGAGAACCGCGGTTTCCCGCCATGCGATGACCTCGCGACGGAAGTTCGTGAACTCGGACGGGACGACCGGGTAGATGTACGCGCCAAGCTGGGAATTGCGCAGCAGGTCTACCGTGTTCCCCGCGCTGTCGAGCAGCTCCTGCAGGTTCTTCGGGCTCATTTGTCACCTGTTCTAATACGGCTCGGGCTTCTCCTGCGGTCCACATGCTAGCGCCCGGTTCTGTGGGAGGTAATGCCCGCTATTGGCACGCTTGGACCGCTGTGTTTGTGACCGGGAAACAAAACCGGGAAATGGCGTGAGCGGGCTCGCGGCTCGTCCGCCCGAGGTGCTGCGTGTACCGGACGGAGTCGGTCGCTCACGTTCGGAATAGAGTTCATGCAAGCTTCCGAAGTGGGCAGACAGTCTAGACGCTGAGTAATCGCGACAGGGGAGGCGGATGCGGATCCGGCTGACAGCACGGTGGTTGCTGTCCGGCTACGTCGCCGTGACGGCGCTGCTCACCGTCGTGCACTACGCGCACCCCGGGTCGCGCACCGCGGCGGCCGGCGCCATGGACGCGCTCGCCGCCGCGGCGATCCTGGCCGGCACGCTCGTCAACCGCCCCGCGCGGCGCGCGCCGTGGATGCTGCTCGCCGCCGCGAACCTCGCCGCCCTCCCCGGCGACGACGCCGGCTTCGTCGCCGTGCTCAAGTTCCCGCTGATCCTCGCCGCACTGCTGATCTTCATCCGCAGCCGCGCGCCCGGGCGCGGCCTGCGCGAGTCGGCCGACGCGCTGATCCCCGCCATCGGCCTGGCCCTGCTCGCCTGGTTCCTCGTCGTCACGCCCGACGCGCCCTACCCGGCGCTCACCTGGCAGCTGCGCCTCCTGGCGGTGGCCTACCTGGTCGGCGACCTGCTCATGGTGATCGCCCTCGCCCGCCTGCTCGCGCCCGGCACGCCGCGCGGCCTGTCCGCCGCGCTGCTGACCCTCGGCACGATCGGGCGGGTCGCGTCCGACGCCGCCTACGTGGCCTACGACGTGGTGGGGCACGCGAGCAGCCGCCCGGCGGGCACGGCGCTCGACGTCGGCTGGCTGGCCTGCTACTTCGCCTGGGGGGCCGCCGCGCTGCACCCGTCCATGACGGAGCTCACCAAGCCCGTCGAGCAGCGGGAACTGAACGTGAGCACCCCGGCGGCCGGCATCGTGGTGCTCCGGGTCGCCTCGCTGGTAGCGCCGGTCCTGCTGTTCGTCCAGGCCTGGCTGCACCGCGACGGCGTCGAGGGCTGGGTGGCGATCGCCTGCGGGGTGCTCTACGGGATGATGCTCTCCCGGCTGTGGGGCGTCGGGGCGTCATACCGCCGCAGCCTGGTCCGCGAGCGGACGCTGCGCGTGGCGAGCGCCTCGCTTGCCTCGGCCAGGACCGTGCGGGACGTCGCGACCGCGGTCGGGGCGGCCGCGGCCACCCTGGTGCCGGCCGGCCCCGCGCGGCGCGCGGCGCTGCTTGCCGTCAGGGAGGGCGACTACCTGCGGCGCATCGAGCCGGGAATCCCGCGGGACGCGATGCAGCTGGACCCGCTCGGTACCTGGCTGAGGCTCGCGAGCCAGCGGGTGCCGCGATTCGTCAGCCTCACGGAGTTCCTCGCCATCGGGGACGACACCGGGGGCGGCGCCACCGAGGCCGGCCCCGCGGTCAGCGACGCCGTGGTCGGCACCGCAGACGCACCGCCCGTGCCCGCGGTCGCGCCGGCGGGCTACGAGGGCGCCATGGTCTTCCCGCTCAACCTCAAGGACCGGCCGGACGGCGACCCGTTCATTGGCCTGCTCGCGTTCTTCGGCAGCCGGCCGCACCTCACCAACGCGTCCGCGGCGCTGGAGATCCTGGCCGGGCAGGCGACCCTGGCCGTCGAGCGCGTGGTGCTCACCAGGGAGGTGGTGCGCCAGCGCGGCGAGGCGCTGTTCCGCACGCTGGTGCACGACACGTCCGACGTCATCCTCGTCCTCGGCGACGACCGGCGGATCAGGTTCGCCACCCCGTCCGCCGCCGGCTTCTTCGGCGACGTGACCGTCGAGGGACGGCGGCTGACGGACCTAGTCGGGCCGGACGGGCGGGAGGACGTCGACCGGGTGATCGACCTGATCCTGACGCTCAGCGACAGCGACAGCGACAGCGACAGCGACGGGACCGCGGGCCGCGGCGCGGCCGAGGCTGGGGACGCGGGCGGCACCGGAGGCGCACAGGACGCGGAACGAGCCGGCGGCGCGGATGACGGCGGCGACGGGGGCGGCGGCCGTACGGGCGAACCCGGGTACCTGCTGCGGGTCGAGCGCCTTGACGGCCGCTTCGCGGTGCTCGAGGTCCGGTGGAGCGACCGGCGCCGTGACCCGACCGTGGGCGGCCTGGTGCTCACCTTGCGCGACGTGACCGAGCAGCACGAGCTCGAGGAGGAACTGAAGTACCAGGCCTTCCACGACGCGCTGACCGGGCTGCCGAACCGGCTGCGGTTCGCCCAGAAGGCGGCGGACGCGCTTGAGGAGGCGAGCAGGACCGGCCGGACAACGGGCGTGCTGTTCGTCGACATCGACGACTTCAAGGTGGTCAACGACACGATGGGGCACGGCCTCGGCGACGAGCTGCTCATCGGGGTCGCGGGACGGCTCGCCGCCTCCGTCCGGCCGATTGACATGGCGGCGCGGCTCGGCGGCGACGAGTTCGCCCTGCTCATCGAGGACACTCCGGACGTAGCCACGGTCGAGGCGTTCGCGGAGCGGATCGTCAAGGCGTTCACCGAGCCGTTCGCGCTCAGCGACGCCGCGGTGCTCGCCTCGGTCACCGTCGGCATCGCCACGTCGCAGGACAGCGCGGACGTCGATGAGCTGCTGCGGCACGCCGACCTCGCCTTGTACGCGGCGAAGGGGGCGGGCAAGCGGCGCTGGCGGCGCTACCACGAGGCGCTGAGCAGCGGGATGCTGCGGCGGCGGGAGATCGTGGCGGCGCTCGACGTGGCCGTCAAGGCCTCCGCCTTCACCCTCGCCTACCAGCCGATCGTGTCCATGGAAAGCGGTGAGATCGCCGGGTTCGAGGCGCTGATCCGCTGGCCGCACCCGCGCTGGGGCGTGATGCTGCCCGGTCAGTTCATCGAGATCGCGGAGGAGACCGGGCACATCGTGCCGATCGGCGCCTGGGTGCTGCGCCAGGCGCTCGCCGACCTGGTCCGGTGGCGGAGCAAGCTGCCGGCGCCGGCGCCGGCGCCGGGCCAGCCGGCGCCGCACCTGCCGCACGTCTCGGTGAACGTGTCCGCCCGCCAGTTCCGCGATCCCGGGTTCGTCGACAGCGTCAAGCGCGCCCTGCGGGCGTCCAGGCTGCCGCCCGAGGCACTGCTCCTCGAGCTCACCGAGTCCATCCTCTTCACCGACAACGAGCGCAGCCGCGAGGAACTCGAGGAGCTCAAGGAGATCGGCGTCCGGCTGGCGGTCGACGACTTCGGCACCGGGTACTCCTCGCTCAGCTACCTGCTTGACCTGCCCATCGACGTGCTCAAGATCGACAAGACGTTCGTGACCGGGATCGCCTCCTCCTGGCGCAGGTACGCGCTTGTCGAGGGCATCATCAGGCTGGCCCGGACCCTGCAGGTCGAGGTCATCGCCGAGGGGATCGAGACGCCGACAGAACGGGAGCTGCTCGCCGAGATGGGCTGCGAATTCGGCCAGGGCTACCTGCTGTCCGTGCCGGTCAACGCGGACCAGGCCGAGGCCATGCTGCGGCTCGGCCACGGCCTGGCCCGCCAGCTGCCCAGGCAGCGCCGCGAGCCGCCAGCAGACCGGTACCTGACCGACCTGTGAGGCCGAGCCTGTAACACGGGGCCGCGCCCGGGCCGCGCCTTGGTAGCCTGGCGCGATGCGGACGAGCCGTCTCGAGGCGTTCAGCGACGGCGTGCTCGCCATCATCATCACGATCATGGTGCTCGAACTGCGCGAGCCGGACGGAGGCAGTCTCACCGCGCTGTGGCACGAATCGGTCCCCGGCATGCTGAGCTACCTGCTCAGCTTCGTCTACGTCGGCATCTACTGGGTCAACCACCACCACATGGTCCAGCTCACCACCCGCGTTACCGGCGGCGTGCTGTGGGCCAATCTCGGCCTGCTGTTCTGCCTGTCGCTGTTCCCGTTCACCTCCAAGTGGGTGGACGACACCCACTGGGCGCGGACCCCCGTGGTGGTCTACGGCGTGAACCTGCTCGCGGCGGCGATCGCCTATTACATCCTGCAGTCCGTGATCATCCGCGATCAGGGCGGGGACTCGCCGCTGCGCAAGGCAATCGGCGGAGACCTCAAGGGGAAGCTCTCCCCGTTCTTCTACATCGCCGGCTGCGTCGCGGCCCTGGCCGGGGACGGCGGCCGCGGCGCGGGCCGCCCCGGCATGTGGGTCGCGGTGGCCTGCTACGTCGGGGCCGCCGCCATGTGGGTCATCCCCGACCGCCGCATCGAGTTGGTCATCGCCGCCGGCCGCGGGGAGGCCGGGACCGACGGCGAAGCGGGTCACCCGACGGCCGGCTCGGCCTCCGGGTCGTAGGCGTAGATCCAGCCGCTCGCCGCGAGCGGGTCGACGTCGGTGAAGGACGCGTCACGGGCTCGCTGCTCCGGCCCGTCCGGCAGGTGGTTAACGTGCGCGCGGGCGTGGCTCACTTCCTGCAGCCGGGTGGTGCGCGGAATGCGCAGCTCCTGGTAGCGGGCCAGGGCGGCGGCCGGGTCGGCCGGGCCGGCGGCGAGGCAGCGGGCGAGCACCGCGGCGTCCTCAATGGCCTGGGCGGCGCCCTGGCCGAAGAACGGGAACATTGGGTGCGCGGCGTCGCCGAGCAGCGTCACCGTGCCCCGGCTCCACCCGGTGAGCGGCGCGCGGTCGAGCAGGGCCCAGCGCCCGGGCGTTTCCGCCGCGCGGATCAGGTCGGTGAGCCGGCGGTCCCAGCCGTCGAACTCCGCGAGCAGCTCCTCGACCGTCGCCGTCGCGGTCCACGATTCCGTGGTGTAGCCGCCGGCCGGCGCGAAGGCGACCAGGTTGACCAGCGTGCCCGCGGAGACGGGGTAGTGCACGAGGTGATGGCCAGGCCCGAGCCACAGGGTCTGCGCGGGACGGCGGGCGAACGCGGGCGCCTGCCCGGCGGGAACGAGCGCGCGGAAGGCGCACAGCCCCGAGTACGTCGCCGGGGCCGGCTCGGTGAGCGCGGCGCGGACCATCGAGTGAATGCCGTCGGCGCCGATCACCACATCGGCCACGGCGGTCTCGCCGTCAGCGAAGCGTAGCCGGCAGCGCTCGCCGTCGCCGCCCAGGGCGGCCCCGTCCAGGCCGACACAGCGCTTGCCGAGCCGCACGTCCTCCTCCGGCACCGCCCGGCGGACCGCCTCGAGCAGGTCGGCGCGGTGCGCGGTGTAGGTCCGCTCGCCGTAAAGCAGCGCGCACTTGGTCGCCAGGTCCTCCGCGGACAGCACCCGGCCGTCCTGCCAGCGGCGGAACTCCCAGCCGACCTCCAGCGGCACCGCCCGCTCCTGCAGCACGGGCAGGACGCCGAGGACGCGCAGCAGCCGGGCCGCGTTCGGCGCGACGACGACGCCCGCGCCCACCTCGCCGAGCCGCCCGGCCTGCTCGTACACGGTGGCGCGCAGCCCGGCCCGGCGCAGGAAGGCGGCCGCGGCCAGCCCGCCGATGCCGCCCCCGATGATCGCGATCTCGGTCATCGAATTTGCGGCGTGGAGACCCCGGCCTTCAGGCCGGGGAGGAAACGCCGCTTCCCCCTTCCGCGCGTCGGCTGATCCATGTCGGTTCCTTCCGGTAGCATTCAAACATGCGTACGGCATACAAGTGCCGGGCCTACCCCAGCCCCGAACAAGCGAGCGTGCTGAACCGCACGTTCGGCTGCGTCCGCGTGGCCTGGAACCGCACCCTGGCCTGGCGCCAAGCCCGCTACCGCGACGAGCACGCCGGCACGAGCTACGCCCAGGCCAGCGCCTACCTCACCGCGATGAAAGCCGAAGCAGACCTCAGCTGGCTGGGCGAGGTCTCCAGCGTCCCGCTGCAGCAGGCAATCCGCCACCAGCAGGCCGCGTTCGCCAGCTTTTTCGCCGGGCGCGCCGCCTACCCCCGGTACAAGTCCCGCGGCGGGCGGCAGTCCGCTGAGTACACCCGGTCCGGGTTCCGCTACCGCGACGGGCAGCTGTTCCTCGCCAAGACGGGCACGCCGCTGGCGTTCACCTGGTCCTGGCCCGACACCGACCCGGCGTCGCTCGACCCCAGCACGGGGACGGTGTCCCGCGACCCGTGCGGCCGCTGGTACGTGTCCTTCGCGGTGGAGGTGCCCGATCCCGCGCCGCTCCCCGCCGCCGCCGTCGTCGGCGTGGACCTGGGCATCAAGGACTTCGCCGTCACCAGTGACGGGAAGAAGATCCGCAACCCGCACAGCCTGGCCAGGCGGGAGCGCAGCCTGGCCCGCTACCAGCGGCGCCTGGCCCGCTGCCAGAAAGGCTCCGCCAACCGGGCGAAGGCTAAGGCCAAGGTCGCCCGGGCCCACCGCAAGGTCCGCGCGTCGCGGGCCGACTTCCTGCACCGCACCTCGGCCCGGCTGGTCCGCGACCATGACGTGATCGTGATCGAGGACCTGGCCATAAAGAACATGGTCCGCAACCACTCGCTCGCCAAGGCGATCTCTGACTGCGGCTGGGGCACCTTCCGCCGCATGCTCGAGTACAAGGCGGCCAGGGCCGGGCGGCACCTGATCGTGACCGGCCGGTTCTACCCGAGCAGCAAGACCTGCTCCGCCTGCGGGCACCTGCTCGCGGAACTGTCGCTGAGCACCCGGGCGTGGCAGTGCCCGTCCTGCGGCACCCGGCACGACCGGGACGTCAACGCCGCCAAGAACATCCTGGCGGCAGGTCTTGCCGTTACTGCCTGCGGAGCCGATGTCAGACACCCCGGGACCTCCTGGGTGCGATCGGCCGTGAAACAGGAACCCCGGCCCGTGAGGGCTGGGATCCCCGTCTTTCAAGGCGGGGCGTAGTCAAAAGCCAATCATCCGGAACGTCGGCGGGCTCCGCTGGCACCGCTCCGCACCGCACCGCTACGTCGGCCTCGCCGCAACCTGACCGCACCGGGCTCAGCGTATTCTCAGCTCGCGCACGGCAGGCTCAGCCCGGCGGGCGTATCACCCTGACGGAGTACCCTTAAATCATCACACGGGGCGACGCGGGCAGCCGTCGGCTGCCGCCAGAATTGTGGACGTCTGAGCCCAGCCTTGTTCATTCGCGATCAAGGGGTTCGCGGCGCCGGACGTATAGCAGACGTGAAGCGGGTCGGATGAGAGGAACAATTTCCCATGATCGAGGTGCGGGGCCTCACGAAACGGTACGGCGCCAAAACCGCCGTAGACAACCTGTCGTTCGGCATTGAGCCGGGCCGGGTTACCGGTTTCCTGGGGCCGAACGGCGCTGGCAAGACCACCACGATGCGCTGCATCCTCGGGCTCGACTACCCGAACGAGGGCACGATCACCATCGATGGCAAGGTCTACGGCGACATGGCCTTCCCGATGCGCGAGGTTGGCGCCCTGCTCGAGGCGAAGGCGGTGCACGGCGGCCGCTCCGCCTACAACCACCTGCTCTGCCTCGCCCAGACCAACAGCCTGCCCAAGCGGCGGGTCGGCGAGGTGCTCGAGCTTGTCGGCCTGTCCGAGGTGGCGAAGAAGCGCTCGAAGGGCTTCTCCCTCGGCATGAGCCAGCGTCTCGGCATCGCCGCCACCATGCTCGGCGACCCCAAGGTGCTGATGTTCGACGAGCCGGTCAACGGCCTCGACCCCGAGGGCATCTTGTGGATCAGGAACCTGATGAAGGCCCTGGCCAACGAGGGGCGCACGGTTTTCGTCTCCAGCCACCTGATGTCGGAGATGGAAAACACCGCCGATCACCTGATCGTGATCGGCCGGGGCAAGCTGATCGCGGCCACCTCGATGAAGGAATTCGTGGCCAGCGCTTCCGGCGCGTCCGTGCGCGTGCGCACGCCGTCGGCGGACCAGCTGGTCAGCGCGGTCTCCGCGAAGGGCGCCACCGCCACCACCGACGCCGCCGGCGCGATCGAGGTGCGCGGCATGACCATCGAGCAGATCGGCGACCTGGCCTTCAGCGAGGGCATCAGGCTGCACGAGCTGACCACGGTGCGGGCCTCGCTCGAGGAGGCGTTCATGGAGCTGACCGCGGACAGCGTGGAGTACCACGCCGACGCGCACTCATCGCAAGCGCCCACGACGATCGGAAGCGGGGTCTGACCGATGGCAACCATGACAACCTCCGACGTGCGGCTGTCCGCACTACCGCCCGTCTCCGGCCACGCCGGGCTACGCGGCGTGATCGCCTCGGAGTTCACCAAGATCCGCTCGGTCCGGTCGACTTACTGGACGATCGTGGCGCTGGTCGTCGTGGGCGTCGGCTTCGCGGCCCTGATCGGCTTCGGCATCGCGAACAGCATCCAGCACCAGCCGTGGAACAAGGCGGGGACGGACGGCACGCAGAGCATCCTGACTCCCTTCCTCTTCATCGGCCAGCTGATCATCGCGGTGATCGGCGCCATGGTCATCACGTCCGAGTACTCCACCGGGATGATCCGCACCTCGCTGACCGCGATGCCGCGGCGCGGCACCGTCTACCTCGGCAAGCTGATCGTGCTCACCGTGGTAACGCTGGTCGTCTCCCTGGTGACGTCGTTCCTCGCGTTCTTCGTCGGCTCGCTGACGCTGTCCGGCTCGGGCGTGGCCGGGTCGCTGTTCCACAACGTCACGATCCCGGCGAACGTCAACGTGAGCGGGGGCGGCCCGAACAGCCCGTCCAACTACACGTTCGTCGGCACCGACGTGATCACCTCGGGCCACGTGCTCATGGCGATCATCGGCTCCGCGCTGTTCGTCACCGTGGTGGCGCTGATCGCCTTCGGCCTCGGCGCGATCATCCGGCACACCGCCGGGGCGATCAGCTCCGTGTTCGGCCTGCTGTTCGTGCTGTCGATCATCATCCAGGTCCTGCCGGACACCTGGCGCTGGGACATCATGCGGTTCTTCCCCGACGCGGCCGGCCGGGTGCTCTCGGTGACCCTGCCGGGGCAGCAGAACCCGCACCTGTGGTCGACGTGGCCGCAGTTCCTGGTGACGGTGATCTGGATGGTCGTGCTCGTCGGCGTCGGCGGCTACCTGTTCCGCAAGCGCGACGCGTAGCTCGTCAAAACCCACGCGGTGGGGTCTGGGTCAAAGCGAAGGCCGCCAGCGGACGCTGGCGGCCTTCGGCCTGCGACCCAGTCCCTCCCCTAGCTGGGCAGGTGGACTCGCCAGCCCAGAACTTGCCCGGACCTCGCGGCTGGGGGACCAAGCAGCTTCGTGAGGTAGCGGCCTAGGGGGGAGCCGGGAGTGGTGACCGCCACCACTGCGGAGACCTGCCAGCCGCGGAACTGGGCCCGCATCTGCAGGGCGTCGGGATAGATGCCGATGGGCGGGAGAGTGGCTAGCGCGGCGACGGGGACGTGGGCGGACTTGGCCCAGAGCTGGTTCAGGTACATCGCCTCCGAGCTGAGGCCGTTGCCGTCGGTGGCCGCCTGCCCGGCCCAGGTGGGGCCCATGAAGTAGCCGCCCACGAGGGAGGCCGGCTGGCCGGTGTCGGCCTGCCAGCGTAGCGGCTCGGTGAACGTGGAGACCGGGATCGGGACGACGAGGACGTGGGCGCCGGCGGGAAGCCGGAGGGCCGCCAGCGCCGTGCTCCAGCCCGCGGGGACCGGCGCCGGAGTCGCCACGGGCAGCGGGGCGGGGATGAGCGGCAGGACGGCGACCGCCGCCAGGGCCGCCACCAGCCGGCCCGCTCCACGCCACCTGGCGCGGGCCGCATCGAAGCCGAACGCGAACGCCGCGGCCGCCGCGCCGTCGGCCACGAGTCCGAACCGGTCGGGCAGCGCCGAGCCGGTCACCGGGAGCGTCTGCAGCCAGTACCAGGGCAGTTTGACGCCCGCATGCTCATGGCCGCCCGCGAGCAGGGTTCCGCCCAGGGACAGCACGGCGAGGACGGCGAACGCCACCGCGGTGGCCCTGACCCGGGGCAGTCGCCAGAAGCAAGCCGTCACCACGGCCAGCGCGGCGAGCATCGGCCAGCCTAGGTAGGCGATGTACTCGGGCAGGCCGCCCTGGAACGACGCGGCGAAGCGGGCGCTGTCCGCCGTGTGCAGCAGCAGGAAGGACGACGGCCTGACGAAGCCGGCCAGGTCGGCCTTGTAGAAATCCGGCGTGAACGGGCTGCTGCCCTGCCGCAGCGGCCCGAGGAACTGCACCCACAGCGGATAGCCCGCGACCACCGCGGCGACGCCGACGCCCGCCGCGAGCCCGGTGGCCACCTCCCGCGCCCGGCCGGCCACCGCACGCGGGCGGGAGGCGGCGAGGACCGCGGTCATGACCGCCACGGCGACGGCGGTATCGAGCAGCGTCTCCTCCGCGATGAACACCTGCGCGGCGGCAAGCAGGCCGAGCCAGGCACCGCAGGCCGCCGCGGACCGCCCGCCGGTCCCCAGCCGTCCGGCAGCCAGGCGCCCGGTCACCAGGCGCCCCGTCACCAGGCAGAGGGCGGCGTCCGCGATCAGCGGCGGCAGGACCGCGAACTGAAGGTCGTAGTGACCGAGGCTGGACTGAACGAGGGCGGGGGAGAACCCGTAGACCGCGCCGCCGAGCGCGGCGGCGGCAATGCCGGCGCCCCAGCGGCGCAGCACCGCGAACATGGCGAGCGCGGACCCGGCAAAGCCAGCCGTCATCAGCACGGTGAGGCTGGCCTGCGGGCCGGCCAGCAGGGTCACCGGGGCGAGCAGGACCCCCGGCAGCAGCATGAAGGTGTTCCACATGACGCTGATGCCCTGCGGGGCGTTCATCGCGTCCGTGGTCAGGGCGGGCAGGTGGAAGTGCGCGACTGCGGCGGCGTCGTACCGGAAGTACCAGGTGAACTGGTCGGTGTCGTAGGGATTCCCCGCGACGATCCGCGACGCGGGATCCCGCCACAGCCAGATGGTCACCACGACCGCGCCGAGCAGGTAGTACAGCCCGGCTATGGCCAGCACGCGGCGCTGCGGCCGCGACCGCACGGCCGTGGCCGCGGCGGGCAGCGGCACGGCCAGGGAAGAGACGGGCACGGCCGCGATGCTAGCGACGCGCGCGCGTGTCTACCTGGCTATTTATACCGCCGTAAGCATTTCCCTGATAAGTGCTGCCTGGTCAAACGCGTGCAGGCCATTGGGATTGGCTGGCAATAACTGTTTCTAGCCAGGTCAGGCTGCATCATGCGTATCCCCCGGCTATCTACGTCAGGTAACGCGGAATCTTGATAGTCGCTCTACCTGCGACGTTAGCACTAGGAAAGATTTCATTCAGGTAACTCTCAACGTCATTTCGTGACCGTAATAACTTAAATGTGGCGAACGCCGGGCGGACTGGCCGCTGCCTGCCCTAGCGTACGGCCCGGGAGCAGAGCGAACACAGAGGTGAATCCCATGGTTTCCGGCCAGCGATCGGCATGGCGACGCCGCAGGAATCGTAATCACGTCGCGCGCATGGCAGCGCCCATCGCCGTCCCGGTGGCGCTCGCGCTGGTCGTCGTGGGCGTCCTCGCGTTCTCCGGCGGTGGCCGCTCGGCGAACATCAGCCAGACGGCCCTCGGGGCGCATGCGAGCGCCTCGCCGAGCGCGTCGGCGTCGGCGGCCGCCACCACCACGACGGGAACCGGCACCACCACGACCACGACGGCGGTGGCCAACGTCAGCTGCGACATCATCGTGCCGGCCAACCCGCTGAGCGCACGGGGCCTGGCGACGCCCTACCAGCTCACCGGCACGGGCGGGATGTCGCCGGCGCAGTCCGGCTGCACCATGGCCAACGCGGCGAACCTGGGCGCCTTCGTTCAGGCGACCATCCTGAACACGCAAACCGGGCGGCTGTCCGTGTACGACCCGCTGGTCATCACCAAGGGCACCACCCCGGCCGTCGCGCCCGTGGTGCCGCGGCTGCCGGCCCGTTACATCGCCACGATCGACTTCGGGTTCAACGGCACCAACCTGACCCTGGTCGGGGCCACGAGGAACGCGCTGCGGAACGGCCTGTGCGTCAACGGCCTGGGCTCGATATTCGGCCAGGTGGCGTTCTGCAACGGCATCAACTTCTTCAACGTGGCGCACCGGATGGAGGCCACGGGCAGGCTCAAGGTGCCGTCGGAGGGCACCTCCGCCAAGATCGTCGCGTCGGGCGGCGCGCTCGGCGGCGGCCAGAACTGCCCGGTCACGCAGAACTTCGACATGGTCGACCAGGACCAGTCGGACAACGTGACCAGCCTGTACCTGCTCAACCCGGCGACCGGACAGACCGCGCAGGACACCGCGGCTAACGCGGGCAACATCCCCGGCTCCCAGACGCTGGCGAACGGCAGCGATAACATCCTGCTCGACGGGTTCATCGACCCGACGCTCGGCTGCACCCCGTTCCAGGCCCCCGACCTCGCCAACAACGGCCAGCTCACGTCGTCGCAGGCGCTGGACGAGCTGCTCTCGGAGAAGAACCCGCCCGCGGTGCCCGCGCTCGTCCCGGAGAACGACGAGATGACGCTGAGCGGCAACGGCCAGCTCGACGCGGCCAAGACCAACCTGTACCGGGAGGAGCTCGGCCAGGCGCCGATCAGCGGAGCGAACAACCGGTTCGACAGCCCGGCCAGGTACTGCCAGAACATGGCCAACATCCAGGCCGCGTTCCTCGCGGCCAACCAGGCCACGCTGTCAACCGGCCCGTCTCCAGTGCCCGCAGTCGGTGGCAACCTGTTCACCTTCATGGCGAACCGGCTGAGCATGTCCTTCACCAACCTGGGCTGCCAGAACTTCGGCCTGACCGACCCGGTCACCGTCACGCTCGACGGCAACGGCGCGGCGACCGCAGCGACCCTCAGCACCACGCAGCAGACGGCGAAGACCCAGGCCGGGGGCGCGCCGCCCGCCATGGGCCAGCGCGCCGGCCGCACCCACCACCGCCTGATGGACCCGTCCGGCATGTAATCACCAGCTCCTGCCCGAACACTGCGCGGCCCGCGGTCCCCCCACCGCGGGCCGCGCAGTCATGCGGGCGTACCGCGCCCGGCTCTGGTACTACCGGCGCGGCGCTAGCCACCGGGTGTCGATCCGCCCGTCAGAGGCCGTCGATGACGGCGGGGGTCAGCTCCGTGAGCGAGTCGAGGACGACGCTCGCCTGGCCGAGGGCGTCAGGGGCCGGCGGGTACTCCGGGCGAGGCACGGCGATGACCGTGAGGCCGGCCGCCGCGGCGGAGCGCAGGCCGTTCGAGGAGTCCTCCACGGCGGCGCACCGCTCCGGCGGGACGCCGAGGCGGGCGGCGGCCTCCAGGTAGACGTCGGGGGCTGGCTTGCCGTGGGCAACTTCTTCGCTGGACACCGAGGCGGCGAAGGCCGCGCGCAGCCCGGACGCGTCGAGCACCGCCTCGATCAGCGACTTGGGGGCGGAACTCGCCACCGCGAGCCGCCAGCGGGCGGACAGCTCGCCCACCGCCTCCACCGCACCGGGTAGCAGCGGCAGGTGAGCACGGTACTCCGCCGTCATGGCCGCGATGACGAACTCGGCGACTCGCCCCGGTGCGAGTCCCACCCCGAAGTCCTCGCTGATGTACCGGGACCACTCGGCGGTGGACATGCCCATCATCCGGTCCTGCGCGTCGTCCGGCCACCGCCCGCCCCGCCCGGCCACGAACCCCCGCCGCACCCGCTCCCAGACCGGCTCGGAGTCGATGAGCACCCCGTCCACGTCGAACACGACCGCCTCGATCACGCCACCTCCAGGGATAATGCCGGACACCGCACCAGGCATTATCGCGGACCGGCCCAAGGTCGCGCTCGCAAGATAACAGCAAGAAGCAGCCCCGGACTGGCAATTCATTGGGTGTACTTGGCGCCCACCGGCCGGATCGGCGCCCCACGCACCTCAAAAACCCCAGTGGGCCTACCCAGGAATATCTCCCGCCCCACCCGTCACTGGATCAAAAGATTGGGGGTACTTTGCGCCCATATTTGGTCGGAAGTACCCCCAATAACCGAATCGGCGCTCCGGGAGTCTCTGTCAGCCCGAGGGACTATTTCGCGTAGGTGGCAAGTACGGACATGATCTCGCCGCTGCGGTCGCGGCCGACATCGTGCGTCGATGAGTCGCTGACGTGCAAGGTGGCGTCCGGCAGAGCGCGCGCGAGGCGCCGCGAGGAGGCGACCGGCACGTTACGGTCAAGAGCGCCCTGCCACAGGTGCACCGGTGTCTTCACTCCCCTGAGCG
>Ga0265314_10003232_pt1 | contig 15931 bp, 11 predicted proteins | sample 4126metaG_FD_203106 | JGI IMG/M metagenome (GOLD analysis project Ga0265314, IMG submission 203106) | Rhizosphere microbial communities from Carex aquatilis grown in University of Washington, Seatle, WA, United States - 4-1-26 metaG | ecosystem: Host-associated > Plants > Roots > Rhizosphere >... | reverse complement strand
GCTGTTGCTGCGGGTCCTGGCTTTTTTCGTCGAAGCCGAGCGTAATGCCATACTCACCGCGCTTGCCGCTTGCCGCTTCTTGAGCTCCGGCTGGAGTTTCTTCCTTCTGGCGAATGATGACTTTGTCGCGCGTCCAGGCTTTGCCGCGCGCGATTGTTCCGCCGGCGGGTTGCGAGTCGGGATTGATCGTCTCGAAGTGGTCGCCGAGTTCCGCCTTTTCCAAAACATCTTGCGGCACAACAATGTCGGCGACTTCTTTGGATTCCGGTTGTGTGGCATCTGGAAGCGGCGCGTTCTTGGGGCTGGCGCCAGGTACGCGAGGCTGCACGATTCCCGTCGGAGCACCCAAGCGGCGAATGTCGCCGAAGTCGCCCATCAATGTATTCGGATCGAGGCCCTGGAACTCGACGCCCGCGTCTTCATTGTGAGCCGGTGTTTTCTGAGGCAGCTTCGCGCTTTCTCGACCAACTCCCTTCGCGGTGGTGGTATCCACGTCGCCGTCGAAAGCGGAAAAATAACTGGCCACGGGTGGCGGCGTTTGGGTTGCGGCTTCGGATTTTTTTCCGTTGTCGCCGACGAATTGTCCGTCGGTGATCCGCCGCTTAATCATCCTGGCATTAAGTACTTTCAACATCTCGGAATCATCGGCCGCGATTTTTGCGTTCCGATCCGCCAGTTCTTCGTTCTGTTTCGCGAGGCCTTCGTTCGCTTGCTGCAATGCGGCACGGCCTTCGCGTTCCTGGCGGACCAATTCTTCCTGCTTGCGGATCGCGGCGTCCTTTGAGGCGATGGCGAGTGCTCCGCGGCCTAAAGCGCGGCTTTCACTTTTGTCTTGATCGCCATTGGGATCGTCTTTCACGGCGGCGAGTTTGGTTTGCTCCTGCAGTTCGTGGTCGCGGGCTTCGTTGTATTTCAGTTTGCGTTCGGCCGGCACAGTGGGCTCCGGCAGTGTGGCCAAGCCCGGCAATTCCGGTTCCGGTTTTGTCAGAGCCGCTTTGGCGGCCACCACGGGTTCTTCGGGCGGCGTTTTTGCAGCCCAATGGCGTTGAGACGGCACCGCGGGTGTGGAACTCGATGGCGGAATATCGGATGCGTGGTGCAGCGGATCGTTCATCCACGCCGGATCGGATTTGGTGACGGTGTTGCTAGTCGTCGGAACGCCCGTCACGGTGACGGTGAGCGGAGGAGGTAGCTTCACCGCATATTCGAACCTTGGCGTAGTTGCAGGTGCTGCCGCCAGATCGTCCAGCGCCGGTTTTCCGCCCGCTGCCGGTTCGGGCTTGGGAGATTCCGGAACGGGAGTGGGGGCGCTTTCGGCGGGCTTGGGATTGTCGGCGAGCGCGGCCTTCGGCGCAGGAAGTTCGTCCCGGTTGAAAACTTCCAGTTGCTGAACGTCGGCCACAGTTTCTTTTTCAATCGTTCCCGGCTTCGACGGCTGCGCACCTAGCCCGAAGGATACGGACGGCGGAGGCGCGCTGGGCGCTGCACCGGCGGCAGGGGCGAGTGGCGTTTCTTTCTTCTCGACTGTTCCCAGAGATTGGACATATCTCGATTCGTCGATGTTCTTTGATTCTTCGACCCTGGACCCTCTCTGATAACTGTCTGATGGCTGATTCGCATCGTAATTATTCGAATAGCCGTATTCCTTTGATGCGGGGGCTGACTTGGCGTTGGCCATCGGCGCGGATCGGTTCTGGGTCAAGCTCGCGAGAATTCCGACCAGCGTCGTCACCATCAGCAGCGCGGCGACGAGCGGGAGTTTCCAGTTCCATTGAAGGCGCGGCATTGTGCTTCGCCGCCGCGCGGCTTCCAGAACGCGTTCGCGGCGGCGGTCTTCAAAAACATATTCGGTGCCGCCGGCGTCGAGCGCCTCTTCGGCCAGGCCCAGGGTCTGGCGCAGCAGGTCCAATTGCGCGCGGCACGCGGCGCACGCAGCGAGGTGCTCGTCGACTTCCTTTTGCCCCGCCACCGACAGGCTGTCGAAGACGTAGGCGGTGAGCAGGTAGTCGAGATGGCCGGATCGTTTTGGATTCTCGTTTTGTTTCATCTGCACTCACTCCGGTGACAGGCGGTTTGCGCGCTGTCCCTGTTTTCCGGCGCCCCTCCGGGGCGCGGGTACATCAAAGGTCGCTTCTTCCGGGGGCTGCGCTCGGCTTTGCCTTCGCGCGCCCCCGGCTAATGTCCGGCGTCCCTCCGGGACGAACCGCGGCGGCCGATTCCGGAGGTGCGTTGCGGCTTCGCTTTCGCGCGCTGGCCCGGCAGACAGGAATGTCTGCCCCACCCTCTGTTTGCTTTCGCGCTGCTATTCATTCACTGCCCTTCATCTCTTCAGCCAACGCCTGCATGGCCTGGTGGAGCAGGAAGCCGACGTTGGTGACGGTCAGGCCGGTGATTTCGGCGATTTCCTTGTAGGACTTTTTTTCGCGCACTTTCAGGATGAGCAGTTCGCGCAGCCTGGGTTTCAAGTTGTCGATTGCGGCGCGCATCGCCGCGGCTTGTTCATTTGCTTCGAGCGCGTCGTCGGGCGCGGGCGTGGAGCGTTCGGTGACGGCGGCCATTTCGCCAACCACGCGCCGTTCGCTGGCTTTGCGACGCAGACTGTCGACGCTGAGGTCGCGCACGACTTTCAGCAGCCAGTTGCGTTCGGCGGAGCCGCCGGCGTTGCACTTCAAGATCCGGTGCGGATCGCGCGCGGCGCGCAGAAACGTTTCCTGGACGATGTCCTGGGCGAGCGTGTCATCGCGCAGGAAGGCCGATGCGAAAGAGAGCAGCGCGCTTTGATGCCGGTCGACGAAGACACCGAAGGCGTTCAGGTCCTTTGCCCCCGCGTAAGCTTCGATCAGTTGCCGATCGGTCATGTCGAGCAACCTCTTTCGCATATCTCGCCCTATAACCGTACAACGGGCACCTTTATTAGACTCCGGCAGGAAAAATAAGGACAAAATAAAATGAGGTTCTCATTTCAGGTTTTAGAGCATCGTGTGAGCGCAGGCCAGCAGACAGGAATGTCTGCGCTCCTGTTTCGGGTGGACTCCTCCATCTTGAGTGCGCAGGCCGGCAGACAGGAATGTCTGCCCTACTGTTTCAGAGTGTGTAAAGGAGCGTTTCGTTTATGTAAGTTCAATGGAATCGGTTCGATTGCGCGAGCGTGAAAAAAACAGGCGTATTTGCGAGCTTACAGGTCTTTTATGCTGAACAACTTACAACGATATTGAAAATAGTTTTGGAATTCTTGCGACAAACGGGAAATCTCAATCGTGTAGTAGGGTAAGAGCACAACTTGAGCGGAGTGCAGTTACTTGGGCTTCCGCACGTGCAGGATGACCGGCAGCGACGTCTGCCGCCCCGCCTGGTTTTCGATCGCGTAGCACGTTCGATCGGTCTCGCCGACCCATTTGGCGGCGCTGATGAAAATCTGGCGCTCGCTGAGGCCTTTCTCGATCAAGACGCCGCTGAGGCCAATGTTGTCGACGATCACGCCGTGCGGCAGGTTGTCGACGGAGAACGTGAGCAGATCGGTGTGGCCGTTGCGCGTGACTTTGAGCCACGCGGGAACGGTGGTGCCGGGCGCGATGGTGATTTCGAGCGGCTTTTTCACGCCGGTTTCGCCCTGCGCGGTTTTTTCGCCGGTGACGTAGGGTTCGAGCGCCACAAAGACTTTCGGTTTCGGCGCGAGCTTGATGCGGCCGAAATTTTTCAGTTCTTTCACGACGGTTTTGCCATCAAGGGTGGCGCTCGCGGTGAGCTTCGTCTGCATGCCGTTGGCGTCGGTCGGTTCGGGCGCGTCGGCGGCGGCGAAAAGAGTTCCGAATGCTTCGAAATGTCCGGCCTCAATGATGAGCGGCGTGGACACCGTGAAGCCCGGCGGCAGGCCGGCGATGTCGATCTTGATTTCGCCGTCGAAGCCGTCGAGGCGCTCGGCCTTGAGCGAAAAACTTTTGCCGCTGCCGATGTTGACCATCGGGTTCTCGCCGTTGACGCTGATGTTGAAATCCGGTTTGGGCTGGCGAATGAGCAGGCGATAGACGAAGTTCTCACCGCCGTAACCGCGCGTGTCGGTGACGCGCACGAGATAGGTGCCGTCGGCGGGCGCGGTGAAATGGATCTTCGAGTCGGTGCCCTTGCGGCGCTCGCCGTCGTCGTCGTTCACAAAATTCAGCGGGAAGACGGGCAGGCCGTTGGGCGTGAGTTTATCGCCGGGCGCGTGCGGTTCGACGACGTAGCAGACCGAATCGTTGGCGTGCGCGGCGGGACTGGTGTCGAAGTAGCAGCGCCGCGCTCCCGCGCTCGACGGGTACATCAGCGAATCGGAATCGGGACCCTGCGGCGCGCGGAAAATGCGCGAGACATCGCCCTGGAAATAAACGTAATCGTTCAGCTCCATCTCTTCGATGTTTTTCAGACGCACGCCCGTGCCGTTGGAATCGAGCGCGCGGAAATTGATGTACGAATCGCGCACGGCCTGCAGCACGAGGCGCGGAACTGGCTTGCCGTCGGGAGTGAGGATCTCAATTTTTGTGTCGACCGGCGAACCGCGCTGCGCGGCGACGGTTTCGACGATCCAGGACTGGCCGGCCTTCGCGTCGAACTTGAAAATATCGGCGTCGGATTTTCCGTTCGCCGCCGCGCCGATGCGTCCGGAGATCGACGCCGGCACAGTGACGCTCTGCGCCTGCTGCGGCGAATCGTTCGGCTCGTTCTCGACGATTTCAGGCAGCGAATCGACGAAGACTTTGACGGGCGCGCGACTGCGAAAACCTTTGGCTTCGAGCGGCAGCGTGAATTCGCCTTCGGCGTCGGCCTTCACTTTCAGCGAAGCGCCGGTGGGAAGATTGAAACCGTAGAGCGCAACGTCGGTCTCGACGCCGGCCTTCACGCTGAGCGGAAAACAGCCGGTGACGCAGGGCATCGTGCCGAGACTGACGCGGTAGAAATGATTTTTCGAGCCGCTGAGCATGGCGTCGTTGACGCGCGCGACATAGCGGCCATCCGCGGCGATCGGAAACGCGAAGAGCGGTTCGTTGCTGCCGACGAGCACGTTTTTGCCGATGACTTCTTTGCCCGCGGAATCGCGCAGCGTCACGATCGGAGAGGCCTTCGATCCGAGACTCGACGCGGCCGTGTCGCAGACGATCGTCTGGCCGGCTTTCGCCTCGAACGCGAAATAGTCCATGTCGCCGACATCTTTCATCTTGCCCCAGATGCTGACGGGCAGGGATTCGACTTTTTGAGGAGCACCCGGCGTGCTGTTCTCGCTGCAGTTGAGCTGCGGCAGATCATCGACGAAGAGCGCGAGTTTCATGGTTTCACCGGCGGGCGATTCGGCGAAGAGTTCGACTTTTTCGCGCGGCATGTCGGCGGGAGCGCTGATCAGCGCCCAGGCTTCGGCGGCGCCGCTGTCGGGTTGAAGCGCCGCGGTCACTTTCGGGTTCGTGCTTTTGATCGCAGTGATGGATTTCAGATTTTTGCCGAGCAAGCGGACTTTTGTGGCGACGCCGCGCTGGACGCCGGGAGGTTCGACGGCGTTGAGCTCGGCCTTGGGAGGCTTGCCGGACATCGCGTCGTACGTGGTGAACGTGCCGTTGAGGCGGCCGATGGCGACGGTGCCGTTCTCGATGAATACGAGGCCGGGCGCGAAATCGGGCTGTTTTTCAAGCGCCAGTTTCTGCGTGACTTTGTCGGAGTTCCAGATTTTTACGGCGTTGTCTTCGGCCGAGGTCACGATCGATTCACCGTTCTCGGAGAACGCGAGTTTCAGGATCGCTCCGTCGTGCGCGAAGATGGAATAGAGGATGGGATTGGTGCCGTCGACGGCAGTGTCGCTGATCTGCCAGACGCGGATGCGGCTGTCGACGCCGCCGGCCGCGAGGCGCTTGCCATCGGGGCTGAAGGCGAGCGTGTACAACTCTTTCAGCGATTGCGAGAGCGTGTCGAGCCGGTTGCCGCTCGCGACGTCCCACAATTTCACCGTGCGATCGAGACTGGCGCTCGCGAGAATTTTTCCGTCGGGCCGGAACGCGAGCGAAAAGACTGCGCCGTTGTGGCCCGTGAGCGTGCGGATTTCTTTGCCTGATTCGGTCTCCCACAGCTTGATGGTCTGGTCGTAGCTGCCGGTCGCGAGTGTTTTTCCGTCGGGCGAGAGCGCGACGGAATAAATCGCATCGCGGTGGCCATCAAATGAGCGAATGAGATTTCCGTCGGCGGTGTTCCAGAGTTTCGCTTCGCCGCGCGTCGCGGTGTCGCCCGAAACGGCGGCGAGCGTCGATCCGTCGGCCGAAAAGGCGAGCGCATTGACGTTGCCGCGGTGGCCTTTCAGCGTGCGCACGACGCTGAGCGTCTCCGACGACATCAGTTCGACTTCGCCGTGACGGCCGAGCGCCAGCAATTTGGATTTTGGAGAATACGCGAGCGCGTAAATGCCATTGGGCGGCGCGGCTTTCGGCGCGATCTTCGGAATTTCGACGATGGCGACGATGGGCTCGTCCTTGTTCGCGGGCGGCAACGCGCCGGCGTCGATCCACGCGCGCAACATCGCGATCTCGGCGGGCTCGAGCTTCTTGCGCTTGCCCGGCGGCATGACGCCTTTCTTTTTGCTCTCGACGAGCTTGATCAGGCGGCTGTGATCGCTTTTTCCGGCGACAACATCGACGCCTTCTTCGCCGCCCTTCATCAGGTTGCTGAAGGTATCGAGGCGCAGTTCGCCATTGACGTCGTCGGGACCGTGGCAACTGATGCAGTGCTTGGCGAGAATCGGCGCGACCTGCCTGGTGAAATCGGGTGTTTCGGCAGGAAACGCGGCGCCAGCAAAAATGAGGAGAATTGCAAGACATCGAGACATCTTCACTGATTCCTCAAAACGACAATTGAACCACAGAGATCACAGAGCGCACAGAGAACAGATTTTAGAATATTGATCACCTCTGTGTTCTCTGTGGTGAAAACTCACTAGTGGTTGAACAAAAATTCCTTGCTGCTCAGCACGCCCCAGAACAAATCTTCGATTGGCTGGCGCATGTCTTTCTCGGTTGAATCGGCGAGCACTTTCAGCAGCTTTGCTTTTTCGGCGTCGGTCGGGAAACGCGAGAGCGCGGCGAGGTAGAGATCCTCGATGATTTTCTCCGGTGCGACCTTTTCTTTGATCGATGCGCCTATGCGGTTGTCCGGCGTCGCGAGCTTTTTATTGAGCGTGTCGCCGTTGGAGATGTGCAGGACCTGCGCCATGCTGGGCTCGGAAGTGCGCTCGCATTCGCAGGTCGTCAGGCGATTGGCGCGGCCGAAAGATTTGAGGAAGTACGAATTTACGTTCGAGTCCGGAAGCTGAATCGCGCGCCAGCCTTTCGGGTAATTCGGAAATTCGGTCGCGGCGCCGGTGACTTGCGAGATCGCGTCGAGCAGCACCTCGGCCATGATGCGGCGCGGGTAATAGCGCGAGTAGAATCGCAAATCGCCGGTGTTTTCGGGCAGAGACTGGCTGGAGCGCTGGTACGTTTCGGATTGCAGAATCGAACGCATCAGCGATTTCAGATCGAATTTGTTGTCGGCCAGGGACTTTGCCATGGCAGAGAGCAGCTTTTCGTTGCTCGCGGGATTTGTGACGCGCAAATCGTCAACGAGTTCGACCAAACCTGTACCCATAAAATTCGCCCAGATGCGATTGGTGATCGCGCGACTGAAATACGGGTTGTCACGCGAGACCAGCCAATCGGCGAGCTGTTCGCGCCTATCATCGGGCGAATCGATCGGCAGCGCTTTGCCATCGAGCGGCTGTGGAGCCTGCGGCTTTCCGGTGAGCGGCTGGACGAGGTCGCCTTCGCTGGCACAGAAAATAATCTTATTGCCATCGCCTGCTCCGTTTTTCATGCGCACGCGGGCGAAGAGATTCGCATTGCCGTAGTACTGATTGTTGGTCCACTTTTCGAGCGGGTGATTGTGACACTTCGCGCAGTTGATCGACAGCCCCATGAACGCGACGGATGTGTTCTCGGCCATTTCGGCGGGGTCTTCGTGGAGTACGAAATAATTCGCGGCGCCGTTTTCGAGCGTCGAGCCCTTCGCGGTGACGATCTGGCGGACGAAACTATCCCACGGCGTGTTGGCAGCGACATTTCGTCGAATCCAATTGTGATACGACCACATCGCGGTGGCATTGAGTTTCTCGCTATTGACCAGCAGCAGATCCGACCATTTGTAGGCCCAGTAATCGACGAATTCGGGACGCGCGAAAAGTTTTTCGATCAGCGCGTCGCGCTTGTTCGGCGAGGCATCGGCCAGGAACGCGCGCGTTTCGTCGGCAGTGGGCAGAACGCCGATCGTGTCGAGGTACGCGCGGCGCATGTATTCGCCATCGGTTGAGCGAGCGGAAGGCGGCAGGTTCAGCGCGCGGAGTTTTTCCAAAACGAGTTCATCGATGAAATTGCGCGACTTGGCCTGCGCGAAAACGTCGGGCGCGACGGGCTTTTCGTACGGCGCGCTGATCGTGGCGATGGCGATGCGGCTGAGGTACCACGCGGTGATCGCTCCTTCGCCGTTGCCGACGATTTTCACAGCGCCGTTGTCGTCGATCGTCGCCACCGTCGCGACCGCGGACGTATAGCGCGCCCAGCGCGTGACATCCTCAGTGTGTCCGTCGGAAAAATGAGCGCGAACGAGAAGCTGCTGATTCGCGCCGGTTTTCAACACCGCGTTTTCGGGCAGAATTTCGATGTGATCGATGCGTGCGTCGGATGGTTTCGGCGCGGGCGCTCCAGCGGCGATCCATTCGGAGATCACGCGGTACTCGAGCGAATCGGTCTCGAAGCGGGTACCTCCTTTATGAGCCACCGCGCAGGTTGGCTTGGTCAGCAAAAGGCTTCGACCTGGATCGAACAGATCGACCCGCCGGCCGAGCGCGTGGCGCGTGATCGCGCGGTAATCGCCGTCGTCGTCGTAGCCGCGCAAGGAAAGCTTGAATCCATTTTTTCCGGCCGCGGCGCCGTGGCACGCGCCGGTGCTGCAGCCGGTGCGCATGAGAACGGGCTGAACGTGATTGCGGAAACTCCACTCGAACGGTTTGTCGACGCCCTCGACGAGCACCTGCGCGGTCGCGGTGCCGCGCTTGGTCTTCGCCGTGAGAGTCGCCGTCCCGTTGCCGACGGGAATCGCGACCCCCTCCTTTATAGTGAGGACTTTCGGGTCGCTGCTGCTGAATTCGAGCTCTTCATTGATCTGGCCGACGAAACGGCCGTCGCGCGTTTCTTCGACGAGGATCTGCTGGCGGGCTTCGGCGCTGTGCAGAGAAATCTTGGCCGGAAGGATGGCGAGGCCGTCTTCGGCGCCGACACACGCGGCACAAAACAGCATCGCTGCGACCACAGTTTTCGAGTAAGCGAGTTTTCGATCCATAGCTTGTTCCATTGTGGGGCCCGATCTACTTCACACGGGCAGCCAACGGCAGGCTGCCCGTGGCACACTTCGTTTCAAACTTCCAACTCCAGATACCTTTCGCGGCGATTTAAAAGAGTTCCTTGATCGCGTGCGTTCCGAAATCGACCAGCGGGTACGGGCGCGATTGCGGGCCGGGCAGATGCGTTTCGAGATCGAGGCCGAGGCTCTGGTAGATCGTGGCCACGACTTCGGACGGCGTCACGGGACGCTCGGCCGGGAATGCGCCAATTTCGTCGCTGCGGCCAACGACGCGGCCGCCTTTGATTCCGCCGCCGGCGAAATACACCGACCAGCACTGCGGCCAATGGTCGCGCCCGCCGGCCGGATTGATGCGCGGCGTGCGGCCGAACTCGGCGAGATTGCAGACCATCGTGCTGTCGAGCATCCCGCGTTCGGAGATATCTTCGATCAGCGCGCTGTAGCCCTGGTCGTACATCGGCGCAACGATTTCTTTCATGCCGGCGATCGACGTGAACGGCTTTGAGCCGTGGATGTCCCAGGTGATTTCGTCGAAAACGGTGAGGAACGTGTTGACCGTGACGAAGCGCACGCCCGCTTCGATCAATCGCCGAGCGAGAAGACAGCTCTGGCCAAAGCGCGTTTTGCCGTAGCGCTCGCGGATTTTTTCAGGCTCTTTGCTCAGGTCGAACGCTTCGCGCGCCTTGGTGCTGGTCATCAAGCGATATGCGGATTGGAAATTGCTGTCCATGAGCTGCGCGTTTTCGCTGGCCTCGAAATTTTTGACGGTCTCATCGACGACGCTGCGCATGTCGCGGCGGCGCTGCATGCGCGCTTCACCGATATCGCTGGGCGGCAGCAGGTCGGGCACTTTGAAATTCGCCTTCGACGGATCGGCCATCAGCGCGAACGGATCGAAACCTTTGCCGAGGAACCCGGCGTCCTGGCCATGCGGCATGTTTCCGCCGGTTTTGCCCATCGGCTCGGGCAAAATGACGTGCGCGGGCAGATCGGTCTTTCGGCCGCGCAGATAACTGAGCGCGCAGCCGGCGTGCGGCGTGTTGACTCCGCCGGAGAAGAGACGGCCGGTTTGCATCATCTGATGGCCGGTGTCGTGCACGGCGGCCGCAGTATGGTAGCACGATCGCACGAGCGAAAATTTGTCGGCGAGTTTGGCATGTAGCGGCAGCAGTTCGGAAATCTGAAAATTGGGGCTCGCTGTTTTGATGGGCTTGAACGGCCCGCGGATTTCGGCCGGCGCGTCGGGCTTCATGTCGAACAGGTCGAGCTGGCTGGGCGCGCCGAGGTTGAAAATCATGATGCAGGCGCGGTCGGTTTTGTCTTTGGCAACGCCGTCTTCGGCTCGAAGTTTTTCGTACTGAGCGAGCGAGAGGCCGAGCGCGCCGAGCACGCCGACCTGCAGAAAATCGCGGCGCGTGGTGCCGTCGCAATTGGTGATGGAACCGCGACCCGTCAAATTCAGCATTTCGGAGCCCCCACAGCTTTTTGTATTACATTAATTAACCGCTGAGGCTGCAAATGGTATCTAAATTTAGAATGTAACGTGAAAACTGATCTATTTTCGCATCTCTTGTAATATCGGGGACTTACACTCGCGATTTAGATCCGGTGCATGTACTGAAAAATATCGTCGCGCTGGGCGGAGAGATTAATGCCGAGCTTTTGGCCGAGCGCTTCGAGGTCGCGCTTCAGATCGCCGAACGGCGTCGGAGTCGAGGCGACGTCGACGATCACCACCATCGCAAAAACACCGCTTAAAATGGTCTGGCTGATTTCGAGGATGTTGATTTTGTGCCGGCCGAGCAGATCGGCGACTGCGGCGAGCAGGCCCGGGCGGTCTCCGCCGATGGCCCAGACGACGGCGCGGACCGGAGCGGCGCTGGATGATCGCGGCGGCTCGGGGATTTCGATCTGAGAAGGATGCGGAGCGTTCTCGGCTGCGAGAATGCGCGCGACCTCGCTGGCGACGGCGTCGATGAGTTGAGATTCGGCGGAGGCGTCTTGAACTGTTGTGGCGCCTTCCCTCACCCCGGACTCGCTTCGCTCGCTCGGCCCTCTCCCGAGGGGAGAGGGTTTGCGTGCGGGGCTTTCAGAGGATTCTTCGGCGAGGTCGACATTTCTTGAGCGCAGGTAATCGCGGGCGAGCGGTGTCACGATCGAACCGCGTGGCACGGTGAGCTGACCGCCGGCGGGAATGCGGCGCGCGAGATTTCGGACTTCAGTTTCGGTGACCACATGCATCAGCCGATGCCCTCGGAGCCGTCGACAATGCCGACCACCGCGGCGTCGACCGGCAGATCCTCTTTTCCGACCGCGAGCCGCGCGGCGCGGCCGGTCGCGACGATGACTTCTTCGCCGATGCCCGCGCCGAGAAGATCGACGGCGACGATGAGTTCATCGCGCTCGGGGCGCGGGGCGCTCGATGTTCCGCGCGGCCGCAGCAGCAGAAACTTGTAACCGCCGAGCGCGTCGGTTTTTCGCGAAGCGGTCAGAGTTCCGACGATCGTGGCGAGCACCATGAAAATTCTCCTTATCCAACACAACGACATCCGGCTGGACGCCGGCGCTACTAATCCACGTCCGCCGAAAAGCGGCGGGGCTTTTCCTCGGATTCGTCCTCCGCTTTGGGATTCTCGCTCTTGCGTTTGCGCTTGGCGAAGGCGACGAAATCTTTGACGTGGTCCCAGGCGTTCTGCTCGAGAAAGGCGTCGAGCACCGACTTTTTGAAGCGGATCGTGCCGCCCAGGCGCACGGCGGGGACGACATTCTGGCGGACGTAACGGTAGAGAACCTGGCGGTGAAGCTGCAGGTATTCGGCGGCCTGGTCAATGGTCATGATCTCGGGGAAATGCAATTGGTAGCTGCGCGTCACGGCGTTGTGCAGGCCGGTGGATTCAGACTCGCCGCTGCTCTTTGATTTTTTTGACATGTGGCGCTCCTCTTTTTCATCCTGCGCGTTGTCAATATCAGCTTCGTTCATCCGGTCCTCCCCAGTCTACTTAGCACTTCGCTGGCGATTTTTTCGACCAGTGCGTCGCTGCCGTCTGCGTCGTTTTCCTTCTTAGCACTGAGTTTCCCTTTGCCATAACTCGCAAGCAGATCGTCGACCTGCTTTTCATTGAGACGCTTGATCGCGGTCGGGTCGCCGGCCAGTTCGCACGCGGCTTTGACGATGCCGGCGAAGTGTTCGAGTTTTTCCATGCGCAGGTATGCGGCCCACGGGTCTTTGCCGACTGCGACCGCGCCGTGCTGGCTGAGCATCACAATGTCGCACTCTTTGACGAAGGGCGCGAAGGCCTCGGCGAGCGCCCGTGTGCCGGGCGTCATATAAGGAGCGGACGGAATCGGGCCGATCTGCGCCACCACTTCCGGAATTAGTGGTTCGCGCAGCAGATTTTCGCGGCCGGCGAAGGTAAACGCCGTCGCGGTGGGCGGATGCGCGTGGACCACGCCGCCGACGTCGTCGCGGCTGCGATACGCGGCGAGGTGAACGTGAACTTCGCTGCTGATGTCACCTCGCCCGCGAATCTTGCGGCCATCCATGTCGCAGAGCATGATGTTGAGTTCGGTCACTTCGCCTTTGCTGATCCCCGAGGGCGTGATCAACACGCGATCGGGACCGAGACGCGCGGAAACATTTCCGTCGGTGGCCGAGACCAGATTTTTCTGCGCAAGTGCCGTGCAGGCCTTGGTGATCAGGCGGCGAAGTTCGCGTTCGTTCCAGGGAGCATTCATAGCGAGGCTCCCTTCATTTGCATTTTTACGTTTTGGATTTGTTTCGAATTTCGTCCTTCGAATTTCAAATTTTGCCGTATGAATGAACACAGAATGGGCGATTTCTTCCACTTACTTGCCAGCAGCGCTGGACTCATGGTGTTCTTCGCGGTGTTGCTCGCGGGGATGCTCATCATTCCGTTCGGATTGCCGGGAACGTGGCTGCAGATTGCCGCGGCGGCAGTGCTGGTGCTCGCGAGCGGCGGAACGAAAATGTCGTGGCTCTGGATTGGCGCGTTCGCGGCGGCAGCGCTGCTCGGCGAGGCCATCGAATTCATGTCGGGACAGTGGGGGACGAAACGGTTCGGCGGCTCGTCAAAAGCGGCGTGGGGCGCGTTGCTCGGCGGAATCATCGGCGCGTTCTGCGGGAGTTTGATTCCCATCCCCATCATCGGTTCGGTGATCGCCTCGTTCATCGGCACTTTTGCTGGCGCGATAGTCGGGCAAATGCGCGATGAAAAAAAGAAAGCGCCGAACCTGCGCGTCGGCATCGGCGCGGTGATCGGGCGGGCCTTGGGTGTGGCGTTCAAGTTGTTCATCGCGTTGTGTATTCTCATTGCTTCGATCGTGGTCGTGGCCAAAGGTTGAACGTCATTTGTCGGCTTCGGGCTTGCCGCCCTCCAGTTCCAGCTTGCTTCCGTTGTCGCCAACGATTTCGAGAAAATCGACCGTCCATGTGTCGTCGGCCAGTGTCGCCAGCACGCGAACGTCTGCGTTTGTTCGTTTTCCGCGCAATTGGAACTCGAGCGACGCATTTCCGTGATTGCCGACGAGCGTGATCTTGCCCGTAACAACTGGCTCATCGGTAATCGGTCCGCCGAGCAGCGTCGCGACTCGCGGATCGTCTTTGAGCCGCTTGATCGCAATCTTGTACGGTTCAGTGTCCTTCATCTGTTTCGAGAGATGAAACCCAAACGCGGCCAAACCGACGAAGATCACAACCACCGCAACACAGCCGATCGCAACAGGCCGCGCGATGCTTTTGGAAGCGGGCTTCGGATCGAAAGAAAGCGGCTCGTCGTCCATTCTCGTTTCGCGAGCCTACAGTCGGCTCAAGCCTCCTCCGCAGACCGCCAGCCTGCGTTCGCGGCAAAACGTGCGCGCGGTCGTTAGCCCTTCTCCGGTCGGCGTCGCGATCGAAAAGGATGTATAGCCTTCGCCGCCCAGGCCGAGGCCGGCGAAATTCGAGTCGTTGACGACGCAGATCGAGCAGTTCATTGTGTTCGAGAACGACGTGATGCGGTCGAGCCGCTGCGTGTGAATCGACGCGGTGTGGCGGCGTCCGGCTTCGACCGCGGCGGCGTGAGCGATTGCTATTTCGGCGTCCTTCACGCGGCAGAGCGGCAGCACCGGCATAAGCTGCTCGGTCCAGATCAGCGGATGATCTTTGTCGACATCGACAAGAATGAGGCGGACCTCGTCACCGGCGCTGATGCCCAGTTCGCGCAAAATGTGCGACGGATTCTTGCCGACAAAATTCCGGCAAGGCGCGCCGTGTTTTCCGGGTCCGCCTTTTTCGGACAGAACCAGATCGGTGAGGCGATTGATGTCGGCGCCTTTAAGTTCGATGCAGCGTTCTTTCAGCATCAGCGACTTCAGCGCATCGGCGATGGAATCGACAGCGATGACTTCTTTTTCATCGGTGCAGACGACGTTGTTGTCGAGCGACGCGCCGGCGACGATTGCGCGCGCGGCACGGGCGAGATCGGCGGTTTCATCCACGACGGCAGGAGGATTCCCAGGCCCGGCGCAGATCGCGCGCTTGCTGCTGCGCATCGCAGCGTTAACGACGGCGCCGCCGCCCGTCACAAGGATCAGCGAAACGAGCGGGTGCTCCATCAGCGCGCTGGCAGATTCGATCGTCGGTTCGGCAATGCAGCAAAGCAGTTCGCGCGGGCCGCCGGCGGCGGCGATGGCGCGGTTAATCGTCTGGATGCAATCGGCCGAAACGCGTTTGGCGATGGGATGCGGATTGAAGACGGCGGCATTTCCTGCGGAGATCATTCCGATGCCGTTGTTGATGATCGTTTCGGTCGAATTCGTGCACGGCGCGATCGACGCGATCACGCCCCATGGATCAAGGCGGATCAGCGATGTGCCGTCGCTGCCGGAATAAGACTCGGGCTTCTGCAGAAATTCAGGGCCCGGCGTTTTCAGCGTGACGAGGCGGTTCTTTTTGAATTTGTCTTCGGCACGGCCCATTTTCGTTTCGGCCGCGGCTTCGTGTGACCAGCGCTCGATGTTTTCGAGCGCCGCTTTTCGGAATGCATCGATCAATTTAAAACGCGTGTTGAAACCGAGGCGGCTCAATTCTTCCTGTGCTCGCTGAGCGGCTTTGCAGGCGGCGTCGGGATCGGAATAGATGCCGTCGCCTGATTGCGGATTTCGGATTGCGGATTGCGGATTGACTTCGGGCGCGGGAGGGACTTTGGGCGCGGATTGCGACGAAACGCCATTCGGAAACTTGCGGCGGATCGGTTCGTTTTCGGGGATGTGGCGGCGGCGCGTCCAGCAGTCGGCACTCGCAGACCCCTCCCCCGACCCCTCCCCTTGCAGGGAGAGGGGAGAACGGATCGGCATCGGCGAAGTAGGAGCGTTCACGCCTTTTTCTTTCAAGCGTGCGACGACGCGCGTGACGAGGTCGGCGACTTGGGCATCGTCTAGATTCATTGGCATACCCGACCCTCCCCCTACCCCCACCCGCAAGGGGAGGGGGACCAACGGCAACTGCGGCGATCGCTTCGCAGTATCGAAA
>Ga0265314_10003231_pt1 | contig 15933 bp, 14 predicted proteins | sample 4126metaG_FD_203106 | JGI IMG/M metagenome (GOLD analysis project Ga0265314, IMG submission 203106) | Rhizosphere microbial communities from Carex aquatilis grown in University of Washington, Seatle, WA, United States - 4-1-26 metaG | ecosystem: Host-associated > Plants > Roots > Rhizosphere >... | reverse complement strand
GGTTTCCGAGCCGCACACATGGGTGGGGGCGCCGGTCGGCCCCATGAGGACCACCGGTTCGCCGGGGGTGAGATGGGCGCACAGATCGCTCGAGCCGCCCATCTCGAGGACGATCAGACCGACCAGACCCTGTTGGGTATCGACCCAGGCGCCGGTCAGCGCCAGACCTTCCATGGCCAGCGAGGTGTTGCCCACCTTGCGGGCCAGCATCTCGAAGTTCTGCAGGCGGAAGAACTGGCCGGGACGGAAAGCCTGCGCCGCCGCCGGAGCCTTGACCACCACCTCGATGATGGTCGGCGTCAGGCGGTTGACCGCATGGATGCGGGCGCGCAGGCGGTCGTTGAGGGTCTCGAACAGCCGGGCGGCCGGCACCGGATTGGCCGGGCGCCGCTCCATGGTGCGGGTCACCACCGGATGGCCCTGCTTGGCCGAGGCCATGGCCGAGACCACGTTGCCGGCATAGGAGGGGTGCAGGTCGCCGAAGAAGCTGACCGTGCGGTCGTGGCCGTCGATATGCATCAGGACGTGGACGTCGCCCGGCTTGGTGCGGCGGTCGGGAGTGACGAGCCGCCCCTCCTCGTCCACCGCCTGGAAGTACTTGCCGTCCAGGTGGATGCCCTTGGCCTCGCGGGCCGGAGTGGTGTTGGGCACGGTACCCGCCGCCACCAGCACGGCGCGGGCCGGCAGGCGGTGGGGTTGGCCGTCGCGGTCCTTGAGCTGGATGCCGTTGGCCGAGCCGAAATCGTCGGTCTCCACCGCCACCGGGGTCATGCCTTCGAGGAAGCGGATGCCCTCCTCCATGGCCTTGGCGATTTCCTCGTGGTTGCGATAGGCCGGGCTGTCGGTCAGGCCGCGGCGGTAGGCCACGGTGGCGCCGCCCCAGGACTGCAGCAGCTCGAGGATACGCGGCGCCCGGCCTTCGGCGCCGGCGGCGCGGCGCTCGGCGCGGATGGCCTCCGCATGGGTGATGAACTCGTCGGCGATCTCGTGATCCTCTTCCGACCAGTGGGCGCGCACCGCGTGCTCGCCCCGCTCGGCCACCAGTTGCTCGTGGCGGGACAGGAACTTCTCCACCTGGACGGGGTAATAGGCCAGCGCCTCGGTGCAGGTGTCGATGGCGGTCAGCCCGCCGCCGATCACCACCACCGGCAGGCGGAGCTGCAGGCTGGCCAGGGTGCCGGGCCGGGCCGCGCCGGTCAGCTGCAAGGCCATCAGGAAGTCCGAGGCCTGACGCACGCCGCGCGCCAGACCGCCCGGCATGTCGAGAATGGTGGGCTTGCCGGCGCCGGTGGCCAGGGCCACATGGTCGAAGCCCAGCCCGAACGCCTCGTCCAGGGTCAGGTTGCCGCCGAAGCGCACGCCCCCGAACAGGGCGAATTCGGCGCGACGCTCCAGCAGCAGACGGATGACGTCGAGGTAGTTCTTGTCCCAGCGCACCGTGATGCCGTACTCGGCGACGCCGCCGAAGCCGCCCATGACACGCTCGGCCAGGGGCTGCCACAGGGTGCGGATGTCGCGGATGGGGCGGAACGGCACCCGCTTGCCATGGGGGTCGACGCCCGACAGGTCGGCGGCCAGCGGCTCGATCTTCAGGCCGTCCACCGCCACCACGGCGTGGCCGTCCTGCATCAGGTGATGGGAGAGCGTGTAGCCGGCCGGCCCCATGCCCACCACCAGCACCTTGCGGCCCGAATCGGGCTTAGGCAGCGGGCGGCGGATGTTGACCGGGTTCCAGCGGGTCAGCAGGGAATAGATCTCGAAGCCCCAGGGCAGTTCCAGCACGTCCTTCAGCGTCCGGGTCTCGGCCTCGGGCACGTTGACCGGGTCGCGGTTCTGGTTCTGGTAGACGCAGGCGGTCATGCAGTCGTTGCAGATGCGGTGACCGGTGCCGGCCGCCATGGGATTGTCCACGGCGATGATGGCCAGCGCCGCCAGGGCGTGGCCGGCGGCCTTGGCCTCGTGCATCTCGGAGATCTTCTCCTCGAGCGGACAGCCCTCCATGGCGACGCCCAGGGGGTTCTTCTGGGTCTCGCCGGTCTTCCTGTCCTTCATGCCCTTGGAGCAGGAATCGCGGCCCTGATGGTGGCAGAGGATGCAGTAATTGATCTCGTCCAGCGCGCCGGCCAGGTCGGTGCCGGCATCGGTGAGGTTGAAGCCCTCGCGGCGGCGCAGGCGCCCGGCCTCGAATTCAAGGGCGGGAACGCCGCACAGCTCGCCCCGCACCACCGGCACCTGATGCAGGGGATCGTGCTTGGCCGGCACCTTGAAGAGAATACCGGCGGGGTGGTAGGCGCTCTCGTTGGCGGCCACCTTGGCGGCGGCCAGACGGACGGCCAGCTTCAGGTCGTCGGCGTGGGCGGCCTCGTCATCCATCCAGGCCAGGACGCGCCGGGCGAAGCCGGCTTCCGAGAACGGCTCGCCCACCTTCAGCGCGTATTCCATCTCCAGCGCGTGGGCGTCCAGGGTGACGGCCTCGTCGGACTTGATCTCCTTCAAGGCCCGGCGCTGCACGAACAGGCGCTTGGCCTGGTAGAGCGGCGCCAGGGCGTCCTGACGGGCCTTCAGCTCGCCCAAGGCGGCGCGGATGGCGAACAGTTCGGCCAGGAAGTCGTCCAGATGGGGGGCCAGCTCCACCAGCAGCGCCGCCTCGTCCTTGGGCGTCAGGGTGGCGGGCTCGGCGCGGGCGGCCGCGAGGCGGGCGGCCAGGGCGCCATCGGCGGCGGCCAAGGCGGCGAGGAAAGCCCGATCCACCCGCTCCAGGCCGGAGCGTTCATACAGATCGTTGAAGGAAAGGCCATGCCCAAGGGCCGGATGCGTCATGTCCACACTCATCGTTTGAAAAGCCTCGAGATCAGCGGATACCCCCACTCGTCAACCTCATATGGCATTGTGTAGAATTATTCACAACGACAAAATTTTTGTGGTGAATTGGGGTAACGCCTCATTAACGCCATGAAGACTACCATGGGATGGGGGAACGGGTTGCAGGACGGACAGGATGGATCATCCCGTGGAGAAGCCGGCGACCACCGAGGAGCAGGAGGCCTTATTCCAGGCCATTATCCTGAAGATGCCCGGCGTGGCCGATCCGGCCAAGCTGGAACAGTTGACCATTCTCGCCCTGGATCTGATGCTGCGCCGTCCCTATGACAGGGACCTGCGCGAGGCATTGCGGCACCGGGTCCGCGAGGTCATCGCCGAGGTCAAGCCCGGACACAACGCCGAAGTCCATCGCAACGAAATGCGTTTCGCGGCGCGCGGCTGCGTCGAGGTGCTGCGCGCCGCCAAGGAGCAGCGCCTGCCGCGCTCGGCCACCGACAATTGGGCCCAGTCCAAGGACGGCAAGTTCCACCCCCACCACCATCGCGACGAGGAGGAGGAGAAGGCGGAAGGACGCGGCCTGCTGATCGCCGGCGCGGCGCTGGTCGCCCTGATCCTCACGGTGGGCGGCTACATCCTGTGGAGCCGGTCGCAGGCCCCGGCCGAGAATACCGGCAGCGAAACCGACCGCTTCGTCGCCCAGATGATCGAATCCAGCCAGGGCAACGCCCCGCCGTCCCATATCTTCGGCGGCGCCATCCGGGTCACCTCCATGAACGGCGTGCCGGTGGTGATCGCCGAGCGCGTCCCGACCCGCATCTGCTCGGCCTCGGGCATGAAGCTGGTCAAGAAGGGTCTGCTCAGCGTCAACGGCATCACCCCTTCCCGGGTATCGTCGGCCATCATCACCGAATTGTGCAACAAGGACGGGAGCAGCGATGCCACGCTCATGTGGGCGCCTAAGTAAGGCCCTGGTCCTGCTGGCGTCCCTGTCGTGGATCGGCACCGCCGCCGCCGGAACCAGCCTGTCCGGCCGCGCCGAGCAGGGCGGATTGATGGTCGGCAGCACCGAACCCGGCGCCCGGGTCAGCCTGGACGGCCGCGCCGTGCCGGTGGACGGACAGGGGCGCTTCCTGCTCGGCTTCGGGCGCGATGCCGCCCGCACCGCCGAGCTGCAGGTCACGCTGCCCGACGGAAGCGAGGAAAACCGTGCCCTGGCGGTGTCGCGCCATGATTGGCCGGTTCAGCGTATCGAGGGCCTGCCGCGCGAAAAGACCGAGCCCGACGCCGCCTCGCTGGCCCGGCTGAAGGCCGAGACCGCCATGGTCCGCGCCATCCGCGACCATGTCACCCTGGACTCCCGCATCCTCGATGGCGACGGGTTGCTCCGCCCCGCTGAAGGAACGGTCTCGGGCGTGTTCGGCAGCCAGCGGGTCTACAACGGTATCGGCGGCGCCCCCCATTCCGGCCTGGACATCGCGGCTCCGGCCGGCGCCCCGGTCTTTGCCGCCGCCGACGGCACGGTGGTGCTGGCGGCACCCGACCTGTTCCTGACCGGACGCACCGTGATGATCGATCACGGGCTGGGCCTGATCTCCAGCTACGGCCATCTGTCGCGCCTCGACGTGACCGCCGGAACCGTGGTGCGCAAGGGCGAACGGATCGGCGCCGTCGGCGCCACCGGACTGGCGACCGGTCCCCATCTGCATTGGGGCATATCCTGGCTGGAGGTGCGCCTCGACCCCGAGGCGGTGGAAAACACCCTCCACAACATATACGTTAGTATAGGAGATGCAACTAGGAGGTAGATTTCTTACTCCTTCGTATGATAGATGCTCCTTATGGATAGGATCTGTGGGGACGCCATGCATACGCGCTTGGCCGCCATCGGTGAAAACGACACCCTTGGCGACGACATTCTGGACCAGTTGGAAGGCGAGGCTCTGGTGATCCTGGAGCATCCCGATCTCTACATGGCCGTCACCGTCGCCATGGCGCGCTCGTCGCTGGAGTTGATCCAGCGCCTGCGCCGCCGGAACTCCATCCCGGCCGCCCGGGTCGCCTAGGTCTTTCCTCTTCTTTCCCAGCCTTCCCCTTCCCTGCTCCCGGAACATGGCGTAATAATCCCGCCTCCCGCTCTCGCCCCGTTCCGAGGTCGCCATGAAATCCCTGTGGTCCGATACCGATGCCGAGTTCTTCGTCGCGCGCTATGCGTCCGAAGGCGTCAACCGTGACTTGGCTCTGCGGGTCTACACCACCCGTCTGCTGGGCGGCGATCCCCGGCTGGTTCTGCATGGCGGCGGCAACACCTCGTGCAAGACCACGGTTACTGACCTGCTGGGCGAGGCGGTCGAGGTGCTGTGCGTCAAGGGCTCGGGTTGGGACATGGGCGACATCGAGCCGGCCGGCCTGCCGGCCGTGCGCCTCGCCCCCCTTCTGAAGCTGCGCAAGCTGGAACGCCTGTCCGACGAGGACATGGTGGATTACCAGCGCGGCAACCTGATGAACTCGTCGTCGCCCAACCCGTCGGTGGAGACGCTGCTGCACGCCTTTCTGCCGCACAAATTCATCGACCACACCCATTCCACCGCCGTGCTGTCCCTGGTGGACCAGCCCGACGGCGAGGCCCTGGCCCGCCAGGTCTACGGCAAGCGCATGGGCTACGTGCCCTACATCATGCCGGGCTTCGCCCTGGCCAAGAAGGCGGCCGAAGTCTACGAGCAGGACCCGTCGGTGGAAGGCCTGATCCTGGTCAAGCACGGCATCTTCACCTTCGGCCCCGACGCCAGGACCGCCTATGAGCTGATGATCGAGATGGTGACCCTGGCCGAGCAGCGCCTGGAGAAGGGCCGCAAGCCCCTGGTCGCCGCCCAGGGCCTGCCCAAGGAGCCAGCCCCCCTGGCCGAGGTGGCGCCCGTGCTGCGCGGCCTGCTGGCCAGTGGCCCCAGGCGCCGCATCCTCGACTTCCGCACCTCACCCGCCATCCTGGCCTATGTGGGCGGGGCCGAGGTGGGGCGCTATTCCCAGCAGGGCGTCGTCACCCCCGACCACACCATCCGCACCAAGAACTGGCCGGTGGTGCTGCCGCCGCCCGAGGCCGGCAAGATCGCCCAGTGGGCCGAGGGCGCCAAGGCGGCCATCGACGCCTTCGAGGCCAAGTACCACGCCTATTTCAGCCGCAACAACCAGCGCCTGGGCGGCATCAAGACCGAGCTTGACCCCAAGCCCTGCGTCGCCCTGGTACCGGGCCTGGGCCTGTTCGGCATCGGCGCCTCGGCCAAGGATGCCGGCATCGCCGCCGACATCGCCGTCAACACGGTGGAAAGCATCACCGACGCCGAGGCCATCGGCCGCTTCGAGCCGGTGGGCGAGGCCGATCTGTTCGACCTGGAATACTGGTCGCTGGAACAGGCCAAGCTGGGCAAGGCCGCCGAGAAACCCCTGGCCCGTCAGGTGGTGGTGGTGACCGGCGGCGGGTCGGGCATCGGCGCCGCCACCGCCAAGGCCTTCGCCAAGGAAGGCGCCGAGGTGGCGGTGCTCGACCGTGACGCCGAGGCCGCCCAAAGGGCCGCCAAGGCGTGCGGCGGCAAGGCCATCGGCCTGGCCTGCGACGTCACCGACGCGGCCTCGGTCCGCGCCGCCTTCGACAAGGTGGCCGAGCGCTTCGGCGGCGTCGACGTGGTGGTCAGCAATGCCGGCGCCGCCTGGCAGGGCGCGGTGGGCGAGGTGGACGATGCCACCCTCAGGACCTCGTTCGAACTGAACTTCTTCGGCCATCAGAGCGTCGCCCAGAACGCCGTCCGCATCTTCAAGGCCCAGGGCACCGGCGGCGCCCTGCTGTTCAACGCCTCCAAGCAGGCGGTCAATCCGGGCAAGAATTTCGGCCCTTATGGATTGCCCAAGGCCGCCACCATGTTCCTGATGAAGCAGTACGCGCTGGACCACGGCAAGGACGGCATCCGCTCCAACGCCGTCAACGCCGACCGCATCCGCTCGGGCCTGCTCACCGACGAGATGATCAAGAGCCGTTCGTCGGCGCGCGGCCTGACGGAACAGGATTACATGGGCGGCAACCTGCTGGGCCGCGAAGTCACCGCCGAGGACGTGGCCGACGCCTTCCTGTGGCTGGCCAAGGCCTCCAAGGTCACCGCCTGCACGCTCACCGTGGACGGCGGCAACATCGAGGCGTCGCTGCGGTAGTCGGTGACCTTGTCATCCTCCTGTGTAGCCGACCACCCGGTCTTTGAGGGAAACGGCTTGGGCCGCCGAACCACGAAGGCGCAGAGGCACGAAGAAAAGAGAAGAAAATAAATTTCTCTTCTTCGTGCTCCTTCATGCCTCGGTGCCTTCGTGGTGAATTTAGCCGTTGGGATACTGAAGAGATCCCCATCAACAACCGCTCGGGATGGCAGGAAAGCCGGGAGGTCTCAGCACGTCGGACAACGCACCATGGGCAGGTCGCGCTTGATCCAGCCCGGCCCGGAACCCGAACCGCCCATGCCCTCGGAGACGTCGAGGATGTGGGTGAAGCCGGCCTCGGACAGCGCCTTGGCGGTGGCGCCCGAGCGGTTGCCGGTGCGGCAGATCAGGGCGATGGGGGCATTGCGGTCGCCATTGGTGGCGGCCAGCAGGTCGCGGATGAAGCCGGCACCGCCATCGGGATGGCGCATGGGAATCAGCTTGGCGCCCTCGGGCACCCCGGTCTGCTTCCATTCCTCGGGCTGGCGGATGTCAACCAGCACCACTTCGCCCTTCTTCACCGCCTGCAGCGCATCGGGCGCCGAGATGGCCTTGACCTCCGCCGCCAGGGCGGTTCCCGCCATCACCAGCCAAGCCGCCATCGCCATCATCAGGGAACGCATCATATCCGCCTTCTGCTTATTGAGGCGTTTCTAATACACCCTCTGCCGGGCCGCCATCAAGGCCAGTGCCTCCTCGCGGGTGCGCACCCCCAGTTCCAGCAGCAGCGGCGGCTCCAATCCGCAGGCGGCCAGCGCGGCATGGTCGGCCAGCACCCGGGCGGCCTCGCCCTGGGCGATCACCCGCCCGCCCTGGAACAGCGCCACCCGGTCGGCAAACTCATAGGCCAGATCCACCTCGTGGGTGGTGAACACCAGGGTGGTCCCCGCCCGGGAAAGACGGTCCAGCGCCGCCAGCAGGCGCTTGCCCCCCTGGTGGTCGAGACCGGCCAGGGGTTCGTCCAGCAGCAGCACCTCCGGTTCCATGGCCAGGGCCCCGGCAATGGCCACCCGCTTCTTCTGGCCGAAGGACAGCATATGGGTGGCGCGCCCGGCCAGTTCGGCGATGCCCAGGACCTCCAGCGCCGCGTCGACCCGCCGGCGGGCCTCCGCCTCGGACAGGCCGAGATTGAGCGGCCCGAACGACACGTCCTCGGCCACCGTGGCGGCGAACAACTGGTCGTCGGGCTCCTGCAGCACCAGCCCGACCCGGCGGCGCCAGCCGGTCAGCGCCGCCCGCGAATACCCTATGGCCTCGCCTCCCAGCAGCACGGTGCCGGCGGCCGGCTTCAGCGTGCCGTTCAGGTGGAGCAGCAAGGTGGTCTTGCCCGCCCCGTTGGGTCCCAGCACCGCCAGCCGCCGCCCCCGCTCCACCGCGAGATCGAGACCGGCCAGGGCGGCGACGCCGCCGGGATAGGCATAGCAGAGGCCCCTGGCCTCGAGAATCATCCCAGCCACAGGCTCACCCCCGCCAGCAGGGCCTGACCGCCCAGGATCAGCGCCAGGACCGGCACCGAGGCCGGGCGCGCCGTGGAGATCATGGGCAGGGAACCGTCGAAGCCGCGTGCCGCCAGCCCCGTCTCCAGGCGCCTTGCCCGTTCCATGGCGCGCGGCAGCAACTGGGCGATCAGCAGGCCGAGGGAGCGCACCTGCCGCCGCGGCCCGAACCAGCCGAGACGCGCCTCCTGGGCGGTGCGGATGGCCGTCGCCTGGTCCAGCAGCAGGAACAGGAAATGCCAGGTGAGCAGCATGATCTCGGCGATCTCGGCCGGCAGGCCGATACGGCGCAGGCCGCGCACCAGATCGGGAGCCGGGGTGGTGGCGGCCAGCAGCAGCAGGGCCGAGGCGGCGGAAGCGGCGCGCAGTACCACCAGGGCGGCGCGGCGGCCCTGGTCGGCGGCCAGATGCAGGCCGTGTGAATCCACCTCCACGGCCAAGGTGGCGGCACCGGTCAGCACGAAGCCCAGCGGCAGGGCGTTGAGACGCAGCCAGTCGCCGGCGGGCAGCCGCGCCCCGCCCAGGGCCAGGCCCCAGACGGCGCCCAGCACCAGCGCCCCGCCCGGCCAGGGCGGCAGGATCAGGGCCAGGATCAGCAGGCCGAGGGCGAGCGCCGCCTTTTCCGATGGCGCCCGCTTTCGCCACGGCCCCGCCTGGGACAGGCGGTCAATGGCGAGATTCATTTGCCGGAACGGCCGTGCCGCCGTCCGATGACGTAGCCCAGCAGGCCGGCTCCGAAGGCGGCCTGGACCGCGAACAGCAGCCCCTCGATCTCCTTGGAAGGCTGCCAGAACGGCCCGGTCCACTTCTCGTAGGCGGGATGGGACGAGGTCACCACCTCGCTGGCCGCGTCGTCGGTGCCGCCGAACTGGCCGGCCGGATTGAGGATCAGCGGAGCGGCGACGATCAGCAGGGCGGTGCCCAGCAGCAGGGAATTGGTGCGCGCGCTCATGCCTTGGCTCCTTCGATCCGCATGCGGCGGCCGGCGAGGGCGTTCATCACCACCACGGTGACCAGTCCCTCGGCCACCGCCAGGGGCGCTTGCGTGATGGCGAAGATGCCGCCGAACTTGGCGAAGGCGCCGGCAAAGCCGGTCTCGGCATCGGGAAAGGCCAGGGCCAGTTGGAACGAGGTGACCACATAGGTGGCGAGATCGCCCAGAAACGCCGAGAGGAACACCGCCACCGCGACCGGAACGCCGAGCCGCCCGGCGAGGCGCCATACGCCATAGGCCACCCACGGCCCGGCGATGGCCATGGAGAAGACGTTGGCCCCCATGGTCGACAGCCCGCCATGGGCGAGCAGCAAGGCCTGGAACAGCAGCACGATGGCGCCGATCACCGCCATGATGCCGGGACCGAACTGCATGGCGCCCAGCGCCGTGCCGGTGGGGTGCGAGCACGAGCCGGTGACGCTGGGCAGCTTGAGCGCCGACAGCACGAAGGTGAAACCGGCCGACGCCGCGATGTCGAGCCGCGCCTCGGGCCGTTCGGCCACGATGCGCTTCAGCGAGCGCGCACCCAGCACCACGAAGGGGGCGGAAACGCAGGTCCAGGCCAATGCGTGCCCGGCGGGAAGAAAACCTTCCATGATATGCATGATGAACAGACTCCGTTCGTCGAGAGACTTCACTCGTCGCCGCGAAACGGAAAACTGACCCGACGGCACACCCCGGCCGAACGGGCTCGCAAGCGACTCTCGATGATGGCAGGTCTCCTGACTCGCGGGTCGTTGGGTCCGGCATAGCCTTCCCAGCCCATTTTCGGGCCAGTGGCGTCTCTAACGGCCGGAACCTCTCCGCCTACAGTTGCGGGGGCAGTCACGGATTTGACCCTCTTTTCGAGGGGCGCACCGCGTTCCCATTTTCACCCCGTGCCGTCGCCGGCCACGGGGAACCATCGCCGGGCACTATAATTTCGCCATGATCGGGATGCAAACCATTCCGGGACTGGTGGATTTGGGCCTGCTAGATTATGGCCCTGGCCTGTTTGAGGAGGTTTCCCGTGTCCCATACCATCGCCCTGGTCGACGACGACCGTAACATCCTGACCTCGGTCTCGATGGCGCTGGAGGCCGAGGGCTTCAAGGTGCGCACCTATACCGACGGCGCCGAGGCGCTGCGCGGCCTGACCAGCCAGCCGGCCGACCTGGCCGTGCTCGACATCAAGATGCCGCGCATGGACGGCATGGAACTGCTGCAGCGCCTGCGCAAGCAATCGGCCATCCCGGTGATCTTCCTCACCTCCAAGGATGACGAGATCGACGAGTTGCTCGGCCTGCGCATGGGCGCCGACGACTACATCAAGAAGCCCTTTTCGCAGAAGCTGCTGATCGAGCGCATCCGCACCCTGATCCGCCGGCTGGAGGCCAACGCCGCCGGGCCGGACGAAGGGGGCGGCGAGACCCTGGTGCGCGGGCTGCTGGTGCTCGACCCCGGCCGGCACATCTGCACCTGGAAGGGAAAGGCGGTCGACCTCACCGTCACCGAGTTCCTGCTGCTGAAATCCCTGGCCATGCGCCCCGGCCACGTCAAGAACCGCGACCAGCTGATCGACGCCGCCTATGGCGAGTCCATCTACGTGGACGACCGCACCATCGACAGCCACATCAAGCGGCTGCGCAAGAAGTTCCGCGAGGTGGACGACGAGTTCGCCCAGATCGAAACCCTGTACGGCGTCGGCTATCGTTATCGTGACGAGTGAGTCGCTGTCATGACGAGTGAGCCTGGGCCTTCCCGGCGGCGCCTGCCCCGCTGGCGGCTGCTCGCCTCGCCGCTCACCCGGCGCATCCTGGCGGTCAACCTGCTGGCGCCCATCGTGCTGGTGGCGGGCGTCATGTATCTCGACCGCTACAAGCAGGGGCTGATCCGCGCCGAACTGGACGGGCTGGGCACCCAGGCCGAGATGGTGGCCGGCGCCATCGGCGAGGGCGCGGTGTTCGAGGAAGAGATGGGCTTCTTCGAGATCAATCCCGACATGGCGCAGCAGATGGTGCGCCGCCTGTCCGAGCCGGCCAAGTTCCGCGCCCGGCTGTTCGGGGCGGTGGGCGAACTGGCCGCCGATTCCCGCGTGGTAGGCGGCGCCAAGGGCTCCATCTACATCGAGGAACTGCCGCCGCCCACCCCGCCCCACTGGGCCGACCGGCTGGCGCGGCAGTGGGACCGCTGGGCGCGATGGATGCCCAGGGACGAGACCCTGCCGCTCTACCGCGAGCATCCCAACGCGCGGGCCGACGATTTCGAGGAGGTGATGAGCGCCATGGCCGGACGGCCCGCCTGGGCGGTGCGGTCGCGCAAGAGCGGCGCCCTGATGCTGTCGGTGGCGGTGCCGGTCCAGCGCTACAAGCAGGTGGTGGGCGCCCTCTTGATCACCGCAGACGGCACCAACATCGCCCGCTCGCTATTCCAGGTGCGCATCGCCATCCTGCAGGCCTTCGCCGTGTCGCTGGCGCTGACCATCGGCGTGTCGCTCTACATGGCCGGCACCATCGCCCGGCCCATCCGCCGGCTGGCCCTGGCCGCCGAGCGGGTCCGCCACGGTCAGGGCCGCGTCCACGCCATTCCAGACCTGTCGCGGCGCAAGGACGAGATCGGCGAGCTGTCCGTGGCCCTGAAGGAGATGACCGAGGCCCTGTGGCGGCGCATGGACGCCATCGAGGCCTTCGCCGCCGACGTGGCCCACGAGATCAAGAACCCGCTGACCTCGCTCCGCTCGGCCGTCGAGACGGCGGCGCGCATCGAGGACCCGGAAAAACGCGCCCGCCTGATGGCCATCGTGCTGGACGACGTCGGGCGCCTGGACCGGCTGATCAGCGACATCTCGGACGCGTCGCGCATCGACGCCGAGATGAGCCGGGCCGAGACCGGGCCGGTGACCCTGGACGCCATGCTCGACACCATGGCCGAGATCTATCGCGGCACCTGCGAGGACCGGGGCCTGCGCTTCGAGGTGGAGCGGCCCGGGGGCGACGCCCTGGCGGTCCAAGGCATCGAATCGCGTCTGGTCCAGGTACTGCGCAACCTGATCGCCAACGCCGTGTCGTTCAGCCCGGAGGGCGGCCTGATCCGTCTTGCCGCCCGGCGGGACGGCGGACGCATCGTGCTGACCGTCGAGGATCAGGGGCCGGGCATACCGCCCAACAAACTGGACGCCATCTTCGAGCGTTTCTACTCGGAGCGGCCCGAGGGCGAGAAGTTCGGCACCCATTCCGGCCTGGGCCTGTCCATCTCGCGCCAGATCGTCGAGGCCCATGGCGGCACCATCCGCGCCGAGAACCGCGAGGCCGACGGCCCGACGGGGGGCGGAGCCCGATTCGAGGTGAGCCTGCCCGCGTCGGACTGAAGCGAGCGCACCACCTTTATTCCGCCGCATTCCGGTGGCCTGATACGTCATCACGTTTTTGGGGAGCACACGCTCATGAACAAGACTCTGATCGCCGTCCTTGCCGCCCTGCCCCTGCTGTCCGCCCTGCCCGCCGCCGCCCAGCAAGGCGATATGCCCAGGGACAATCGGGAAATGCGGCAGGATCACCGCGAGATGCGCCGCGACAACCGCGAGATCGGCCAGGACCGCAAGGAAGCGGTCCACGATCGCAACGAACTGCGCAAGGACAGGAAGGACGGCGACAAGGACGCCGTCGCCAGGGACCGCGCCGAACTGCGCAAGGACCGCAAGGAAATGCATGAGGACAAGCGCGAGCGCCGCGAGGACCGCAAGGATCTCAAGGACGACCGCCGCGACCGCCGCGAAGACCGCCGCGACCGCCAGGAGCGCTGATCAGCGCGACAGGATGTCCCTCAACCGGTCCGCCTGCCGGGAATCCACCGTTCGGCTGAACAGGATATCCTCCGGCGTCGGATTGCCGCCGTAATAGGCGGAATTCCACGAATGGCGGGGCAGGATGCCTGCCCCGTCCAGGGTGGCGCCGCCATACAGGCCGACGGCGCGCGAGAAGGCATAGATATCGGCGCCGACGTTGGTGGTGGTATTGGCCGAGGCGCCCGCGCCCACCACCACCACCGCCACGCCGGCCTCGGCGCCGGCCTTGAACTGGTTCTCCACCACCGCCTTGAGGCCGCCCTCGTTCATGATGATGTAGACCGCCTCGGCGTCCTGCAGGCCGATCTGCAGCCCGACGCTGCCCGCCGCGATGGAGTAGAAGGCCGGACCGCTCCAGCGCCCCGACCCGTCGCGGGCCAGCAATACGCCGGTGCCGTACTGGGCACCCAGGATGAAGCCGCCCTTGACCAGATCGGGAACCACCAGCACGGCCCGCGCCCGGCCGAGCAGGTTGCCCATCTGCGAACTGAAATTGGGGTCGCCGCGCAGGCGCTCGACCACGGAGACGGCCTTGCCCACCATCATGGTCTGGTCGGTGACCTGCTGGGCCCCGGCTTCCTTGCCGAACCCTCCGGCCACCATAAGAAGCGCCGCGAAGGCCAGGGCGATCAGTCTTTGCATAGCGGACTCCCTCAACAATCGTCCCCGTCCCCACTCCAACCACGGCCGTGGTTAGGATTGTGTTAACCCTTGCCCACCCGCCCCAATGGGGGTAAGCCTGGAAGCCTTCCAAACACGGAAGAAAGGGCGATAGACGGATGTTCTCACTCATCGTCAACGGCGAGCGCCACAAGGTGGACGCCCAGCCCGACACCCCGCTGTTGTGGGTGCTGCGCGATCAGTTGGGCATGAACGCGGTGCGCTATGGCTGCGGCCAGGGCCTGTGCGGCGCCTGCTCCGTCCTGGTGGACGGCGAGCCGGCCAGGGCCTGCCAGATGCCGGTCTCCGAGATCAACGGCCGGCGCATCGTGACGCTCTCCGGCCTCAACGACAGCGTCTCCGCCCAATTGCGCGCCGCCTGGATCGAGTTGGACGTGCCCCAATGCGGCTATTGCCAGTCGGGACAGCTGGTCAGCGCCAACGCCCTGCTGCGCCGTAATCCCAAGCCCAGCGACGGCGACATCGACACCGCCATGAGCGGCAACCTGTGCCGCTGCGGCACCTATCAGCGCATCCGCGCCGCCATCCATCTCGCCGCCCGGCGGCTGCGGGGGGGATCATGAAGCGCCATGCGTCTCCCTCCGGGATGGACGGCATGAACCGCCGCACCTTCCTGATCGCCACCGCCGGAACCGGGCTGGTCCTGGCGGTGGGCGACGCCCATGCCGAAGCCGAGGGCGAAGCGGCGGCATGGCAGGCCAACGCCTTCGTCGCCATCGGCCCCGACGGCCGGGTGACGGTGACGGTCAAGCATCTGGAGATGGGCCAGGGCGTCGCCACCGGCCTGCCGGTACTGGTGGCCGAGGAACTGGAAGTGGACCCCGCCCAGGTGGCGGTGGAATTCGCCCCCGCCGACGCCGGGCGCTACAATAACCTGTTCTGGGGCCCCAGCCAGGGTACCGGCGGCTCCACCGCCACCGCCAATTCCTGGGAGCAGTTGCGCCTGGCCGGCGCGGCGGCCCGCGAGATGCTGGTGGCTGCGGCGGCGCGCATCCTGCAAGCCGATGTCGGCAGCCTGACCGCCATCAACGGCGGGGTCATCCACCAGCCCAGCGGCCGCCGCCTGGCCTATGGCGATCTGGTGGCGGCCGCCGCCAAGCTGACCCCGCCCGCCGCGCCGAAGCTGAAATCGCCGGCCGAGTTCCGCCTGATCGGCAGGAATGGGGTCAAGCGCACCGATTCACGGGTGAAAAGCGATGGCACCGCCCAGTTCGGCGGCGATGTCCGCCTGCCCGGCATGGTCACCGCCCTGGTGGCCCGCCCGCCGGTCTGGGGCGCCCGCATCGAGTCCCATGACCGCAGGGCCGCCCTGGCGGTCCCCGGCGTGGTCGCGGTTATCCCCGTCTCGTCGGGCATCGCCGTGGCGGCCAACACGTTCTGGGCGGCGAGCCAGGGGCGGGAGGCTCTCAAGGCCCGCTGGACCGAACCGGCGGAGCGCGTTTCCACCGAAGCCCTGCGCGCCGCCTGGACCGCCCTGCTGGACAAGCCGGGCAGCACCGCCGCCGCCCGTGGCGACGCCGACCTCGCCCTGGGCCAGGGAACCCAGCGCCTGGCCGCCACCTACGAGCTTCCCTACCTCGCCCATGCCCCCATGGAGCCGCTCAACTGCGTGGTGCGTCTTTCGCCCGGCAAGTGCGAGATCTGGGCCGGCTGTCAGTTCCAGACCCACGATCAGGCCCTGGCCGCCAAGGCCGCCGGTCTCAAGCCCGCTCAGGTGGAGATTCACACAATGCTGGCCGGCGGCAGTTTCGGCCGGCGCGCCAATCCCACCTCGGATTACATCGTCGAGGGCGTCGAGGTGGCCAAGGCGGTGAATGCCCCCGTCCGGCTGATGTGGACGCGCGAGGACGACATCGCCGGCGGCTATTACCGCCCCATGG
>Ga0265314_10003230_pt1 | contig 15933 bp, 22 predicted proteins | sample 4126metaG_FD_203106 | JGI IMG/M metagenome (GOLD analysis project Ga0265314, IMG submission 203106) | Rhizosphere microbial communities from Carex aquatilis grown in University of Washington, Seatle, WA, United States - 4-1-26 metaG | ecosystem: Host-associated > Plants > Roots > Rhizosphere >... | reverse complement strand
GCCCGCTTCGACTTCCGCTGGGAGGATCAGTTCAACCTCGGCCTCGACCCTGAAACCGCGCGGCTCTATCACGACGAGACGCTGCCCAAGGAAGCCCACAAGGTCGCCCACTTCTGCTCGATGTGCGGCCCAAAGTTCTGCTCGATGAAGATCACCCAGGACGTCCGCGACTACGCCGCCACGCTGAACGACCCGAACTCGGTCGGCATGTCGATCTCCGGCACCATCGAGGACGGCATGGCCAGCATGAGCGCCAAGTTCAAGGAGATGGGGAGCAGCGTGTACCTCGACGCGGAGAAGGTGAAGGAGAGCAATCGGGTGCTGTGAGGGCAACGGCTGCTCTCATCACAACATTTCGAACGAAGGCCGGGCTCGCGCCCGGCCTTTTTGTTGGACAGGCGGCCTGCGGATTTCCGATTCACATCTCAAACAGCCCCTCGACCGTCATTCCGGGATGCGCCTCTTGGCGCAGGCCCGGAATCCATAACCCCTGTGGTGATGTTTCGCGGCGCCGCCCGTGCTGAACACGAGCACTGGGGTTATGGATTCCGGGCTCGCGCTACGCGCGCCCCGGAATGACGGGGAAGCATTCCCTCGCGACATCGGCGGACACGCCTCCGCATTCTCGCGACGCATGGCGCCCGAGGTTTGCCAGTTAATTCCGCCCCCGAAGAGATGGAGGGCGCACGCGACCCTCAAGAGAGGGCGCGGGGAAGACCGGGTGCGCGCTGCACCCGCGGTCTCATGTGCATTGTGCATCAAAAAAAGGTCGCACATGAGCATACAGGTTCAGCGGAAACACTCCGGCCTTCCCTGCGCAATGGCTTGACGGCTTATACGTGCTCTCCCTGGTGAATCGGAGCCTCTTGCCACCATCGACCCCGGGAAGCGTTAGCCTCCCCAGGACTTGACGCCAGCAGTCCGGGCGTCAGGACCACACGACTTCGCCGTACGCGTCAGTGCCGTTCGTTATCGGTACTTCCGCGTCCACCGCATCCCGTCCCGCGTTTCGTGACGATCGCGAGCCGCCCCTCTTGGTGGGACGGGATGCGCGCAATTATACAGGTGATTTGGGTAGGGGTCAAGAAACATTCCGAAAATCGGAATACCGGCGTTTACTCCTTTCCTGCTCTACTCCAGCAAGCCCGCCTTCGGGTCGGATGCGGGGAAGGGTCGGCGTGGGATTGCACAACGGATGCCGCGCTTCGCCGTGCGCGCCCACGCCGTCCGTCCGCACGCCCAAAAGCGCGCGACGACGCAGCCGCGTCCACCACATCCCGCGCCCGACATGGGTGACGACGCCCACACGGCAAGAAAGCGGGCGGCCAGTTGCGTAAACAGCGAAGTTTGTGTCGGCGGGAGTTCGCTCTGTCGGAGGGCCTGATCGACGGGGGAAACAGAAAAATGCTGCAACTCCTACTTGTACAACATTGCAGATTAACTATCTTATCGCGCCGACAGGCTCATTTTAATTTCATGGGTGTTCCAGTGAAACAAACCGGATTTATCCGCAACCTGCCCGCCGGGAAAACCTTTGGCTTTTTAGACAGCCAGACCGACGGCAAAACGTATTTCTTCCATATCACTCAATTTAAGGGCGATTGGAGTTCGCTGAAAAGCGGAGACCCAGTTCAATATGATGTCGTCGAGCAAGGCGGAAGATATCAAGCGAACGAAGTCGAGTTTTTGCCTGGCGCACCCGTCAGAGAGACGCCCGTTAAGAGGCCGACCAAAGCACCACGTTATCTGGGGCCCTACACAGGACCTGACTTAGGGCTCAGCGATGCAGAGCGTCTTCGTAGTTTAACAGAGCTATCACGATGGAAGCTCGAAGCGAAATTGGATGATATCAAGCGCTATTTCTTTGCGATACCTGAATTAAATGACATCGCCGCCGGTGATGCATCCTACGTTATCGGCCGAAAGGGGACAGGAAAGACCGCTTTAGTTCAGTATCTCTCTGACACCGCTAACAGCAACCAGCATGTGTCAAAACTGACTTTTAAAAACTTTCCATTCAATGAACTGTACAATCAGGGAAATGAAAGTTATCGCCGCCCAAACCAATACATCACGATTTGGAAATTAATTATATATTCAGCAGCATGCAGACTCATCGCAAAAAGCGAAAAATGCGACCCGTCCATCCATCATCAATGTCGATAACTTCGCTCTTGTGTATCGGCGCGCTTATTCGTGATAAAATTCTAAAAGCCTTTCCAAATCCCGACAGCGACAACTTGGGAACGATCATTGGCCAATGGATCTCAGGCGATTTCGGAATAAGCGTCCTAGGCACGGGAATTAATATCTCAAAATGGTTTAAAGAAAAAAAGAAAATTACGATTCAGGAAAAAGTCGAGAATCTCGAACAGTTCGTCGTCAAAAACATTCCTGATCAAACATTTTTAGTCTTGTTCGACGAGCTGGACGAAGACTACAAGGACATATTCGAAAATTATAATAAGAGCGAGTACCTAGATCTCCTCACGAGCCTCTTCAAAGCCGTTCAGGACGTGAGGTCCATCGTCACTAGCGCGAACCGCAAGCTTTACCCCGTGGTATTTTTGAGAGATGACATATACGATCTTCTTCAGGACGCCGATAAAAATAAATGGCGAGATTTTCAAGTGGACTTGGAATGGACGTCGGAAAATATCAAGGGTTTGCTAACTCACAGACTCGCAAAGGTCATCGGAAACAAGAATGAGAATTTTGATGAACTCTGGTACTCGATCTTCAGCCGCGATCCAGTGAAATACTCTGACGGCACGAAAGAAATTCGTTCGTTCGAATATATTACTATGAGCACGCAAGGCCGTCCGAGGGACTACATCAACTATCTTCAAGAATGCTCCGCGTTAGAGTTAAAGAGATCACGCCTAGAAATTTCAACTGTTACTGTTAAAGATGCGGACAAGTTGTACTCCAACTACCTTAGAAAGGAGCTGATTGACGAAATCCATGGTATTATTCCTGACATTGGAAAAGTGCTTTCAATCTTCTCTGAAACTCGAAAGTGGATCCTAAGCATCGAAGAATTCAAGAAAGCCTATGAAGAGCGCGTTCAAGTTGGGGCGATGCAGATCAAGGATGTCGACATGATACTGCGAACTCTTTTCTATTTCTCGGTTATCGGAAATGTTGTTCGACCAGGACTTCATATATTTAGGCATGTTCGTCCCGAAGCCGAATTGAATTTTAAGGAGAAGATCGTGGTCCATCGCGGATTGATGAAATCGCTACAAATTATCTAGCTGAACACTTTATTCGAATCTAAGGCTGAGCCACCCATGCCCATCCAGCACTTCCCTCCCCCTCCCGGCGTCAAATCCCCGCCGCTCTCGTTTGCCGCCCGGGTCGGCGACCTCCTGTTCATCTCGGGCATTCCGGGCTTCGACGCCAACGGCGCGCTACCGGACGGCTTCGAGGCGCAGTTCGCCAATGTCGTTATCAACATCAAGCGCGTGCTGGATGAGGCCGGCGCGACGTTCCGCGATGTGGTCAAGTTCAATGTGCTGCTGACGCGCGCGTCCGACGTCGCGACAATGAACAAGCTTTATGCCGAAGCATTCGGGCCGGCGCCTTATCCGGCGCGGACGACCTGCGTGGTGCAGGCCTTGCCCGATCCGAAGATGTTGATCGAGATCGAGGGCGTGGCGTCGTTGAAGGCGTAGGGCAGACCGGCGAACGCCGTAACCCGCCGCACAAATTCTTTCGTCATGCCCGGGCTTGCCCCGGGCATGACGACTTAACATCGCCGCTGTAAGAAAGACGTGGATGGCCGGGTCATAGGCAAGCGGAAGCGACGCCGTCCTTCGGACGGCTATGCCCGGCCATGACGGTTGGGGGGAGGCTGCACCTACTGCCGCTCAATCTTCGTAATCGTCTTCTTGCCGTCGGCGTCATTGACGGTGAATTTGACGCTGTCGCCGGCATGAACGCTGTCGAGCATGTCGGCCGGCGCGTTGAACTGTTGTTCCATCGCACCGCCACCGCTGGCGCCGACGGTGCCGCTTTGTGTTTGCTTGATGGCGATGGTGCCGTTGAGCCGGTTGATCATGCTGACGGTGCCGGTCTGCGAATCCTGCGCCAGCGCGATCGAAGGCGCAGTCGCGAGCATGGCGCCCGCCAATATCAGCTTTGCCAGTTTCATCGAAATCTCCCGGGTTTTTCGGCGCGTCATCGATAAGCCGGAGCGGTCGGGTTTGTTCCTGGACGTGGCACCCCGTCGCATCCATGCCGACAATGGGCGCCAATTGTGACAATGGTGGGTTACGGCTTCCGCCTGACTTCCCGGCCACCCGCGTCTTTCTGGCTTCAAGTCCGCAAAGACGTTGATGCCCGGCACAAGGCCAGGCATGACGGACGAAATCCCCTCACCGCTCCTTCATCAGCGCGTCGCGCGCTTCCAGGAGCCCGACGAAATCCCGCGCGCTGCCGCCGCCGTCGGGATGCACGGTCTTGGCGGCGCGTTTGTAGGCCTGCTGGATTTCCGGCGCCGAAACATGGCGGCCGAGCGGCAGCCCGAGCATTTGCCGGTTGCGGTCCTGCGCCGTCAGCGGTGCGGTCTCGCCGCCGCGCTTGCCGAAGCGCGGCGCGGTCAGCGCATGCAGGCGGTCGCGCACCGGGCTGAAGCGTCGCGCGGCCAGGTCCCGGGCGCCGCGGTCGGCGCGTTTGGCCATTGCGTTGCGCAGGCTCGGCAGCGCCTGCATCGCCGCATGGCGGAGCGCGTCATCGCTGGCGGAGGCGATTTCCGCGGTCAGCTCCGCGGCTTCGCGAAAATCCGGCGCGTCGGCGTGCCAGAACCGGTCCGCCAGCGCCTTCCAGGTTGTGAGTTGTCGATCCATCTGTGCATCCCGCGTTGACGAGATACCAACGCGGCCGGCGTGCGAAACGTTTCGGCTCGACGCATTTTGATCTAAAGTGTCGCCAAGCCCCGCTTGCGTCGTCTTGGGTGAAATGGCGGGCTACGGCGGGCAAGCCGCCGAACCTGCCCTGCGGCTGGCCCGCATTGAAATCACTCAAAATATGACCTCGATTGATGTACGATTTCGGCTCGACCTCGTGAGGTTCGCCTCACGGAAAGCAAACGCCGGTTCGCGCTGGATCGAACCGCACAGCCAGGACACTGCGGCCATGCACAATCTGACGCCTCTCTCCGGATTTTCAGGCGGCGCGCTGATCGGGCTCGCTGCCGCGGCGCTGATGCTGCTGACCGGCCGCATCGCCGGCGTCAGCGGCATTTTTGGCGGACTATTGGCGTTGCGGCCCGGCGATCGGGCATGGCGGCTGGCGTTCGTTGCGGGGCTGATCGCGGCGCCACTGATCGCCGCGCTCGCGGGAGCGCCGCTTCCAAGGCCACCGATGACGTCAAATCTGGCGCTGGTCGCCGTTGGCGGGCTGCTGGTCGGCTTCGGCAGCCGCCTCGGCGGCGGCTGCACGTCGGGCCACGGCGTCTGCGGCTTCGCGCGACTATCGGCGCGCTCGATCGCGGCGACAACGATTTTCATGGGCGCGGCCGTCATCACCGTAGCCATCATTCGTCATGGTTTTGGGAGCTAGCGCGATGCCGCTCATTGCCGCCTGTTTTGGCTGTGGACTGATCTTCGGCGCCGGTCTGCTGATCTCCGGCATGACGCAGCCCGAGAAGGTGCTCGGCTTCCTGGACATTTTCGGCGCCTGGGATGCGACGCTCGCATTCGTCATGGCCGGGGCGGTCGCGGTCACGACCGCCGGCTTTATACTCGCGCGGCGCGGGACGCCGGTCCTCGCGCCGAAACATTTGTGGCCCGCGCGCAGCGACATCGATACGCCGCTGGTCGCGGGCGCCGTACTGTTCGGCATCGGCTGGGGACTGGTCGGCATCTGTCCCGGCCCCGCGCTGGTGAATCTCGCCGGGTTCAGCCTGCCGATCGTCGTGTTTGTCGTCGCCATGACGCTCGGCATGTGCGGCTATGGACTGCTGCCTGCGCGCACCGTTCCAGATCCCGGCGCGGAGGATTCCGGCGTCGCCTCGCGCGCGGACGGCTGAGCGATGCTCACTTTGTATTCCTACCCCGAGCTGTTCGGCGTCGCCGACAACAATGGCTATGGCCTGAAAGTGTTCGCGTTTCTGAAGCTCGCGGGCATGCCGTTCACGCATCGACATGTGTTCGACGCCTCCGCTGCGCCGCGCGGGCAGCTGCCTTATATCGTCGATGACGGCGAGACCATCGGCGACAGCGACAGCATCATCGCCCATGTCACGCGGAAATATCGCCTCTCGCTCGACGCGGCGCTGACGCCACCGCAACGCACCACCGATCTTCTGATCACCCGTATGCTCGACGATCTCTATTGGGTGATGTCCTATTCGCGCTGGAAGGACGAACGGTTCTTCCCGGCGTTCCGCGACGGTTTTATCGCGCAGCATGCGCAGATCGATGCGGCCGGGCTCGAGAAGGCAAGGGCGTACAACGCGCAGCGTTACTTCTATCAGGGCATCGGCCGTTACGCGCCCGACGAGGCCTATGCGCGCGGGCTGGCCGATCTGCGGGCGCTGGCGGAGCTGGTCCCGGCGCAGGGCTTTTTGCATGGCGCAAAACCGTCCAGCATCGACGCCGGGATCTACGGGTTCATCGCCAACATCTTTTTCTTTCCAATTCCGACGCCGCTGAAGGCGTTGGTGGAGCAGCACACCAATCTGGCGCGGCATTGCGAGGCGATCCATGAATTGGTCAGTAGGGCGGATTAGGCGAAGCCGTAGTCCGCCGCGGCGCTGATACTGGAAATGGTGGGTTACGGCTATCGCCTAACCCACCCTGCGGACATTGCCTTTGAACCAAATTCGCGTGCGCGACACTACAATGCATGTCGGGGATAACCCCTCCCGGCATCAACCTTCCGCAAATTAGTTCGCGGAATCCAACCGATATTTTCCACAGGAGCGATTAACATCATGCGTCGCATTTCCATGCTTTGCGCCACCGCCGCCATTGCCTTGACCGCGCTTGCCGCCACCAGCCCGGCGAAGGCCGATTATCGCCTGATCCGCTGGCACGACACCGGTTTCTGCCAGGTCTGGGACAAGAGTTTTCCGATCGCGCCGTGGCCGGCGAACTACAGCGTCGTCAGCCACTCGATGCCGACCTTCGTGGCCGCGCTCGACGTCAAGGACCACATGCTGCATCGGGGTCATTGCACGTTCTGATTTGAAGGCCCGCAGGGCGGATTAGCGTAATCCGTAATCCGCCGCGGCGCCGATGTTGACAATGGTGGGTTACGGCTTCGCCTAACCCACCCTACAGTCTCGTCCATTGCCAGCCCCATCCGCACGTGCAAATCTTCGGCTCGCGCATTCGCGGATGGCGAGCTAATTTTTGATGAACTCCACACGAATTAATGTCGCCGTCATCGTCGCAACCTGTTGGCTTGCGGCTTCCGCCCAGCCATCGCTGGCGCAGAATGCGGCGCCGAAATTGGCCATGCCGCGATCCGTCACGGTGATCTCGCCGATCTTCGGTCAACTGGTTCGATTCTCGATGCCGTCGGGTTTTGTGACGGTTTTCGAAAATACCAAAGGGCCGAATTATATCCGCGAGGCGGTGCCGAAGGGCGAAACCGCCGAACAGTGGACGCAGATGATCACCGTCACCGGCCACAAGGGCGCTGCGACAGCGCAGTTCACGCCGCAGGGGTTTGCCAATTCGATGGCCGGCGGTTTCAAGAATGCCTGCCCGGAAAGCTTTGCCGCCAAAGGCCTTGGCGCAACCAGGCTCGGCGAGCAGGATGCGTTCATCGCCGTTCTCGGCTGCGGCAAGGTCAATTCCAGCGCCGACGGCCACAGCGAAATGATGCTGCTGATCGCGGCCAAGGGGTCTGCCGACGGCTACACCGTGCAATGGGCCGAGCGCGGGCCGACGCAAACCGCGCCTGTGATCGACGAGGCGAAATGGCGGCAGCGGCTCAATGCGCTGATGCCGATCCGGTTCTGCGCCATCGTATCCGGCGAAGCCGCGCCCTATCCGAGCTGCGTCGAGCAGAAATAGCTTGGCGTTTTCGCTTTCATCATTTTGAATGAGGTCCGAGGGATCGTGGGGTGGGCAAAGCGCGCTCTTCGCGCGTGCCCACCATTGGCGTCTGCAATATCGTGGTGGGCACGCTTCGCTTTGCCCACCCTACAAGAAAACCCGGAGGAAACCCGATGCCGCTGCTGCAAAGCCATATTGCCGTCGTCACCGGAGCCGGCTCCGGCATCGGCCGCGCCATCGCGTCCGGTTATGCAAGTGAGGGCGCGCAGGTGGTGCTGCTCGATCTCAACGGCACGGCCGCGGAACAAGCCGCGCAGGACATCCGCGACGCCGGCGGCCTCGCCGAGAGTTTTGCGCTCGACGTCGCCCGGCGCGAGGACTGCATCGCGGTGGCGAAGAAGGTTGCCGAACAGGTCGGGCAAATCTCGATCCTGGTCAACAATGCCGGCATCAACCGCCGCAACGGCATCACCGCCGATCCCGATGCGGTGCTGAAAGACTGGCAGGACATCATGTCGATCAACCTCAATGGCGTGTTCAACGTCACGCATGCGTTCCTGGCGCCGTTGCGCAAGAACAAGGGGCGCATCGTCAACATCGCCTCGATCCAGTCGTTCATGCATGTGCGGACGCCGAACTCGCCGGCCTACACCGCCTCCAAGCACGGCGTGCTCGGCTTTACCCGCGCGCTGGCGGCCGAACTCGGCAAGGACGGCGTCCGCGTCAACGCGATCGGCCCCGGCCTGATCGAGACCCCGCTCAATGAGCACGTGCGCGCCACCAATGCCGAACTGGTGAAAACCTTCATCGACCACACCCCGCTCGGCCGCGCCGGCAAGCCCGAGGATATCGTCGGACCGGCGCTGTTCCTGGCGTCCGACATGTCGTCCTATGTCACGGGATCGATCGTGATGGCCGATGGCGGCTACCGGACGATTTGAGGAGGGACGCCGAGAATTCGCGCGAACCGTTCGATCGTTGCGGCCAGCGGTTGCGGAGGCGCGGCCGATCTCGGGCGAATTGGTGGCGCCTGCAGGGCATTTTGCGGCATCCCGGTCGTGTTAGGATTCTGTTAACCAACACCGCCCAGCGTCGCATTCGGGGTTGTTTCATTCTCGATGTTTCCGCTCGATGATTCGAGCGGGCGTTGATCGGGAGGCGTCGATGTCTCAAGAGTCCGTTGTTTTCAATTCCGCTGATTTCGCGCTCGCCGTTCCGGCGTCAGCGCTCAGGCCAAACCAGATCGTGCCGCTGTTGATCGGATCCACCGTCGGCGAGATCGAGCGCGAGCTGGTGCTGCAAACGCTGGCACGTTGCGAAGGCAACCGGACGCGCGCCGCGCGCGTGCTCGGGATGTCGATCCGCACCCTGCGCAACAAGATCCGGCTGTATTCGGCCGACGGAATCGAAGTCCCCGCGCATACGGATTAGAACCTGTGCGGTCGCCGGTCTTCTTGTCGGGGTCCATCGTTCCGCTATAGGGTATCTCCAACTGGGAGAACGATTCCGGATGGAGGAAGCCTTATGTCGAACGCCCCGCATTTCGACATCGACGTGCCGGCGTTCTGGGCCGATCCTTATCCCGCCCTGGCGCGGATGCGGAAGCAGGCGCCGATCGCCTTCGTGCCGCAGCTCGGTTCGACCGTGTTCACCCGGCGCGACGACATTTTCAGCCAGGAAAAGCGCATCGACGTGTTCTCCTCGCACCAGCCGGCGGGGCTGATGAACACACTGATGGGCCACAACATGATGCGCAAGGACGGCGAGGCGCACATGTCGGAACGACAGGCGATGTTTCCGGCGGTGTCGCCGCGCACCGTGCGCGACACCTGGAGCCGCCAGTTCCAGGGCCATGCCGACCGCATCCTCGAGGAGCTTCAGCCTGCCGGCCGCGCCGATCTGACAAAAGCGTTGGCGCTGCCGCTGTCGGCCGAATGCCTGAAGGACGTCACGGGCCTCACCAACATGCGCTATCAGGACATGGATGCCTGGTCGCAGGCGATGATCGACGGCATCGCCAATTACAGCGGCAACAAGGAGGTCGAGGCGCGCTGCCATGCCGCCACCGCCGGCATCGATGCCGCGATCGACGACATGATCCCGGTGGTGTCAAAACATCCCAACGCCTCGATCCTCAGCGTGCTGCTGGCGGCCGGCCAGCCGATCGAAAGCGTGCGCGCCAACATCAAGCTGGCGATCTCGGGCGGCCAGAACGAGCCGCGCGACGCCATATCAGGCACGGTGTGGGCGCTGCTGACCCATCCCGAGCAATTGGCGTTGGCGCAAAACGGAGGTGCAAAATGGCTCGATGTGTTCGAGGAATATGCGCGCTGGATCGCGCCGATCGGGATGTCGCCGCGGCGGGTGGCGAAACCCTGGTCCTATGGCGGCGTCGATTTCGAGCCTGAAGACCGCGTGTTCTTCATGTTCGGCTCGGCCAACCGCGACGAGGCCTGTTTTTCCAACGCTGACAGCTTCGACATCACCCGCGACACCGCCAAAAGCATCGCATTCGGCGCTGGTCCGCATTACTGCGCCGGCGCATTCGCTTCGCGCGCGATGGTGGCCGACGTCGCGCTGCCCTCGATCTTCAAGCGGCTGAAGGGCTTGCGGCTCGATGCCGCGGAGCCGGTGCGGATCGGCGGCTGGGCGTTTCGCGGCCTGCTCAATCTGCCTGTCGTCTGGGACGCCGACGCGCATTGATGCGCGAGCTGCCGACGCAGATACTGGCTGACGCAGATAGGTGTGATCAAACCCGCTTCGCCGCATCGGCTTAATTGCTGCCGTCGTCCAAGGTCTGCTAAAAAATTCACTTGAAATAAGGGAGTGCAGCAGTGGCCGACGATGCAGCGACACGGCAAGGGCGAGCAGGACCGCAAGGCCCGCGTGGCGAGCCCGGGCGGCCCGGCCCGCAAGGCCATCCCGGCCGGACCGGACTTGAAGGCCCGCGCGGCAAGGCCGGCCCTCCCGGCAAGCCGGGTCCGGCAGGAAAGCCAGGCCCGAGAGGTGAAGCGGGACCGCAAGGCAAGCCTGGCGTCCGCGGCGAAGCCGGCCCGCGCGGCGAAGCCGGTCCTCCCGGCCAGTTGCCTTCGATCGAGCAGGTGATGCCGTGGCTGCACCTGATCTTCGATGCCTGGGAAGATCACCGGCGCATGCGCGATCAGGAAGAAGCGGCCCACGCGGCGCTGGCGGAACTGCCCGCTGGAGACGACGGCGAACCCGACGAAGACGAACACCGCGAGAAGAAAAAGAAGAAGAAGCACAAGGACAAGAAGTAACCGCGCGGCGCGCGGTCGCGGCTAGAGTCTCGTTTGGACGCGTTTTCTTCACGCAAACCGGTACCCACTTCGCTCGAAAACGCTCTAACCCTGATCCGGCGACGGATCGCAGCGGCCGATCATGATCCGGCGCATGATCCAATACCAGAGAATGCCAGCGATGGCGCCGCTGATCGCGGTAATCACGATGTTGGCGGGTTGGAATACCCCGCTCCACAGCAGCATGCCCGCGGTCCAGAACACGGCGAAAAAAGCCGCGCTCCATTTCAGTCCGATGGTGGCATTGGTCGCAGGATTCATGGCGCTCTCCGATGGCCGATCAGTCCGGTCATCATGAACGCCTTCGCCTCACGGTACCGTGAGGCACGTCACGCCTGAGCCAACCTGATCAGCCGAACCGCTGCCTTGAGCGTTCCCGCGCCTTCTCGGCCTCGATCTCGCGGTCGCGCGCCGGCGCGTTGGTCTGCAGCGAGGCCAGCAGCCGACGGGCGCTGTCGGACACTTCCGAAACCGCGCGGTTGAACGCCTCGGCATTGGCCTGCGACGGCGAGTTGAAGCCGGACAGTTTTCGTACGAATTGCAGCGCGGAGGCGTGGATCTCGGCATGGGTCGCCGGCGGCTCGAAATTGAACAACGTCTTGATGTTGCGGCACATGATTTTCCCCTCCGCCCGGACGGCATCGTTTGCGGGACCGCCTTTCAAGACGCCCCGCTTTCAAGGACGATCCGCGCCCTTATAATCCGACATTGGCGCCCCATTTTGTCATAGAATAGCGCGCAGGTTCACCCCTCCTCGCCGCGCCGACGCGGCAAAAAGCGAGTTCCCCCATGGCCCATGTGATTTACAAGATCGTGCAGCACGACGGCGGCTGGGCCTATACCGTCGACGGGGTGTTCTCGGAGCCGTTCCCGAGCCATGCTGCCGCACTCAGGGCCGCCAAGCGCGTCGCCGCCGAGCAGCGCGTGCCCGGCCGTACCGAGGCGATCGAGTACGAGACCCCCGACGGCAAATGGCATACCGAGACCGCCGCCGGCAACGACCGCCCCGAGACCGAAATCGAGGACAAGCCGTAGAGCCGTCCTTTGACGCGTTTTCTTCACGCGAACCGGTGCCCACTTCGCTCGAAAACGCTATGTTATTCCCCTCGTCTCGCCCACAGAAACAAAAAATTTCGGAGCTCGCCGCGATACCGCCATCTCGGATCGCTTCGCCCGGCGTGCTAATCTCGCCCGACAACGGCCCCCTTCAAGCGGCCGCGTCCGGGAGAGAAACATCATGGAAATTTTCACGGGATTTTCGCGTGCGCTGTTATCGGTTGTTTTTGCAATGACGTCATTCGCAGCGCTGGCGGCCGACTATCCCGCACCGAAGCACGGCGACTGGATCGCCCGGAATTTCAAATTCCACTCCGGCGAGACCATGCCGGAGCTGAAACTGCACTACGCCACGATCGGCGATCCCGCGGGCCAGCCGGTACTGGTGCTGCACGGCTCCGGCGGATCGATCGCGAGCATGCTGATGCCAACGTTTGCCGGCGAGTTGTTCGGCCCCGGCCAGCCGCTCGATGCGTCGAAATACTACATCATCATTCCCGACAGTGTCGGCCACGGCCAATCGTCAAAACCGTCCGATGCGATGAAGACGGCATTTCCGAAATATGATTACGCCGACATGGTCGACGCGCAGTATCGACTCGTCACCGAGGGCCTCGGGATAAAACATCTGCGGCTGGTGATCGGCAATTCGATGGGCGGCATGCATACCTGGCTGTGGGGCACCAAATATCCCGGCATGATGGACGCGCTGGTGCCGATGGCCTCGCAGCCGACCGCGATGGCGGCGCGCAACTGGATCCTGCGGCGGATGATGATCGAGACGATCCGCAACGATCCCGACTACAAGGGCGGCAACTACACCGAACAGCCCAGGATGATGAAATACGCCATCAGCGCCTATCGCTTCGCTTCGGCCGGCGGCACGCTGGCCTACCAGATGCTGGCGCCATCAGCCGAGAAAGCCGACAAGATGGTCGACGATCAGCTGGCGCTGCCGGTCACCGCGGACGCCAACGACTATATCTATCAATGGGAAGCCTCGCACGACTACGATCCCTCGCAAGGGATGGAGAAGATCGAGGCGGTGACGCTCGCGATCAATGCTGCCGACGACGAGCGCAATCCGTCGGAGACCGGCGTCACCGAAGCCGCGGTCAGGCAGATCAAGAACGGCAGGATCTACCTGATCCCCGCCAGCACCGAAACCCGCGGCCACCTGACGACAGGCAATGCGAAGTTCTATGCGCAGCAACTGCGCGACTTGCTGCAGACCGCGCCGCAGCGCACGATGTGAGGCGGCGCCGTCGGGCATGGCGCGATGCCGCGCCGTTGCTACCTTGATAGTCATGACTAATTGCTGAGCAGCACGGCATCAGACGACGGCGCGGTCGATTCCGCATCGCATCAATTTTTGCACGCGCGTGATCCGCTTATTTTTTGAGCGTGCATCCGCTTCGTGGACGAGGCTTAATCCCGTCAAACGCAGGATTCGCCGCGATGCCGAAAACGGCAGCGGGCGATGACAAGACAAAACGCGTGGAGGATCGCATGCGACGGTTGATGCCGATCGTTTTGCTGGCGGGCTTGAGCGCTGTGACAGGCGCGGCATTCGCTTTCGACAACGGGCAATATGAAAACGTGCCGCCCGATATCCGCGCCTGGTTCAAGGGCGTGATCGCACCCAACGGCGTGCCCTGCTGTGACATGGCGGACGGCCACCGCACCGACTATGAATTTCGCGAGGGCGCCTATTGGGTGCCGATCGAGGGCCAGTGGATGGCGGTGCCCGCGCATGCCGTGATCCGCGACCGCGGCAATCCCGTCGGCGAAGCCGTGGTGTGGTATGTGCATCATCGCGGCAGCATCATCATCAGTTGCTTCGTGCCCGCCGATTCGGTGTGAGCGCTGCGACCTCTGTCGAAACATGGCGTCGTCGCGCGGCGCGTGTTACGCCCGTTCGATGTCGTCCGATTTGAAAGCCGATCGTTCCACCACTGCCCGCGCCGCGATGCGCTGGGTGCTCGCTGCCTTCTACGTCGCGGCCGGCCTCGCGCATCTGATGGCGCCCGAGGCGCTGCTTTCGATCACGCCGTCCTGGGTGCCGTTCGCGCCGCAGGTGATTTTTGTGACCGGCCTGTGCGAGCTCGCCGGCGCACTGGCGCTGGTAACAAGCCCGCTGCGCTGGTGGGCGGGCGTGGCGCTCGCGGCCTATGCGCTCTGCGTGTGGCCGGCGAATTTCAAACATGCGATCGACGGTATCGACCTGCCGCATTTTACCAACAGCTGGTACTATCACGGACCTCGACTGGCGTTTCAGCCGGTCCTGATCTGGTGGGCGCTGTATGCCGCCGAGGTCATCGACTGGCCGTGGCGGCGCGCGCGATAGGCGATGGCCGCCGCCGCATGGCGGTGCTAGATTCGGCCTCACCCCGCATCCCGCACGGAGACCGATGGTGACCGATCTTGCTGCCTGCGACCTCGCTGCAATTTACCCGAAACCGACGCCGCGCGTGATCGCGAAAGCGCGTCCGGCAATCGACAGCCACGCCAAGAAATTCATCGGCATGTCGCCATTCTGCGTGCTCGCCACGTCAGGCGCCGACGGCAGCGTCGATGCTTCGCCGCGCGGCGGCAATCCCGGCTTTGTCGGCGTCACCGGACCGAACACGCTGGTGATGCCGGACCGTTCCGGCAACAACCGGATCGACAGTTTTCGCAACATCGTCGAGGGCTCCGGCTTCGTGCACCTGGTGTTCTTCGTGCCGGGCATCGACGAGACGCTGCGGGTCGGCGGTCGGGGCAGCCTGTCGGCGGATCCGGAACTGCTGGCCGCGATGGTGGAGTTCGGCAAGCCGCCGCGCGCGTTGCTGCGGATCGACGTCAATGAGGTGTATTTCCACTGCGGCAAGGCGCTGATGCGCTCAAAACTCTGGTCGGCGGATGCGCGGGTCGAGCGCAGCGTGATGCCGAGCATCAGCACGGTGATTCACGAACAGACCAGCCTGGGCGAGCCGGAAAGCCAGGACGTGGTCTATGAGCGTTACAAGACGCAGCTTTAGGCGCAGCGGCCTTTGCCTGTTCCCCGGATGCCTTAAGGGCGTTCACGCGCGTCTTCGACGCGCTATGGCAACACGCCGCGCTTAGGCGTGGTGCGCTGCTGATCCGGGGTCCAGAGACTCCGCGATCGTGGATGGGTCCCGGCTCTGCGAAGCAGCGTGCCGGACGATGCTCTCGCATCGCCCAGGCTGCATCGCGTCCGGGACACGTACGGACGACTTCAGCTCTCGCTGTCGCTCTTGAGCCCGCCGACGTGCTTCTGGGTATAGAGTTCAAGCCCGATACGCCCGATCAGGTCGAGCTGGGTTTCGAGGAAATCGATGTGATCTTCCTCGTCCTTCATCAGGCGTTCGAACAGGTCACGCGAGACGTAGTCCTTGACGCCGTGGCAATAGGTGGCGGCCTCCTGGTACAGCGCGCGGGCTGCTACTTCGGAAGCGAGGTCGCATTCGATGATTTCCTTGACGTTCTGCCCGATCCGCAAGGGGTCGAGCACCTGCATATTGGGGAAGCCGTCGAGGAACAGGATG
>Ga0265314_10003229_pt1 | contig 15937 bp, 15 predicted proteins | sample 4126metaG_FD_203106 | JGI IMG/M metagenome (GOLD analysis project Ga0265314, IMG submission 203106) | Rhizosphere microbial communities from Carex aquatilis grown in University of Washington, Seatle, WA, United States - 4-1-26 metaG | ecosystem: Host-associated > Plants > Roots > Rhizosphere >... | reverse complement strand
CCAAATTCCCGCTTCTGCTGTTCTTGGCTGGGCATCAGGCACAGCGGCTTTTGCAGCCCGGCTAGCCTGAAGCCGGGGCACCATTTCAGCGCGGGCAGGCGGCGTCAATTGGAAAAATCGCCAAATTGCCGTCCAAGCGGTTGTAGGAGCTGGCGAATCGGCTGGGCCGATCTGCGGGTAAAACCTAACCGCCGGTGACGCTCATATGGCGGCTGATGCTCGGGCGGTTGTGCCGGCGATCGATGATGAAGTCGTGGCCCTTGGGCTTCAGACCGATGGCGCGGTCGATCGCGGCGCTCAGCAATTCGTTGTCGGCCGAGGCCCGCAGCGGCTTGCGCAGATCGGACGCATCTTCCTGGCCGAGGCAGGTGTGCAGCGTGCCGGTGCAGGTGATCCGCACCCGGTTGCAGGACTCACAGAAATTATGCGTCATCGGCGTGATGAAGCCGAGCTTGCCGCCGGTCTCGCTGACGCGGACATAGCGGGCGGGGCCGCCGGTATCCTCGTCGAGGTCGGTCAGCGTGTATTGCTGGGCGAGCCGCGCGCGCAACAGCGACAGCGGCAGGTATTGATCGATGCGGCCTTCGCCGATGTCGCCCATCGGCATCACCTCGATCAGGGTCAGCGCCATGCCGTTGCCATGCGCCCATTGCATCAGCGAGGGGATTTCGTCCTCGTTGATGTTCTTCAGCGCCACCGCGTTGATCTTGACCGCCAAGCCCGCCGCTTGCGCGGCTTCGATCCCGGCCTTTACCTTGTCGAGATCGCCCCAGCGGGTGATGGCGCGGAATTTCGCGGGGTCGAGCGTATCCAGCGAGACGTTGACGCGGCGAACGCCGCAGTCGCGCAATTCGCCGGCAAAACGCGCCAGTTGCGAGCCGTTGGTGGTTAGCGTCAGTTCGTTGAGCGCGCCAGAGTCCAGATGGCGGGACAGCGAGCGCACCAGGCTCATAACATTGCGCCGGACCAGCGGCTCGCCGCCGGTCAGCCGCAGCTTTCGCACACCCTTGGTAATGAAGGCCGAGCACAGCCGGTCGAGTTCCTCGAGCGAGAGCAGGTCGGCCTTGGGCAGGAACGTCATGTCTTCCGACATGCAATAGAAGCAGCGCAGGTCGCAGCGGTCGGTGACCGATACCCGCAAATAGCTGATCGTCCGGCCGAACGGATCAGTCATCGGACGCGACAGCACTGCGGTAGGACTACGGGTGGGTCCGTTCATTCAACCGGCCTTGTTACTGCAACGGGCAACCATGTTCCGCATGGCGGCACTATCGCAGTCAGAATGTATGCATCATGCAATCGGTATACAATCGCAACCTTGCGGCGTCTGATTGGGTGCAGTGCAAGCAATTATTGGCGGGCCGGGGGAGGCGGTGCGCTGGCGGGCGCCGGGAATGCCGAATCCGCTGGTGCAGCGGCAGGCGTAGCGGTCCTGGGCGGTTTCGGCTTCTTTGGCCGCATCACCCGCTTCTTGGGGGGCGGGGCTGCCGGCTGTAGCTCCGCGACCACCGGATTCGGGTCGAGTTTGGTCGAGGCCGGGGTGGTGAAATCGCCGGGGATCTTGGTCACGGTTACCGGCACGGTGGCCGGCTGGAACTTGTTCATGGTGTAGGTAACAGAAAACCCGCCATTGTCCGGGATCGGTACGGTGACCGAGCACGGCGTTTTACAACCCGGCCCCAGCGAGGTACGGGCGTCGGCGCCTTGCGGTGTCGAATCGAGCTGCACCTGCACCGTCGGCGGCGTCGACTTGAAATAGTCTCCCATCGAAAACGAGGAGCAGCCGGCGAGGCTAACTCCCGCGGCGGCAATCGCGATGGCACGACGCATGATCAATCCGTCACTCTACTGCGGCTACTGCCACAATCCCCACCACGGACCATAGGAGCGTCAGGGGGCCGGTGCAACCGGGCGGAGCCTCATCGTTAAGTAATGGTTAATTTCATTAACCAGTGTCCTGAAACAGCCCTGCCGGATCAGCGGTTTAGTTAGACTTTTGGCTAAGCTTGTGACCCGCCATCAGGCTTTCCACGGCGCTCCGCAAATCGTTGAAATGGCCGATCAGACGGTCGGGCTTGAGGTCGGCGATGGGAACCTCGGTATAGCCGAATTCGACGCCGATCACGGGAACCCCGGCGCGCCGGGCGACCCCGATATCGGGGCCGGCATCGCCCACCATGACGGTCGAGGAAAGCACGCCGCCGGCGCGGGCCACGGTCTGGCGCAAGATGGCCGGATCGGGCTTGGAAACCCCGAAGGTATCGGCGCCACAAATGGCGGAGAACCGCTGGCTTAGATTCAGCCGGTCCAGCAGGCGCTTCGACAGCCATTCCAGCTTGTTGGTGCAGACGGCGAACTGGTAGCCGCGGCCGGCGAGCTCGTCGAGCGCGGCCTCCAGCCCCTCGAACGGGCGCGAGCCTTCCGCGATATGGTCTGCGTAATAAGCCACGAAATCCTTTGTCATCCGGTCGATCTCGGCAACGCTTGCGGCGCGCCCATCGGCCTCGAGGCCGCGCTCGATCATGCGGCGCGCGCCCGCGCCGATCATGTTGCGCGCGGAAGCAAGCGGAACGGGTGGCATGCCCTCGCGATCGAGCACGAAATTGAGCGCGTTGATCAGGTCGGGCGCGGTATCCACCAGCGTGCCGTCGAGATCGAAGACAACAGTGCGAACGTGGGCCATTGGGGATCGCTAGCCGCCCCCGCGCCATCATGCAAGTGGAGGCGGTTACCTTACCGGAAAGTCATCAAATGCGGTCATTTCGGCGGCCATAATGCTGTTCCCGGAGCTAAAACGACGCTAGATATGCCGCGCCGGACACCGCCGATCGCCCGATCGGCAGCGTTTTCCCCAAGCATCTACTAAAGGCTGGCCCGCGCGTGGATATGGAAGCACTGAAACGGCAGGCGGCGGCGCGTGCGCTCGAGCATGTCAGCTCCGGCATGAGGCTCGGCCTCGGCACCGGTTCGACCGCGAAGCATTTTGTCGAATTGCTGGGCGAGCGGGTGCGCGACGGGCTCGACGTGATTGGCGTGCCGACCTCGGAAGTGACCCGCGCCCAGGCCTTGGGCCTGGGCATTCGCCTCACCACGCTGGACGAGATCGACCGCCTCGACCTTACGATTGACGGCGCCGACGAAATCGAGCCCTCGCTCAATGTCATCAAGGGCGGCGGCGGCGCGTTGCTGCGCGAGAAGATCGTGGCGGCGGCTTCCGACCGCATGATCGTGATCGCGGATGAATCGAAATGGGTCGACAGGCTCGGCCGCTTTCCGTTACCGGTGGAAGTCATTCCATTCGGCCTGGCGGCGACCCGGCGCGGCATCGAGAAGGCATTTGCGCAAAGCGGCGTTTCCGGGCAAATGGCGGTCCGAAAGGGCAAGGACGGTCACGTTTTTGTCACCGATGGCGGCCACTGGATTGTCGATGCCCATCTGGAACGGATAACAGACGCACCGCGCCTGGCCGGATTGCTGAATGCGATTCCAGGCGTGGTCGAGCACGGTCTGTTCATCGGTCTGGCCAGCACCGCGGTGCTGGCGGGCGCCCAGGGAATTCGTGTTGTTGAACGGCGCTAGCGCCGAAATCGAGGAGAATCGGAATGAAGAGCCTTATTCGCATCTTGTCGGCCGCGGGTCTCGTACTGGGACTGGCTCTTGCCGCAGCTCCGGTGCAGGCGCAGACCAACCCGCCGCCGCCGACGCCGGCCGCTATCGCAGCGGCCAAGGAACTGCTGGCGATGAAGCACGCCGACCAGATGTATGCCAACGCGGTGCCCGGCGTGGTGGAGCGGACCAAGACCGAGTTGATGCAGACCAACATCAACTATCAAAAGGATCTGAACGAGGTCGCGGTGATCGTTGCCCAGAAGCTTGCCGGTCGCACCAGCGAAGTCGGCGAAGGCATGGCCAAGGTGTATGCCAGCCAGTTCACCGAACAGGAATTGAAGGATCTGGTGACGTTCTACAAGACGCCGCTCGGCCAGAAGCTGCTGACGGCCGAACCGAGGTCGATTCAGATGAGCATGGCTTATCTGAACAATTGGGCACAGCAATTTTCCGAAGTGGTCAATGGCGAGTTCCGCGCCGAGATGCGCAAGCGCGGCAAGCAGATCTGAGCAAGCAGATCTGAGCCTGCTTATGTGATCCGATAGTCCGGCGAGAGGGGCTGGGCCGAGAGGGATGGAGATGGCCGAGTTCGATGTCGATCTTTTCGTGATCGGAGGAGGCTCGGGCGGCGTGCGCGCCGCCCGCATCGCCGCCGGCTACGGCGCCAAGGTCATGATCGCCGAAGAGTACCGGATGGGCGGCACCTGCGTGATCCGCGGTTGTGTGCCGAAAAAACTGTTCGTGATCGGCTCGCACATTCATCACGAGATCGAGGACGCCGCGGGTTTCGGCTGGACCATCCCGCCGGTCAGCTTCAACTGGAAGACGCTGGTCGCCAACAAGGACAAGGAGATCGCGCGGCTCGAAGGCATCTACACCACCAACGTGTCGAAGGCCGGCGCCGAGGTGGTCAAGACGCGCGCGGTGATCGAGGACGCCCACACTTTGCGCCTGTCGGACGGTCGCATTGTCACCGCAAAATACATCCTGATCGCCACCGGCGGCGCGCCGAACCACGGGCCTGCGATTCCCGGCATCGAGCATGTGATCTCGTCGAATGAGGCGTTTCATCTGCCGGAACTGCCGAAGCGCGTCGTGATCCAGGGCGGCGGCTATATCGCGCTGGAATTCGCCTGCATCTTCGCCGGCTTCGGCTCCGACGTCACCTTGATCTATCGCGGCGACAACATTCTGCGCGGTTTCGACGAGGATGTCCGGGTCCACGTCCGGAAAGAAATGGAGATGCAGGGCATCACCATCCTCACCGGCTGCACCGTCAACAAGATCGAACGTCAGAACAACGTATTCGCCACGCATCTGTCGAACGGCTCCAGCATCGCCGCCGACAAGGTGATGTTCGCGATCGGGCGGCATCCCAATATCGGGGGGCTCGGCCTCGACAAGGTCGGCGTTGCCCTCAATCCACATAATGGCGGCATCGCCGTCGACAGCTTCTCCCGCACCTCGGTGCCGAACATCTATGCGATCGGCGACGTCACCCATCGTGTCAACCTGACCCCGGTCGCGATCCGCGAAGGCCATGCATTCGCCGACACCGTGTTCGGCAAGCGCCCAATTCAGGTCGATCACGCCACCATCCCGACCGCGGTGTTCTCGCAGCCCGAAGTCGGCACGGTGGGATTGACCGAAGCGGAGGCGCGGGCGCAGTTCAGCCACGTCGATATCTACAAGACCGATTTCCGGCCGATCAAGTCAACGATGTCGGGCCGCGACACCCGCATCCTGATGAAGCTGATTGTCGACGGCACCAGCGACCGCGTGCTCGGCTGCCACATCGTCGGCGACACCGCCGCCGAGATCATTCAGGCGGTGGCGATTGCGGTGAAGATGAAGGCGACCAAAGCGGATTTCGACGCCACCTTCGCGCTGCATCCGACCGCCGCCGAAGAACTCGTGACCATGCGCACGCCGACCGCGCGCTACGTGCGCGAGGCCGCTGAGTAGGGCGGTGGCGCCTACTTCTCCAGCCCGAAGGGATCATCGACCGAATGGGCCGGCTGGGTGAACCAGCGCGCGCCGTCCTCGGTGATCACCATGTGGTCCTCAAGACGGACGCCGAACTCTCCGTAGATGCAGATGGTCGGCTCGTTCGAAAAGGTCATGCCGGGTTTCAGGACAGTCTTGTCGCCCTTCACCAGATACGGCCATTCGTGGACGTCGAGCCCGATGCCATGGCCAGTCCGGTGCGGCAGACCCGGCGTCGCGTAGCCCGGCCCGAAGCCGGCGCCATTGATGACCCCGCGCGCGGCGATGTCGATATCCTCGCAGCGGTTGCCGGGCTTGGCGGCGGCGAATCCGGCGGCTTGCGCCCGTTTTTCCAGATTCCAGACCTCGCGCTGGCGCCTGCTCGGCTCGCCGAACACATAGGAGCGCGTGATGTCGGAGAGATAGCCGTCGACCGGCGCACCAGTGTCGATCAGGATCATGTCGCCGTCTTTCAGCGTCTGCGGGTAGGGCACGCCGTGCGGATAGGCCGAGGCCTCGCCGAACAGCACGGCGTTGAACGGCGGATCGCCTTCCGAGCCGAGCTTGCGGTGCGCCGCGGTGATGAAGGCCTGCACCTCTGTCGTGGTAATGCCTTCGCGCATGATGCGGGCGGCGGCCTTGTGCGCCTCCAGCGTGATGTTCTTCGCCGTCTGCATCAGCGCGATCTCGTGATCGGATTTTATCATCCGGCAACCGGCGGTGACATCGATCGAATTGATAAAAGTGTAGGCGTTGCCGGCGCGGCGCAGCCCGTCGAAGGTAAAGAACGGCGTCGCCTCGTCGATCGCGATGGTGCCGCTGGGATAGCCGAGCGATCGCACGGTTTCGGTCACGGTGGCGGTCGGATCCTCGTCCTCTTCCCAGACCGCGATCTTGTCGCCGAACGAGAGCATGGTGCGCAGCTTCTCGACCTCGAACGCCGGCGAGACATAGACAATCTCACCCTTGGCCGGCAGCACCGCGCTGTGCATGCGCTCGGTGCGCCGGAATTTCAATCCGGTGAAATAGGTCATGCTCGAGGAGACGTCGAGATAGAGCGCGTCGATGCCCTTTTCGCGCATGATGGCTTGCGCGCGTGCGATGCGCCGCAGCCGCTCGTCCACGCCGATCGGAGGCACGTCGCCGCGCATGTTCTTCATGGCCGCGAGTTCCGCCTCCGCGCCCGATCCGCCAACGCCAACCGTCATCGCAAAATCCTTTCGGTCTTCTTGTTATATCGTCAGCGCCGGAACCGGCGCTGCACCAGGATATTCGCCGTCGCGGTCAACCCCAGGGTCGCGGTCATCAGGATGAAGGCCGCGGAGGCGCCGAACGGCCAGTTGTTGAGCTGGAACTGGCCGTAGATCAACGGCCCCATCATCCTGAATTTGGGGCCACCGAGCAGCACCGGGGTCGCATAGGCGTTCATGCTGAGGATGAAGGTGAGGATGGTGCCGGCAAGTATCCCCGGCAGCGACAGCGGCAACAGCACGCGGCGGAACATCGTCGCGGGCCCGGCGCCGAGGCTGAAGGCGGCTTCCTCGACATTGCGGTTGATGCCTTCGATCACGCTCTGCAGCGTCAGCACCATGTAGGGCAAATTGACCGCGATGATGCCGGCGACGACCGCGCTCTCGGTGTACATGATCTCGAGCGGGTGGTTGATGATGCCGAACTGCATCAGCGTGACATTGAGAAAGCCCTTGGAGCCGAAGATCGTCATCCAGCCAGCCGCGCGCACCGCATTGCCGACAAACAGCGGCAGCACCACCAGCATGATCAGCACGTTCTTGAACCGGGTCTGGGTGCGCGCCAGCACATAGGCCAACGGCAGTGCCATCACCAGGCACACCAGCGTGCAGAGTGCCGCGACCCGCAGCGTGGTCCAGAACACGCCGAGGTAATAGGGATCGGCGAAGAATTTTAAATAATTCTGCAGCGAGAAGGCCTCATGCATGATGCGTCGGGCATCCATGGTGTTGAGGCTGTAGCGGAACAGGATCGCCAGCGGCAGCAATAGACCCGCCGCCACGAATACGGTGGCCGGTCCGACCAGCATCGCGGCCGAGAGCACCGAAGTCGGTGCCTCCTCGGACTGCAACTGCGCTGCTGTTGTCGCCGCCATCGGGAAGTCAGCCGAGCTGTGGCTAGCTCTTCAGTTCCTTGTCCCACCATTCCTTGAACGCGATGTCGTTGTTGTTCATGTATGTATAGTCGAGATCGACCAGCTTCTTGACCTCGTCGGGCGTGAAGCCGATGCGCTTGTTGAGATCGGGCGCGACCACGGCATTGGTGACGGTCGGGTTGTAGCCCATGTCCACGGCAAAGGCCTCCTGCGCGCTCTTGTCGAGCATCGCGTCGAGATAGGCGTAGGCGCCGTCCTTGTCGGGCGCGTTCTTCGGCATCACGAAGCCTGAGATGTATGCCAGCGTGCCTTCAGAGGGAGCGATGGCAATGACGGGGATGCCGGCGTTCTGCCACTGCACCACGCGCGCCTTCCACATCACCCCAATGCCGATCTCCTCGGCCTTGAGGCCCTGCGCGAATGCCTCGTTGGTCGGGTAGATCCGCATCCCGGCCTTCTTGCATTCCAGCAGCAGCTTCTTGCCGGGCTCGATATCGCTGACCTTGCCGCCGGCGGCAAGCGCCGCGCAGACCAGCGTGTACTGGTACTGGATGTCGATGATGCCGAGCTTGTTGCCATGCTCCGGGTTGAACACGTCCTTGTAGCTGGTCGGTTGCGTCGGGATCAGTTTTGGATTGCAGACGCCGACCTTTCCCGAATAGATATGGCCGACGCCATAGGGGTACTTCATCGCCGGCAGCAAATTGGCGGCATTTTTCAGTTTGCTGTAATCGATCTGCGTCACCACGCCGGCGTCGTTCATCTGCGCCATGTTGAGCGCGGAGAGGCCCTGCACATCGGAGGTGCCGCGCGGCAGACGCGCTTCGGCGAGCATCTTCGAGCGCCGCTCGGGATCCCCGGCCTGGTCCTGCACCACGTCCCAGCCGTCCTTGATCAACAACGGCACCTCGATGTTCTTGTTGAGCAGGCGGGCATAGTCGCCGCCCCAGGTGCCGACCACGATGCGGCCCTTGGCCTGTGCGGCGGCCTGGTGCGGGAGAGCGGCTGCGCCCGCCAGCGCCGCGGCGCCGAGCAGGACTTCACGGCGGGATTTTTGTCGGGTCATGATGGCTGTCTCCGGGGCGTTGAAGGGCTGGTGAGAAGATTACGACGGGAACACACGGCCTGTCGACTTGCTCCAGCCGATATGGACCGCTTCTCCGATCACCGGCAGCGGCTGTTCCGGCCGGTTCTGAATTTGCACGATCACCCTTTCCTTGGGCGACAGGCGGACATGCAAGTCGACCTGCGATCCCAGATAGGAGATGAACTCCACGTTGCCGGGAAAAGTGTTGTCCATCGCGGGCGCCGCGCTCGTGGTCAGCGCCAGCCGCTCCGGGCGCAGCGCCAGCGAGGCGTTGCCGGCGCCAAGACCTTCGCAGGCAACGACGAGGCCGCCGGCCGAGACGAAGCGTCCGGGGCCATCCATGCGGCCGTCGATGAAAGTGGAGCGGCCGACGAAATCGGCGACGAATTTTTCCGCAGGGCGTTCGTACAGATCCTGCTGCGAGCCGATCTGGCGGATTTTTCCCTCGCTCATCACCACGAGGCGGTCGGCCATGGTGAGGGCTTCCTCCTGGTCGTGGGTGACCATGACGGTGGTGAGGCCGAGCTTGCGCTGCAATTCGCGGATCTCGACCCGGACGTCCTGACGCAGTTTTGCGTCGAGATTGGACAAGGGCTCGTCGAGCAGCAGCACGTCGGGGCGGAATACCAGCGCGCGCGCGAGCGCGACGCGTTGCTGCTGGCCGCCGGACAATTGCCGCGGCAGCCGGTCCGCCAGATGATCGAGCCGCACCAGCCGCAAGGCCTCCGTGATCTTCGGCGCCATCTCCGCCTTCGGGACCTTGCGCATCTCGAGACCGAAGGCGACGTTCTCGGCGACGGTCATATGCGGAAACAGCGCGTAACTCTGAAACACCAGCCCGGCATTGCGCTTCCACGGCGGCAACGCCGTGATATCGGCGTCGCCGAGCCGCACCTGGCCGGATGTAGGCTCGATAAAACCCGCGACGATGCGTAAGGTCGTGGTCTTGCCGCAGCCGGACGGTCCCAGAAGCACCAGGAATTCGCCGTCGGCGATGTCGAGCGACACGCCGTCGACTGCGCGAAACTCGCCATAGCTCTTGGTGATGCCGGAGAGCTGCAGGCGCGCCATGTCAGACCACGCGGCCGATCTTGACGAAGCGATCGGTCAGCAACATCGCCGCGGCAATGAACAGGATCTGCAGCACCGACACCGCAGCAATGGTCGGATCGATCTTCCATTCCAGATATTGCAGGATTGCGATCGGCAGCGTGGTGCGGCCGGGGCCGACCAGGAACAGGCTCATTTCCAGATTGCCGAACGAGGCGATGAAGCCGAACAAAGCCGCCGCGACGATGCCCGGCAGGATGGCGGGCAGCGTGACGCGGCGAAATGTAGTGAGGCGGTCGGCGCCAAGGCTTTGGGCGGCTTCCTCGACCGAACGATCCATGCCGGCGAGGCTTGCGGTGATCAGCCGCACCGTCCAGGGGATCGCGATCAGCACGTGGCCGGCGATCAGCCCGCCGAGCGAGCCGAGGATTTCCCAGCCGGTCGCAATCTCGGCCTCGACGTGGAAGACATAGAGCGCGATGCCGAGCACGATGCCCGGCACGATCAGCGGCAGCAGCAGGAGGTTGTTCAGCGCCTCACGCCCGGCAAAGCGGCCGCGCACCAGGCAGACCGCGGCGGGAACGCCGAGCGCAAGCCCGATTAAGGTGGCGATGACAGCGACTTCGAGGCTGAGCAGAAAGCCGGAGACAAACCGTTCATTGCCGGGAATCGCGCGGAACCATTTGAGCGAATAGCCCTCGGGCGGGAACGACGGAATTTCCTGCCGGAAGAACGCCAGCCAAATGACAAAAAACATCGGCAGCAGGATGTAGGCGAGCGACAGCCCGGCCGCCGCCCGCAGCGCCGCGCGGCCGGTGAAGCGCGATGAAGTCCAACCGGACATGGCGGTCAAGATCGTCTCTCCAGCGGCGGGGCGATCGGTTTAAAGCAGCGCCGGCGTCAATTTGAAAGCGCGTCTTTCGATCAATTCAGCCGGTTTTTGTGCAGTTGACCGGCCTTCATGATCAGGGCGAGATGTTTGCCTTGATCGCCCAGCAGCGCAAGGTCTTTCAGCGGATTGCCGTCGACCAGGATGGCGTCGGCGAACGCGCCGGGCTGCAGGGTGCCGACCTTGCCCGGCAGGCGCAGCACATCGGCGCCGATGGTGGTAGCCGAGCGGATGATCTCGAACGGCGAAACGACTTCCTGGCGGATGGTGAACTCCTTGGACTGGTCCCAATGCAGTTCGCCGAGCAGGTCGCTGCCATAGGCCACGGGAATGCCGTGGCGCCTGCAGATCTCCAGCGACTTCAGGCCGCCTTGCAGCACCAGCTCGTTCTTGGCGAGGCTTTCGCCGGACATGCCGAACTGCGCGGCGCGGTCCTTCATCGCGTAATAGGTGACAAGGTTCGCGACCAGGAACATGCCCTTGCCGCTCATTGCTTTTGCACTGGCATCGTCGATCAGATTGCCATGCTCGATGGTGCGCACGCCGAGCCGCGCGGCGCGGGTAATGGCTTCGGCCGAATAGGCGTGGGCGCAGACATAGCGGCCGAACGCGGAGGCTTCCTCGACCGCGGCAGAGACTTCGCCGTCGGAGAATTGCAGGCTGTCGAGCGGGTCATAAGGTGATGCCACGCCGCCGGACATCATGATCTTCACATGGTCCGCGCCCTGGCGCATCTGCTCGCGCGCGGACTTTCGCACCTCGTCGGCGCCGTCGGCGACCGCCGACTTGAACTGCAGGCCGTTGCAGCATTGGCATTCGCCGTTGAACTTGAAACTGGTGCGGCGACGGGAATCCGAGTGACCGCCGGTCGGGCCGATCGACTGGCCGGCGATGTAGAGCCGGGGACCGGTGATGTGGCCGGTTTCTATCGCGGTCTTGATGCCCCAATCGGCGCCGCCGGTATCGCGCACGGTAGTAAAGCCGCGGTCGAGCATCGCGCGCAACCGCGTCGCGGCGCGCGCCGTGATCAGCGTCAGCGGCAACGCCTCCATGGCGCGGATATTCACCTCGCTGTGGATCGCATGGACGTGGCTGTCGATCAGGCCGGGCATCAGCGTGCGCCTGCCGCAGTCGATCACGCTGGCGTCGGGCGCCTTGATCGGTGCCGCGCTGAGTTCCCTGACGCTGTCGCCTTCGATCAATAGCTGGTAGCCGCCGCGCAACTCGCCGAATGACGGCTCGAGCAGTTCGAAATTCCGGAACAGGATTTGCTGCGCCATGGTTCAATGCAACCGGTTCTTGTGGAAGCGGCCGGCCTTCATGATGGCCGAAAGATGCCGCCCCTGTTCCAGGAACAGCTTCAAGTCCTTTAACGGATTGCCGTCGATCACAAGGAGATCGGCGAACGCACCGGGCTTCAGGCAACCGAGCTTGCCTTCCATGCGCACCACCTGCGCGCCGACCGTCGTCGCGGAGCGGATGATCTCGGCGTGCGACAGCACCTGCGCGCGCAGCGTGAATTCCTCCGACTGCGCGACCTGCAACTGGCCGAGCAGGTCGGTGCCGTAGGCCAGCGGAATACCGTGGCGCTTGCAGATCTCCAGCGATTTCAGCGCGCCCTCGATCACGAGGTCGTTCTTGGCCAGCATGTCCGAATTCATGCCGTATTCCGCGGCGCGCTTCTTCATTTCGTAATAGGTGACGAGATTGGCGACCAGGAACATGCCCTTTTCGGCCATCAGTTTGGCCGAGGCGTCGTCGATCAGGTTGCCATGCTCGATGGTGCGGACGCCGGCATGGGCCGCGCGGGTGATCGCCTGCGGGGTGTAGGCGTGGGCGCAAACATAGCGGCCGAAGGCGCGGGCTTCCTCGACCGCGGCCTCGACCTCGCCGACCGAGAATTGCAGGCTGTCGAGCGGATCATAAGGTGATGCCACGCCGCCCGACATCATGATTTTTACCTGGTCGCAGCCCTGACGCATTTCCTCGCGCACCGCGCGGCGCACTTCGGAGACGCCGTCGGCGACGCCCATTGAAAACGACATGGCGTTGCAGCAATGGCAGCGCATGCCGAAATCGGTGCGGCGGCGGCCGTCGCTGTGACCGCCGGTTGGGCCGATGGCGCGGCCGGCGATAAACAGCCGCGGCCCCGCCAGCAGCCATTTGTCGGTGGCTTCCTTCAGCCCCCAGTCGGCGCCGCCGGTATCGCGCACGCTGGTAAATCCGCGGTCGAGCATGCCGCGCATCAATTCGGCGGCGCGCGCCGTCATCAAGGTCAGCGGCACGCTTTCCAGGTTACGGATCACCACTTCCGACAGTGTCACATGGACATGGCTGTCGATCAGCCCGGGCATCAGGGTGCGGCCGCCGCAATCGACGACATCGGCCTCCGCCAGCTTGATCGGTTTTGCCGAGACTTCCCTGATCTTGTCGCCTTCGACGACCAATTCATGGCCGCCGCGCAATTCCCCGGCCTCGGGGTCCAGTAGCTCGAAATTCTTGAAGAGAGTGACAGCCATGGCCGGGTTTTCCGATCTTTCTCTGATTTGATCGGAAATGTCCTACGCCGGCTTGCCTGCGTCAATGGTCTGCCCGTTGGCGAGCGCTTCCGAAACAGGTCGACCCACGCAAACAGCGGGCGGAAGCGTGCAACTGTCCCTTGTCAGCGCGCTCGCGCGCTGGTTTTCTGGCAGGCGATAACTTCCCGCAAAGAGGATGCGCCCCGATGCAGCAAGCAAATGTCCTTGACTACATCATCGTAGGCGCGGGATCGGCGGGCGCGGTGGTCGCAAGCCGGCTCAGCGAAAGCGGCGCCTTCCGTGTGTTGCTGCTCGAGGCCGGGTCGCACGGCTCCGATTTCTTCTGGTCCCGCGTTCCCGTCGGGGTTTCCAAGATGATCGACGACCCCCAGGTCAACTGGTGTTATCGCTCGGAGCCCGACGAGGGCTCCGGCGGACGCCGGATCGAGGTGCCGCGTGGCAAGATGCTCGGGGGATCGAGTTCGATCAACGGCATGGTCTTCATCCGCGGCCAGGCCCAGGATTACGATCATTGGGCTCAGCTCGGCAATCGCGGCTGGAGCTATCAGGACGTGCTGCCGATCTTCAAGCGCATGGAGCGCTATGACGGCGGGTCGGACGAATATCGCGGACGTGGGGGCATCCTGCGGGTGACCGACACGCCGCGGCACAAGGTGCCCCTGCTGGAGATGATTATCGAAGCCGCCAACAATATCGGCCTGCCGTTCAACCCCGACCAGAACGGCGCGAGCCAGGAAGGCATCGGCATGTCGCAGGTCACGATCGCCCGAGGGCGCCGGCAAAGTACGGCGTTTTGCTATCTCGATCCCGCCCGTGATCGCAAAAATCTCCTGGTCGAGCAGGGCGCGCTGGCGCAGGCGCTGGTTCTGGAGGGCAAGCGCTGCGTCGGCGTTCGCTACACCGTGAACGGCGGCTCGCGTGAGGCGAGGGCGCGCCGCGAGGTCATCGTCTGCGGCGGCGCGATCAATTCGCCCAAACTGCTGGAACTGTCCGGGATAGGTCAAGGCGATCTGCTGCGCTCGCGCGGCATCACGCCGCTGCACGAATTGCCGGGCGTCGGCGAGAACCTGCGGGATCATTATTCTCCGCGGGTGAAGTTCGCGATCACCGCGCGCAATCTCACCTTCAACGACAATGCACGCGGTTGGCGGCTGGCGCGCGAGGCGATGAAGTATGGATTGTTCGGCAAGGGTTTTCTCGCCTCCACGGCGGTGCCGGTGCGGCTCTATTTCCGCACCCGCGAGGGCCTGGAGTCGCCGGATGCCGTGATCTCGATCGCGCCGTTTCTTTACGAGATGGTCAATCGCGAACGCCGCATCGCGCGACGGCCGGGCATTACCATGAACGTCAACGTGCTGCGTTCGGAGAGCACCGGCTCGATCCACATCAAATCGAAGGACGCCACCGAGCCGCCGGCGATCCGTTTCAATTTCCTGTCGACCGAACACGACCGTGTCGGGCTCCTCGCCGCGATGCGGAAGGGCCGGGAACTGATGGCGGCCTCGCCCCTGAAAGAGATCACGGGCGAGGAAATCGCGCCCGGTGCCAGCCTGCAAGGCGACGCCGAATTGCTCGAATGGGTTCGCAACAATGCCGAAACCACCTATCACCCGGTCGGGACCTGCAAGATGGGCTCGGACGCCATGGCCGTGGTCGATCGTGAGCTGCGCGTGCACGGGATCGAGGGACTGCGCGTCGCCGACGCCTCGATCATGCCGACGCTGACCAGCGGCAACACCAACGCGCCGTCGATCATGATCGGGGAGAAATGCGCTGACATGGTGCAGGCTGCCGCCGCGCTAAAGGAGCGCGCCGCTTAGAACGAAGGCCAGCCTGTGGGTGCCGCGCCGATCGGTCAGCGAAGCCGGTACAAATTCTTGGGTTGGGAGGCGTCCGGGGCGCGTGCGCGCACGCGAGGACGATCTTCCTCTCTTACCGGGATCAGGATGGCCTCGAAGATCAGGCCGGGCACCTGCGCAAGTTCACCGGAGCAGGAAGCGAAACGGTCCGAAACGGTGCCGGCAAGCTGGATCTCGACCTCATCGATGCCGAACACGGTCGGCCCTCCAGCCGTGTGCCTCCGCGTTGTCAGCGTGGCGGTGAACTGACTGCCATTAACGGCGTAAGTTCCGCCATAACTGATGAAGGCGTCTTGGCCGGATATCCGGCCTTCGCTGAGAAATATCCGGCCGGTGCCCTGACCTCGGCTGGTTCTATACCACGCGGTGTATTCGCCGTCCTTGAGCATGGATGCCTCGTTCAGGCCGCGGCAAGCCGCGCGCGACGCAGGAGACCTTGAAAACGTTAAGGTTGTATAAAGAGGCGAGACTAGCGGATATTGCGCATACGAACGCGATGCGATCAGCCCGCCGCGCGTCGCGGCATGGAATCGCGCGCTATGTCGGCTGGGACCGGGACCTGCATCAGGATGGTCTGGGCGGCGGACGCGAATTCGATGCCGCACTCCTGGAACCGCCGCTTCATGCGCCGGTTGAATTCGCGCTGCACCGGCCAGCGCCCGCTGTCGGTGCAGCGGATCTGGCCGACGATCGAGGCCATCGAGCCATCGACCTTGTCGATCCCCCACAATTCGAGATCGCCGCGGATCGCCTGCCGGTACTCGCTCTCTTTCCGCATCTCGGTGACGATGT
>Ga0265314_10003227_pt1 | contig 15941 bp, 14 predicted proteins | sample 4126metaG_FD_203106 | JGI IMG/M metagenome (GOLD analysis project Ga0265314, IMG submission 203106) | Rhizosphere microbial communities from Carex aquatilis grown in University of Washington, Seatle, WA, United States - 4-1-26 metaG | ecosystem: Host-associated > Plants > Roots > Rhizosphere >... | reverse complement strand
TCCAGGAACGCTGCGGCTGGCGCAGTACGTAGAGGAAACGCAGCGGCCGCCCGATCTTGAACATCAGCATGCCGAGACCGGCCGCAACCAGCACCAGCGCGGCGAGGCCCGGCATATAGACCGGCGTGCCGCTCATGCCGACCAGCGCCGAAAAGACGAACAACCCCGCACCGGCGCCGCCGAAGATGAAGTTGCCCGACGCCTTCCAGTCCCAGTGCTTCTGATGCCAGGGCTCGACGCCGCGCGTGCGCAGACGTCCGGCCTGCGTATCGGACACGTGCGGCGTGCTCGGCGGCGCCGGCTCGGCTTCCGCCTTGTCGTAGAGATAATAAAAGCCGGGCTCGGTCTTGAGCTCCGCGTGCATGCGGAAGCTCTTGTTGCCCTTCAAGAGCTTCGACACGTTGCTGTCGGGATCCTCGACGTCGCCGAAATGCAGCGCGTCGGCGATGCACGCGTTCACGCAGGCCGGCGTCGCGCGCGGATCGGTACCGGGGGTGATATCGTTCTCGATGCCGAAATCGATGCGGTCGGAGCAGAAGGTGCACTTCTGCGCGACGCCGAGACGCTCGGACACTTCGCGCTCCACCTCGTTCTGCATCGCCTCGTGGCCGTAGGCGAAATCTTCCTTGCTCACCTTGAAACGCGCCTGATACGGGCAGGCCACGTCGCAATAGGCGCAGCCGATGCAGATGTCGTAATCGATGGTGACGATGCCGTCGGCACGTTTGCGCGTCGCGGTCGACGGACAGACGTGCATGCACGGCGGATCGGCGCAGTGCTGGCAGCCAACCGGCACGAAGGTGCGGTTGACGTTGGGGAACGCGCCGGCCTCGATGTCGAGCACCTTGCGCCACTGCACCGCCGGCGATGTCGCATTGGCATGCCGACAGGCCGCCGTGCAGGTCTGGCACCCGACGCAGCGCTCGAGATCGGCCACCATCGCCCAGCGGGTCATGCGGCCCCCGAGAGGCGCGTGATCTTCACCTTGACCAGATCGGCGCTCGAGCCGGTCGCGTCGGTCAGGTCGAGCAGCATCGGCACCAGCGCGTTCATGCTGGGCGCGTCGAAGTCCTTGGCATATGGCGTCACCCAGTGGTCGAACTGGCCGATGATCAGCAGCGTGTCGGGCCGGATGCCTTCGCGTAAGACCACCTTGCCCTTGGTCGAATTGAGCGGCGAGCGCACCTCGACGCGATCGCCGTCGGATATGCCGAGCTTCTCGGCCGCGCTTTCGTTCATCAGCACGCTGCCGTGGCCGATGACGTTCTCGGCGACCTCCTTGATGAGCTGCACGCCGACATTATTGCCCCACGAGTACTGCATGCTGCGCGAGGTGATCAGCCAGAACGGATAGTCTGCGATGTCGACCTTGAAATGCTTGGCCAGCGCGTCTTCCCACAGCGTGTTGAGGTCGCGCCAATGCGGCATCGCCTCGTATTCGCCGAGCTGCTTGTCCCACCAGGTGATGCCCTGCTCGTGCAGGCGGCGCTCGAGCTCGCGGCCGACGCGCAACAGCCGCTCCTGATAGGGCTGCTCGAAGCGCAGGCCCTGCTGCTTGAGCTTGGGATAGAGATACCACATCAGCCGCGAGAACGGCTTGACGCGGAAACCGTTGGCGCGGAACCAGTCGAGGCCTTGCGTCTCGGCGCCGTTGGTGGTCTCGGCGCTGGCGGCGCGGCAGGCGGCGTCCCAGATTTCCTCGACCGTGTGCACCTTGGTGACGTCGAGCGAGAAGTCATAGCCCTCGCCCTTGAGCTTGACGTCGGCGCCGCCGCGATTGATGGCGCCGTTGTATTCCTCGAGCAGGCCGGTGCGGCGCGCGAACTCGGTCGCGATCCAGGTGAAGTCTTTCGCCTCGCCCTGCGGCGGCACCGCCGGATCGCGCAGCGCGAAGCCCTGATGGTCCCAGAACTGCTCGATATATTTGGTGCCGCCGATGCGCAGGAGTTGCAGCCCTTCGAGATCGGTGCAGTCCGGCAGCAGCACGTCGGCGACGTGGTTGGTCTCGTCGCGCGTCAGCGCGAAGCAGACGGTGAAGGGAAACTTGGCCATGGTCTCCCCCACGGCCTTGGTGTCCCAGAATGAAATCGCCGGATTGGTGCGATACACCAGCCAGACATCCGGCGGCGGCGCGTGCGGCAGGTGGTCGAAGTCCTCGCGCTGCATCATCCAGGCGAGATGGGTCGGGCCCAGCGCCTGGCTCCAGGGCGAGTTGGCGACCAGCGGCACCAGCGTGCGATGCGCGTTGCGCGCGGTCGGACGCGAGATCCAGTCGTCCTTGCCGGTCGGATTCATCGGATAGTGCATGAAGCCGTCCGGCCCCGGCGTCACGCTCGACCAGCGGTTATCGGCAGGGCGGTTGAGGCGGACGGTCGTGCCGAGCGTGCCGCCCGGCACGTCGAGCGCGCCGACCAGGCATGGAATGAGCGTACGCGCCCAGCAGCATTCGTAGCCGCCCCAGCCGTTGTTGACCGTCTTGCCGAAGGCGATCGACACCGGCCGGTAGGGCAGCGTCATGCCCTCGATCTCGATGGTCTCGCCGACATGCGCGTGCGCGAGGAATTCGTTGGCGACGCGACGAATTTTATCGGCCGGCACGTCGCAGATTTTCGCCGCCCATTCCGGCGTGTAGCCCTTCACGTGATCGACCAGCAGCGCGAAGGACGGCCGCACCGAGATAGCCTTGTGCGTCGTCGTCTCCTGATCGGGACCGACCTCGATGCCGTCGACGATGAACGAGCCTTCCAGTGCCGCATCGATATTCGGCGTATCGTAGGCAACCGGGCGTCCGCTCTTGAGATCGTAGACCAGCGGCTTCTTCGTCTCGACATCGCGCAGGAAGAAGCCGCCGGGCGCGATCAGATAAGGCGACGACGTGCTCTCTTTCAGGAACGGAATATCGAGCTTCTCGCGCGCATGCTCGTGCAGCAGCACGTGGATCATGGCGAAGAGGAAGGCCGAATCGGTCTTCGGCTTGATCGGGATCCATTCCGCCGAACAGGCGCCGGTGATCGACAGATGCGGCTCGATCTGCACCCGTTTCATGCCGCGCGCGCGCGCATCGGCATGGCGCTTGACGCCGCAGACGCCGCCCGAGGCTTCGACGTTGGCGCCGAAGGAGACGACGTACTCGCACAGCGGCGTATCCGGGCAGACGGTGAAGGCGCGGTGCCACAGCTCGCCGTAGAGATGTTCCGAATGCGTGCACTTCACGCCCTGCCCGGAACCGAAGCTCAGGTCGACCGGCCCCCAGGCCGCCAGGAACGCCGGCAGCGTGCCCATATAGGCGGTCGGCGTGCCGCCGCCGCCGAAGCTTGCGGCGAGCCGCGGGAACCCGCCGTCATCGAGCAGGCCCTTGGCGCGCGCTTCCTTCATCTTCCCGGCGACGATGTCGAGCGCCTCGTCCCAGGATATGCGCACGAAGCCCGGGTCCTCGTGGCGGCCCTTCTTCGGGTTGGTGCGCTTCATCGGGTAGAGCACGCGGTTCGGCCCGTAGGCCTTCTGCACGAGCCCGAAGGCCTTCACGCAGGCCTTGCCCGCGCCCGGATGCACCGCGGCTGCTTTGAAGTTCGGATTGATCTCGGTCGCGACCCCGTCCTGGATACGGACGGTCAGGAGGTCCGGCCCTGCCACACACTGGTAGCAATAGGTCGAGACTGTTCTTTCGTTCGTTGGCTTCTGTCCCGGCATTCGCTCATCATCAGTCCGGGAAAAGAGTCTGTCCAGTCGGGGCGGAACTATCCCGCATTCGCCGCCACAACCGCTGCGGTGGGCAGCGCAAGACCCGCCTTTAACGCGTCCAAGTTGAGATCGAGGAAACTCTTCGGCGCATCGGCCCGCACCGCCTGCTCGATTCGCTTGCGGTCGCAGACGTTGCCGAGCGCCACCAGGGCGCCGAGCGCGACGATATTGGTGACCCGCTCGCTGCCGAGTTGCAGTGCGGTACGGCTGAGCGGCAGGTGGAACCGTCGATAATTGCCGTCCGGCAGTTCGGGGCACAGGCGCGTGTCGGCGATCACCATGGCGCCAGGCTTGAGTAGCGGCCACGAGGGCTTCACCGCCAGCCGGTCGAGCAGGACGAGGTAATCGAGCTCGGTGGTGATGGGGAAATCGACCGCGGCGTCGGACACGACGAGGTCGGCGTTACAAAAGCCGCCGCGCGAGGTCGGTTCGTAGGTCTGCGACTGCGCCACGCATTTACCGTTGGCGGCGAGCGCATCGGCCAGCATCTTGGCGGCGAGGATGAGCCCCTGCCCGCCGGTGCCGCCGAAGCGGATTTCGATGCGCGTGCTCATCGCGGGGCTCCCGTACGCGCCGCCGCGGCCTTGCGGTACGAGGCGCCATATTCGGGACGATCGGTCTTGGCCAGCACGCCGGTGCGCAACGTATTGGAGCGGAACGGCGTGTCGACCGTATCCGCATAGGCGCTCGGGCGGATCGCGCTGGTCTGCCGCATGACCATTTCCGGCGAGGAGCCGAGGTCGTTCTTGCGGCCGAAGATTTCCGTGCAGTCGGACAGCACTTCGACGAAGGCGAAGCCGGGATGCTCAAGGCCTTCCTTGATCAGCTCCTTGAGCTTGGGCACGTGATGCGTCACCTCGCGGCCGACGAAGCCGGCGCCGGCGGCGGTCGCCAGCGCGCAGGCGTCGAAATGCGGCTCCTGATTGCCGAGCGGGGTGGTGGTGGTCAGCATCGACTCCGACGTGGTCGGCGACACCTGACCGCCGGTCATGCCGTAGACCTCGTTGTTGAGCATCAGGCAGGTGAGCTTGAGGTTGCGCCGGCAGGCGTGGATCAGGTGATTGCCGCCGATGGCGAGGCAATCGCCGTCGCCGGTGATCACCACGACGTGCAGGTCGGGCCGCGCCAGCGCCAGACCCGTCGCATAGGCGAGCGGGCGTCCGTGCGTGACATGGAAGGTGTTGGCGTCGATATAGGCCGACAGCCGCCCGGCGCAGCCGATGCCGGAGACGACCGCGAGCTTGTCCTTGTCGATCTTGAGATCGTGCAGCGCCCAGAGCAGCGCGCGCAACGCTATCCCATGCCCACAGCCCGGGCAGAGGAAGTGCGGCATCATCTCCTTGCGGAGATAGTCGCGCACGTCGAATTCGGCCGCCGTGTCGATGTACATCAGGCCCCCTTCGCGAGCGCTGTCGCCCGCGCGGCGATGTCGGCGGGCGCGATGGCCTCGCCGTTGAACAAATGGATGGCGTCGACCGGCTTGCCCAGCACGCGCTCGACGACGAACTGGAGCTGGCCGGTGTTCATCTCCGGCACCAGCACGGCCTTGGCTTTGGCGGCGGCGGCGCGGAGTTGTTTTTCCGGGAATGGCCAGAAGGTGATCGGCCGGAACAGGCCGACGCGCAGGCCCTGTTTGCGGCACTGCTCGACCGCGCGCGTGGCGGCCCGCGCACTGATGCCGATGGCAACGATCAGCACGTCGGCATCGTCGCACTGCAGCGCCTCAAAGGAGTCGATCTCGTCGCGATGCTTGTCGAGCTTGGTGAACAGCCGCTCGAGGTTGCGTGTCGCCGCCTCCGGCTGCTGTGTCGGAAAGCCGCTTTCGCTATGCGTGAGCCCGGTGGTGTGCACGCGATAGCCGTCGCCGGGCCTGGCCATCGCCGGGATGGCGTCGCTGCCGGTCGCATAAGGCTGGTAGGCCTCGCGCGAGCCGCTCGCCCAGGTGCGCGTGGCGCTGCTGCGGCCGGCGCCGCCGAGCGCGACGGTTTCCGAAAGCTGCGCGATCACCTGGTCGTAGAGCAGCACGACGGGCGTGCGAAAGCGTTCGGCGAGGTCGAAGGCGCGGATGGTCTCGCTGTAGATTTCGCCGACCGAGGCGGGTGTCAGCGCGATCATCGGATAGTCGCCGTGGCTGCCCCAGCGTGCCTGCATCAGGTCGGCCTGCGAGGGCCGCGTCGGCATGCCGGTCGAGGGGCCGCCGCGCATCACGTTGACGATGACGCAGGGGATTTCCGCGCCGGCGGCGTAGCCGATATTCTCCTGCTTGAGCGAAAAGCCGGGCCCGCTGGTCGCGGTCATCGATTTGACGCCACCCATCGAGGCGCCGATCACCGCGGCCATCGAGGCGATCTCGTCTTCCATCTGCACGAAAACGCCGCCGACTTCGGGGAGCTGGCGCGACAGCCGCTCGGCGATTTCCGAGGACGGCGTAATCGGATAGCCGGCAAAGAAGCGGCAGCCGGCGGCGAGCGCGCCGAGCGCGCAGGCATGGTTGCCGGAGACGAGCTTGACCGCGGCTTTGCCGAGCGACGGGTCGATGGCGTTCATCGGGACAAGGCCTCCTGCGGGACCGCGACGTCGAGATGGACGCGAATGGCGAAGTCTGGACACAGCCATTCGCACAGCCGGCAACCGGTGCATTTCTCCGGCGCGAAGAGTTCGGCGACGCGGTCCTCGTTCAGCCGCAGGCAATGTTCGGGGCACATCTTCACGCAGATGTCGCAGCTCTTGCACCAGGCCGGATTCATTTCGAGCAGCACTTTGTAGTCGGCTTTGGCCGGCGCCGGTGCGACCGGAATATCGACCGCGGGTGTCGCAGTGCGGGCTTCCTCGATCCAACGGCGACCGCGGCGGAACGCCTCCAGGTTTACCGGGATGGTTTTCTTCGGCACGAACTCGGAAACCGTGCGCTCCCAATCCACCGCCGGGAATTGCAGCGCGGTCGACAGCGCGCCGAGTAGCACGACGTTCGCCGCGCGCTCATTGCCGAGTTCCTCGGCCTGGTGCGTGGCGTCGATGGCATAGGCCTCGCCGACATGGGCGACGACCTCGGCCGGCGTCTCCTTCGAGTAACGCAGCGGCGCGCCCGGTTTGCGATTGAGGCAGGCGAAGGGCGGCACGATGCGCTTGGTGTCGCAGATGAAGATACCCTTGCCGGGGTTCAGGTACGGCAGCCAGCGCAGGCCCTCCGCCCATTCCAGCGCGACCAGGATGTCGACGTCGCCTTTCGGGATGGTCGGCGACCACACGCGCGAGCCGAAGCGGACGTGGCTGAACACCGAGCCGCCGCGCTTGGCCATGCCGTGCACTTCGCTCTGCTTGACCTCGTGCCCTTGCGTCTGCGCGAGTTGCGCCAGCACCTTGGACACCATGATGACGCCCTGGCCGCCGACGCCGACGATCAGCACGTTGCAGTTGTCCTGCGCGGCCTCGGGCTTGAGCTGCGGCGCGACGGTCCGTACGGGCGTGGCCGGGTCCCTCATTGCGTCACCGGCGCGCTGGTCTTGATGCAGTCGACGGCGCAGACCTGGGCGCACAGCGTGCAGCCGATGCACAGCGAGGCGTCGATCTGCACCTTGTGACGGCCTTCGAAGCTCTGGTCGCTCCAGGTGATCGCCGGGCAGCCGATGTTCATGCAGGCCTGGCAGGCGTTGCACTGCTCGCCCACGACCTCGAACGGCGGGCCCTTGATCTTGACCGGATCGAGCACGCAGGGACGGTCGGCGATCAGCACGGCAACACCGCGGTAGTTGATGGCATCACGCAAGTTCTGATGCATCGAAGCGAGATCGTACGAGTCAACCTTGCGCACCCATTGCACGCCGACGGCACGCACCAGCGCTTCGTAATCGACCTTCGGCGCCGGCTCGTTGCGGATGCTCTTGCCGGTGCCGGGATGCTGTTGGCCCCCGGTCATGGCGGTGATGCCGTTGTCGAGCAGCAGCACCGTGATGTTGGCCTCGTTGTAGACCGCGTTGATGAGCTGCGGGATGCCGGCATGCAGGAACGTCGAGTCGCCGATGGTCGCGACCACCGGCTTCGTCTCGCCGGCCTTGGCCATGCCGACCGCGTTGCCGATCGAGGAGCCCATCGACACGGTGGTGTCCATGCCGCGCAAGGGATCGAGGCAGGCGAGCGTATAGCAGCCGATGTCGCCGGCAACGCGCGCGCCGGAGGCGCGCACCGCCATGAAGCTCGACGAATGCGGACAGCCGGCGCACAGCACCGGCGGGCGGATCAACGGCTCGGGCGTCCAGTTGGTCTCCCGCACGCGCGTTTCGAGGATACCGGCCTGCTCGAAGCCGGCGCGCACCAGTTCCGGCGACAGCTCGCCGGCGCGCGGGAAGAAGATCTTGCCCTCGACTTTAAAGCCGAGCGCGCGCACTTCCTTCTCGATCACCGGCTCGAGCTCCTCGACCACGAAGATGCGGTCGACCGACTCGCAGTAGCGGCGCAACAGATCGTCCGGCAGCGGCCAGGAGGCGCCGAGCTTCAAGACGTTGGCGTCGGGCAGCACCTCGCGCACATACGGATAACAGGTGCCGGCGGTGATCACGCCGAATGTGGTGTCGCCGTCGCCCTCTTCCCAGCGGTTGATGGCGGACTGGGCGAAATAAGTCTTCAGCTTGGCCTCGCGCTCCAGCACGATATTGTGGCGCGGACGCGCATGCGCCGGGATCATCACGTTCTTCGCCGGCTTCTCGACGAAGGGGCGCGCCGGCGGCTCGATGCGCTCGCCGACCGCCACCGGACTGCGCGTATGCGACAGCCGCGTGGTCGAGCGTACGATCACCGGCGTGTCGAACAGTTCCGACAGCTCGAAAGCGAGCTTGGTGAAATCGAGCGCTTCCTGCGCGTCGCTCGGCTCCAACACCGGAACCGTGGCGAGCGAGCCGTAGATGCGGGTGTCCTGCTCGTTCTGCGAGGAGTGGATGCCGGGATCGTCGCAGACGGCGAGCACCAGCCCGCCGTTCACGCCGATGTAAGTCTGCGACATGAAGGCGTCGGCGGCGACGTTCAGGCCCACGTGTTTCATGGCGGCGAGCGCGCGTCGCCCGGCGAACGAGGCGCCGATCGCCACGTCGAGCGCGACCTTCTCGTTGGTCGACCACTGCGCGTGCAGGTCTTCGGCCGGATATTCGGCGATGGTCTCGAGGATTTCCGTGGAGGGCGTGCCGGGATAGGCGGCCGCAACCTTGACGCCCGCCTCCCAGGCGCCGCGCGCAATGGCCTCGTTGCCGGTCATCGGGCGGACGCCCAAGGAATCCCTGGGGTTGGCGCGCGTTGCCGCTGGCGCCACGGCCTGCATCACGTCGGACATCACTCCCCCCAGATGGCGGTACTCGCAGCCTCCATCTTTCGCCGAAAGGGGCGGCGCCGTAATTGAGTTAAATCAAGCTGCCGGTCAGGCCTTTGCCGCCGCCGCTTTGGCAGCCTTGGCCTTCAGCCTTTCCACGGTCTTGGCCACGTCGACCACGAACCGGCCGTGCGTACCGGTGCATATCTGATCGAGCGTGTCCTTGGCGGCGACCTCGAAGGTGATCTTGCGGCCCTCGACCGCGGCGACAGTCACGGTGATTTCCGCGGTCATGCCGAGCAGCGTGGGCGCCAAGTGTTTGATCGACACGTCGGTGCCGACCGAGTCCTCGCCCGGATCGCCGTGATCGAGGATGAGCTGGCGGCAAGTCATCTCGATGTCGCGCACCAGATAGGGCGTGCCATAGACGCGGCCCTCCTCGCCCATGAAGCCGATGGTGCGGTCGCGATCGACCTCGATGCGCGCGGTCTTGGAAACCCCGGGACGCAGTGTGTCCTTCATGCTCAGTCCTCCTCAACTTTGTTCATCTCTTACTCTCAGGCGCGGCCCGATCGGCTTGACCGAGGTCAACCGGGCCGCATTTCAAATTCCCAAATACGCATCCTGCACCCGCCGGTCGGCGCGGATCTCGGCAGCCGAGCCGGACAGCGTAATGCGCCCGGTCTCCAGCACATAGGCGCGGTCGGCGATGGCGAGCGCGGCAGCCGCGTTCTGCTCGACCAGCAGGATGGTGAGGCCTTCGTCCTTGAGCGCGCGGATCACCGCCAGCACGTGGTCGACCAGATTGGGCGCGAGCCCCATCGACGGCTCGTCGAGCAGCAGCAGCTTCGGCTTGGCCATCAACGCGCGGCCGATCGCCAACATTTGTTGTTGTCCGCCCGAGAGATTGCCGGCGGGCTTGTCCCACATCGCCTCCAGCATCGGGAACATGGCGCGGATGCGCGCGAGGTCGGCCTCAAAATCGTCGGTGCGCGACCAGGCGCCGAGCCTGAGATTATCCTTCACCGACAGCGGCTCGAACAACTGCCGCCCTTCCGGCACCTGCGAGATGCCGAGCGGGACGCGCAGATGCGCCGGCATCTGCTCGATCGGCTTGCCGTCGAATTTGATCGCGCCGCCGGTGATCGGCTGCACGCCGGAGATGGCATGCAGCAGCGTCGTCTTGCCGGCGCCGTTGGCGCCGATCAGCGTGACGATTTCGCCCACGGCGACGTTGAGCGTAACGCCGTGCAGCACCTCGATGCGCCCGTACGCGCTCTTGAGGTTCTCAATCGAGAGCACGACCGGCCTCCTGCGATCCGTGCACGCCGAGATAGGCTTCGATCACCGCCGGATTGGAGCGCACCTCCTCCGGCGTGCCCTCGGTGAGCGTCCTGCCGCTCTGCAGCACGTGCACCCGGTCGGAGATGTTCATGACGAGCCGCATGTCGTGCTCGACCAGCACCACGGTGATGCCGTCGACCACCAGCGAACGAATCAGGCGATCGATGTCCTCGGTCTCCACCGGATTGCAGCCGGCGGCGGGCTCGTCGAGCAGCAGAACTTTCGGCTCGCTCGCCAGCGCGCGGGCGATCTCCAGTCGCTTGAGCGCGCCGTAGGCCAGCGATCCCGCGGCGCGGTCGGCGCTGTCGGAGAGACCGACGCGGTCGAGGGCGATGAGCGCGGCCTCGCGCGTCGCCTTGTTCTGCCGCGGCACGGTCGGCCAATGCAGCAGGTCGGCGAGGATGCCGGTACGTTCGTGGCGGTGTCGGCCGACCATCACGTTCTCCAGGACCGACATGCGCGAGAAGATCTGCAGGTTCTGGAACGTCCGCGACAGACCGCGGCGGGCGAGTTGGTCGGGCGCGAGATGCGTCACCGTTTCGCCGGCGAGCTCGATGCTGCCGGCGTTCGGCGTGTAGAGGCCGGAAACGAGATTGAACAGCGTCGTCTTGCCGGAGCCGTTCGGCCCGATGATGGAGAACACCTGGCCCGCGGCGATCGACAGGCTCACGCCGTCGATGGCGCGCACGCCGCCGAACGAGATCGCCAGCCGGTCGGTCTGCAACACGATCATTTGCGCGGCCTCGCGACGAGCAAGGCGAGCGACGGCACGATGCCGCGGCGCAGGAAGATCATGAACACCATGACGATGAGGCCGAGCAACGCCTGCTCGTATTCATGAAACATGGTGAGCGCCTGCGGCAGCACGACCAGCACGACGGCGCCGACAAGGGAGCCGACAATCGAACCCATGCCGCCGAGCACGACCATGGCGACGAGTTCGATGGAGCGCAGGAAGCCGGCGACCTCCGGCGTCACGTGGCCGTTGAACAGCGCGAGATACGAGCCGGCGACCGAGGCGTACATCGCCGAGACGATGAAAATAGCGAGCTTCTTGCTCGCCACGTCGATGCCGAGCACTTGCGCCGCGACCTCGCTGTCGTGGATCGCCTGCAGCGCGCGCCCGGTCGGGCTGTGCATCAAATTGAGCGCCAGCAGAAAGCCGACGACGCAGGTGCCGCCGGAAATCCAGTACCAGGTGTCGGAGCCTTTCACCGCCCAGCCAAACAGCACCAGCCGCGGCACGCTCATGCCGTCCGGGCCGCCGGTCCAACCGGCCTCGTTGGTGAACACGATGGCGATCAACAGCCCGAAGCCGAGCGTCGCCACCGCGAGATAGTGCCCCTTCAGCCGCAAGATCGGCCGCCCCACGAGGAAGGCGACAAAGCCGGAAACAGCCGCGCCGGCGAGCAGGCTCAGCCATGACGGCATGCCGAGATGCGTCGGCCCGATGGCGACCGCATAGGCGCCGATGCCGAGGAAGCCGGCGTGGCCGAGACTGACTTGGCCGGCAAAGCCCATCAGCAGATTGAGGCCGACCACCGCCAGCGCGAAAATGAACACCAGCGCGCCGATGCGGTAGTAGTACATCGACGGGAAGAACCAGGGCAGCGCGATCACGATCAGCGCAACCGCAAGTGCCGGCAGCAGACGCGTGTCGAGCAGTGCGCGCACGGTTACACCCGCTCGACTTTGGCGCGGCCGAATAGACCCTGCGGAATGAAAATCAGCACCGCGAGAATAATGAGAAACGCCACCGCGTCCTTGTAGTTGGAGGACACATAGCCGGCGCTGAGCGCTTCGATCATGCCGATGATCAGGCCGCCGACCACGGCGCCCGGCGCGCTGCCGATGCCGCCCAGCATGGCGGCGGCAAAGCCTTTCAACGCCAGCAGCGTGCCGGCGTCGTAGCTCGTTAAAGCGATCGGCGTGATCAGGATGCCGGCGACGGCGCCGATGGCGGCCGACACGGCGAAGGAGAAGTCGACGATGCGGCGGGTGTCGACGCCGATCAGTCGCGCCGCCAGCCGGTTGGCGGCGGTCGCGATCACCGCCTTGCCCAGCATGGTGCGCTCGATGAACAGCCAGAGCACGACGACGATGATGGCGGCGCAGGCGAGCACCACCAGGCTCTGCGGCAGGATCGCGGCGCCGCCGACCTTGATCGGGTCGTTGCCGAACAGCGACGGCAGGCTGTGGAAGCGCTTGTCGAAGACGATCTGCGCCACGCCGCGCAGGAAAATGGAGGCACCGATGGTGATCATGATCAACGCCACCGGCGTCGCGCCGCGCGCCGGCGCCACCGCGAAGCGATGCAGCGCAAGCCCGGTCGCCGTGGTCGCGATGACAGATACGGCGGCGGCCACCGGCAGCGGCATTCCCGCCAGCGCGGCGAACACCGTGACCATGCCGCCCAGCATGACGAACTCACCCTGGGCGAAATTGATGATGTCGGAGGACTTATAGATCAGCGTGAAGCCGAGCGCGACCAGCGCATAAATAGCGCCCACCGTCAGCCCCGAGAAGACGAACTGCAGCAACTCGGCCATCAGGTCGAGGCCTCACGCTTTCTACGTCGATGAGGAAGCGGACAGGCTGTCACCGCCTGCCCGCCCGAAGTGTCAGGTACCCGGAACCAGCGTCCAGTCGCCGTTCTTGATCTCGAGCATGTGGAAAGCGGAGAGGTCGAGGCCCATATGGTCGGTCGCCGACATGTTCACGATGCCGCCGGTGCCGACATAGCCTTTGGTCTTTTCGATCTCGTCGCGCACCTTGGCGCCGTCGGCGCTCTTGGCGCGTTTCATCGCCTCGGTCAGGATCATCAGACCGTCATAGGCGTGACCGCCGAAGGTCGACACCGGTTGCCCGGTCTTCTGCTGATAGGTCTTCGTATAGTCGACCACCACCTTCTTTTGCGGATCGCTGTCCGGCAGCTTGTCGGGGATCAGGAGGGCGGCGGCCGGCAGCCGTACGCCTTCCGCCGCCGGGCCGGCGAGCTCGATGAACTGCTTGGAGGCCACGCCGTGGCTCTGGTAGAGCGGCAGCGCGATGCCGAGCTGCTTGTAGTTGCGCGTGACGATAGCCGGGCCCTGGCCGAAGCCGGGATTGACCACCGCTTGCACGCCGGCCTTGTTCTTGATGTTGGTGAGCTGCGGGGTCATGTCGCTATCGCGCGGACCGTAGCTTTCCTCGATGGCGATGGTGATGCCGTCCTTGGGCGCGACGACGACGCACTGATCGCGCATCGATTTGCCGAAGGCATCGGTGCCCGAGATCATGCCGATGGTGGTGAGCTTGCGTGCCTTCAGGTCGGCGAAGATCTTATCGCAGGCCATCTTGTCGGTGTGCGGCGTCTTGAACGTTCCCTTGCGCACCGGATCGACGATCTGGATGCCGCCGGCGAGCGAGATGAACGGGATCTTGGCGTCCTCGAACACCGGGATCATCGCCAGCGTCGTGCCGGTGGTGCTGCCGCCGACGATTGCTGCGACCTTGTCTTCTTCCACCAGGCGCGTGGCGAAGGTGCGCGCGTTGTCGGCGCTGCCGCCGTCGTCATAGACCGTCAGTTGCAGCTTCTGGCCGTTGACACCGCCCTTGGCGTTGATCTCGTCGACGTAGATTTCCAGCGTGCGCTTCTCCGGATCGCCGAGAAACGACGCCGGACCCGTTACCGACAGCACGGCGCCAATCTTGATCTGCGCGGACGCCTGCTCGCTGGCGCTGAACGCGACGCACAGGCCGAACACAGCCGCCGTCGCGGTAAGACGATGCATAATCCTCATTGGACCCCCCGGTTGGTCTATTTATTTTTTCTATACTACATATCCGGCAAGGACGCAGGCTTGACGAAGCTCAAGGCGTTTTTGCTCCGCGCGGAGGATCAATAAGGATGCAGTGCAGCACGAGCCCATACGCAGGGGCCGCGCAATGAGCACGGCGGTACGGCTTGCCGCCGTCGCCTATGAGGCCGGCTTCCCGATCGACGAGTTGCTATGGCGTGTGGCCGAGCGGCTGCGCGCGCGCGGGATCGTCCTGGCCGGCGCATTGCAGGAGAACGTCGGCGGCCTGCCCGGTCAGTGCTCGGTGATGCGCCTCGTCGACCTCACCTCGCAGCGGCGCGTCGGGATATCGCAGGACTTAGGGCTGCAGTCGGAGGGCTGCCGGCTCGACGCGCACGGACTGACCGAGATCGGGGCCCTGCTCGACCGGCCGGTCGAAACGAGCACGCAAGTGCTGATGCTCAACCGCTTCGGCAAGGCGGAAGCCGAAGGCGGGGGCCTGCGTTCGGTGTTCGCCCGCGCCATCGATGCCGGCATTCCGGTGCTGACCGCGGTGCGGCCGCCTTATCGCGAAGCGTGGGCGGAGTTTCATGGTGGGCTCGCGGTCGAGCTGTCGGCCGACGTCGACGCCGTGCTGGCCTGGTGCAACGAGGCCGCCACCGCACGGCGCACTGCTTTACAGCCGGCGCAATAGGACCGAGCGATGCAGGACACAGCGAGCGTCACCATCGGCATCGTCACGGTTTCCGACCGGGCGAGCAGCGGCGTCTACAACGACGTCAGCGGGCCGGCCATCGAGGACTTCCTCAAAGACGTCGTGACGTCACCCTGGCGCGCCATCAGCCGCCTGGTGCCGGACGGCGTCGACAGCGTGCGCGACGCGCTCATCGACCTCGCCGACCGCGAGCACTGCGATCTCGTCTTCACCACCGGCGGCACCGGTCCGGCGCCGCGCGACTTGACGCCGGAGGCGACCGAGGCCGCATGCACCCGCATGATGCCTGGCTTCGGCGAACTGATGCGCATGGAGAGCCTGAAGCAGGTGCCGACCGCGATCTTGTCGCGGCAGACGGCCGGCATCCGCGGCAAGACGCTGATCGTCAATTTGCCCGGCCGGCCGACGTCGATCCGCTTCACGTTGAACGCCGTGTTCCCGGCGATTCCTTACTGCCTCGACCTGATCGGCGCTGGCCGCATCGAGACCGACCCGGCCAAATGCAAGGCCTTCCGGCCGCCGCAGTAGTCAGACCAACCCGCCTCCGCTAAGAGACCGCAATGAACACAGTGGACTTCTCGCCCTATCTCGCTCCCGGCCGCTTCATCGACAGCGATGTGCCGTCGGTGATCGCCTATGCCAAAGAGCACAGCGCCGGCGCCCAAGATCAGCGCGATGCCGCGTTGCGCTTGTACACGGCGATCCGCGACGGCATCGCCTACGACCCCTACGTCGATCTCGGCGACCCGATCAATTACCGCGCAAGCGGCGTGTTGGCGGCCGGCCGGGCGTTCTGCGTCGGCAAATCGTGCCTGCTCGCGGCCTGCGCACGGGCGCTCGGCATTCCGGCGCGACCCGGCTTCGCCGACGTGCGCAACCACCTCACGTCGCCGCGCTTCTATGAAAAAGTGAAGACGGACACGTTCCTCTGGCACTCCTACGCGGAACTCCACCTCTCGGGGCGCTGGGTGAAGGCGACGCCCGCTTTCGACCGCGCGCTATGCGAGAGGCTGGGCCTCAAGACGTTGGAATTCGACGGCGAGACCGACTCGCTGCTGCAGCCGTT
>Ga0265314_10003226_pt1 | contig 15943 bp, 15 predicted proteins | sample 4126metaG_FD_203106 | JGI IMG/M metagenome (GOLD analysis project Ga0265314, IMG submission 203106) | Rhizosphere microbial communities from Carex aquatilis grown in University of Washington, Seatle, WA, United States - 4-1-26 metaG | ecosystem: Host-associated > Plants > Roots > Rhizosphere >... | reverse complement strand
ACTTAATGGGGAACCGCGGGCGGGGGGGGGGCTGTGGTTCGGGGCGCCGGGGGCGCGGGGCCCCCCGCCGATGCCGTGGTGGCGCTGCCGTCCGCGGAGCCGGCCCCCGCCACTCCGGCCCAACCGGAAGTCGAAGCGAAGCCGAAAACGAAAGCATCCAAGAAGGAAAAAGGGCCAAGCCCCGCGCCGAAGGCGGCCAAGAAAAAGGGTAAGGGCGGCAAGGACGACCAGAAGACGCTGTTCTAACGCGGCCTCGCAAGGAGTTCCCAAGCATGGTTTCGAAGGCAAAGTCCAAGAAGAACCTCCCGGAAGCGCTCTCCAAGCTGGCGGACGAAGTCATCGCCGCAGCCAACAAGGGGCGCACGCCGAGCCTGGACATTCCGGTGCGCTCGCTGGCGAACGTGCGCTTTAACGAAACCAAGCGCTACATCGAAATGGGCGACGCCAAGCAGGCGCGCGAGTTCTTCAACGTCAACATGGCCAAGAAGTTTATGCAAACGCTGCTCGTCGCCGCGGCCTGCCGCCAGTTGGAAGACGAAGGCAAGACCACCAGCATCCGCGATCTGTTCTACATGATTAAGCACCGCATCGACGGATCCAGCGAGAACACCGTCGACACGCAGGACGAGTCCGACGTGGTGATCGAAGATTTGGAAGTCACGGCCTCGTTTATTCGCGAAGAACTCAATCTATTCGCGGAAAACAAAGGGGCCATGGCCGGCGAATTGACGCTGGTGGACTCCGGCGACACGATCGACGCGCGCGCCGTCGGCTCCGGTGGCTGGGCCATTCCCAGCATCGTTGAAGAGCACGTGATCCAGTTTAAGAAATGCACCGCCGAATTCGTCCTGCTGATTGAAAAAGGCGCCGTCTGGCACCGCCTGAACCAGGATAAATTCTGGAAAAAGCACAAATGCATCATTCTCCACGGCGGCGGCCAGCCGCCCCGAGGCGTGCGGCGCCTGTGCTACCGCTTCGTAAACGAGCTCAAGCTCCCGCTATATGTGTATGTCGATAACGACCCGTGGGGGTACTACATTTATTCGGTGCTCAAGCAGGGCTCGATCAACCTGGCCTTCGAATCGCAGCGCATGGCGGTGCCCAGCGCGCGCTTTATCGGCCTGTCGAGTTACGATCCCGAAAAGTTCGGCCTCGATAAGAAGTCCACGGCCATCGGCTTGGACGACGGCGACATCCGCCGCGCCAAGGAAATCCTGGCCTACCCGTGGTTCCAGAGCAAAGCCTGGCAAAAAGAAATCAATTACATGCTCGCCAACGGCGTGAAGTACGAACTCGAAGCCCTGACCAACAAGTCGATCAGCTTCGTCACCGAAGAATACCTGCCGCGCAAGATCAAAGAAAAAGACTGGCTCGACTAAGCGCGCCAGTTTTCGCAACCTCTAGCGTTAAATTTTGAGCATCTGGCCCGATTTCCATCAAGTCTTCGGGCCAATGGGCAGAGACCTTATTAGGGTCACTGTAGGTTTTGCGTTGTTTGACCGCACTTCCAGGAGGTCGGTCATGTCCACCAAACGATTGCGCAAAGCGTCCGCGCTGCGCATGGACGAGCGCCTGCTGCTTGTCCACCAGATTTGGGATGACGGTTCGACGTCCGGCAAGTCGCCCAGTTCGATATCACGGCGCTTCCGGCGCACCCGCGGTTCGCATCGCGTGGCTTGAAGGAACCGCACGCTCGCTGGAAAGTTTTGCTTGTCGCATCGTCTTTGTTGCAGCGCATCGATTTTGCAACGCCACTCTCCGCCTCCTCGCATCCGGCAAACGCACTATCGCGACTCACGTTTCTTCGTAAGTCCCGCAATTTCAATGACTAGCAACTTTGCAAATATTTTTCTCAGCTGCGGCACGCATTGGCCGCGTGATTGCTTTTATAGAACATCGAGGAGAACAGGTCAGAGTAGCCACTCGGCACTGAATGGAGCCACTGCTCCACCCTTAAGGGATAAATACTCTAGGACCGTTCAACTCCCAGAAACCCGCGCTGAAAAGCGCGGGTTTCTTTTTTATACGCGGTTGGAATCCGCCGCGGCGGCCTTGGGCAGTAAAAGCATCAACGCGACGCCCGCCACCAATGCGAAGGCACCACTCAGCGCGAAGGCGTCCAGCGGCGCAGGCAGCAGGTCGAGCGCTTTAAACACGCCGCCGGCGATGCACATGCCCAAGTACGCCGCGAAATTCGCCGCTGCGATGACCTTGCCCTTGTCTTCCGGTGCCGGGCGAATCTGAATGAAGCTCTCCACCGGCACCATAATCAGCCCGCCGAAGAAGCCCACGCACCCAACCAGCGTCATGAAAATCGAGACGCGCAAGCCTTCCGGAGCTTCGATCACGAAGTGAACCGCACCCATGCACAGCGCCAAGCCAAAACACGCTGGCGCCAGTACGCGGTGCCAGCGCGGACCCTTGGCCAGAAAGCCGGAAACCACACCGCCGATGCCCAGTCCCACCATCTGAGGCACCAAAAGCATGCTGATCTGGTCTTCCGGCAGGGCGAACTGGCGAATTCCGCCAATGCTGTTGATCAACGTCACCTGCACCACCGCCAGGAACCAGATAAAAGAGCACCCGAAGATGGAGACAAAGAGCAGTTTGTCGCGGCGCAGGCCGTAAAGCGTTTTGAGGGTCTCGACCGGCCCGGCCCAAGGGAAGGGGGCCGTTGGGTTGGCCGACGGGAATTTCGGGACGCCCAAACTCAGGCCCAGCCCGCACAAGGCCACGCCCACCACCGTAATCGCGATGTATAGCCGCCCCATCGTGGGTTCGCCGAACGCGCCTTCCACTTGCGCCACCGTTTCGCCGGGATGCTCGACGGAATTCTTATTCACCAGGCACACGCCCGCGAGAATGATCCCCGCCAGGATCATCACGTTGACCGCGAGCTTCACTTTCGCATTGGCCTGCGTAACGTATTCGGCGGGATAAAGCTCGGGGATCGACCCGTTCAGCGCGGGACTGAAGATGCAGGCCTGCGTGCCGATGATGAATAGCATGATGTAGATCAGCGGCAGGCTGCCGTAAAAAATGCCCGCCGCGCCCGCGAGCATCGCGGTCACTTCAAGCACCTTCGCGCCAATGATTACATTGCGCTTGGCGTAGCGATCCGCCAACCAACCCGCATACGAGGCGAAAATCAGAAACGGCAGCATGAAGAAAATGATCGCCAAGGCCTGCTTATCCGTCATCCCGGCCTGCACCATCATCAGCATGCCGGCCTGCTTGAAAAAGTTGTCGTTGAACGCGCCCAGCGCATACGCCGAGGCCATTGACAGGAACTTCCCGCGCGCCTTGGCCACGCGTTCCTTCAAAGGCGCTTCGGGCACGCTTGCCGTGGCATCGCTCATGGTTGCTCGCGCATCCCGATGCTGGCCGCCCACACCGCCAACGCCGCCAGGCCCGCCGTCTCGATGCGCAGAATATGCCGGCCCAGCCGCGCGCGTTGAAGCCCCGCGCGTTCGGCCAGCTCTGCTTCATCTGGCGAGAAGCCCCCTTCCGGCCCCACAATAAAGAGCCAGGGCATGGGGTCCGCGGCATCCAATCCGGCGCCCATATGCGCTAGGGCTTCGGGCAGGCTCTCGCGGGCGCGCGGGTCCAGCAATATCGCGCGCGCGTTGGGGACTTCATCGCTGACCAGTTGCCCAAAGCTGCGTTCGCCGGAAACGAGCGGCACGTCCGTGCGGCCCGACTGCTTCGCGGCTTCCTCCGCGATGCGGCGCAGCCGCGCGAAACCTTCGCCTTCTTCGTCTTTCGTGACCACGCTGCGCACAAAACGGATCGGGACGATCTCGGACACGCCCAGTTCCGCGCACTTCTCGACCAGCCACGCGGCGCGCTTGCCTTTGGGCCACGCGGTGGCCAGGATCGCCTTGGGACTGGCTTGCGCGGAAACGCCACTGGCATTCGCGACATCCGAGACCACCACCGAGCGCCCGTCCGCGTCGAGCTCCCCGCGCGCCACGCCACCGGAAGCATCGAACAACTCCACGCGCGCGCCGCCCTTCAAGCGCAGCACTTTGGCATGCTTGGCCTGATCGGCGGGCAATTCGATGCGCGACCCCGCGACAGCCTGGGACAGCGAATCCACCTTAAAGCGCCGCTCGCGGGCCATTTTAGTTCTCGTCAACCGTAAAGGATGGAACCTGGGCTTTGCGCAGCGCCTGAATCGCGGTGTTCATCGTCTCGTCGCTGGTCTTGGGTTGCTTATGTAGCGTGATCTTGAGCTGCGGATTGGCTTTCAGCGCCTCCACGACTTTCTCCGTAAGCGCCGCGCTGGCGATCTTCTCGCCGTTCAACGTCAAATGGCCATCGCTGGTGGCTTCGACCAGCAATTCGCTGCCAGTCGGCACGGCCACGGGAGCTGGCGTCGGTGCGGGAGTCGGCACCGGAGTCGGAATCTGCGTGGCTACCGCGGCTTCACCCAGCGGACAGCGCCACGTGATGCCCGGCAGAATCGCTTCGCCGCCCTTGTCCGCAATGCGGGCGCAGAAGCCCCAGCCGCCCGTACCCTGGTCGATGCGCACCACCAGCAGGTGCTTGCCCGCGCTCAGCTTTACCGGCACTTTGTCTTCGTCTGGCTTTACGCCGCGTTCGGTGGGATTGCGATGAATCTGCTGTCCGTCGAGCCACACGGTGATGCCGTCGTCGGAGCCGAAGAGCAGGGTTCCTTCCTTGTCCTTCGCGCACTCCATTTCGGCGGCCGCGTACGCACACACGTTTTCATTGGGCTTCAAGAGCGCCGCCAGGTCGATCGTGCCGAAGGCGCGCGCGTTGAACGGCCGCGTCCAGGTCCGCTTGGCGTCCTTATCGGCGTACGTGGCTCCGAAATCCGGCTTCCCGCCGGCCAAAATCTTCTCCGGTACGGCCACTGCCTGGTCCACGAACGGACCGAGCACCGCCCAATCCTTGAAGTACGAATGCTGCACGCGCAGGTCCTTCAGCAGCGGGCGCAGCTTTTTATCTTCCGGACTGCCAGGCGTCGCACGGCCATCCAGAGCGAGCACGACATCTTCCAGGCGGTACTTTTCCTGCTTTTCGACCGCGGCCTGGGCAAGCTGCTGCAACGGCTGGCGCAACTCGCGCCCGTCCTCCGCGGACTTCACGCGCTCCCAGAAATTCGCGTAGGCATAGTCAAGATCTTCCTTCGTCCACTGCGCCTTCGCATAGAGCCCCGTGACGCGGCGCGTCTTGATGCGCTCTTCCACGGTCGCTTTGTAATTCTTAAGTGCTTCGTTTTGAGCGAGCTTCGCCAGCAACGCGTCGGCATCGGCATCGCGATTCTGTTCCTTGGCCAGCGCTTCAATCCGCTCCAGCCAATGCGCGATGAAGTTGTTCGCCGGGCCCGTGGTCAACAGATCGTCCAGGCTCGTCTGTAGCGCGGCCAGATCTTTCGCCGCGGCGGCCTTGTCCATGACTACGCCTGCAGCCTGCCGCGCGTAAATCTTGGCCGGATAGTTCTTCTTCGACTCAGCGTCGGCGGCCTTCCAGCGCGCCACCGCCCGCACCACTTCGCCCGCGCGCAAGTCTTCTTCAAGCGCCAGCGCCAGGCCTTCGCCATCCATCGGCTTACCAAACGCGGCCAGTTTTTGCGCCGCATCGCGATCACCGGTCCAGCGCGCCGTGCGCAGCAACGCCAGCCAGGTGCGATTCGGGTCTGCGTCCACAGGCGCCGCGTTGCCGGCGCCTTCGCCGCGCAGCACTTGCTCGCCTTCCCGAACCAGCGCCTTGCCCGCGGGAGCGGCTTCGCGCGGAGCGGGTTTTTCACGCAAACAGAAGAGCGGATCGCCGAAAATCATCAGCCGCCAGGGATGCCAGAAACCCACGCCCGGGCGCTGCCGGAAGGTCGCCGAAAACGGCGCGCCCGCCAGAATGCGCGGTGCGTAATACGACGGCTTCTGAAACGCGGTCAGGAAGGGCTCCGTCGTCGAACCAAAGTACCAGTACGCGCCGCCCCAGATTGCGCGGCCCGCCAGCGTCTCCGGATCGTACGGCTCGGCCGCGGACCCCGAGTGCGTAATGTGAATCACGGTCGGCTCGCCGATCGGGAAATCCTCCGTGGTCCCTTCGCCGCCCTTGAGCGACCAGCGGTCGGGATAACCGGACGAATTAATCAGCAACAAGTCGTTGCGGTTCCACGGGAACGTGCGCGCGCGGAACGCATCGACATCGGTCTGCTCGGCGCCCAGGTACTCGTACTTGAAGCGCTCCTTCACGAAAAGCTCCGCGGCTTGCAGCGTGTATTTGCCCCAGTCGGATTTAATGTTGCCGCCATACGTATTGAACAGGAACGCGTTCTCAGGCATCAGGAAGAGCGAACACATGGCCTGATAAACGGAGCGCTCCTTGCCGCCGTTGAGACGTCCGACCGCGGCGACGCGCAAGGTATCGTTGGTGCGGCCCAGCAAGTCGTCGACTGCGTAGGTCGTCCCGCCGGAACGCAGATTCGGCCCGTTGTAGCGGAACGGGTACGGTCCGCAGAGTGTGATCGCGGCCCACTGCCCATCGCGCGGCAGGCCCCACGTGCCCAGGCCTTCCAGAACTTTTTGATTTAGCGCGCGGGCTGCTTCGGAAGTCAGGTAGTCTTCGACCTTCGCGACGCGCTCCTGCGGTGGATGGTCGACCTTCGGCACGTCAAGAAATTCCAAGCCTTCAAAGCGCCCGGCCGCAAGCGCGAGCCCGCCCAAGCCTTCTTCGGCGCCCGGCGCGGCATACACGACCCCTTGCGGCGCTTCCTTTAGGGCCTGCAGGCGCGCCAGCAACGCCTCGCGCGTCGGCGCGGGCTTCTCGTTCTTGCCCGGCGCGCTCCACGCCAAGGCCAGTGCCAGGCGCATCTCGTCCTGAGAAGGCACCGCTTCCTTCGCATTGCTCTTCGGCACGAGCAGCACGCGCGCGGGCTTGAACGCATCGACAAACTTCGGCGCATACAGATCGTCGGCAAACAGGATCGGAAAAAAGCGTTCTTCACTCCAGGCGGACAGCGCGCTCATGTACCCGTCGATATCCTGAACCAGCACGAGCACATCCAGCACCTTGCGCTGCGCCCAGCGCGTTCTGCGCGGCGAGGCCGTCCCGTCGAGCAGCGGGCGCATTGCGCGTGCGGCGCTCAGGTAGGTCGGGCTTTCCAGGTCCGCCGACGCATGTTCGGCGGCGGTGATCAATTCCAGCGCCAAGGCCAGCTTCCCGCGCGCCGCGGCCATGTCCGCCAGGTCGAGCAGCGCGTCGGCGCTGTCGCGCCCCTTGGGGCTCTCCTGTTTCAGCTTTTCAAAAAGCGGTTCGATCTGGTCGGCCATCTCCAGCGTCAGCACGCCGTGCATGGTCAGGCCGATCGTGCGCAGGCGCTCGTCGCGCGTCATTTTCAACGCCACCAATTCGCGCACCGCCGCGGCCAGTTCTTCTTCCGCCTTCGGGTCGCGCACCGCCGGGCCCGCCGACGCCTGCACGCGCGCCAGGAGTGCCTTGAGGTGCTTGGGGTTGGCTTCGATGAAGGCTTTGTTGTGCGCGCGTGATTCTTCAACGAGCGCCTTGCCCCACGCGACGATGGTGGGGCGCAGCGCTTCACCTTTTGCCAGGAGCGTTTTTAGCGCGGCGGCATCGTTGGCTTTGAAGCCTTCACGAAGCGCGGTCAGAAATTCCGCAAAGGTCTTCTGCAGGTCCTTGTCACGCGCTTCATTGCCCGAATACGCGCCGATCAGCGACAGCAGCAGCGGCTCGGCGACCGCCGGCGCCGGCAATTGGCTGAAATCCTTTGCGCCCTGCGAACGCTCGATCACACCGGCCACGTTCTCCAGGCGCCGGGCCAAATCCGGCAGTGCCTGCAGTTCGAGTTCCTCTTCCTGCGCTTTCAGCACCTTGGTGCGTTCGGCGTCCGGTTTTGAAGCCAACTGCGCCCGGACCAGCCGCAACGCCCAATCGGCATTGTTGACACCACGCAGCACTTCCACCGCACGGTCGCAAAGCGCCGCGTCGCCCAGCTTGGCTTCGGCCTTCGCGGCCACTTCGCCGTAGCTTTCGGGGTAGGCCAGCGCGCGTTCCAACCTTCCTTTAAGCTGTTCGCGCAGCTCGGGGATGCCTTCGGTGGACAGCATCGCGCCCTTGGACGTCAGCACGAACAGCCCGCGCTCGCCCTGCTCGAATCTTTCGTTCCAGACCATGACGCGGTGAAATTTCTCGAGCAGCGGATTAAGCGTGGGATCGTCGGTCAGCCAATGCCCCACGTCGATGGAACCCGCGTCGAGCGGCTTGCAGATCACCACCAGCACCGGCTTGCCATCGGCCGCCGCGGCCTTCAGTTCGGCCTGCATGTCGGAGGACCAGGGCAGCGCGGCTTCGCCGCAGAACGCGGGCCACTCCGCCAGGACCATCAGGCTGAAAACCAACGGCAACGCGCGGCCGGACATGGCTGCTCCTTCGGATCCAGTTCCAAATAGGGAATCGACGGGTCCTCTTTTACCCAGTGGACGCTGCGCGGCAATTCTTTATCGTGCGCGGAATGCACCTATCCGTCTGCATCTGCACGTGGAATCGCTGCGCCTTGCTGAGGCAAACGCTGGAGCAGCTCCAGCGGCTCGAAATTCCCGCGGGCCTCGAATGGGAACTTGTCGTCGTCAACAACAACTGCACCGACCAGACCGATGTCGTGCTAATCGAATTCAAAGGCAAGCTGCCGCTGCGGCGCGTCTTTGAACCCAAACCGGGGTTAAGCGAAGCCCGCAATGCGGCGGTCCGCGAAGCGCGCGGCGAACGCCTTGTCTGGACCGATGACGACGTGCTCGTCGCGCCCGGCTGGCTGGCGGCCTACGTCCAGGCCTTCGCGTCGCATCCGGAAGCCGCATTTTTCGGCGGGCCCATCGAACCTTGGTTTGAAGGCGAGCCGCCGGCATGGCTGCTTACCGCGCTGCCCCGAATCTCCGGCGCATATGCCATCCGCGACTTGGGCAACGAAGCTTTCGCCTTCGACGCCGAACGGCTGCCCTACGGCGCGAACTTCTCCACGCGCCGCGCCACGCAGCTCAATTTTCCATACGACCCCAATCTGGGTTTTAAAGCCGGCGCGACAGTGCCGGGCGAAGAAGTGGCCTGCCTGCAAGCCATGCTCGCGGCCGGCCATTCGGGTTGGTGGGTGCCTGGCGCACGCGTGCGGCACTTCCTGCCCCAAAACCGACAAAACCTTCAGTACCTCTATAAATATTTTTTCGGGCAAGGACTGCTGCTGGCGCGGCAGGAGTTGGCCCAAAGCGGCCTGCCGTCCTTGCGCGAACGCCAGCGTGCCTACCGTAAAGCCTTCGTGGCCAATACGAAATTCCACCTGCGTCGCATTGTGGGAGGCGACCCTAAAAATTGGGTTGAAGAACTCAAGCGCGCAGCCACGCAATGGGGCCGCGTGCAAGGATGGAAGAAAAAGTAGTACTTTATTTCGAAACCGCACTCAACCGCGCGACTTGAGCGGCCCATTGAACAGGTACGCATTGTAGTAGTAATCGGGCCAGCCCAGCGCTTTGCGGTTCAAGTACTCGCCATGGCGAGCCTTGCGCAGGCGTTCGGCATCCGCGGGCTCAATACGCCACGGATACGTATAGCGCGCGTGGTCCCAAACAAAGTAATTGCCCAGGGCCATGGCCTCTTTCGGGTGAAAATAACAGTCGCGGTTGCGCGCGAGCTGAAAGGCCAGGATCGCAGGGTCGCGGTCGTTGTTGGACAGCTCGCAGGCAAATCCGCGAATCTCTGCCAGAACTTCCTTGGGCTGGCGCTCAAACAGCTTCGGGTCGCAGCGCAATTCCCAAGCCGACGCCGGCTCGTCGCGGTCGTTCACCGGTGCGATGCCCTTCATCGCGTCGATCCAGGCCCATTTCCCGGAGATCAGCACTTCGCTCATCATGTGCCCGGAAATGTGCGAACCATGCAGCCGCGCGGGCAGCCCCGAAATCTGGCACAAACACACGAACAGGCGGTGCACCTCGTTGCACATGATCGCACCGCGGCGCAGCAGGTCTTCCTCGTGTCCGCCATAGAATAGGTCGGGCTACTTCAAGCCTCGGTCGCGGTTGTCGCGGCAGCGCCGCATCAGCGCGAGCGCCTTCTCGCGTTCTCTCATGCCGGGCTTCAGCACTTCTGCGGCGGCCTGCTCCAAAAGAGGGCGCGATCCGCGCGTGTATTTCAGCGCGCGCGGCGTGTACTCGGAATACAGGTACTCCATCGACTCGTCATTCAGGATGACTTGATCGTCGATGACTTCGACGTCCACACCGCCGTTCTTTTCGCCGTAGAAGCCATAGACGCGCCCAAGCCAAAGTTCCACGCCGCGCCGCACAAGCGGATCGGCGATGAGCAGACCTTGGTTGCGGCCCCGTTTGTTATCAAACATTAGTCCGCGTCGTCCGACTTGCCGCCGCCAGTGGCGGGGGCGCGCTCGGCGAATTCGCGGTCCAAGGCCAGCAAACCTTGGCCGTCCTGGCCCACGCGTTCGATGCGCTTCACGCAGCGGTTGAACAGCGCTTCTTCTTCGACCTGCTCTTCGACGAACCAGAAAATGAAGACGCGCGTCGGCGGGTGCTTCAGTTCGACCGAAAGGTTGAGGATGTTGTTGATGTCTTCCGCCAGGTCCATCTCGTTCTTCAGCCCGAAGGAGAACGCGTCGAGCGGCTTCTCGATCTTGATCTTCGGTGCGGCGATGGGTCCGAGTTCCGTCTTGCCGCCAATGCGGTGCAGAAAATCGAAGATCTTCATCGCATGGACCAATTCTTCCCGGGCTTGAATTTTAAAGAAATTCGCGAATCCCGGTAACTCTTCGTTCTCGAAGTGCGAAGCCACCGCCAGATACGTATAAGAGGAGAAGAACTCCTTGTTCATCTGGGCATTCAAGGCGTCGTTGATTTTAGCGTATTTCTTGTCCATGTGTTCTCCAATCGTGGTTGCTCCGATGATGTGCGTTGCGCCGCGATTTGCCACGTCAGAACTTTTCGATCGAGCCGCGTTGCTCCGCGGTCAAGCCGCGCGCGCGGCGGTAGTCGCCGGGATTCAAACCTTCGCGCCGCTGAAACGTCGTCGTGAAATGCGAGAAGGATGCATACCCTACCTCGAGCGCGATCTGCCCAATGGACAGCGTCGAATCCAGCAGCAGCGCCTTGGCCGCACTCAGACGCAGCTCGGTCACGCGCTCCAGCAGCGTCTTGCCGGAGACCGCGCGGTAGACCCGCGCCACGTGCCCCGCGCTCGCGTTGAGCACCTCGGCCAGGTCCGCGCGCGTGATCGGGCGGTGGTAGTTCTGTGCGAGGAAGCGTTCCACGCGCTCGGCCAGTTCGCGCTGGCTGTTGCGATTGAGCGGGGAAGGGGTCCCGCGCGAAGCGCTCCCCGACGCGACGGGCCCGGCGGATTCCAGCCCTTGAGCCCGCTTCAAGCCCACCAGCAGGCGCAGGATCAGCGCCGGCACGAAGCTCTCCGCGTCCGAGCCCGGTGCGCGGGCTTCGGCGACCAGCGCATCCAGGTCGCCTTCCAGCGGCGCGGGCAGCGTGAGCAGGCGGCACTCGATCGCGCGAAGGTCCAACTGTGGGCCGGCTTCAAAGACCGCGGCGAAGTACGCCGGCGGGCGCGCGCCGCAGACCACCGCGCGTTCCGTGCCCGGCGATGCGAGCACCGACTGCCCCGGCCCAAGCGTGAAGGTCTCTTTCTCGACGGTAAAGCGCGCTTCGCCGCGCAGCACGTGATACCACTGGTGGTAGCGGTGCACGTGCGGCGGCGTGTAGTACGTTTTATCGCGCTCGTTGTACTTGTACCATTCGACGCGCAGGGGCGGAACGCTGTGCGCGTCCCGCCCCCGGCGGCGTTCTGGCGTGTGCGGCATGGCGGGCTTACTTGGGCAGCTTGAGACTCTTAAGGAACGCTTCGCATTCCGGCGAGGTCAGCACGGCTTTGTCTTCCGAGAGCACCATCACCTGATACAGGCGCGGCTTGGCCAGCACCACCAGAATGCGGCCGTGCATGGTCTTTTCGGCATTCAGTGCTTTTTCAAAGGTCACGACCTTGGCCGGATGCCCATCAAACTCGACGTCTTCGTTCACCGACGCTTTGCCATCCCCAACGACTCCGTTGACCACGCCGTTCAAGGCTTCCTTCTGATCGGCCTTCTCCCAGAACGCGGCCGGATATTCATTGTGCGTCGAGAAGTACGCGGTCGTCTTCAGGTCCCAGATCACCGTTTCGAAGGGGATCTTGCCGAGCGGCGAGTCCGCTTCGCGCTTCTGGACCGAGGGCTCGCCCGCGTTCGCCGGCGGCGTGACCGAATACCCGCCGTTGGCGGACGTGTAGGCCTTGGCTTCTTCGCCGGCCCGCGCCGCTGCACACAACACCACACCCATCAGTACTGCAACGCAAAGCTTGCGCACGAGACGCTCCTTTTAAGAAGTACTTTTCGATCCACAAAACACAGGGCGGCAGCCTACCGGCTCCCTGGCCGCGCGCCACAAAAGGCGCGCAGCTCCCACATTGCGGTCTATTCCGGCTTGCTGCGCCTTATTCCTTTCCTCGTATGAAGTCCAGCATGCCTTTGGCTGCGCGTTCCGAAGCCCCCGGTCCGCCCAGCTTGCCGGGCAGCTCGGCCAGTGCCGCGCGCTGCGTCTCGATGTATTTCTGGTCGGTCAGGCCGCGCTCGATCTCGGCGGCAATGCGCTGCGGGTTCACTTCGTCCTGCAAGAGTTCCGGAACCGCGTAGCGCCCCAGCACGATATTCACGAGCGAAAACACCGGGATATCCACGAGCAGGTGCGCAATCGCGTAGCTGGCCCACGAACCCTTGTAAACGACGCAGAGCGGATTGCCTTGCAGGCCCGCCTCGAGCGTGGAAGTCCCCGACTTCACGACGGAGAAGTCGGCGCTGGCGGGCAATACGGAGGCGTGGGATTCAATCGGAAATATTGCATTGCACAAATCATTTGAAAATGGCAAGTTTCCACGTTCAGATTTCTTAGGCATCCGAAATGTCTTTTCACTTACAATCACGCTTGCCTTTTCACGTTTGGGCCATGTCACTCTAAGCCTATCTCCAAACCAAGTGTAGTATTCAAACCACGTCAAGCCCGATGCAATCCGTACAGATGCAAAGGCATCCTCCCCATCCGCAGCCTGAGCCGAAATGGAAATCAAGGCGCGCAGCGCTTCAAGTTTTTCTCTCGCAAGGAAAGCTCCATGGCAAAGTAGATCGCTCAAGGCCGTAACTTCATTCGTCCTCGAACCTGGCAACAAGCCCACCGTCTTCGGGCCCGGCGGCAGCGCGATGGGTTCGACCTTCGGCTGGTCCAGCAGCGGGTGCCCGACGAAATGCGTCTTCATCTTCCGCGTGGGCGAACGGAATTTATCGAAAAAAGGCAGCTCGAATTCGAAGACGCAATACGCCCGGTCGATGTACTCCGCCATTTTCCCAGCGCGCCCCGGCTTCCACGCCCACACCTGCGGCACGATGTAGTACAAACACGGGATGCCCAGCTTCTTCACTTCTTTGGCAAAGCGGAGGTTGAAGCCCGGGTAATCGATGCACACCAGCGCGTCGGGTTTCTCTTGCTTCACACGGTCGAGCAGCTTGTAGAACACGTCTTTGAAGAACCCGTACTGCTTCGCGACTTCCCAAAAGCCCACGACCTGCATGCCGTCCAGGTCCTTGGCGACCTCCAGCCCCGCCGCGGCCATCTTCGGGCCACCCATGCCGATGCAGCGCGCGCCGGGCTCAAGCCGCTTGAGCGCTTCGATCAGCTTCGCGCCGTGCAGATCGCCAGACGCTTCGCCCGCGAGAATGAAGAATTTCAAAGCCATGCCTTCACTCTATGCCCGCTCCGGATTCCATAAAGGACGGAAGCCCGGCATTCGCCCCTTCATTACGTTTTGTCCCCAGGCCGCGCCTTCGGCTTGCGCACCCGCGCCCCGCGCGTATAGCATGGCGGCATGCGCCTCGCGTGGGTTACGGACATCCACATCAACTTCGTCAAGCCGGGGGACTTCCGCCAGTTCCTCGACTCGGTCGCCGCTACGCAAGCCGATGCGTATCTGGTCAGCGGCGATATCGGTGAAGCGCCCCAGCTCCCGATGTACCTCAAGTCCCTCGCCGACGCCTGGCGCAAGCCCGTCTACTTCGTGCTCGGCAACCACGATTACTACAAGAGCACCTTTGCACGCGTGACCGAAACCGTGCGCCTGCTCGCGAAGAATCTCAAAGGCCTGACCTGGCTCAACGACGTGCCCTTCGTGCCGCTCACGCCGACCCTCGCCCTGGTGGGCCACGACGGCTGGGCCGACGGGCGCTGCGGGGACTACGCCAACTCCAGAGTCGAACTCGCCGACTTCACCAACATTGAAGACTTCGCGAAGCTCGACCGCGCCGGGCATCTGCGCGTGATGCAGGAACGCGCGCAGGCCGCGGCCGACCATCTCCGCACCAACCTGGCCGCGGCACTCGACAAACACACGCAGGCGCTGGTGGTCACGCACATCCCGCCATTCGCCGGCGCGGCGTGGCATGAAGGCAAGCCGTCCGAGCCCGACTGGCAGCCATTTTTCGCGAGCCAGGTGGCGGGCGAAGCGCTGCTCGCGGTGATGCAGGCACGGCCGGACCGCTCGGCGGCGGTGCTCTGCGGCCACACGCACAGTGGGGGAGTGTACCAACCGTTGCCGAACCTGACGGTGTACACGGGCGCGGCCTGTTACGGCGCCCCGACGCTGCAGCAAGTGTTTGATGTGCAGTAGGTGCGAAAAAAGCTGCAAACTCAAATTGCAAAGCAACAGTAGAATTGAGGCCGGCCTTAGTCTCCAACATCATCATCTTTAACCCTAAACAATCCGTCATCCGTTTCCCCAAATTTCACGTCGTCTTGCTCTCTTGTCTTCAAAATGTAGGGTCCATATATTTTTAAAACCTGCGCGGAACTGCCGGGATTCGCTATTGCTTTTCCGGAATTTAGACGTGTGAACTCCACGACTATTCTGACGTACTCGTACTTGGGATGCGCAAAAATCCGTGTGAAGGTCTGCTCATTCCCACTGCCCGGATCTTGCCCCATACCAATATGGGGGCCTAAATCACTAAAATCTTTCTTTGGGATGGACGCCACTAAATGAAAGAGCTTGCGCACTTCGCTTATTTTCATCCCGACCTTAATGGCCTGAAAATCCCGCCTACACTCAAACCACCACAGCGGATATTTTTCCGGAGTCGGCATGGCGTCGTTATCGGTAAGTTCACGCGGAGGGAAAAAACCCACCACCGGCCGATCATCGGGCACTTCGGTTTGCACGTCTGTGCGTTGGTCAAAAGACCACGGCAGATTGGGCGCTTGGTCCACGCCGGAATCCGCTTGCGGGGGCATTTGGAATCTTGGCGAGGGCAGCTTCACGGCTGAAACCGCTTTTAAACCGTAGCCGCGCTGCGAATTCGCCAGGCCAACGCATAAGCCAATCACGCCGACAATCGGAGCCATCGCCAGCAGCCATATACAGCGTCTCATACAGCGCTCCCAGACAGACCCATGCACTAGTAAGCACGCACCTTCATTGCGCGAGGTTCAAGAATTCTGCCATAGTAGCCCGTCACGAAACCGCACGCCGGATCGGTTGGACGGGTGGGCACGCGGCGGCGGCGAGTGCGTAGGCTTCTTCCGCGCGTTCTTTTTGGCGTGCGTTGAGGCGCTTCTGGCGTTCGCGGAACTTTTCCTGTCGCGAGAGTTTGTGCTGCTTGCGGCGCTCGCGTTCGGAGCATGCGGACACTGCTTCCGTGTTGCGCTCGCGTTCGGAGCATGCGGACGCTGTTTCCGGGCTGCGCTCGCGTTCAGCTTGTCCGGACGCTGCGTCCGGATCTCGTGCAAGTTGTGGCTTCTGGTTCGTTTCGCTGCGCTCAACGAACCCGGGCCTCGCTGCGCTCCGGCCCGGGCCGCCCACGCTTTCGGAGTCCGCTGTA
>Ga0265314_10003225_pt1 | contig 15944 bp, 11 predicted proteins | sample 4126metaG_FD_203106 | JGI IMG/M metagenome (GOLD analysis project Ga0265314, IMG submission 203106) | Rhizosphere microbial communities from Carex aquatilis grown in University of Washington, Seatle, WA, United States - 4-1-26 metaG | ecosystem: Host-associated > Plants > Roots > Rhizosphere >... | reverse complement strand
TCCCGGCCCAGGCTGGAATAGTTAATGCCTATCTGCATGGCCAGATAAATAAGGTTGCTGGTGCCCCAGTAGATTGCCAGCCCCGACGGATAGTGCCACAGGATGAAGCCGAACATGATCGGCATCATGAACGCCATCATCAACTGCTGCGATCGGTCCATCTGCGGCGAGGGCGTGATGAACTGCGTCAGAAACATGGTGATGATGATGAGGATGGGCAGAACGTGCGTGGGATCGGGCTGCGAGAGATCGGTGAGCCAGAACCAGTGCGCCTGGCGCAGTTCCACCGCGTTCTGCAGCACGCGGAAGTAGGCAAAGAACAGCGGCATCTGCACCAGCATGGGCAGGCACGAGCCATACATGTTGATGCCTTCCTGCTTGTACAGCGCCATCATCTCCTGGTTCATTTCAGCCTTGCGCGGGTCGGTCGCCTTGAGATGCTTGTAGCGGGCCTGTATGGCGTCGGCCTTGGGCTTGACGCGCATCATCTTGATCTGCGAATGCATCATCATGATGCGCGTGGGCAGCATAAGCAGCGTGAACGCCGCGGTGAAGATGATGATGGCCCATCCCCAGTTGGGCGTGATGTGATGCACATTGAAGCGCAGTACAATATAAAGCGGCTTGGCGATAACGGTGAGCCATCCGAACTGAATCAGCGATTCAAGATCCGGACCATCGGCGCGCCCGCTTGGACCTATTGCGTGAACAGAGACCAGTACCTCACTGGCTTTGGGGCCGGCAAAAAGACGCAAACGCGTCGCTCCGTCGGTAGCCCCCACCGCAACGCCCAGCACGTCGGCTGTCTGCTGCTTGCTGTTGGGGTCGCTGGGGTCAACGGGCAGGGCAATGCTGTTGTGCAGCGTTACAACGGTTGTGTTTTCGGGTGAATCGGGAAGGAAAGCAGCGGCAAAGTAAAGATCAATGATTGCTGCGTACTGGTAGGGAGCGTTGAGCGTCGCGTCCCCGCTCACCTTGGCCGCCGCCAGCGAGTCCTGCTTGTTGTCGATCGACCAGGCAAAGAACGACGGCGTTCGCGTCTGCGAGCCGCGCATACCAACCGAGTGGAACTCTTCCATGTCGCCCAGGCCGGCGGGCCACTCCACCAGCGCACGCACCGGCTGGCCGTATCGCTTCACCTCGGTGCTGACGCTCACCACGTAGCTGGTATCGAAGTGAATGCTCTTCACCACGTCGATCCCGTTCTGCTGATAGTGGAAGGCGATGGTTGCCGGCGCAAGCACCGGGCCTGAACCTGAAGCCTCGGCGCCGTTCACAGTTGTCTGGTAGAGCGCCTGGTTTAACAGGCTCATTGAGACCGGCGAATCGGGATAAGTGAAGAGCGACAACGGAACACCGTAGTGGGCCGCAGCCTGAGGCTGAACAAGATCGAGCGGCTTGCCCGCGTTGTCGAAGTATTTCTTCAGGTACCAATGCTTCACTACAGCGCCGCGATTGGTGAATACGATCCTGTAAAGTTCGTTTTCAACCGTGGTCTCAGTTTCAGTTGTAGCTGTGATCGCAGGCGTCGAGTCTGAGTGACCTGCCGCATGAACTTCCGGCTGAGCAGGCTGCGAAGCGGGAGTGGCGCTCTGCGTTTCGGCCGGCGCTTGAGCGGAGGTGTTTTGCGCTGTATGGGTCTGGGTCGCCGCGGGCTGCTCTGTCTTGGGCGGCTTGGCAAAAAAGTACTGGTAACCAAGAACGGCAGTAAACACCAGCATCATGAAGAAGATGGTGCCGCGCATGTCGCCGCCCCCACCGCCACCACGGCCTTGCGTTTGAAGATTGGGATTCTGGATTTCGGGCAAAGGATGATTCCTGTCGGCGACGCCAAGAGGCGGGCGCTCTTTCTATGGTAATGGCTCTGGGGGGAGCGGACTCGAGGTGGAGCGGGCTGCGCACGAAGTATTCACGGGTTGAGCGAAGCCTGCACTATTCTTCGCGGCCGGTACGGGGTCAAATCCTCCGCGGGTAAACGGATGGCATCGCAGCAGCCGCCAGGCCGCCATGGCGCTGCCACGAAATGGCCCATGAATGGCGATCGCCCCTTCGGCGTATTCAGAGCACGTAGGAACAAACTTGCATCCGCCCGGACTGATGGCGTGCAGCGCCGGAGACAACCAGCGGCGATAGGCGGCGAGAAGTGCAAGCAGAATGCGCGTCATGACTTAGGGACTGCGGGCGGCGCGCTCTTGATTTGCGCAACTGCGCGCGCGGCCTCGTTATTAGCCTGTTCAAGGATACGCACAACCTCGGCCTCAAGTTTCGCAAATTCGATCGTGAGCACCGTGCGCCGGGGATGCAGGATCAGGTCGAATCCCGCGGGAATGAGGCCAACATGACGGCGCAGGGCCTCGCGCATGCGGCGCTTGATGCGGTTGCGCTCGTGGGCCTTGCCCAGCACTTTGCCCGCCGTAAGACCGACACGCGGCCCTGCGGGAGGCTCACGATCCGCATCCGCATTTTGCGGCGCCATGAACCAGCTCATTGAGGCCGATTGCCTTTTGCGCGCTGCTGCATACGCCCGCTGATAGTCGGCGTGCTTGCGCAAACGCACTCCGGCCATTGAGGCTCGCGGTGTTGAGTTGGACTGGGTGCTCATCGAGAAATTCGAGAAAGTACCGGGTCCGGGATGTTTGACGCCTGATTCCGGACCATCGGCTGTGGCGGGCAGAACTCGAGCCTTGATCAGCGAATCCGCTTAGTCGCGGAAGCCCGCGCTCACTGAGACGCGCTTGCGGCCCTGTGCGCGACGCCTGCTCAGTACGGCTGCGCCTGCCTTGGTCTTCATGCGCGCCCTGAACCCGTGCGTCTTTACACGGCGGTTGCGGTTGGGTTGAAATGTGCGCTTCGGCATGGAATATGCGCTCCTGTTTCCTTCAGTAAAATCTTTGCTTTGACAGCATTTTTAAGTATACCTTAGGTCGCATTTCAAATCCAGACTGCATTGCGGCGCAGCCAAAACTGCATTCGCCTGGCTCCCCGAATACTTTCTCCTGCAATTCGGCTATCCACAATCCCGATGAATCGCATCCAACTCCTCAAGCAAGCACGCAATCCCAGCGGTAACCAGCATTCATGTCTTTCTTTGCCGGACGGGCACGTCGGTCACTCAGATCAAGAGCGAAAACAATTGTCCGGCGTCTTTTCAATTACCGAGAGTGAAACTCTGGTAATGTGAACGCCAAGTTTCACCAACCTTGGTGCAACCAAAAATTAATGTAAAAAAGTAATGTAAAACAGGGATTGCATCGACTGCCGCATGTGCGCTACTATCGGCAACGTTCTAGTAATTGTCGAACGTCCCACAGGACGGTTTACCCAGACCCCCAAGAGCTAACCTTTCGGGGGCACACCAGCGGCATATAAGCACGCGGCGATCGTGATGGAGCGCAAAGCCTGTGGCTTTACGCCTAGAGAGAGTCGTTGCCTTAAAAGCCGTAATTAAACAGTCGGACGCGTTTCAGCGCGCATCGGCAAGGATTCGTACGATGGCATTTGCAGCTTCGCCAGCTTCGGCACCCAACCCCTGGCTTCAGATTCTCGCAGCACTTGAAAAGAAGGTCATCCGGCAGTCGTTTGAGACATGGCTCAAACCCACAAGGTACAGCCACTCCGCAGGCCGGACGCTCTATGTGCGGGTTCCATCCCCAGAGTTCCAGCACATTGGCGAGAAGTACGGCGACCTGATTCAGGAAGCGATCGATCTGCAGTCTCTCGACTTTGACGATGTGAGCTTTGTCACCGTTGAGGAGGATCCTTCCATTCCTCCGCAGCGACGTGACGGCGGCTTTGGCCCGGTGCCTGCGCACGCGCCGACCGCGCCCCCGCCTGCTCCACAATCGCGCACGCTGCCTGAGCAGGCTCGCTTCGACTGGTCCACCGCTGCGCAGCTTAACCAGCGCTACACGTTCGACAACTTTGTGATCGGCAACGGCAACCAGTTTGCCCGTGCGGCCGCGCTGGCTGTCGCAGAGCGTCCTTCAAAGGCGTACAACCCGCTCTTCCTGTACGGCGGTGTAGGGATGGGCAAGACCCACCTGATGCACGCCATCGGACACGAAGTAAAACGCCGCCAGCCCACAGCGAGCATCTGCTACGTTTCGGCTGAGAAATTCACCAATGAAATGATCAACTCCATCCGCAACGACCGCATGACCAGCTTCCGCGATCGTTTCCGCACGGTGGATGTGCTGCTGATCGACGACATTCAGTTCATCTCGCAAAAAGAGCGCACACAGGAAGAGTTCTTTCACACTTTCAACGCTCTGCACGAGAGCATGAAGCAGGTTGTGATCGCATCTGACCGCCCGCCCAAGGAACTGACCGAGATTGAAGAGCGGCTGCGCTCGCGCTTTGAGTGGGGCCTGATCGCCGACATTCAGCCACCGGATCTCGAAACCAAGGTCGCGATTCTGCAGAAGAAGGCTGAGAGCGAGCAGGTGCAGTTGCCGACCGATGTTGCGCTGTTCATCGCGTCGAACGTACGCACGAACGTGCGCGAGCTTGAGGGCGCGCTGGTGAGGCTCATCGCGTGGTGCCAGCTCAATCGCATGGAGATCACGCTGGTGACGACCCAGCAGTGCCTGAAGCAGTTCATCGACATGCAGGTGCGCAAAATCACCATTGAGGCGATTCAGCGCGCGGTAGCCGAGCAGTTTGGCATGCGCGTGAGCGACCTGAAGCAGAAGAACAACTCGCGCAACGTGGTTGTGCCGCGCCAGATCGCCATGTATCTGGCCAAGCAGATGACCGAAGCCAGCCTGCCTGAGATCGGACGCCAATTCGGGAATAAACACCACACCACCGTGATGCACTCGATCGGCAAGATCGACGAGCAGCGCCGCACCGACAAAGACCTGCATCGCATGCTCAACAAGCTGCAGGACGTGCTGAACGCGTAGAGCGAGCAAGTCAGCAAGTTAGCGAGTCAGCTAGAGACACTGAAGGCCGCGCAATGCGCGGCCTTCATGCGTCTACTCGGTCTTTGCGCAGTTCTACGGCGCGGGCTTTCCCGACGCCGTTGCCGGCTCCTGAATCGTCAGGTCGTCAGCCAGCTTGAAGTGCACCACACTCTCCGCCGGAATATCGAGGGCCCTGTTTCCGGTTGTGCCCGCCAATGCGGTTCCCGCGCCTCCGCCAACCAGTCCGCCCACCAGCAGTCCTGTGCCGCCGGTAGCTAATCCACCTACAAGCATTCCAAGGCCCGCGCCGCCCCCAATCATTGCCGCGGTGCGCCTGCCCTTGCCTTTCTTCGTTCGCCCAAGGTCTCTGGTCGTCAGAGGATATGTAGTGCCATTCACAACGAGCGAGGTAAGGCGTAGCTCCAGCGTCGAGCGCCCTTTGAAGTGTCCACCGCGATGGCTCTCATCAATCACGCCGTTCACGTCCGCACCCTTCGGCACCAGTGTGCTGCCGTCGCCGGCAACCACCGGCGCTTGAATTTCACCGGTAAAAGTATCTCCGGCATGGCTTGTCTTCACGCTAATCCGGTGATCGATGCGAATCGCCAGCTCAGTGCCCGCGGGGATAATGACATTAACCGGTTGAGGCGGTGGTGGAGGCACGGCGGATACCGTCGGTCCCGAGGGCGCGGCAACCGGCTGGCCCGGCGTTGGCGGCGTCGTGGTCGACGATATGGCCTGGGCCTGCTGCCCGGCCGCCGGCGGTTGAACCACGGTTGTCACTGTGCTTCCGTCTTTTTCAACGGTTACCACCTGCTGGGCCTGACCGGTCTTTGCAGCCTGTGCTTTGGCCTGGTCAAGCGCCTTGTCCGCTTTTGATTCGCAGCCCGTTAAACCCGTTCCGAACAGGCCAACTGCGAGAACTGCAACGATGGCGACGACGCGCACTGCACGCGTGCATGAGCCTGATTTGCGCATGGCAAATCTCCTTTCAATCGTGAAAAGGCAACTAGTCCGCAGAAATGCGGTAAGGAACACTTGGATAGTTAGATGCGCGCCGTCAAATTAGCGGCGTTCTTTTAGGGGTCGTCCGCATCCGGCAAACATTCTATCGCGTCATCAGCCCCACAAACACCTTCTGGAACTTTGGCAAATCGACGTCGGTCTGCGCATGAACCAGTCGCACGCCGGTCGCGGGCTTCAGCTTTTCATTCCAGGTGAGCGTCTCGCCATAGCTGCGCCCATGGCTCAGGTCAATGTCCATATAGAGCAGTTTCTCTCCGGTAATCAGAGTGGGATCGAGCCACGCGCATGCGGTGAGTTCGTCCCACATGTAGTACTTTTCCTGGCTCCAGGCAGCGATGTAGCGCGCGGTGGGTGATTTCGATTTCGAGATTTCGTCAATCAGGGCTTGCGTGAATGGCGCCTTGATTGAAACGTCGACGGTGGTCACGTCGATGCGCGGCCATGCGGCGTGCAGCACAATGTGTGTTGCCTCGGGATCGAACCAGAAGTTGAATTCATGCCGCGGGTTGGTTGCAAACTCCGGGTCGTCGGTCTGCGGATCGAGGCTGCCGCCCATGAGCACGATGCCCTTGGTCAGCGCGGCGAATTCGGGATCGATGGCAATCGCAAGCGCAATGTTGGTGAGTGGCCCCGCGGCGTAGATGGTAACTTCGTGCGGATGCGCGTGTACCTGGCGAACGAGAAAGTGCGCCGCATCTTCATCGATGGGCTTGATGGTCGGCATGCCCTCAGGCAGCGGCGGAACCTCGTATGGCCCATGCACTTTGAGTTCCGGAGGCGTGTATGGAGTGACGGTGCCATCCTTGTTCTCGACCAGCGTCATCGGCCCCTCGCCCCATGCGCCGAGCCACGTCACCTGCCCATCAATCGCGGCCTCAAGCCGTGTCTCCTGTTCATCGCGCACCAGCGGGAACACCGCGCCCTTCGCCAACGGAACGTCAGCGTGGCCAGTGAGCTCAAGCATGCGCAACGTGTGCAGCGTCTCCTCATCGCGCCAGGCGTTGCCGGTCACCATGGTGATGCCCAGCACCTTCACATTCGGAGCCTGCAGGAGCGAGAGGATCGCCATCTGGTTCGAACCGCCGGGGCCAGAGCCGTCCTGGTCGACGAGGACTAAGCGGGGTTGCTGGGCCTGCGCCATCCCTATCGTCGCCCACACTGCCGCTGCAGCCGCAATCAATAGCCTATGAGTACTTAATCGCATAGTTGGAATTTTGACATACGAGCCGCCAGAACCTGCGTCCGGATGCACTGCTCAGTCTACTCACAACTCACGAGTCACGAACCGCGGTCTTACCGCCGGCGATCCCGTCCACCACGATCACCACGTCCGCCACGCCCACCTCGATCGCCACCACGATCGCCTCGGCGGCCTCGGTCAAACCGAGGCCGCGAAGGCGCCGGCGGCGTCACTGGCAGGTCTGTTTTGCCTTCGGGGTAAACCACCAGGAACCGGTCCTGCCCTTCGCCCATGCTGGCCGTTTCAATGCCCGCCAGTCCCTTGCAAGCCATGTGCAGCAACCGCCGTTCGCGGCTGTTCATCGGCGGAAAACTGAACGGCATCCCAGAGCGCAGCACCTTCGCGGCCGCAGTCTCCGCAGTCAGGCGCAGCTCCTGCGCGCGCAGCGCCTTGAAGTTGCCGGCGTCGAAACTCACCAGGTCGTGCTCGCGCTGGTCGAGACGCAGCATCTGCGCGGCCAGCGTCTCCATGGCAAGCAATAGCTCACCGTTGTGCTGGGTCACCAACGGCTCGTCGGGTCCGCCCAGTTCCACGTAAATCTGCCGGCCCTCAAGGCCCTGGGGGGCGCGCGCGCCGTCGCCCGCCGTAATGCGGAACTTGAGACGCATTCCGCCAAGCTTGTTCAGGGTGGTGATAAAGCTGGCAATTTTTTGTGCAGCCTGCTGCAGATCGTCAATTGGCATAACAAACAAGTATCTCAGAGCCGGGCCGGTATGGTGCGCCGGAAAATGGAGAAATAATGCTGTTGAGCCCCGGCGCTGATAGCTAAACAGACAGGTCCGCGCGATAATAAATCCATGGCAACCTTGCCAAACTCGGAAGAACTCTGGACCGTGCGGGAATACCTTTCCACGACCTGGAGCCCGGACCGCGAGTACGTGGACGGGCGGATCGAGGAGCGGAATTTGGGCGAGAAAGAGCATTCCATCATTCAACGGTTCCTCACTGTTCTTTTTGCGATAAAGCGCACAGAATGGGCGGTCGAAGTTTTTCCGGAGTTGCGAACGCAGATCGCCGCCAGAAACTTCAGAGTGCCTGATGTGTTGGTAATTCGCGCCGGCGAGCCCTTCGATCGCTACTTGAAGCACCCGCCGCTGATAGCCATCGAGATTCTCTCGCCTGAGGACCGGCTTACTGCGTTCCAGGAAAAGGCAGCGCAGTATCGGGCTTTCGGTATAGAGAACATCTGGATCGTCGATCCCGAGCGTCGCATTGCCTATCGCCACACTGATGCCGGCTTCGAAGAAGAACTCAGCGGGGAGTTGACCGTGAAAGGCACGCCAATACGCGTCGTTCTGAGCGAAATGTTTGCTGAACTAGATCGGGTCTAACTCTGCCGCCAGCCGGCCACCCCGCATCGTCTATCATTTTCTGTTCAGGCTTTAATTTGAATGGTTGCGAGAGTGATCCGCGCAGCCGGAGATGTGCATGACTCTACGCAATACTCTTGATACACATAGATGGATCGTTCCCACCCTCAGGATTCTGGGCCTGGCTATCTTCATCCTGGCTTTTTTTGAGCCGGCGATTCGCGCCGGCGAATCAACGGTGCTATCGGGCTGGAAATGCGCCACCATTGCCACCACCGAATCGATGACCCTGTTCGGGAAACCGGGCCCAGGCCAGCACCACTTCATTGAATACCTGGTCGCCTTCAGCGGCTGGATCAACCCGCTCGTCGTGCTTGTGGTTCTCGCCAGTCCGGTTCGCGTGTTGCTCGTCGTACGGCGCTTCTTTGCCGTCATCGCGGTGCTCTGCATGGCTGGCACATGGGCCGTGTTCTCGCAACAGCACATTGTGCCGCTGACCGGCCATTTCATGTGGATTGCCGGCGCCTTGCTCGTCATTATCCCTGAAGCGTTCCCAAACCGGCCTCGAGGGCCAGCCAGGGCGTAGGCTGAGCGGATCCCGGCCGGACTGCACCGGAATCGGGAGGTCTATCCTTCGCAATGTGGACCTTCATCGTTATTCTCGCTTCAGCATGGATTCAGTCGCGGATTGTATGCTTCTGAATGTGAAACTGCAGTCGAAACCGGGCCGCGGGATGGCGTTGTTCCTCATCGATATTCTGTCGTGGTCAGCGGTGTGGCTGGCGTCGATGCCCACTTGCCACGCACAGGCCGCCGGCGACTCGAACCCTGCGCCAACTGTGGCCCCGGTAGCAATCACGCTCGATGAGGCCATCAAGCGGGCCGAAACCAGCGACCCCGCCTACGCGGCTGCCGCTGCCGAGCGCGGTGCAACGGCGCTCGATCGCTCCATCGCCCTCAATGGTCTGCTGCCCGGAGTGGTCTATCATAATCAGGCTCTCTACACGCAGCCCAACGGGCAAACGAACCAGGCGGGTCAAGGCGTTGCTTCGCAGCCTGCGCCGCGCTTCATCGCCAATAACGCAGTGCGAGAGTACGCCAGCCAAGCCTCAATTAACGAAACGCTGGGCCTGGCCGGAGTCGCCGCAGTGCGCCATGCCGACGCCGTTTCGGCAAAAGCTGCGGCAGAGTTCGAGATTGCGCGCCGCGGACTGGTTGCCGGTGTAACCGAAATGTTCTACAGCTCGCTGGCCGCCGACCAAAAACTGGCCGTAGCAGAACGCGCGCACCAGGAGTCGGCGGATTTCACAAAACTGACCCAGCAGCGCGAGAATGCGCGCGAAGCCGCCCATGCAGACACGGTGAAGGCACAGCTCGAAGAACAGCAGCACAACCGCGATCTTGAAGACGCGCAGCTCGCCGCTGAAAAAGCTCGGCTGGAACTGGGCATATTGCTGTTTCCCGATCCGCGCACGCCGTTTACCCTGCAACCGCCCGGGGTCCGTCCAACGCTGGGCACCCGCGAAGACGCGGAGCAGGCCGCGGCGAAAAACAATCCCCAACTCAAGAGCGCGCTTGCGGCGCTCGATGCCAGTAAAGCCGACGTGCTGTCGGCGCGGGCGGCCTATCTGCCTGACCTGGGAATGAATGTGACCTATGGAATCGATGCCCCGCAATTAGCGGTCAACGGTCCCGACTCCGTAAAAAACCTCGGCTACTCGGCCAGCGTTACGCTCGATATTCCGGTGTGGGACTGGCTCTCAACCGCGCACCGGGTGAAGCAGAGTGAGATTCGCCGCGATGCGGCCGCGACCGCGTTAACCAACGCGCAGCGAAGTTTAATCGCGGATATCGATGAGGTCTACTCCGATGCCGCGGCCGCGCAAGGGCAGTTGGACTCGCTCGATCAAAGTGTCAAAGACGCCGCCGAGAGCCTGCGCCTAACCAAGCTGCGCTACACCGCGGGCGAGGCCACAGTGCTTGAAGTGGTCGACGCGCAGAACGAATACGTGACGATACAGAATGCGCGCGAAGACGGGCAGGTTCGCTTTCAAACAGCGATGGCCAACCTTGCAACACTGACCGGCAACAACTGACCCTCATAATCCGGGTGGGAGACGAACCAGGCAATGAACGAACGCAGGATGGAGAAGATGGACAAGGGCCCGGCACGCAACCTGCTAGTGCGGCGTCTCTTCGCGGCCGCGCTGCTGATCCCGTTGTCGCTTGCACCGGGATGCAAAAAGGAAGCAGCGCCCCCGGCTGAAGTGGCCGTGCAGGCGGCGCATCCCCAGCAGGGCCCGATTGCCGCGCAGATTGTCGCCGATGCCGTTCTTGCGCCAGTGGCCCAGGCGGCCATCGACCCCAAAATCAGCGCTCCTGTTGAAAAGTTCCTCGTCGAGCGGGGAGCACGCGTAAAGGCTGGGCAGCTTTTGGCCGTTCTCGAAAACAAAGACCTGGCAGCCGCAGCCATGGACAACAAGGGCTCCTACCTGGCGGCCCAGGCCGCATTCGACACAGCCACCAAGGCAACAGCGCCCGAAGACATGCTTAAGGCGCAATCTGACTTTGACCAGGCGAAGGCCAACCTCGAATTGAACCAGAGCATTGTGAAGAGCCGGAAGCAACTGTTTGCTGAAGGCGCAATTCCCGGCCGCGACCTGGATACCGCGCAGGCAACACTAGTGCAGGCGCAGGCCGCATACGACGCGGCCACAAAGCATCTTGAATCCATGAAGAGCGTGAGCCACGCGGCCACGTTGCAGGCTGCGCAGGGACAGCTCGCATCGGCAGAAGGCAAGTTGAAGGGCGCCGATGCACAGGTCAGCTACTCAGAGATTCGCAGCCCCATTGACGGCGCAGTGACCGAGCGGCCGCTGTTTGCGGGCGAAACGGCAACAGCGGGCACACCCCTCATCACCGTGATGGAGACTTCGACCTTGATCGCCAAGGCGCATGTTGGGGTAAGCATGGCGCAGCAGGTGAAGGTGGGCGAAGAGGCTGAAGTGCAGCCGCTCGGAGCTTCGACGCCGGTTAAAGGCACAGTTTCGCTGGTCTCGCCCGCGGCCGATCCCGGCAGCACCACGGTTGAAGTCTGGATCAAGATTCCCAACAAGAGTGGCGCCCTGATTGTCGGCACGCCCGTGAAGGTAACAATGGCCGGCGCAAGCGCGGCGCAGGCGCTAACCATTCCCGCGTCTGCGGTGCTACCCGGCGAAGACGCCAGCAAGTCAGTGATGGTAATCGCCAGCGACAGCACGGCTCAGCGCAGAAAGGTTGAACTGGGCATCAGCGGAGATGGCAACGTGCAGGTCCTCAGCGGCCTGTCGCCGTCCGACCTGGTCATCACCCAGGGGTCGTTCGGGCTGGACGAGGGCACCAAAGTGAAGCAGGCCGCAGCCGGCAGCGACGCGCCAGACGCCAAGGGCGGAGGAAACAACTGATGCCCGGCGAGACTTCCGCCGACAACGCCGGCAAACCATTCTGGCTGGCGCGTTCGACGCGCACCATCTTCTTTTTTGCGGCGATGCTCACCGTGGCCGGCGTCTTTCTGGCCTTCCGAGTGCCTGTCTCGGTGTTCCCTGAAACCAACTTTCCGCGCGTGGTGATTGGTGTCGACAACGGCGTAATGCCGGTTGAACAGATGGAAGTCACCATCACCCGGCCCATTGAGAACGCGGTGAACTCAGTGCCGGGGCTGGTGACCGTGCGCTCAACCACCAGTCGCGGATCGGCCGAGGTTAGTCTGTTCTTCGACTGGCAAGTTGACATGGTGGTGTCGCTGCAGTTGGTTGACGCGGCACTTGCTAAAGTTGAACAAACGCTGCCCGCATCGGCGCGCATCACCACCAACCGCCTGACCTTTGCCACGTTTCCAATCATCGGCTACAGCCTAACCTCCGACACGGTACCTCAGAACCAGCTATGGGAGATTGCCACTTACGACCTCAGGCCGCCGCTAAACCGCGTTGACGGCGTCAGCACGGTAGTGGTGCAGGGTGGCCAGGTGCCAGAGTTTCACGTAACGCCGAACCTGGCGTTGCTGCAGGCATCGGGAGTCGCAATTCCAGACCTGGTTAGCGCAATCGAGGCCTCGAACATCGTCGACTCGCCCGGCCTCTACCAGGACAGTCATCAGCTTGTGCTGGGGTTGGTGGGCGCGCAGGTGCACAACGCCGATGAGCTACGCCAACTGGTGGTAAAGACCACTCCAACCGGTGCGCCGGTGCGCGTAGCCGACGTTGCCACAGTCGAAAACGCGGCAATGCCCGTCTACACCACCGTCACGGCAAACGGAAAAAACGCGGTGCTGCTCAACATCGCCCGCCAGCCCACCAGCGACACGGTTGCCGTCGCCAATGCAGTCGCGGCGCAAGTCAAGGAGCTCCGGCACAAGCTTCCGCCGGACGTGAAACTCGAGATCTTTTACGATCAATCGCAGCTTGTGCGTGACTCCATTGCCAGCGTTCGCGACGCCATCGTTATCGGCCTGGTGCTGGCATGTGTCATCCTCTTCCTCTTTCTGCGCGACTGGCGTTCGTCCCTGATTGCCGGCCTGGTGATTCCGGTAACCGTCGCTGTGACCATCGCCGCGCTATGGCTCATCGGCGAAAGTTTCAACCTTATGACGCTGGGTGGGCTGGCCGCGGCCATCGGCCTGGTTATCGACGACGCTATCGTGGTGGTCGAAAACATTGTGATGCACCGCGACGCAGGCGAGAGCCGCTCCGAAGCAGTACGCAAGGCTCTGCGCGAAATCACCACGCCGCTGATCGGATCAACCATCACGCCGGTGGTCGTTTTTCTCCCCCTGGTCTCGGTCATCGGCGTCACTGGCAGCTTCTTCCGCGCGCTGGCCATCACCATGACTGCCGCGCTGCTTACTTCTCTAGCGCTCGCGCTCACTTGGACTCCGGGCCTGAGCTATGTGCTGCTGCGCGACCGCAAGAAAAACGGCGATACGGATGCGGGCAATTCAAACCATGGCTCACCGCACGGCGATCATGCCGCAGGGCGCATTATGAGCCGCGTTCTCGCCACTCATCGCCTTGTGCTGGAGTGGGCGCTCGATCGCCCGTTATGGGTTGGCGTCATCTGCCTGTTGCTGGTCGCGGCCACCTGGGGCGGCTACCGCCTGTTGGGCTCTGACCTGCTGCCTCAAATGGATGAGGGCGGTTTCATTCTCGACTACATAATGCCCGCGGGCAGCTCGCTCAATGAGACCAACCGCGTGCTGGAACATGTGGAGCACATCCTGCGGTCGGAGCCAGAGGTTGAGATCACCTCGCGCCGCACCGGCCTGCAGATGGGATTCGCGGCCGTTACCGAGGCCAACACCGGCGACTTTACAGTCAAGCTCAAGGCCCACCGCAGCCGCAGCGTGTGGGATGTAATGGACGAGGTGCGCGCCAGGGTCAAATCCGCGGAGCCAGAACTCGACATCGAGATCACCCAGGTGCTGCAAGACAACATCAACGACCTTTCAAATGCGCCCGAGCCCATCCAGGTAAAGATGTTTTCAAACGATCCGCAACTGCTCGGCCAGGTGGGCCCGCGCGTGGGCGATGCCATCTCGAAGATCCCCGGCGTTGTTGACGTCGAGAACGGCATCGATAACACCATCAGCGGCCCGGCAACGAGTTTCAGCGTAGATCCGGCTGCCGCATCCAGGCTTGGCTTTACTCCTGCGGAGATTTCTGAAGATGCGACCGCAATTCTCGACGGCATTCCCACCTCCAATCCCATCATCGCCAACGGGCGGCCTTATACAGTTCGCGTAAGGCTCGGCGACGATTCGCGGGCCTCGCTCGATTCGATCCGCAACACGGTCTTCAACAGCAGTGCAGGCCATACAGCAACGCTGGGATCGCTGGCAACCGTAGAGCCGCTGCCGCCGCAAAACGAAATCCGCCGCGAAAATCTGCAGCGCCAGATTGTAGTCACAGGCGACCTTGAGGGTTCTGACCTTGGCTCCGCAGTCGCCAGGGTGCGACAGGCGGTGGCGGAGTTGCATCTGCCCTCCTCGGTGCGCGTGGTTTACGGCGGCGCCTACGAAGAACAACAGAAATCCTTCCACGACTTGCTGCAGGTGCTGCTGCTGGCGCTGGTGCTGGTTTTCGGCGTGCTGCTCGCGGAGTTCCGCAACTTCCCCGCGCCTGTAGCAATCCTCACCTCCTCGGTGCTCTCCATCTCCGGCGTGATTGCGGCGCTGCTTGTTACCGGAACCACGTTCAATGTGGCGTCGTTCATGGGGCTCATCATGGTGATCGGCATTGTCGCCAAGAATGGCATTCTGCTGCTTGATGCGGACGAGCGGTTTCGGGCGCAGGGCGCATCGGCGCGCGACGCAATGTTGCAAGCCGCGCAGCGCCGCCTGCGGCCGATCGCCATGACCGCGCTGGCCGCAGTCTGCGGAATGCTTCCGCTCGCATTCGGTCTCGGAGCCGGCTCGCAGATGCTTCAGCCGTTGGCGATTGCGGTCATCGGCGGGGTGTGCATCTCAATGGTGCTCAGCCTGGTTGTAACCCCGCTGGTGTATTTCCTGCTTACGCGCAGCCGGGAAGTGGTGGAGCAGATACCGGCTTAACAGGCTGCCGAAAAATTCGTTCAGGCACAGGAAAAGGAGGCTTTGTAACAGGGCAGGACTGGTAGGTCAGGGCTTTAGCCCTGACTGCCGACAAAGCCAGCAAAATGAGGTCGGCTTTAGCCTCTGAGGGATGCCTTCGGGGAATTCTCACTGCGCTTAACGAGTTTTTCCGCAGCCTCTTTAGCCCCTGTTCGGAAACATCCACCCTGAAAAGGTTCTAGTCGCCAGACTCAATCCAGTGCAGACTTTAATTTCCGCTCGATGGTCTTCAGGTCGCTATCGCCCTGGAACTGGGCCAGCACCTTGCCATCGCGAGAGATGAGAAAGGTAAGCGGCAGCCCCAGTACACCGCCATACAGTTTGCCAAGCTTCGCATCGCCCATCGCGACCGGATAGCCAATCTTCAGCCTCTCCACAAGCTTTCGCGCGGAGTCTTCATCGTCGTCCATCGAGATGCCGATAACCGCCAGCTCCCGCGAACCGTACTCAAGTTGCCATGAGTTAAACGCCGGCATTTCGGCCTGGCAAGGCGCACACCATGTAGCCCAGAAATTCAGCAGAACAACTCTACCGCGAAGGCGGCTCAAGCTGATGCTCTGCCCCGCTAAATCGCGTCGGGCAAACGCCGGCGCCTGCCTTCCAACCAGCGTGTGCACGCGTGCCGGTTGCGCCGCGGCCCCCATGCTCGCCGCAATCAGCGCGCAAGCCGCCAGGTTTCGCGACATCCGGTAAGCACTGTGGCTCACGCGCAAGGCAAACGCATGAAAAATCGTCGCTGACTTCAGTGGTTCCCACTGCTTCGCGCCGTAGGCGCAGGGTATGTTAGCCCAGCGTTTCAACGCTGGGAAGGCAACCCCAAAAACACTTCGTAGCCCCGT
>Ga0265314_10003224_pt1 | contig 15952 bp, 13 predicted proteins | sample 4126metaG_FD_203106 | JGI IMG/M metagenome (GOLD analysis project Ga0265314, IMG submission 203106) | Rhizosphere microbial communities from Carex aquatilis grown in University of Washington, Seatle, WA, United States - 4-1-26 metaG | ecosystem: Host-associated > Plants > Roots > Rhizosphere >... | reverse complement strand
AGCCGCCCCAGGTGCCGCCGCTAGCATCCTGCAAGGCGGCCCATAGTTTTGTTTCGGGAGGCAGATCGGGGTCGGCGACAAGATCGCCGGGCACCTCGCGAGCGGCCAGTTCGCGCGCGCCTTCCTGCGCGCTGCCACCAGCTACCAGATTGACTTCGCCGGTGAGGCGTACGCGGTCGATCACGATTTCGATGAGGTCGCCTTCGCGCACCTTGCCGATGGGCCCGCCGGCGAGCGCTTCGGGGGTAACATGCCCGATGCAGGCGCCGGTAGAGACGCCGCTGAAACGGGCATCTGTGATAACCGCGACGTGCTTTCCGAAATCGAGATAACGGAGGGCCGAGGTGACGGCGTAGATCTCTTCCATGCCCGAGCCCATCGGACCGCGGCACATTAGAACGATCACGTCGCCAGCCTGGATGCCGCCGCGCTTGATAGCGGCGATGACATCCTTTTCGGCGTGGAAGACGCGCGCCGGTCCGGTCTTGCGATAGACGCCGTCGGCATCGACGACGCTGGGGTCGATTGACGTGCTCTTGATCACCGCGCCGCCGGGCGCGAGATTGCCTTTGGGAAACGTGACCGTGGAGGTGAGGCCGCGGCGGCGGGCGCCATCGGGGTCCATGATGACATCGTCAGGGTCGATGCCGTCGCGATCGCGGAGGACCTTGCGGACGGCTAAGCGGCGCTCGGATTGCTCCCACCAGTCGAGGAGGGTGTCGAGCTTTTCGCCGCTTACTGTAAGCGCGTCGGTCTCGAGCAATCCGGCGCGGCGCAGGTGCAACATGACTTCAGGGACGCCACCAGCGAGGAAGACTTGCACGGTGGGGTGGCCCTTCGGCCCGTTCGGCAGGGCGTCCACAATGCGCGGCACCTGGCGATTGACGCGAGCCCACTCGTCGACCGTGGGGCGGGTCAATCCCGCGGCGTAGGCGATCGCGGGCAGGTGGAGGATCAGATTGGTGGACCCGCCGAAGGCCGCGTGGACCACTAGAGCGTTGCGCACGTTGGCGTCTGCAAGGACGCCGCCCATGGTGAGGCCGGTGGTCTCCATCTGCAGGACGGCGCGGGCGGAGCGGCGCGCCATATCGGTCCAGATGGGATGGCCGGAGGGGGCAAGGGCGGAGTGGGGCAGCGACATCCCGAGCGCCTCACCGACCACTTGAGAAGTGGCCGCGGTGCCGAGGAACTGGCAGCCGCCGCCGGGCGTGGCACAGGCGCGGCAGAGCATGTCGGCGGCATCCTGCAGGGTCATTTGTCCACGGGCGAAGCGCGCACCGGCCGATTGCACTTTGCCGGCGTCCTCGCCGTCGGACGCCTGCAGGGTGACACCGCCGGGAATCAGGACGCAGGGCAGCGTACGCGAGGCGGCGAGCGCCATCATCATCGCGGGGAGACCCTTGTCGCAAGTGGCCACGCCGATCACACCGCTGCGCGTGGGGAGGGATCGGATCAGGCGGCGGAAGATACTGGCGGCATCGTTGCGATAAGCCAGGGAGTCGAACATGCCGGTAGTCCCTTGCGTGCGGCCGTCGCAGGGGTCGGTGCAGTAGGCGGCGAAGGGGATGGCGCCCAGCGATTTGAGTTGCTTGGCGGCGGCGTCCATGAGGAGGCCGACTTCCCAGTGGCCTGTGTGGTAGCCCAGCGCAATGGGGGTGCCGTCAGCGGCGCGAATACCGCCGTGGGTGCTGAGGATGAGGATTTCCTTGCCGCCGAGCGCCGCCGGGTCCCACCCCATGCCGGCGTCCTGCGACCAGCCGAAGATGTCGCCGGAAGGCCGCGCGATGAGCATCTCGGGAGTGATGGGAAGCGAGCCCGCGGGTCCGGGAATCTTGCTGCGGATGTCGTAGAGAGAGGGGTCGCCGGAGTCCAAAAGCTGCGCAAGCATGTCTCCCTGAAGTTTACCAGGGGGACGGACTGCGCCCGCGATGTCCCTTCGGAATATTGGGAGTCAGCGCCGGGCCTCCGAACTCCTGAATGTTGTCCCGCATGCGGGGGTTGCTGGGGAAATCACGAGAACCAGGAAAAGATATTTCAGCCGCCGATGAACACAGATGAACGCCGATTAAGAAGGTGTTTGCTTTTCATCGGCGTTGATCGCCGTTCATCGGCGGCCAATAATGTTTTGCCACAAAGGTTGCGCCACGTCGATGTACAGACAAATGTGAAGTTGTTCTTGCGCGGTTCCTAAGCATGTCCTACTGCAGCGCTTCCTGTACCTTTGTCCGCAGGGCGGCGGCGGTAAACGGCTTGTGGATGAATGCCGTGCCGGGCGCGATCATGCCCTGACCGGACGCCGCGGTCTCGGTATAGCCCGACATCAGGAGGACCCGCATTCCCGGGCGCACCGTCTGCGCCTCGCGCGCCAGATCCATGCCGCTGGTGTGAGGCATGACGATGTCGCTGATCAACAGATCGATACTTTCGGACCGCTCGCGCAGGAACTTCAATGCCTCGACGGCGGACTCGAAATCGAATACTCGATAACCCTGCCGCGTCAGCATGGCGCGCGTCAGGTTGCGCACCTGTTCTTCATCCTCCACCAGAAGGACGGCGCCGGTGGCCGGTTCCGCCGGCAGGTCTTTGCCCTCAACCTGAATAGGCTGCGCCGCCCCATGGGCCGCTGGAATATAGACTTTGAAGACGGTGCCCTGTCCCGGTTCGCTGTAGACCAGGATTTCGCCGCCGTTCTGCTTGACGATGCCGTAGACGATGGACAGCCCAAGCCCGGTGCCCTTGCCCTGCTCTTTGGTGGTGAAAAAGGGCTCGAAGATGCGTGCGCGCGTGGCGGCATCCATGCCGACACCGGTATCGCTGACAGTCAACAGTGCATAAGATCCGGGCCGGGGGGAGACGTGGCTGGCAGCGTACTCCTCGGTGAGATCGACGCGTCCCGTCTCGATGAGCAGGCGCCCACCGGCGGGCATCGCATCGCGCGAATTGACTGCCAGGTTCATAACCACCTGGTCAATGTGGGCCGGGTCGACCTGCACCGGCGGAAGTTCATCGCCCAGCCGTATCTCGAGGCGTACGTCTTCCCCGATGATGCGGCGCAGCATCTTATCGATGTTGCGGACCAGTTCGTTGAGGTCGACCAGGCGTGGCACCGAGACCTGACGGCGGCTGAAGGCCAGCAGTTGGTTGGTGAGGGCGGAGGCACGTTCGGATGCCTGCAGCACTTCCGCCACATACTCGCTGGCCAGTTCATCGCTCTTGAGATGGTCGCGGAGCATTTCGTTGTAACCGAGAATCACGGTCAACAAGTTGTTAAAATCGTGGGCCACGCCTCCCGCCAGCCGCCCGATGCCCTCCATCTTTTGGGCCTGAATCAACTGCTGTTCGAGGTCTTCCCGGCGGCGCATCTCGGCGCGCAGGTCGTCGATCGCCTGCTTGTAATCCGCGGTGCGCTCGGCCACGCGCTGCTCCAGTTCCTCGTTGATCTTACGAACTTCAGCCTCGGCATGGCGGCGGACTTCAATCTCGGCCGCCAGCGTGTGGTTCACGCGGCGCAACTGGGACGGACTAGGCACGCTGATCAGGGTGGGCATCAGCGGGATCAGCATCGCGAAGGTGCCGACCGAGGCCAGCGCGGTAAGGGCCTTCACCACCCCGTCCAGTCGATAGACGGGATGCCAGACAGTGACTGCGGCCAGCACGTGGGTCGTTCCGCAGGCCAGGATAAACAGGCCGAACGCCAGGAAAATCCAATGGAAACCGACATCGGGGCGGCGGCGCGTGAAGTAGAAAAGGAGCACCGGAATGGAGTAATATGCGGCGGCAATCAGCAGGTCGGACAAAACGTGCAGCCACAGCACACCGGGATCCCACATGAAGCACATACCGTGGGGCATGAAGGGCTGACCGGAAAACAGGTTGGATAAGAATTCGAACATTTATAGCCTGTATTCGATCATACGAGGTCTGTGGGGGGCCAGTTAAACCCCATCGGCGGGATGGACCAGCCGCGAAATGGGGTAGCGTAGAGTTACACTGAACAAAAGAGAGTCGATTGCATACTCACGCCCATAACCACGGCCAATCGACTGGCAGCGTGCTCCGCTGGTCGTTGCTGGTCACCTCCACATTCGTATTGATTGAAATCGCGGCTGGGTGGCAGGCGCACTCCCTGGCACTGATTTCCGACGCCGGTCATAATTTTACCGACGCCCTGTCGCTTGGGCTGGCGTGGCTCGCCTACTATCTGCAGTCCAAACCGGCTGATGAGACCAAGACTTTTGGGTATCACCGCGCGGGAGTTTTGTCGGCGTTCGTCAATGCCCTGACCCTGGTAGTGCTTTCGGCGTGGATTCTGTACGAGAGCATCGTCCGGCTGGGCCATCCGCAGACGGTAAATGAAACCGTGATGATCGCGGTGGCATGCCTGGGATTGCTGATGAACGGCGGTATCATGCTGGCGCTGCGAAGCGCAAGCCATGGCGACGTCAACATTCGCGGGGCGTTCATCCACATGCTGGGTGATGCGCTGGGGTCGATCGCCATCATCGCCGGCGCCGTGGCGATCCGCTATACCGGCTGGTGGCAGGTGGACCCGATTCTATCCATGTTGATCGCACTACTGATTGTGTGGACCGCCTGGGACATCATCCGCGAGTCGCTGAATATCCTGTTGGAAGGGCTGCCGCGAGGCATCCAATTGGGCGACGTGACGCGCGCCATGAAGGCCACTCCGGGGGTGCTGGACGTTCACGACCTCCACATTTGGAGCCTCGGTTCGAGCGCTCACGCGCTGAGCTGCCATGTGCGGATCGAGGATGTGCCGCCGTCGGCCAGCGACGTGATCCTGCGGCGACTGAACGGCGTCCTGGAGGATAAGTTCCACATCGCGCACACTACGGTGCAATTCGAGCACGCCAGTTGCGCGATCTCGGAGACGGGCTGTGCAATTCCGGTGAAAATCGACGAAGGACATCACCACCACCATCATCATTAGCTTTCAGCTTTCAGCTCAGTCTGGCACCCGCGGAGAAGCGACATACGCCGGCACCTGGATTCGTGCAGAATGAGTGCATGAAACTCTGCGTCGTGATAGCCGCCTGCGCCGCCCAACTCGCAGCCCAACCAGTGTTCAACGTGAAGGACTACGGCGCAACCGGCCGCAAGCAGGACAATGCCCGCGTCGCGCTGCAACAGGCCATCGATGCGTGCGGGCGAGCCGGAGGCGGTACCGTCTATGTCCCGCCCGGCGAGTACACCTCGGGGCAATTGCGTCTGCGCTCCGGAGTCCGCTTCTACGCGGAGGCCGGCGCCACATTGTTCGCTTCGCTCGACGGAAAAGAATTCGATACCGGCGCAAAAGCCGCACTCCTGTACGCGGAAGATGTCCACGACATCGCCATCGAAGGCCGCGGCACCATCGACGGACAGGCCTCCTACGAATGGAAGCCCAACGATTTCGTAGACTTCTACATTCGCCCGAATCAGCTCCTGATGGAGGCTACCGGCAAGCCTCTCCTCCGGTCGTTCCCTGCCTCATTTGGCAAGGAGTCGGTCTATCCGCGCCTGGTTCTTCTGCTGCGTTGCCAGGACGTGCGCATCAGCGGACTCAAGTTTCTGCGGTCGCGTAGCTGGACCATCAACCCTTATGCCTGCAAACACCTGACCATCGATGGCGTCTACATTTACTCGGATCAGAAGATGGCCGTGTGGGCCGATGGCATCGATCCCGATAGCTGCCAGGACGTGCACATCTCCAACTCCACCATCGAAACCGGCGACGATGCGCTGGTCTTCTACTCAGCCGATATCTGGGGTCCGGCTCTGCCCGTTGAAAACGTGACCGTGACGAACTGCCGGCTGTCGTCATCTTCCAGCGCCATCAAGTTCTGCGACGGCAATTCAAATGCGATCCGCCATGTGGCCATCGACAACGTGGTCATCACCAATTCCAACCGCGGACTGGCGTTCATGGTGTTCGATGGTGGCGTGGTGGAAGACGTAGTGATCTCCAATATCACCATCGAGACGCGCCGATTCGATTGGTTCTGGTGGGGCGATGGCGATCCCATTCACTTCAACATCAAGCGCCGCAGCGAGGTGGATGGCACCAGGCGGGAAAAGGAACCGCCCGCCGGCATCATCCGCAATGTCTCCATCCGCAATGTGATCGCGCACGGTACCGGCACATCGGCAATCAACGGCCATCCCGATAGTTGGCTGGACGGGATTCACCTCGATAACGTCCACCTGTTCGTTTCACACGATCCGCAGGCGCAGTATGAAAACACGCAATCCGCTCTGACGTTGCGGCATGCCCGTAACTTCACCATGAGGGACGTCGACATTCATTGGGACAAGCCCGAATCCCCGTCATGGGAGGACGGCATGCAGGTGGAGGACGTCAAGGATCTTCTACTTGACGGCGTGGATGTCCCCACTCGCATGACGTTGAAGAATGTCGAAAATGTGACGGTGCGTCAATCGCGCACTCCCGAACTGTCGGTCTCCGGAGCGAACTCCCGCAACGTCCGCGTGGTGGACTCGGAGGGAAAACTCACTACCGGCCCGGAAGTCGCCAAGGGCTCCGTGGTGAGGCGGTAACGTTTTGCTTATCCGTGTCCATCTGTGTCCATCAGTGGCCAGAAATGTTTTGCCCTATCGCCGATGCCCCCAGTCCCATTCGAGGCGACTCTTCAACACCACGCCCGGTCCGCGATCGCCGAGGTCGAAGCCCACGCCGGCATTCACATTGAATCCGGGACTCACATCCCAGTCCCCTCCGAGAAATATCTGATGTACTTCGGGCTGCGCCCTCGGCGTGACATTGAAGCTCTCAATCTCGCCGTAATACTCCAAAGACGGCGAGAATCCCTTGCGCTTCCAGCGCAGCAGCAACGCCGGCTCGAAATTCCAACCGCGCTCCGTCCCAGGACCGTGCAGAGCGCGCTCTACAACCGGATTGAACACCACTTGCCAGTGCTCGAATTCCCGATCGAGGATGGGACGCAGTTCCACCCGCCGCGAGTTCTCCTCGTATCGCGTGTTTTGAAACGAGAATTCCGCAACGAAGCCCAGACGCACCGGCAGGTTCCAATCCTCCGGCGCATAGAAATGCGGAAGCAACCGCCAGCCCGCGAACTGCGGCGAGTATCCCGGCTCCCACGCATTGAGAAACATAAACCCAAGCGCGAAGTTGTCCGACATCCCGATAGTCGGCTCCAGTGTCAGATGAGTCTGATGTTCGGTAGGCAGCAGTTTCCCGTCACGCAAACCAGTCCCTTGTGTGAGCAGTGTTAGATGCGTTTCCAGACTGTACTGGTGCAGCGACAGCGGCTCGTATTCGTAGACGTGGATTTCAAAAGGATCTTGCGCGCTGAGTATCGGCGCGACCCCGGACAGCAGAAATAAGGGAAGCCAGCCGCGTACTCGCAATTTGCGATCAGCCCATTTCCGCAGCGCTGGTGGCGTGCTCCAGTGCCACCAGTACCTTTGTCGTGGAGCGCTCCAGGGGCTCTTCACCCGACACCGCCAGGTCGGCGAATTTACGGCTCGGAATCACAAACCATTCGGCGCTCGGGCGCACCGTGCGATCGTACTGCTCGCACACCGATTCCGGAGTCCGCCCCCGCTCCGCCACATCGCGCTTCAGCCGTCGATTGAAACACACGCTCGGATCGGTCTCCACGTACACCTTGGTGTCCAGCAGCGCCCGCAGTTCGGGCCAATGGAACACAAACAGGCCCTCCACGATTACAAATTCACTGGGCTCGATCCGCTTGGTGCCGGTGGTGCGCGCGTAGTCGGCAAAAGAGTACACCGGCTCATCGAACGGCAGTCCCGCGGCCAACGCCTCCAGATGCTCGCGCAGCAGAGGCCATTCCAGCGAATCCGGATGGTCGAAGTTCACTTTCTTGCGTGTTTCCAGCGGAATTTCTTCCATGCCGCGATAGTAGGAATCGAGGGACACGATGGCAGTGCCGGGAAGTTTTCGGGCGAGTTGCCGCGCCAATTCCGTTTTGCCGGAACTGGACGGTCCGGCGATACCAATAATGTGGGGTTTCATCCGTTCGATGGCGAAGTCTCAGTGTACAACCCGAGCACCGCTTCGACAAGACCGTCGACTGTGAACACCCGCGCCTCGGTATCCACTTCGATCCCCAGGCGGCGCGCCGTGGCGGTGGTCACCGGACCGATCGATGCCACCTTCACTCCCGCCACCGCCTCCGCACCCGCCACCGACACGAAATTCTGCACCGTCGACGAACTGGTGAAGGTGATGCAATCAGGCTTACGCTTGCCACCGAACACCTTGCCGGCCTGCGCAGCCGCGCCCTCCGGCGCCACCGTGCGATACGCCTCCACCACGTCGACCTGCGCCCCGCGCCGTGTCAACTCCACCGGCACCAGATCGCGCGCCACCGCAGCTCGCGGCAACAGCACACGCCGGCCCGCCAGTTCGTACACCGAGAACGCTTCGATCAACCCTTCGGCGACATACTCGCGGCCCATCAGGTCAACCTTGAGATGCAGCGCTTCGATCGCCGACCGCGTCGCCGGACCGATGGCGCAGACCTTCGCGCGCAGCGATCGCAGATCGACAGCCGACACGTCGAGCCGCTCCACGAAGCAACGCACACCGTTCGCGCTGGTGAAGATCAGCCAGTCGTACGACGCCAGTTCGCCCAGCGCTCGATCCAGCGGACCGTAATCCGCCGCCTGCTGAATCTCGATGGTGGGCATCTCAATCACATCCGCGCCGAGTGCTTTCAGCCGCAACGTTAACGCGTCGGCCTGCCCTTTGGGGCGCGTGTTGACGATCCGCCGTCCAAACAGCGGCAGCCGCTCGAACCAATTCAATTTCTCGCGCAGCCGCACCACTTCGCCCACGATGATCGTGGCCGGAGGCTTCATCCCCCCATCGGCGATCAGCCCCGCTAGCGATGCCAGTGTCCCTTCGATGCTCTCCTGATCGGGACGTGTCGCCCAGCGCACCGCGATGGCCGGCGTTTCGGGCGAGCGTCCCGCGGCGATCAATTCACGCGCGATCTCCGCGAACGCCGACATCCCCATGAAGATCACCAGCGTGTCGGCCTGCCCCACGGTCTTCCAATCGACCGCGCCAACCTCGTGGCCCGCCACAAAGCTCACCGAGGTGCTCCGCCCGCGATGCGTCAGCGGCACACCGGCATACGCGCCGATTCCCAGGGGCGAAGTCACACCCGGCACGAGCTCGAACGGCACGCCGGCATCGGCCAATGCCTCCGCCTCCTCGCCGCCGCGTCCGAAGATCAGCGGATCGCCGCCCTTCAGCCGCACCACCGTCAGACCGCGCTGCGCCCGCTCGATCAACATCGCGCAGATCTCCTCCTGCGAGAATGCGTGGTCCGATTTCTTCTTACCGACGTACACACGCTCCGCCGAGGCAGGCGCGAAATCGAGCAGCGCCGCCGGGGCCAGATGATCGAACAGAATGGAATCGGCCTGTTCGAGAACGCGGCGGCCCTTCAACGTAAGCAGCTCCGGATCGCCGGGACCGGCACCGATGAGATATACCTTACCGGGCATTCAGTACGCAGTCTAACAGGGTGTTGCGCAATATTGCCCATTGCCTGGCCCTTTGCCGTTACCGACGTGGCGCAGGCACTCGTGCCTGCAGCGCCGACACTAATGTCGGCGCCGCCTTACCGACAGCGTCTTTCATGGCTCCGCGTTACATTGGCACGATCACGTTCTCGGGATCGGCGAATTTCTTGATCAGGTAATCGATTCCCTTTTCGGTGATGTCCTGTTCGGCTTCCGCGAAATCCCCCGACCACGCCGACCAGGCGGCGTCCTTGAAGTCATACGATTTGGAGGCGAGCCAACTTGCCCACGAGCTGGGCTGTTCTTTCTTAGCGTGCGCTCTTGCAGCAGCGAGCTGAAGTTGGTACGTCTGGAGCTTCTTCTCGACGGGCTTGAGCTTAGTCTGCAGAGACACCAGGGCTTTCAGCAGTTCGTCCAGTTTATCCTCCGACTCCTTCTGCACAGCGGGAAGGATTCCTTTGTCGGGAACCACGCTGATGGCGCGGGTAATCTTGCCGGAGAGGCTTTTGGACGTCATTTCCATGCCCAGCACTTTAGTCTCGTAGAGGTTGACAGCGTCCTCCAGCGCCTTGGCATCGGCCTCGGTGAAAGACTTCTTGCCGGCCAGGGACTTCAGAAGGGCGCGGACTTTAGCGTTGGCCGTCTTCTCGTCGGCGAGATAATCCCGAACCTTGCCGATCAGGCCCAGCAGATCGTTGAGCGCATCCAGGAAGCCCTTGATGCCGTCGTAGATTTTGAGCGGACCCTCGGCGCCATACATGTCGGCCACGGCTTTCGAACCTTGATACATGGTCCAGCCGACAGAGATCACCCATTTGAGCAGCGTGGTGCCAGTTCCCGGCGCGTTGGCAATCTTTTGTGCTTTTTTCTCCTGCTTTATCTGAAAGGCTGCCAGTTCGTCGTCCGCAGCCTTCTTGAATTCGGCGAGGAATTTCTGGATGGTCTGATTGCCGCCATCGATGAGCTGCACGTCTTTGTGTTGCCGCCGCTCGTTGAACCCCAGCCGCATGATCTGCGCATTCCGCGACTGGATGAACTCGTTCACTTTCTTCTGTGTCGCGACGAACTCGTCGTGAACGGCGTCGCGCATCTGCTGCAGCGTGACGGGATCGTCGTCGCCGGTGACGGTGAAAGTGACAGTCGCCTGACTGACGGGGAAATACTTCAGATCGAGATTCTTGGTGAGGACAAACGCGTAGTCGAACTTTTTCGCCACACCTGGATTCTAACCCATCCGAGCATCGGGCGGCCGGTTATAGCAGTCCCCGGCTATATCTAAATAGGTATAATTGAACAGATGCCCCAATTCGCCTCCGAAACCATTGTATTGGGTGGGGAGCTCGAAGCGGGATTTGCTCGCATTACCGGGGCCGGTAATGGATTCTTTGGCTTCGCGCTGTATCTTGCGCAGGACGGCAGGAAGGACGAGCAGGCAAACGCCCTGAAGGGTTTCGGTTCGGCTGATGTCCTGGAAGTCGTCGATGACTGGGACCGCGGTACATATCGAGCCGTTTATACGGTACGGTTCGACCAGATGGTGTTCGTTCTACATGTATTTCAAAAGAAGTCGAACCGTGGATCCGCAACGCCCAAACCGGATCTCGATTTAATTCGCGAGCGCCTGAAGGCAGCGGAGCGCATGGCAAAGGAGTTATTGCGATGACAAAGAAACGAGTCGCGCCTATCCCAGTTGAACCAGGATCTCTGAACGTTTACACCGACCTCGGATACCCGGACCCTGAAAGCATGCTGGTAAAGGCCCGCTTGGTCGCCAAGATCGCTGAGATCGTCCAACGTAGAGGACTCACTCAAACTCGCGCTGCTGAGATCCTTGGGTTAACCCAGCCCAAGGTCTGCGCCATCCTGAAAGGGCAATTTCGCGGAATCTCGGAACATCGCCTGTTGGAGTGCCTCATCCGGTTGGGCCGGGATGTCCATATAGTCGTCAAGCCGGTACCGAGAACCCGATCGAACGGGCGCCTCACCCTCTCGGTAGCCTAAGACCCTGCGTAGACCGCGTCCAGAATCCGACGTGCGCCGCGTTCGAGTAATTCCTGCCCTAACGCACGACCCAGACTCTCCGCATCGCTCGCCGCACCCGAAGATTCCGCGCGGATCACTTCATCGCCTTCGGGAGACGCCACCAGCCCGAGTAGCCGCAGCCTTCCGCCTTCCACCGTGGCGTGTGCGCCGATCGGCACCTGGCACCCGCCGCCCAACGCGCCCAGCACCCCGCGCTCCGCCATCACCGCGGCATGCGTGTCGGCATGATCCATCGCCTGCACCGCGTCGAAGCCCGCGCCGCTTGCGCGCGTCTCGATCGCCAGCGCGCCCTGCCCCACCGCCGAGCACATCGTCTCCGCATCGAGAATCTCCGCGATGCGATCGCCCCAGCCCAGCCGCTTCAACCCCGCGGCCGCCAGCAGAATCGCGTCGTATTGCCCCTCATCGAGCTTGCGAAGCCGCGTATCCAGATTCCCGCGCACCGACTCGATCACCAGATCCGGCCGCAGCGTCCGCAATTGTGCCGCCCGTCGCAGCGAACTCGTCCCCACCTTCGCTCCAGCGGGCAAATCCGCCAGCGGCTTGCCCACCACCGCATCGCGCGGGTCTTCGCGCTCCGGCACCGCCGCCAGCACCAGCCCTTCCGGCAGTTCCGTGGGCAGATCCTTCAGACTGTGGACCGCCAGATCGGCACGCCCATCCAGCAGCGCCTCTTCGATCTCCTTGGTGAACAGACCCTTCGTCCCGACCTTGGCCAGAGGGACGTCGGTGATCTTGTCCCCGGTAGTCTTGATAATCTCGATGCGGCACTCGTGGCCCAGCCCGGTGAGCTGCGCGCTCACCCAGCGAGCCTGCCAGAGTGCCAATTGCGAACCGCGCGACGCGATGACCAGCATGGATTAGTCCTGAAGGTGAAACGCCTTTCGGATGGCCGCTACCACGTGCGCGCCCTCAGGCTGACCGGCGTGGCTGCGTAATTCGGAAATCGGCCCGTGAGCCACTTTGTTGATGATGGCGCGGGTCATGGCCTCGATGGCGTGCTCCATCTCCGGCGTCATGGGGCCACATTTGCGCCGCATCTTGTCGATCTCCGCGGCGCGAATCAGCTCCAACTGCTCCTGCAGGCCCACGATGGTGGGGGTGACTTCCGCCACCTTGAGCCGCGCCATCATGCGGTCCACTTCTTCCGTCACCATGCTTTCGGCATGGTCGGCTTCCTTCATGCGCTCGCGCAGGTTGGAGTTGACCACTTCCTGCAGGTCGTCGATGTCGTAGAGGTATACGTTATCGACGTCGTTCACTGTCGGCTCGATATTGCGCGGCACCGCGATGTCGATCAGGAACATGGGCTTGTTGCGCCGCGCGGCGATCACGCGCTGCATCTCGTCCTTGTGCAGGATGTAGTGCGGCGCGCCCGAGCTGGTGATCACGATGTCCACTTCCGGCAGCATGCTGACGAAGCGTGTGTATTCCACCGGCGTCCCTTGAAACAGCGCCGCCATTTCCACCGCGCGCTCGTGCGTCCGATTGGTGACGAACACGTGCGACGCACCGGAGCGGCGCAAATGGCGCGCCGCCAGTTCCGACATCTTGCCGGCGCCCACGATCATGATCTTGCGATTCGACAGGTCGCCGAAAATTTTACGCGCCAACTCCACCGCCGCATAGCTGATCGACACGGCCATCTGACCCACGCCCGTTTCCGACCGTACCCGTTTGGCCACGCCGAACGCCCTGGTCATCAACCCGTCCATCCAACCGCAGATGGACCCGCAATCCTTGGCCGAAGCGTACGCCGTCTTGAGCTGCCCCAGAATCTGCGGCTCGCCCACCACCATGGAATCCAGGCTGGCCGCCACCCGGAACAGATGATGGATGGCGTCGCGGCCCTCGTGCCGATATAGGTGCGGTCCGATGCCCTCGGGGCTTACGTTCTTCTGATCCGCCAGGAAGGAATCGACGATGGCTTGCGGGTCGGACTGGTCATCGGTGGTGACCGTAATTTCCACCCGATTGCAAGTGGACAGGATGACCGCTTCCGCTACACCCTCACGAGATTTCAGGTCGGCCAGTGCGGCCGGCAGCGTCTCCGGCCGGAAGGCCAGGCGTTCACGCACCTCGACGGGTGCTGTTTTGTGACTCACGCCTGTGATGTGCAGCTTCATGACTTGAACAGTAGATTGCCCAACCGTGCATGTGCGGCCCACGTCAGCGCCGCGAAGGCCGACACCGTCACGGTCATGATCGCGGCCTTACGCCCACGCCACCCCGCCACGGTCCGCAGAAACACGAGAGCCATATACACGCCCCACGTGACAAATGAAATTACGATTTTCGGCTCTGCCAGCCAACCCGACTTCAATTCGATGAAGCCCCAGGTGCTTCCCGCGATCACCGCCAGCGTAATCAGCACAAAGCCCACCGACATGGATTGCGAAATGAGGTCGTCCAACGTGCCCAGCGCAGGCAGCCGGTAATACGACTTGCGCGGCTTCTTGCGCTTCAACTCGCGCTCCTGGAACAGGTAAACCAGGGAGGCGATGGCCGCCAGCAACAGGGCCGCTAACCCCAGCAGCACCAGCACGATATGCACCGTCAGCCAGGTATTGCGCACCACTTTGCTCGACCAGGCGCTTACGGGATTACCCATGGTCGCCACCAGCGCCGCCACGAAGACCAGCGGAAACACAAAAACGCTCAGGCTTTCGAGCTTGTACCGCCAATGCGCGAACAAATAGAGCAGCACCAGCAGGAACGCACACATCGACAGCGTTTCGTAGAAATTGGTGATGGGGCAGCGGTTATTTACGATCCCCTCTTCCACAATGGAGACAAAGTGGAACACCGAGCCCAGGCCGAACGCGACTAGCGCGATCCGGAACAGATACTCGCGCCGTCGAACCAGCGTGAGGATGGCATGCACGAGGCCGAGTGAGTACAGGGCAGCGGCAACGCGAAGCCAGATAACACTCATTTCAGCCATGGGCGGTTCTCAGTTCCTAAGTGCTTCACCCACAGTATATCTTGGGGGGTATGGGGGAGGTCGCCACCAAAATGGGGGTAGCGGATGCCTACCTTGCGGGGACGAACTTCGCAAGCACGCCTCGCCGTTACATAAACTACTTGTCCAAGAACGGCGAGCAGCACGGCGGCTGCACCGGTTTCGGCTCCATCAGCTCGGCCCGCGTCAGGCCCGGACCGTATAGATTTAATTGCCACTTACCATCTCGCCCAATCTTCGGCGGGCCATCCATCTTGAGCTCGCGATCCTGCAGCGTCTTATACGCCGCCGCTACGTCCGGGACCCCCAGCGCCAGGTGATTCATCACCCCTCGAGTCTTCACCGATGGGTGGGGCTGGTTCAACATGTACTCCAGCCAGTCCGGGCCGTCCGGCACCTTCATGTCCACCCAATCCGTTTTCGTATCCGTCATTCCACCGTGCCAGGTAGCGTGAAACCCAAAGGCGTCTGCGTAGAGTTTGTCCGCGACCGCCTGGTCTTGGATGGTGAACCCGCAGTGAATGATCCGGTCGGAGATGCGCGTTTTGGGGAGATGCTTGCCGAAGTCAAGGCTGATCGCCGAGCCCTTCCGGTATTCCACGAACTCGATCTTATGGCCCTCCGGGTCTTCCACCACAAAGCTATAGTCGCCATCGACGCCGGGCTGCAGGCTTGCCGGAACTTTCACGCCGTGCGCCGCCAGATAATCCCGCAACTGGCGGGCATCGCTCGTCTCGAACGCTACATGATCCAGGCGGTCTTCGTCTCCTGTAAGAGTATCGGCGACGTCAATAAACTGGTGGTCATTCACTTTGAACATAGTTCCGTGAGCGCCGCCGGCGATCGACTCGTACCCGAGATAATGTCCATAGAACTCCCGTGAGGCGGCCATATCGCTGGTCTTCAAGGCGATGTGAGCGACCCCGAGAATTGCCGGCCGTTTGACATCGGCCTTCTGCGACAGCAGGCAGGGAACCAGCGCCGCGGCACACACCGCCGGTACCATCCAAATGCGAAGCGTCATGCACGCATTATATGCGGCGGCGCTGCGTCATGCTCGATTCCGCAGCTTTGTTAAACTGAGGTTGTTCGGAGGGGTCGGAATTTCCACAGATGCCCGGTACACTCGCTTGGCCGCCCTCGGCGGTGGAAGCAGGTCTGCTTTCACTAGCCTTGGCCGCCGTAGCACTACTGGTGGTGATCATTGTTCGCCGCTGGAAAGCTTCGCGCATCACTCCCCAGGAACGCGAACGGCGTCGGCGAGCCATGTTGGTCGCCCGCGGAAAAATGGGCGATGCCACCCTGGTCGAAATCCGTGACGACCTCATCTTCTTTAGTTACTCCGTCCGCGGCGTGGCATATACCGCCTCGCAGGACGTCTCGGCCCTCCGGGATCACCTGCCCCGA
>Ga0265314_10003222_pt1 | contig 15968 bp, 16 predicted proteins | sample 4126metaG_FD_203106 | JGI IMG/M metagenome (GOLD analysis project Ga0265314, IMG submission 203106) | Rhizosphere microbial communities from Carex aquatilis grown in University of Washington, Seatle, WA, United States - 4-1-26 metaG | ecosystem: Host-associated > Plants > Roots > Rhizosphere >... | reverse complement strand
CATGACCACGCATTGGCGGCATCCCGACACCCAGAAGATCGAATCCTGCGAGGAAAATTTTACGGTGCCGACCGCGCCCGGCGAATTCCATGACTATGGCGCGCTGTGGGAACGCGACCGCATCACCTATTTCATCGACCGCAAGCCGGTCGCCGACATCAGGGTGCCGATCGGATTTGACGATCCGATGTACATGATCATCAATTTGGCAATGGGCGCGAAGTACTTTCAGGGGGTAGGATTCGTCGACGCCAAGACCCCGGATCAGGTCGCCTTCCAGGTCGATCGGGTGTCGGTCTACCAGATCGATTCCTATTAGGAGTTCCCGTGTTCAGAAAATTCTCGAGGCGGCATTTCGGCAAGCTCGCAGGCCTTTCCGCGCTTGGGCTCGCAACAGCAAAGCCGGAAGCCAGCAAGGCAGAAACGGCCGGCTATGCGCCCGCGAGTTTCCCGAAAGGTTTTCTCTGGGGCACCGCGACCTCCGCCTACCAAATCGAAGGCGCGGTCAACGAAGACGGCCGCGGCCGCTCGATCTGGGATACCTTCTCGCACACGCCGGGCAAGGTCGACGATGGCTCCAATGGCGACCGCGCCAACGATCATTATCACCGCTACAAGGAAGACGTCGGCCTGATCGCCGCGTTGGGCGCCAAGGCCTACCGGTTCTCGATCGCCTGGTCACGGATATTTCCCGAAGGCACCGGCGCGCCCAATGCAAAAGGCCTCGACTTCTACGACCGCCTGGTCGACGAGATGTTGAAGAACGGTATCGAACCCTACGCGACGCTGTATCATTGGGACTTGCCGCAGGCGCTGCAGGACAAGGTCGGCGGATGGCAATCCACCGAGACTTCCAAGGCATTCGCCGGTTACGCCGGCTATATCGCCCAGCACCTGAGCGATCGCGTCAAGAACATCTTCACGGTCAATGAAGTCGGCCGGTTCGTGAATTTCGGTTACGGCTGGAAGATCGACGCGCCCGGCCTCGGGCTGCCGCCGGGAGAACTGAACCAGGTCCATCATAATGTCGCGCTCGCCCACGGCCTCGCCGTGCAGGCGATCCGGGCGCATGGCCGCGCCGGCACGCGGGTAGGACCCGCCGAAAACATCACCGGCTGCGTGCCGGCGATCGATACGCCGGAAAACATTCGCGCCGCCGAGATCGCGACCCGCGAATTCAACTCGAATTTCCTCGGCGTGATCCTGGAAGGAAAATACACCGACGGCTTTCTCGCCTATACCGGCAAGGACGCGCCGAAATTCACCGCTGAAGAGCTGAAGATCATCTCCTCGCCGGTCGATTTCATAGGCCTTAACATCTACACCCCGCAATATTACGTCACCGCCAGGGACGGCGCGCCCGGTTTCAACGTGCTGCCGATGCCGGCCTCGTTCCCGCACATGCTGTCGGACTGGCTCAGGGTCGGACCGGAAGCCGCCTATTGGGTGCCGCGCATCGCGGCCAGGATATGGGATCTCAACAGCATCTATATCAGCGAGAACGGCACCTCCTCGGCGGATAAATTGACCGCGGACGGCAAGGTGTACGATCTCGACCGCATCATGTACCTGCGCAATTATTTGATGCAGTTGCAGCGCGCGACATCAGAGGGCGTGCCGGTGCACGGCTATTTCCTGTGGAGCCTGATGGACAATTTCGAGTGGATCCACGGCTACCGCGAGCGTTTTGGGCTGTATCACGTCGATTTCGATACGCTGGTCCGCACCCCAAAGCTCAGCGCCGAATTCTACCGCAACGTCATCGCGCAGAATGCGATCGGCGCCTGAGCGCGAGCCGCTCCCCCGTGAGGCGCGTTCGGGCTTGAAGCGACGGGTGGCGAACGTGTAATGAAGCTGATGTTTCGGGGGGGCGCGTTGCGATGCCGCTGGCACGTGGCAAAATCGTCGGGTACGACAGCGAGCGACTGGCCTTCACGTTCGTGATGATGAACGCCGATGAGGCCGTCGAATGCCGGATCAGCGACGCCGCGATGGACCAGTTGATCGGCACCAAAGGCACCGAAAGCCTGGCGCGCCAAGCGCAGTTTCTGGCGCATCGCGACCAGATCGAAAAGATCGCGTCCGACCTCTATGATTCGAGCCCGCCGGTCAAGGGCGCTGTGATACGCATCTTCACCAAACACGTTTGAGGCAAGGGCCAACATCGCCCGTAACATCGACAATTTGAGGAAACGCAATGGCCGAGCTGATCCTGCACCATTACGCGATGTCGCCCTTTTCGGAGAAGATCCGGCTGATCATGGGTTTCAAGCGATTGGCCTGGCGCGGGGTATCAATCCCGAACGTGATGCCGAAGCCCGACGTGATCGCGCTGACCGGCGGCTATCGCAAAACCCCGGTGCTGCAGATCGGCGCCGACATCTACTGTGACACCGCGCTGATCGCCCGTGTGCTGGAAGCCCGGCAACCACAGCCTGCGCTCTACCCCGCCGAACTGCCGCTCGCGGTGGCGCTGGCGCAGTGGGCCGACAGCTATCTGTTCCAGGAATCGGTGGTGTGGGCGATGCAGCCGGCGGGAATCCCGTCGATGGGCACGCTGGTGTCGCCGGATCAGCTGAAAATCTTTGCCGCCGACCGCGCCGCGATGCGCGGCGCCTTTCCGCGCCCGACGCTCTCCGACGGCATCGCGCAACTGAAAGTCCATTTGTCGGAGCTTGAGGCGCAGCTCGGCAAAAATGGGCCGTGGCTGTTCGGCGCGGCAAATTGCATCGCCGATTTCTCCGTGGCGCATTGCCTGTGGTTCATCCGCCTCGCCAAACCGGTGGCCGCGCTGCTCAAGGATTATCCTGCGCTCAGTGCCTGGCTCGACAAGGTGCTGGCGATCGGCCACCACACGCACGAGGAGATCAGCGGCAGCGACGCCATCGCGGTCGCAGCCGGAGCTACCAATCATGCGCCGACCGCCGTCGCCGCCGGTCAGGGTTTTGAATCCGGCGAGGATGTCACCGTGGCCGCCACCGACTACGGCACCGACGCGGTCGCCGGCACGCTGGTCGGCCTGTCGAACACCGAGTCCGTGATCCGGCGCGTCGATCCGCGCGCCGGCACCGTGCATGTCCACTTTCCACGCTTCGGCTTCCAGATCAGGAAGAGCGCGCCGGCGTAAGCGAGGCGGTTACAGCGTAGCTGCGGCCAGCACGCGCTTGGCTCCCGCCAAGGCGCGTCGCGCGCGCGTCGTCGCGTCCACCGTCTTGGCGAGTTCGACGGTCGGGGTTTCGATGCTGATGGTGATATCCGGCGGCATGGCGCGGACCAGCGAAACCAGGTCGATGCCGCCCTCGCCCGGAAATAGCCGCTCGCAGCGCGCCGCATGCATCATGGCTTCGGTGGTCGCCGGCCGCTCGGCCGGGCCGTCGCAGATTTGCCAGTAATGCAACCGGCCGGCCGGAATCTTCGCGATATCGCTGGTAAGGCTTTGCGAGCGGTCGAAATGCAGGGCATCGACAAGGAGCCCGGCATTGGGCTGATTGACCTGATCGACCATCCGCATCGCCTGCTTGAGATTCGGCACCGACGTCCACGGCATGAATTCCAGATCGGCGGTCAGCCCGTAGGGCCGCGCCGCCTCGCAAAACCGTGCATAGGTGTCGGCGAACCGCTTCAGGTCGGGATCATAGGCCGCCACCAGAATATGCCTGGCGCCGAGCCGCGCGCCCGCCTCGAAAAATGCCTGGAACGAAGCGATCCCGGTTTCCTCGCGCAACGCCGCGATTTCGAGGTCCGCGACCGTCACGCCGGTCGCATCGAGTCTTGCGATCGTCTGTTTCAGCTTTGCCGGCTCGTCCATCAGCGGATAGGCCGGGCCGCCAACCACCGCCGGCATCAGCCGCAGACCGACATGTTCATACCCGCAGGCGGCGGCGACATCGATCAGGTCGGGCGGCGCGAGTTCGAGCGCGGTGAGATGGGCGAGAGAAAAGGATGGCACAATGTTATCCTCGCTGAACGGCCTTTCAGTGTGGCGGCGAATAATCCGCGCGGCGCGGCGCCACGCCTGACGGCGCGACGTCGAGCCGCACCGCGATGCCCTCCAGTCCCGGGCTCGGTGCCGGATAGAGCTTCATGACCAGCGGATCGTGGCCGGGAACGATGAGGCTCTCATCCGGCGACATCTGCAGCAGCCGGTCAAACCCCTCCAGCATTTTTCCGATATGAAACGCCGTGGTGAACGGCCGCTGGCTCGCCATGTTCTCGTAAAAATGAGTGACGTCGGAAGCCACCAGGACATATCCGCGCCGGGTCTTGACCCGGACGAATTGCAGCCCGTCCGAATGGCCGCCGACCGCATGCACGGTGATGCCGGGCGCAAGCTCCGCATCGCCATCATAGAACATCACGCGTTGCGCGTAGTTCAGCCGCACGATCCCGCAGATATCCTCCACCTCGAACGAATGCGACAGCCGCGGGTAGCGCATGTAGCGCCCGGTCGCGTAGGTAAGTTCACGTTCCTGAAGGTGAAACCGCGCCTTCGGAAAGCGGTCGAAATTGCCGACATGATCGTAATGCAGATGGGTGAGGATGACGTCCTCGACCTCCTTTGCATCGATGCCGAGCGCGGCCAGCCCCTCCACCGGATCGCGCAGGAAGGTTCGCTTGCGCCGTGCCGATACCTCGGCGTTGAAGCCGGTATCGATGACGAAGGTGCGCCCGCCGCCCTTCGCCACCCAGACGAAATAATCCATCGGCATCGGTCCGTCATGCGGATCGCCGCCGATGAAATGATCGCCGCGCCGCGCTTCGCGGGTGGCGTAGCGCAGCGCAAACAGCTCGTAATCGGGCGCGGTCATGACAGCTCCTGCTTCCGCTCAGGCGCCCCCGGCCTTGGCGCGTTCCGCCGCCTGCCTGATTTTTTCCGGGTCGGCCTTGATCTCGATTCCGGCGCGCTCCTGCTGCAGCAGCATCACGACGCGCGAGTCGCGCCCTTCCCAGCCGCGATTGCAGGCTTCCACCATCTCGGCATGCGCGGCATTGCACAGCCGCATCGGCACGCCGAGTTCGCGTCCCAGGGCGGTCGCCAGCGTGACGTCCTTGGTAGCGAGTTTTAAGGCAAAATTCGGCGGATCGTATTTGCCGGGCAGGAACTGCTCGAGCAGGCCATCAAAAGTCAGGCGGCGGCCGGTGACGCCCTGGCGCACCGCTTCCCATAACGCCACCGGATCGACGCCGGCCTTGACGCCCATGGAAAACGTCTCGGCGAGCGCGCAGGTGATCGCATAGCCCGACATGTTGTGCACGAGCTTGGCCACCGTCGCGGTACCGATCGGCCCGATATAGGCGGCGCGGTCGCCCATCGCATCGAGCACCGGCTTGTACTTGTCGTAGGCCGCCTTGTCGCCGCCGACCCAGATCGCCATCTTGCGCGACTCGGCGCCCTGCGGGCCGCCGCTAACCGGCGCATCGAGCATATCAGCGCCCTTGGCGGCAAAGGCAGCGCTGATTTTCTTGACCACGCTTTGCGAATTGGTCGAGAGGTCAAAATAGGCCGCGCCCTTTCGGACGCCCTCGATGAGGCCGTCGGTGCCGAGCGCGACGCGCTCGACATCGGCGGGCTCGGGCAGCGAGGTGAAAATCACGTCGGATTTTTCCGCCAGCGCGCGCGGCGTATCCGCCCATTCGGCCCCCGCCTGCAGATGATGGCTGGCGGCCTGGCGGTGCAGATCGTGCACCACGACCTTGTATCCGGCTTTCAGAATATTGGTGGCCATCTTGCCACCCATGGTGCCGAGCCCGACAAACCCTACGACGACGTCTTTTGCCATCTTCAATTCCCCTTGTTGCCTTCGACCAGCACCGAATAGGCAACCTGCGCCGCCGACATCGCCGCAGGCCAGCCCGCGTAGAACGCCATGTGGGTGATGACTTCGGTGATTTCTTCCTGGCTGACGCCGTTATCGATCGCGCGGGTCAGATGCGACACCAGTTGCTCCGGCCGGTAGGTCGCGACCAAGGCGGCCACCGTGATCAGGCTGCGGTCGCGTTTGGAAAGGCCCTTGCGTTCCCAGAGGTCGCCGTAGACGACGTCATTGGTGTAATCGACCAGCGCCGGCGTAAACGCCTTGATGCGGTCGCGTTTGGCGGAAGGCGGTGCCTTGGCCATGCGTCACTCCCCGTATTTTTTGGGCCGCGCGTCGTGCGCGGCGTTTTTTCGTTGCTGTTTGAATTGAAGCAAGGATGGAGCGTTTCCTTAGCATCGCCGGGCGAAGGTGTCGACGAAAGAGCCCAGCGCAAATCGCCGGGCTGCCACGCGCGCGTACGGCTATCGGCGCAGACCGGATCACGGCCGCGGGTGCGGCTATTTTATCGTGGTCTCGGCCGCGATCAGTTGCTTGCCATCAGCGGTTGCGATCGTGAGCCGCACCAGCCCGCCACTGCTGCCGGCGGGAAATGCCGCGGAAATGCGATTTCCGTGCTTCGGATCGGCTGTCACGGTGTCGTCGAACAGCGCCGTGTCGCCGCGTCTTAGCGTCACGCGCAACGGCGTATCCGGTTCGATGTCGAAAAACTGAAGGTGGGCGCCGGAAGCATCGGCCGACAGGTTGATCAGGATGCTCTGGTTCGCCTGCGTCACGCCGCTCATGCCGACGGTGGGGCTATAGCTTTCCGGGAACGTCACCTCACCGAGCGCGGCAAGACCGGCGCTGTGAAAAAACTGGTCCGACACCCCCGCCCACAATTCGACGTAAGGCTGCGCCTCGTTCGGATCCTTGCGGGCGTCGGCCTGGTCAGTGAACGACGGAAACCCCCAGGTCCACATTTTAAGGCCCCGCGTCACCTTGTTGTCGGCGATGCGGATGATGCCCTCCTCGTTGTCGTGGTTGATCACGCCCCAGAAATTGCCGCCCTGCATGTCGGGCGCGGCGTAGGCGATGCCCATCGAAGGCCAGTTCCTGAAGTAGCGCAGTTTTTCGAAATGGTGTCTCGCCGCGTCCAGGCTTACGTCGCCGTCGGCGATATTGGCCGACCAGCGCGGCGTGGTGTAGGCCTCGATCGGCGCGATAATTTCGGCGGCGCCATCCGCCCCCGGATGCCTGGGGTCGGAGCCCGGCGCCAGCGTGGTGCAGGTCCAGTACTCGTAGTCGATCGCCTTGTCGCGCGGGTTGTTCAGCACCACGCGCGCGTCGAGCGCGGCGCGACCGGCTTTCAGCGTCACGTAGTAGGTCGCCTCCAGGCCCGTCACGCCCTTGTTGAATTGTTTCGGTGCCGCGGCATATGCAAAATCGTCCGTGAACGACATCGACACGGTTATTTCGTCGGCGGTCTGTTTCACCAACTTGAAGGCCCACGGCTTCAGCCAGGTCTTGCCGTGCTCAGCGTCCGGAAACGTCGGAAAAATGCCGCCCACCACCATCATCCAGTCGTAATAGAAATTGCCGGCGCCCATTCCATAGGGCACGCCGACTTCGGTGCGATAAAGCTGTTCGTGGCCGGTCGGCTTGTAGATCATGGAAAGGATGCGGCCGCCGAATTCCGGCAGCAGCGTTACCTTCAGATAACGGTTCTCGAGCACGTAAGTCTTGAAGGTGCGGTCGACGATCGTCTTTGGGTCGAACGAGCCGTCGACGAAACCGCCGTCCGGCCTGATCGCATATTTGACCGTGCTCCAGGCTATCGTCGATTCCGTCAGCGAGACGGTGTCGGTCGAAGCCGCCTGCGCCGAATCAAACACGCACACCGCCGCGAGCATTGCTGCGACGCGGATAAGCGCGTGTCGGGTGGCACCAAAGGCCATCTGCGTCGCCTTTTTCGAAGGACCGCCTGAAAATAACATCAACGCAACCTTGCCCGGCAACGAAACCAACGTATGGTGCCATAAAACGGCGTCAGGGAGGCGATATTGAAGAATTGGATCGCGACAGCGTTGGTCCTGATGGCCGCCGCGTTGATTCTGATCGCAACCGGCGGCGCGCGGGCGGAGGATTACCCCACCCGGCCGGTCACGATCATCGTTCCGTTCGCCGCCGGGGGACCTGCCGATATCACGGCCCGGATCGTCGCCGACATCTTCAGCCGTCATCTCGGCCAGCGTTTTATCGTGGAAAATGTCGGCGGCGCCGGCGGCACCATCGGCACGCTTCGCGCCGCGCGCGCCGCTCCCGACGGCTACACCGTGCTGTCCGGCCACATCGGCACCAATGCGCTGGCGGCCGCGTTCTACCCGGATCTCGGCTACGACCCGCAAAAGGATTTCGAGCCGATCGGACTGACCGCCGAATATCCTGAGTTGCTGGTGGTGCGGAAAGAGTTTCCCGCCCGCGACCTCCACGAATTCGTCGCGTTTGCCAAGGCCAATGCAGCAAAACTCAATGTCGGACACGCCGGCGTCGGCTCGGTGTCCTATATCGGCTGCCTGCTGCTCGATGCGGCGATCGGCATCAAGCCGACCATGGTGCCGTTCACCGGCACCGCACCGGTCTTGAACGCGATGCTGTCAGGTGAGATCGACTATGAATGCGATCCGGTGCTCGGAACAATGGCGCAGGTCCGTGCCGGCGCCGTCAGGGCGCTGGCGATTGCCGCGAAGAAGCGAAGCCCGATGTTGCCGGACGTGCCGACGTCCTACGAGCAAGGTTTTCCGGAATTCGATATCGCGCCTTTTTACGCCGCGTTCGTGCCGAAGGGCACGCCGCAGCCCATCGTCGACAAGCTCGCGGCAGCCCTGAACGAAGGTCTCGGCGAGGAGGCCGTGCAAAAGCGGCTGGCCGAACTCGGCTCCAACATCATCGAGCCCGAGCGGCGCGGCCCCAAGCCGCTAGCCGAACTGGTGCGAAGCGAGGCCGCGCGGCTGATGCCGATCATCAAGGCCGCGGCAGACAAATAGAGGGACGGTGCAGCGCCGCCCGTCCTCTCATCCCCTGATCTCGCGAAAAGCGTCATCCAGCCGGTCGAGCGCTTCCGCGAGGATCGGGCGCGGGGTTGCAAAATTGAAGCGCAGCCAGGTGTCGCCGCCCGGTCCGAACTGCGGCCCCGGACTGGCAAAAATCCTTGCCCTGCCGCTGACCCGTTCGGCGACGTCGTGGGACTTGAGCCCGGTGCCGGAAAAATTCACCCAGCCCAGATAGGTGGCGTCGAGCCGCATTGAACGCGCGCCCGGTGCGGCGGCCTCGATCCGCTGGTCCAACAGGTCACGATTGCCGGCGAGATACGGCAGCAATTCATCCAGCCACGGCTCGCCGGTCCGCCACGCCGCTTCGGTCGCGATCATGCCGAACGCATTATAGGAGCCGAGACCGCTCGCCATGATCCGCGCGTCGATCCGCTTCTTGAAATCGGGATTGGACGTCACGCAGGCGCCGACATGGGCGCCGGCGAGATTGAAGGTTTTGGTCGCGGCGACGCAGGTGATCAGGCGATCGGCGATCTCGGGCGCGGCAACGACGGTCGGCGTGTGCGTCGCGCCAGTGAATACCAGGTCGCAGTGAATTTCGTCGGACACCAGGATCAGCTTGTGTTCGATGCAGAAGGCGGCGAGCGCGCGGATTTCCTCTGGGGACCAGACCGTGCCGCCCGGATTATGCGGGCTGCAGAAGAATACGATCTTGCTGCGCGGCGTCAGGTTTTCGCGCAGCGCATCGAGGTCCATCACATAGCGGCCCTGGCGCTCGACCAGTTGCGCATCGAGGATGCGCCGGTCGTTGGCCACGACGATGCGGCGGAAGGCGTGATAGACCGGCGGAAACAGCACGACCTCATCGCCAGCTTCGGTGAGCGCCTGCAGGATCAGGCCGAGCCCCGCGACGACGCCCGGCGTCGGGCTCACCCATGCCGGATCGATCGACAATTTGTGCCGGCGCGCCAGCCAGGCGGCGAGCGCTTCCGCCCAGCTTCCGGTGTCGGCGTAGTAACCGTGGACGCCGCGATCGACGGTCGCCTTCAGCGCTTCGGTGACGCCCTCGGGCGCGGCAAAATCCATGTCCGCGACCCACATCGGGATGCCGTCGGCGGCCGGAATGCCGGACAGCTTGGTCATCATGTCCCATTTGCTGGCGTGGGTGCCGCGGCGTTCGATTACACGGTCGAAATCAGGCATCGGGACAACGGCTCCTCGGAATCTGTTACGAGACTTTAGGGGCCAGGATCGCCAGAGTCGACGCCGAGGGCGGGCAGGTCAGGATCGCGTATCCGGAATGTTCTCGATCGAAAAAGGGTGGTACCGGTGCTGCTTTCGCTTCGCGGGCTTCCCGAACTGTCTCGCGGTCAGTGGTTGCTGCCGAGAAACGCGCTTTCCAGGACTGCGCCGATCGGCTGCCAGGTGTTGCCGTCGAACTGCACCAGCCGCATCTGCTCGATCGGGCGGAAGTCGGCCGGTCCGGTATTGATGACGATGCCGGGCAGCGCGAGCGAGCTGCGAAAATTCTTCAGGGCTTCCGCCTGCCGCATGATGTTCTCGCGCGAAAGATCGTCGCCGCACTGCTTCAGCACCTCGATCAGCGTTTCCGCCGCGGCATAGCCGAACACGGTGTTGCCGTCAGCCCGGTCGCCATCGGGATAATATTTGTCCATGAACGACGACCAGGCCTGCATGGCCGGGTCGTCCTTCCAGGCGGGATCGCCGGCATCTTTCAGGAAAGCGGTCGAGATCACGCCGATCGAGCTCTCCAGTCCCGCCGGCCGCAGCGCGTTCGCGATCGAAGCCGACGCATTGTCAAGCAGGAACACCGGATGCCAGTCGATTTCCGCCATCCGCCGCAGCGCCAGCGCCGCGACCGCGGGCGCGCCGTCGAACACCAGGATTTGCGCGCCGGAGGCTTGCAGCACGTCGATCTGGGAATCGATCGATCTGTCGGAAATGTTGAACGTGATGTCGGAGACGATCATCCGGGACAGGTCACCCAATCCCTCTTGCAACCCGCTGAACAAATCGCGCCCAAACTGGTCGTTCTGCCAAAGCACCGCGATCTTCTGCCCCGAATAAAATGCGTCGATGTAGTTGGCATAGATCCGCCCCTCGGCGCGAAACGCCGGCTGCCAGCCCATCGTCCACGGAAAGTCCTTCGGATCGCTCCACTCGTCGTCGCCGGACGCAATGAAGAGCTGCGGGATTTTTTGTTCGTTCAGATAGGTCTTGATGGGGCGATTGCTTGAAAGGCCGAACGAGCCGAACATGAAGAGAACCTTGTCCTCATCAACCAGCTTGCGGAGTTGCCTGGCAGCCATCTCGGGATCCGAATTGTCGTTGTAGGTCAGGAACCGGATCTTGCGGCCGTTGATGCCGCCCTGCCCGTTGATCATGTCGAAATAGGCCGCTTCGGTCTTTCCGATCGAGGCGAACGCCGCCAGTTCGCCGGTATACGGCATCACATTGCCAATCAGGATTTCGCTGTCGGTTGCGCTGACGCCGGCCTGCTGTGCCGCAGCTGGTCCGCACAATGTAACCAGCGCCGCCACGACCGAAACGACACGCCATTTCTTCATCATCATCGCTCCAGAAAAATCAGCGCCAACGCCACTCAAAGGCAACGGGTGCCAAGCCAGGTGCCAAGTCAGATGGAACCGGGAATATCCTGGAAATATTGTACTTTTCTGCGATCTTCACCGCCGCGTGGCACCGGGCGTTGCGGGCGGCGATCGCGACCTCTTGAACGGCATAGTCATGTGCGGTGCACGGTGTTGAATGACACGATACCCCACTTCGCTGCGCTGAATTTGGAATTATTTATGGCGGATTCCAAGTCGGTGAAACAACCTGCGCCGCAGAAATGCAGCAATTGCCGGCAAGATGGCCCGCGCAGCGCGGTCGTACCCCAAGGGGAGGTTCTACCTTGTCTGAAGTGATACCCTTCCAGAAACGACCCTCTAAAAGCATCGAAGAGGAAACCGCAGAGTTTCTGAAATTGCTCGAGCGCATCCGATCCGAAGCACAAAAGAAGAAGTAGAAAAAGGCTCGGCATTCGCGCCGGGCCTTTTGCCTTTAGTTGGTCGCCCGCGCCGCCGGTCAGCGCGTAACTGGAACGATTAACGGCCGGAAAATTCGATTGCGATTTTACCGAAATGGCCGGCTTGCTGCATGGCTCGCAGCGCGTCGGGAACCGCGGTAAAGTCGAACGTCTTGTCGATGACCGGTTTGATCTTGTTGCGTCCGATCGCCTGCGCCATGTTTTCGAACATTTTTCGGCTGCCGACGGACAACCCGATGACGTGGAGATTTTTCGCGAACAGACTTGGAAACGTTACCTGTTGGGAAAACCCCGAAAGCACGCCGATCACCAGGATCGTGCCGCCGACCCGCGCCGCCTCGATCGACTGCTGAAAGGTGTCCTTGCCGCCGACTTCGACGATGTGATCGACGCCGCCGCCGGTCCAGTCCGCGGCGGACTTGCCCCAGTCCGCGACCGAGCGATAGTTGATGGTATGATCCGCACCGAGTGTTTTTGCGCGCTCGAGCTTCTCATCGCTCGACGAGGTCACGATGACGGTGGCTCCGGCAAGCTTGGCGAATTGAAGCGCGAAAATCGAGACGCCCCCGGTGCCCTGCACCAATACCGTCTGGCCAGGGCGTAGCGCGGCTTCCTCGAACAGTGCCCGCCAGGCTGTCAGCGCCGCGCAGGGCAACGTCGCGGCCTCGGGAAAGCTCAAATGATCGGGAATGCGGGTGACGCCTTCCGCGTCGAGAACCCTCAGTTCCTGCAGAACGCCGGGAAGCGTTCCTCCCAGCGCCAGACGGCGGTTGCTGGCCGAAGGCCCGCCGTCAAACCAGGATTGAAAGAACATCGGACACACCCTATCACCGACCGCGACCCGGGTCACGCCTTCGCTGACGGCAACAATCTCGCCGGCACCGTCGGAGAACGGGATCAGCGGAAGTTTGTATGCGCCCCCCTTCCCTTGCACGGTCAAGAGGTCGCGATAGTTCAGTGAAGCCGCGCGCATGCGAACGGTGACTTGACCGGCACCGGGCTCCGGATCCGGCCGCTCGACCAGTTCCATGCCATCGATCGACCATTCGCGCGCAATCTGCCAGACTCTCAATGTGCCTCCTATCCGACGGCGCGCTTCGCGCGCGGCCCTCGGGCAGCCGCCGACCTTGCCTCGACCAAGCTATCAGTTCTGTAACCGATCGCTAGCCGCCTCCGGCTGCCGCTACTCTCGGGGCTGCTGCCGGCAGGCAGGGCTGCCGTGGACGTTCGCGCGGACATTTGTCGCTCACTGGCGCTCGATGCCGACTTCCTTGGTTGCGGTGGCCCACAGCTCCATGTCCTCCCCGATGGATTTCTTTACCAACTTCTCAGGGTTTTCTTTCGAGGTCATTGCCTGCATAGTGCGGTATGGCAAAAGCAAAAGTGACCTTCCGCCCGCTTCGTAAATCTGACGACGACTGGGCAATCATCGCGGACTATCCGGGCGCCGAACCCCGAGAGATTGACGGCTTCAAGAGCAAGACGGACATCGACGAATGGATGAACGGAGACCGCCGTATCGCCTGGCTCAGATCACAGGGGTACGCCAAGTGACAAAAACTTGTCGCTGGTTGGCATTTCCAGACCTTGCCATCGAAGATTTGCGCAAGCAGCACTCGCATGATCTCGGACAATTTCAGCGCATGCATGTTCGGAAGGCCTGATGATTGCACTATCCATCCTCGATCTCGTCCGCGTCACGGAGGACACCGACGCGCGCGGCGCACTCGATAACGCCCGTGATATCGCGATCCATGCCGAAGCCTGGGGTTATCGCCGGATCTGGGTAGCGGAGCATCACAACATGGCGGGAATTGCGAGTGCCGCGACGTCGGTGGTGATTGGTCATATCGCGGCAGGAACCCAAACCATTCGCGTCGGCGCCGGCGGGATCATGCTCCCCAACCATGCGCCCTACGTCATCGCCGAGCAGTTCGGAACACTGGCACGGCTGTTCCCGGGCCGTATTGATCTTGGGGTTGGCCGCGCCCCCGGGACCGATCAGCTGACGCTGCGTGCTTTGCGCCGCACGCCTGAAGCTGCCGAAAACTTCCCGCAGGATGTGTTGGAGCTGCAGGCCTTTCTGGCCCCGGCCGGTCCAAATCAGCGCATCCGCGCGATCCCGGCCGCAGGAACGGAAGTGCCGCTGTGGATTTTGGGATCGAGTCATTTTGGCGCGATGCTGGCGGCTGAACTCGGCCTCCCTTATGCCTTTGCCTCGCATTTCGCGCCGGACCTGCTTATCCCGGCGTTGCAGATCTACCGTACCCGTTTCAAACCATCCGACCAGCTCGACCGGCCCTACGCCATGGTGGGCGTCAATATCATCGCCGCCGACAGCGATGGCGAGGCGCGTCGGTTAGCGACCACCCAGCAAATGTCGTTCACGAATATCTTTCGCGGTGCACGCGGCCTCAGCCAGCCGCCGATCGACGATATCGAAACCTATTGGTCGCCAGGGGAAAAGGCGCAGGCGATGGGCATGCTTGCCCGCTCGATCGTCGGCGCGCCGGATACGGTTCGCTCCGGCATGAAGGCGCTGATCGCGGAAACAGGCGCCGACGAACTTATGGTCGTGTCCGATGTCTACGACCATCCAACACGCTTGCGCTCGCTCGAACACATCGCCGACGTCGCAAGGACAGTCCCTTGACCGCTCTTTTCTCGCAAATCACCGGCCGAAACGGTGGTTGACTTGGGTTCAGCCAGCCATCAGAACCAAAAAGCCAACGATTTCGGGGGGACTTCCTGGTCGGAGTGGCAGGATTTGAACCTGCGACCCCTGCGTCCCGAACGTAAGTAACGATCGAAAAGATCAACAAAAACAACGACCATTGCCTGAGTTTGACCACCGTTATCGAAGTTCGTTGACGGGCTTTCGGTGGTCAATCGGTGGTCCGCTTCTGTAGCAAGCTGGAGCACTTGTTCTATCGGTGCGGGCCAATCTCGACGAGTGAGATCCAGGACCCGCTGACGTCGCGCCCGACGTTTGCGCGCCGGTCTAAGGCAACAATTGCCCGGCGCCATGCCGGCTTTGCTGTCGGGTCCTTCAAGATTCATTTCTGTGGGCCGGAAAGCGGGATTTCGCGCTCAGCGCGGAAGACATTTCCATAGAGGTTCGCAATCCACTGACGCCCACTGGATGTCATGTTGAGATAGCGGATTGCGGTCTGTATGTGAGGGGACGCGCTGTTCCAATAAAATTGCGGGTAACGATTGACAATGTCGGCCGGGGATTCGTAGCCAAGCTGACGATTCATACCCACTTCTTCAAACTCATAATACAGCGCGTTCGCCTTTCTGATGTAGTTAGGATCGCCGAGTTGCCCGATCAAATCGGCCGCTCGAACGATCGACGCCTCTTCACCATGTTGCCCTCCCTCAATGGGATCACCTGGCGGAAACCTGGTACCCTCGATTGCTTGGGCGATGCGTTGCTCGTCGAGAATCGCAATGGCCTCGATTCTCTCCAAAACATAACGCTTCGATCGATCGACATGATAAGGCATCAAGGCCGCGTCGGATGAACCGCGCGGCAAGGTGACCTTTTGGCCGGTTGAATCAATCAAATAGCCTTCCGCATCGTCATCCTTAAGAAGACCACGGACGTAGCCGATGTCGTGAAAGAGGCATGCAATGATGACATGCGCATAATCATCGGCTGTCATATGTGTGTGCAGCGCCCTGCCGCGGAGGATATCGTGGCCGGCCAGCGTCACGAGCAGCGTGTGCTCGATGTTATGGTAAAGAGCGTCGCTATTACCGATGCACTCCAGAGCAATGCGGGCTGCGGCCGGCACTATCTCCACGAGGTTCGTCTGCGAAGAACCGAACCGGCGGCGCATATAGGAGCCGAGAAATTCTTCCAAGGCGTCTGCCACCAGTTCAGGTACAGTCATCATTGATGTTGCCCCGATTTCGATAATATTTTTCGCCGAGCTGCCCTACATTTATATTTTCCACCGCTAAACCTTCGCGAGCATACCGCATTTCTCGTTCCGTGACCAAGCCAAATGTCTAGCTTTTCCGTGCCCGCGCTTTATGCTTGCGCTT
>Ga0265314_10003219_pt1 | contig 15975 bp, 9 predicted proteins | sample 4126metaG_FD_203106 | JGI IMG/M metagenome (GOLD analysis project Ga0265314, IMG submission 203106) | Rhizosphere microbial communities from Carex aquatilis grown in University of Washington, Seatle, WA, United States - 4-1-26 metaG | ecosystem: Host-associated > Plants > Roots > Rhizosphere >... | reverse complement strand
CGCCGACTGGGATGCGTTGCTGCCCTCGCTGCGCATACGCGACGGGTCGCTGCTGCTCATCGACCGCACCGGCGATCCGGTGCGCCGCATCGCGCTCAGCGACATCCGCGCCACCATCGAGCCGACGCGCCCGGGAGCGCGACTCACATTGACGGCGACGGGTGTCGGCAGCGGGGCTATCCGCATCGCCGCAGCGCGCCTCGGCGCGGTGCAAATCGACGGCACGCTGGCCAGCTGCGCGCTGCCGTTGCGCGGCGACCTGCGCATGCAGGCCGACGATATCCAGGCCGCCACGGTCGCAGCCTGGCTGCCGGACGGGATCAAAGACGCCGCAGTGCAAGGTCGCGTGCGCGCCGGCGCCGACCTGCGCGGCACGCTGGCGGCTGGCGAGTTGCACGCCTTCGCGGAGTTGAGCGACGGGCGGCTCGATTGGCGCGACGTGCAAGTGGTGGCGCCAATCGCCCTGCGCGGCAACGCCGCCTGGAGCGACCGCCGACTGTACAACGCCAGCGCCGACGTCGAGGCCGCCGGCGTGCAACGCGGCGCGGTCGATGTGCGCACGGTGCAGACCTCGCTCACCTGGGACGGCAACGTGGTGACAATCGCCGGCGCGCGCGCCAACGCCTTCGGCGGGACGTGGGTGCAGAGCGGTCACGTCGCCTTGACCGAGCAGCCACTGGTCGCCGGCGAGTTGCACGGCGACAACGTCGACGGGGCCGCCATGTCGCGCGCGCTCGGCAGCCTGTGGCCGGAGTTGCGCGCGCTGCACGCCGACGGGCCGCTGACCGTGCGCGCCAGCGGTCGCGGCGTCTTCGGCCAGAACCTGCGCGCGCACGTCGATCTGCAACAGAAAGGCGGCTCGCTCGGCTGGGCCGTGGTGCGTGCCACGGCGCCGCTCAGCCTGGCGGGCGACCTGAACGAACAAGGGGCGACCTGGTCGATCGCCAACGGCGAGGTGCGCAGCGCCGCGCTGGCCGTCGATCGCGGCGCCATCCACGAGGTCAACGCGCGCCTCGGGTTGGCCAACGGCGCGTTGCGCGTCGACTCGCTCAGCGCCACCGCGAACGGCGACACCTGGCAGGTTTCAGGATCCGTGCCGTTGCAGACCGGTTTGCCCGGTTCGTTGCGCGCCAGCGGCCGCGCCGGCCGTCTCGATCTGCCCGATATCGAGGCGTCGTTCACGCACCAAGACGGCGCCCTGCAAATCCCGTCGTTCCGCGCGCGCGTCTTCGGCGCCAACTGGACGGGCGGCGTCGCCTCTCTGTCCAGCGCCGGCATGCAGGCGCATGTCAGCGCCAGCGGCGTGAATCTGCAGGCGCTGCTGGCGACGCTCGCCGATGGTCCGGGGGCGCCGCAAAGCCCGGGCGGGATCGCCACCCTGTCCGCCGACCTGACGCTGAACGGCGAGCAGCAACGCGATCTGGCGCTCGACCTGCGCCTGACGGCCGGCAGCTTCGCGTGGAACGACCTCGTCGCCGACGCACCGGCGCATTTTGCCGGGACGCTGCGCTCCGAACCGCGGCTGTCCATCCAGTCGGCCACCGCCAGCGCCGCCGTCGCGCGCTACGGCTCGCTGCGCGGCGAGAGCGCGGCGGCGACCTTCGCATATGAGCGCGACACCCTGACGTTCTCGGATCTCACCTTTCGTGCCGCCGGGGGATCGTGGAAGCACACCGGCACGTATCAATTGGAAGGCAACGTACCGATCACCGGCACGATCGCAGTGACGCAAGCCGATCCGGCCGCGGCGCTGACCATGCTGGGCCACGAGACGGCGCCGGTCGAAGGCGCCAAGGTGGATCTCACCGCGAACTGGAAGGGCACCGCGGTCGGCGACTGGACACATTCGCTGGTCGGCGCCGGACAAGCCACCATGCGCGGCGGTGCCGTACGCTCGACCGCCGTGTTGTCGGCAATGTGGGATGCGCTGATGCGCCGGGCGCGGCGCACGGACGTCGCGGCGCCGCGCAATCTGCTACAGGTGTTGAGCGCCGATTTCACCCTCTCCCAGGCGGCGCTGCACACCACCGATCTCAAGGTGAGCACGACCGACTACACGCTGAGCGCGAGCGGTTCGCTCGGATTGTCAGGCGCGCTTGATCTCGATTCGAAGATCATCCTCACCTCGGCCGGCCTGCAGCACATGTTCTCGTTCGGCGTCGTACCGCTGCCGACGTCCATGCTGCCGACCTTCCCGCCGATTCCGACGCGCATCAGCGGCAGCGTCGATGCGCCCGATGTGCGCCCGGATGTCCGCGTGCTTCCCGAGTCGACGCTGCGCTGGTTCGTCGGCGCGGCGGTGCAAGTGCCGCGCGCCATCGGCGGCGCCGTGGTCAAGCCGTTCGAAAGCCTGTTCGACGACGCGCGCGACGCCATCGACGCGCCGACCGCGACTCCCACGGCGGGCACTGCGGACTGAGTGTCCGCGCCGCGTCGCCGCATCCGGCGGATGACGCGCCGGAACAATTCTGCTACGCGAGGCGCGCGATGGCTGCCGCGGAGATGGCTGTGAGCCGTCCGACGCCGGACCGACTGGTTGTCCGGGTTAGCGGTCCGTGGCGCATGGCGACCGCGGTGCCGGACGCCCGACAAGTCGAGCAGGCATTGGGCCAAGCGCCGACGCCCAAGCGGCTCAGCTTCGACGCCGCGCAACTCGAGGCTTGGGACTCGAGCTTGCTCGTCTTCCTCAATCAGGTAGCCGAGCTCGCCGCCGCGCGTCACGTCGACGTCGACCGCAGCGGCCTGCCGAAGGGCGTGGAGCGGCTGCTCGCGTTGGCGAGCGCCGTGCCCGAAAAAACCGACGCCAAAGCGAAGATCGAACATCCCTCGATGCTGACGCGCATCGGCACTGCGACGGTCAAGTTCGCCGGCGGCGCCGGCGATTTCCTGGCCTTTCTCGGTCTGCTGGTCGGCGCCTTCGGGCGCCTGTTCATTGGGCGGGCGCGCTTTCGCGGGTCCGATTTGATTCTCTTCATCCAACAAGCCGGCGCCGAAGCGCTGCCGATCGTGACGCTGATCAGCTTCCTGGTCGGCGTGATCATGGCGTTCGTCGGCGCCGTGCAGCTGCAGAAATTCGGCGCCGCGATCTACATTGCCGATCTGGTCGGCATCGCGGTGGTGCGCGAGATGGGCGCCATGATGACCGGCATCGTCATGGCCGGCCGCACGGGCGCCGCCTTCGCCGCGCAGCTCGGCACGATGAAGGTGACGCAGGAGATCGACGCGCTCACCACGATGGGCATCGACCCGATCGAGTTTCTCGTCTTGCCGCGCGCCCTGGCGCTCTGTCTCATGATGCCGCTGCTGTGCCTGTACTCCGACGCCGTCGGCATCATCGGCGGCGGCACCATCGCGCACGGCATGCTCGATCTGAGCTGGCCGGTGTACTTCAACGAGCTGTTCCAGGCCGTCAGCCTCACCGATCTGGTCGGCGGCATATTCAAGGCTTCGGTGTACGGTGTGCTGATCGCGCTGGCCGGCTGTCTGCGCGGCATGGAAGCCGGCTCCAGCGCGGCGGCAGTCGGCGACGCTGCGACCTCGGCGGTGGTGCTCGGCATCGTCCTGATCGTCAGCGCCTGCGGCTTGTTCGCCGTCACCTTCTACGTGCTGGGCATCTGATGGCCGACGCTGCGAAACCGACGCCTGCCGCACCGACGCCGTCACCCGACGGCGACGCACACGCCGAGCCGCGCCTCGCCGTGCGCGATCTCACCATGGCGTTCGGCAGCTTCGTGGTCATGCGCGATCTCAATTTCGCCATCAACCGCGGCGACATCTTCATCATCATGGGCGGCAGCGGCTGCGGCAAAAGCACGCTGCTGCGCCATCTCATCGGCCTGATCGAGCCGGCGAAGGGCGAGATCTTCTACGGCGACATCAACTTCACCCGCGCCGCGCCGGACGAGCGCGAGCGCCTGTTGCGCGGCGTCGGCATCCTCTACCAAAGCGGCGCGCTGTTCAGCTCGATGACGCTGGCCGAGAACGTCGGCCTGCCGCTCGGCGAGTTCACCTCGCTGAGTCCGGCCGAGATTCGCGAAGTCGCGTCGCTGAAGCTGGCGTTGGTCGGTTTGAAAGGCTTCGAAGACTACTTTCCCTCGCAGATCAGCGGCGGCATGCAGAAACGCGCCGGCCTGGCGCGCGCCATGGCGCTCGATCCCGACATCCTCTACTTCGACGAGCCGTCCGCCGGGCTCGATCCGATCAGCTCGCGCAACCTGGACAATTTGATCCTCGAGCTGCGTGACAGCCTCGGCGCCACCATCGTGGTGGTCACACACGAGCTGCCGAGCATCTTCACCATCGGCACCAACAGCGTCTTTCTCGATGCGGATACGCGCACCATGATCGCCAGCGGCGACCCGAAAGTGCTGCGTGAGCACGGCGAACCGAAGGTGCGGCGCTTCCTCACCCGCGGCGAGGACGATGCGGAGGCGACCGCCGCACATGGGTAAGAAAATCAGTCCGACCGTCATCGGCGCGTTCGTCGTCGGTGCCGTCGCCCTCGCCGTCGCCGGGGTGTTGGTGTTCGGCTCCGGGCAGTTCTTCAAGAAGACGCGCCCGTACGTGATGTACTTCCCCGGATCGGTCAACGGGCTCAGCGTCGGGTCGCCGGTGAAGTTTCGCGGCGTGCAGCTGGGCCAGGTGACCAACATCGAGCTCGTCTTCGACGCGGCGCAGGACAGCAAGGCGCCGCGCATTCCGGTGTTCGTCGAGCTCGATCCCGCCAAGATCATCGTCGAAGGCACCGAGATGAAGCTGAGCGATCCCAAGATGCTACAGACCTTCTTCGATCACGGACTGCGCGCGCAGCTGCAGTCGCAGAGCCTGGTAACCGGGCTGCTGTTCGTGCAGCTCGACTTCTTCCCCGATACCCCCATCCGGTTCGTCAACCCGCCCAACTCCTGGCCGCCCGAGCTGCCGACCATTCCCAGCACGCTCGAGCAGGCACAGAGCGCAGCCCGAGAGATCATCGACGAGCTGCGCAGCATCAAGTTCGGCCCGGTGATGCAGCAGGTCAGCGAGGCGCTCGAGGGCATCAACACGCTGGTCAATTCGCCTGCGATCAAACAGACCATCGATGCGCTGCCCGGCACGGTGAAGCAGCTCGACGACACGATCAGCGATGCGCGCCGCGTGCTGGCGCGCGTCGACGGCCAGGTCGCGCCGCTCGGCAAGCGGCTCGACGAGACACTGGCGCAGACCACGACGACCATGGCGGCCGTACAGAAGACCGCCGGCAACGCCTCGACCCTGATCGAGCCGGGGTCGCCGCTCGACTATCAGCTGCGCAAGTCACTGGAGGATCTCGGCGGCGCGGCACGCGCGATCCAACAGTTCGCCGACTATCTGGAGCGCAACCCGAGCGCGCTCATCTACGGCAAGCCCGCACCGGAGGGAGTCTCGAAATGACCCGCGCCCGCGCTCCGCACTACGCCGTCCTCGTGCTCGCGCTCGCTGCGGGCTGCACCCTGCTCTCCGGCCCCAAGCACGAACCGACGCACTTCTACATGCTCACGGCGACGCCGTCGGTCCCCGGCACATCGACGCTGCGGCTCGGCCTCGGCCCGGTCCACTTCCCCGGCTACCTCGATCGCCCGGAGATGGCGATGCGCCTCGACGAGAACCGCGTGCAATATAATGAAGTCGCGCGTTGGGCAGAGCCGCTCAAAGACAACTTCGAGCACGTGCTGGCCAGCGATCTGTCCAGCCTGCTCGGGACCGATCGCGTCATTCGCTTTCCCTGGTACCGCAACGCGGCAATCAACTACTCGGTCTCACTGGACGTGTCGCGCTACGAACTGCAGCCGGACAACCAAGTCGCGTTGGTCGCGCGTTGGAGTGTGCGTGACGGCAAGACCGGCGACTCACTCATCGCCGATCTCGCCGATCTGCGCCGGCCGGCCGCCAATTCCGATGAAGCGGCGGCGGCGCTCAGCGCCTTGACGGCGGACCTCGCCCAGCAGATCGCCGCCGCGGTCAGCAAGCAGACGGCACGTTAGAGAACCGCGACGAGCGCCGGGAGGGATTGTCGCCGGCGCTCGTCATGCCAGCTCATTCTGACAACACCAGCACGGACGCAGTCGCGCCACCCGGGCTGTCCGCGGCAGGCAGTGGGAGGACGAGCACGCCTGACTCCGCCTCGCGCCAAGCGGCGCAGTCGAAGGCCGCTCCGACATGGCTCAACATCGCCAGCGTTGCGCCGTCGGCATCGAGCGCGACAGCGGTCGCGTCTGCGCTGGTGAAGGCCGCGTCGTACGTGGAGCCGAATCGAGCCGCGTCGCAGCCGGACCCGTCCGTCACCAGCGCAACCTGCAGCGGTGCGTGCATCAACGCGCCGCCCGTTCCTGCCGCGACGCCGAGGCCGGTCTCGTACTCGATCTCGGCATTGCCGGCCATCTGCGTGGCCTCGACGTCGAGCGCGACCTGACCGGAGCAATCGAGCAGTCCGTCGCTGCCGCGCGCGATGAATTTCAGGCACAGCTCCGACTGATCCGAGAGCGGCACGCCGAGCACGACGTCCTGCCGCAAGGTCAACCGATGCGTGCCGTCACCGAGGTCGGGACCGGCACAGAGACGTATCGGCGACTCCGTCCAGGGATCGCGCGACACATCACCGTCGCCGGCCGTGCTGAGTAGCTCGCTCGTCGTTCCGGTAGCGCGGTGGACCGGAGTGAAGACGCGCTCGCCGAGCCCATCTTCGCAGGTGAAGGGCTGGTCGCCAGCAACGCGAATGACGATCTCGACGGGATCGCTCACCCGCCCGGCCCGGTCGCGCACGCGCGCGGCGACGATCGTGTCGCCGACAGGGAACGCCCAGGCCTTGGCGATCGGCAGGCAGAACTGGATGCCGCTGTCGGGATTGACGAAGTCGAACTCCGCCGACTCGTCGCGCGTGCATGCCGCCGACGCCGACGTGCGGGCCGTCGGCAAGCCGGTGCCGTCGTTGACGCGACAGCCGAGATCGGCGCTCGCATCGATGACCATCGGATCGTCCGAGAACTCGGGCGGATCGACCCCCGGGACGCCGCCGATGATCGGCGGGTCGAAGTCGCACACCGCCAGGCTGCCGTCGCCGAGCGGCCGCGACACGATGATGTCGAGGCCGGGCAGGCTACCGCTCGGCTCGTAGGCGACCTCGTTGAGCATCGCCGCACCGCGCACGCCTTCGATGTAGATCGTCATGCCCTGGCCGGTGGCGCGCTCGAAAATCGGCCGTCCGAGATCATCGAACGCGGCCGGTTGCTGCACCAGATCGTCCGCACGCGCGACGCCGAACGCCGACACACGCGGTGCGCCCCCCGCCGTCGGGCTGGGCGCGGCTGTGACGCTGGGCGCGGCCGTCGCGCTGGGCGCAGCCGTCTGGGTCGTCGCGAGGCTGGGCGTCGCGGTCGGCGCAATCGGCGTCGCGGCGGCGGTGGCCGAGCGCGTCACGCTCGGCGTTGCCGTGTTCGCCGGCGTGGCCGTGCGCATCGCGGACGCGGCGTGGCTGTCGCTCCCACATCCACTCGCTGCCGCCACCAGCAACGGCACGAGGACCGCCGGCATGCGTCGTCCGAACATTGATCGCCCCTCCCCACGCGACGCTATTCAGCTGCTCGCATCATTTGCAAATCGATCCGCTAACACCATTCCGCCGCCGCGCAGCGGCCGCAGCACCGTCCCCCCGTTGCTCCGCAGCGCCCAACGCGGCATTGAAAGACGATGGCCGTCGCCCAGGAAGATCTGCGCCGGGAAGTCGAGCGACGGCGCACCTTCGCGATCATCTCGCACCCCGATGCCGGTAAGACGACGCTGACCGAGAAGCTGCTGCTCTATGGCGGCGCCGTGCGGCTGGCCGGGTCGGTCAAGCAGCGGCGCGCCGAACGGCACGCCACCAGCGACTGGATGGCGTTGGAACGCGAACGCGGCATCTCCATCGCCACCAGCGTGATGCAGTTCCCCTACCATGGCTTCGAGCTCAACCTGCTCGATACGCCGGGCCACAACGACTTCAGCGAAGACACCTACCGAACGCTGGCCGCGGCCGACTGCGCCGTGATGTTGATCGACAGCGCCAAAGGCATCGAGCCGCAGACGATCAAGCTGTTCCAGGTCTGCCGCGCCCGCGGCCTGCCGATCGTCACATTCATGAACAAGCTCGACCGCCACGGTCGCGAGCCGCTCGACTTGCTGGACGAGATCGAGCGCGTGCTCGACATGCCGTGCAGTCCGCTCAATTGGCCGATCGGCTCGGGGCCGGAGTTTCAGGGCGTCTACGATCGCGAGAGCGACCGCTTGCTGCGCTTCGAGCGCGGCGAGTCCGCCTCGCACAAGGCCGCCATGCAGGTGTCCGACATCGACGACCCGGCGCTGCGCCAGATCATCGGCGCACACGCGCACCAACAGCTGCTCGACGAGATCGCCCTGCTGCAAGGTGCCGGCACCGGCTTCGACCTCGAGCGCTTCCGCGCCGGGCGCCTGTCGCCGGTGTTCTTCGGCAGCGCACTGACCAATTTCGGCATCGAGCCGTTTCTCGATCGCTTCCTGCAACTGGCTCCCTCGCCGCTGCCGCGCCATACCGCCAGCGGCGACGTCGATCCGGAAGCGCCGTTCTTCTCCGGCTTCGTGTTCAAGATCCAAGCGAACATGGATCCGCAACATCGGGATCGCGTCGCCTTCGTGCGCGTCTGCTCCGGCCGCTTCGAGCGCGGCATGGACGTCGTGCACGTGCGCACCGGCAAGTCGCTGGCGCTCAACAAGTCGATGCAGCTGAAGGCGCAGGAGCGCACGCTGATCGACGAGGCCTACGCCGGCGACATCGTCGGCCTGTGGGATCCGGGCGTGCTGCGCATCGGCGATACCATCAGCGAGCGGCGCGACGTCGAGTACGACGGCATCCCGCGCTTCTCGCCGGAGCGCTTCGTGCGTGTCGTGCTCACCGAGCCATTCAAACGCAAGCAGCTCAAGAAGGGCCTCGATCAGCTGTCGGAGGAAGGCGTCGTGCAGGTGTTCTTCGACCGCCATCGCCTCGAGCGCGAGCCGATTCTCGGCGCCGTCGGCCAGCTGCAGTTCGAGGTCATGCAGTACCGGTTGGAGCACGAGTACAATGTGCCGGTGCGCTTCGAGCGCTTGAGCTTTCAGCACGCGCGCTGGGTCGGCAACACGGATTTCGATATCGACGAGTTCGAGCGCAAGACCGGCGCCACCTGCCTGCTCGACGTCGAGGGCCGCCCGTTGGTGCTGTTCGAGAACGACTTCCGCCTGCAGCGCGCCATGGCGAACCACCCGGAGCTCGAGTTCATCGCCGCCGTGCAGCCGGGCCGCAGCAAAGCCGCGGCGTAGACCCGATCGACTCCGGCGGCGACCAGCCATGCGGTTGGTCGTGCTCCTGCTGCTGCTCAGCACGTTGGCACCAGCGCACGGCGCGGAGGACGACGAGGAGAGTCGTGCGCCGCTCGCCGCACGATTGCGCGACGTCACACCAATCCTCGCGCGGCATGTCGACGATCCGTCCGACAAACATGACGCCGCGCTGGAGCATGCGCTGGAATCCGCCTGGGCCTTGCTCGGACAGTGGACGAGCGGCTTTCTCGATCGCCATCCGCACGCCAGCGCCGCCGCGCTCTTGCTCGACCTCAGTCACGCGACCTTATCCAGCGATCTCGATGCCGGTCTCAGCAGCGGTCAGAAGCTCTCGGCGACGGCTGTAGAGCTGCGCGGCGGCACACACGCTGCCTATGCCGTCGCGCCGTTCCTCGCGGGGCATGGCACATTCTTCGTCGTAGCGCGCGACGGGGCGAGCGGGCGCTTTGCTCTGCGTTGGAGCGTCGTCCCTCTGGCGGCCGCCTACGGCGACACGAGCGAGGCGATCAGACGCTGGGCGATCAGTGGAGCCGGCGGAAGACGGCCCGATGGTCGGCCGCGCGATCGCCCTGCCGGCCGAGCGATCCGGTCGCCCGCGTTTCATGATCGACGCGCACGTCGTTTCTGGAGCCGGATGCTCATCCACCCACCACAGCATCTGGAAGTGGAACGGCAGCGAAGCGCTGCCGCTGCTCGTCGACGACTACGGCGCCACGTGTGACACGCCGCGGCTCCATCGCGACTCCACTCTCATCCGGGTGCCGACGAAGGAGACGCTAGAAGTCATCGACACCTGTGGCGAATGCACCTATCCGTCTGGCCTCTGGCGCGTGCAGATCACGCCGGATCACGTCGTCGATCTGGGCCACAGACTGGACAACCCGGAGATCGGCATTGTCGATCGATTGCTCAGCGGAGTGCGCGATGGGACCGACGTCGGCAACCTCGCTAGGCCAGCAATCGTCGACGCGACACGCCAACTGTTCGGCATGGGTGAGCAGTGCTTCGGCATGACCGACGCGTACGGGGTCAAGCGGCACAGCGGTTGGGCACGGGTCACCCTGGCGATGGATTCCTGTTGCGGCACCAACATGGAGTTCGACCTGCGGCGGCGCGGCGGCCATGCCGTGATCACGCACTTCGCGTGTCACTGACGCGCCCCCACCCCGCGCCGCTTGCTCATACCGCACACGGGGCACGCGTCCGCATGAGCTAGGGGTTATCCGCACTCGCTGTCGGGTAATCCCCAATGGAGAAGTGCGCTTCGCGGCTGATAGCCACCGTGCTGGCGGTTCGTCGTGCGCTGCACGACGTCTGCGAGCTCGTGGCTTGGCGATGTTTTCATGCGGGGCGCCGGCCGGCAGCAACACCGACGGGGAGGGGAAATGAAGGTCGAACGTGCGCGCTCATTGCGTCTCGGGGTCGCAACCATCGCATTCGTGCTGGGTGGAGCGATCGCCTGCGGTGTCACCGCCAACACGGTTTCGGCGCAGTGCGCCCCCCAGCCGCCGGGGATGACCGGATGGTGGCCGGGCAACGGCGCGACCACGGACATTCTCAACGGCCGCAACGCCACCCTGGAGAGCGGCGCGACGTACGGAACCGGACTGGTCGGTCAGGCGTTTCAGTTCGACGGCGTCGACGACGATGCCAGCGTCGCCGATGCCCCCGCCCTGGACGTCGGCGCCGGGGACTTCACCGTCGACTTCTGGGCCAAGCTCGCCGCTGCGGGTGGCGAGGAGGTCATGGTCGAAAAGTGGGACGAGGGGAGCAACTCCGGCTGGACGATCAGCAACCGCGGCGGCCTGTACTTTGCGGGCACCAATTCGTCGATCCAAACCAGCGCCCAGATTCCCGTCGGCGCCTGGACCCACATCGCGCTCCGCCGCAGTGCCGGAAGCGTCACGCTGTTCCTCAACGGCAATCAGGTCGGAGCGACGAGTGGCACCGATAGCTTCGACACGAGTGTGCCGCTCCTGTTCGGCCGCCGTCGCGGCGGCCAGGGGTTCTTCTGGCACGGCGCGATCGACGAGGTGCACTACTTCGTCGGCACGGCGCTCTCGAATGCGCAGATTCAGGCGATCCACGCCGCCGGCGGCAACGGACTGTGCAGCGGCGCCGTGTGCGGCGACCTGACCGTCGATCCCGGCGAGGAGTGTGACGACGGCAACGCCGTCAACGGCGACGGCTGCGACGACAACTGCACGACGACGCGATGCGGCAACGGCGTGGTCGCCGGCAGCGAGGCGTGCGACGATGGCAACGCCGTCGACACCGACGCGTGCAAGAACGATTGTACGGACAACGTCTGCGGCGACGGCGTGCAGAACGTCGGCGTCGAAGCCTGCGACGACGGCAATCTCGTCGACGGCGACGGTTGCGATGCCGACTGTACGGTCGGCGGCCCCTGCGCCCCGGTGCCTGGCAATCTCACGGCGTGGTGGACGGGAGATGGCAGCGGTGCCGACATCGAGGGAGGATATGATGCGGCCCTCAGGAACGGCGCCGGCTTCGCCATTGGCAAGAGCCAGCAGGCGTTCAGCCTCGACGGCAGCAACGATTTCGTCAACGTTGCGGACGATGCCGCACTCGACGTGGGCAGCGGCGACTTCACGGTCGACCTGTGGGCGTTCTTCAACGACACCGCGGGCGAGCAGGTCCTGATCGAGAAGTACGTCGAGACCTACAGCGACGTCTCGACCGGCTGGTCGTTGACCAAGCTGTCCAACAATGTCGTGCGCCTCGCCGCCGGCGGTGGACAAAGCGTCGACAGCTCGCACTTGTCCATCCCCGTCGCCACCTGGGTCCATTTCGCGGCCCGACGCAGCGGTGCCACCGTCGCCGTCTTCATGAACGGCACGAAGGTCGGCGAAGATTCCATCGTCGGCGATCTGTCGAGCCCGTCGTCGCTCAAGTTCGGCCATCGCGGGGCGCCCAGCGACACGCCGGGCTCGGTTGATACGCGCGGCTTCTTCCTCAACGGCCGCATCGACGAGGTCCACCTGGTGGTCGGGCGCGCGCTCTCCGATGGCGAAATCCAGGCGATCGTGAGCGCGGGACGCTCGGCGCTGTGCGCGCCGGTGCCGGTGTGCGGCAATGGGCTCATCGAGGCGGGCGAGCCGTGCGACGACGGCAATCTGGTGTCTGGCGACGGCTGCGAGAACGACTGCACCCTGAGCTGCGGCAACGGCGTGACCGATGCCAACGAGGAGTGCGACGACGGCAACGCGATCGATGACGACGGCTGCGACAGCAACTGCACCGTGACGGGCTGCGGCAACGGCCTCGTCGCCGGCAATGAGACCTGCGAGGACGGCAACACCATCAGCGGGGACGGCTGCGACAACAACTGCACGGAGACCGCCTGCGGCAATGGCGTGGCCACCGCGGGCGAAGCATGCGACGACGGCAATGCCGTCGACGGCGACGGCTGCGAGAGCGACTGCACGATGACGCCGGTGGCCGCCATTGCCGTGCCCGGGGGCACCGTCGGCACCATGGCGGCGTCGCCGCAGACCCCGATTCAGACGACGATCACGACGCCGAACGGCGGCACGGTTTCCATCGCGTCGTCGAATACGCCGCTCACGCCCGACGGCGTGCAGGCGTTGGTCAACAGCTTGTTGATCCAGGCTCCGCCGGCGTCGGCCGCCGCTCCGCTCACGATTGCGATTCGCATCGACGCATCGGTCATCCCACCCGGCCTCGATCTTCTTCACGTCGACCTGACCCGAGACGGCGTCCTGCTCGAGGACTGCAACGGGGTGCCCGGCACGGCGGACCCCGACCCCTGCATCGACAGTCGCGTAGTGGAGAACGACGGCGATATCACGATCACCGGTCTCACCTCCCACGCCAGCACGTGGGGAGCGGTGGCGCGGGGCTTGTTTGCGGACGAGCAGACGTGCGTCAACGGCATCTCCAAAGCCGGCCTCAAGATCAACAAGGCGCAGGCCAAGGCCAACGCGAAGTGCTTGAAGGGCGCGGCCGGGGGTGAGATCGCCGATCCGCAGTCCTGCTTGACGGCGGACAGCGGCGATAAGGTCGCGGCGCAGATCGACAGGGCGACCGCCTTCGCCGCCGATCGCTGCGTACCGGCGCCGGCGTTCGGCTTCAGCGACGCGAGCACGCTCGACGCCGCCGCCCAGCAAGCCGCCCTCGGTGTGATGAGCGACGTCTTCGGCGGAAATCTGACGGGGGTTTTCGCGACCGACGCGGACGGCGCCCTCTGTCAGGCCGCCGCGCTCAAGGGCGCGCAAAAGCTGTTCGCCCTGAGCACCGAGGTCTTCCTCGCGTGCGAAAAGGCCGGCCTCGCCGGCGACAGCCTGCTGTTCGTGTCTGGACCGCAACTCGCCGCCTGCTTCGACAACGTCACGACCAACGCGAAGCTGCTCAAGAGCCTCTCCAAGCTCGGCAAGACGGTGGCCGGCAAGTGTACCGGTGCGCTCGCCACCTTGCTGCCCGGCGCCTGCGGCACGGCCAGGAACGTCGCGTATTGCATCGAGACACACGTCGAATGCCGCGCCTGTCGCATGCTCACCGCCTTTGCCGGCATCAGCCGCGATTGCGACGTGTTCGACGACGGTATCGACAACAACAGCTGCAATTGAATGCGGAGCCGTCTATCCGCACGGGACCAAGAATCCATCGATCCACGCGTGGGCTGCTCCGAGCGCTGGCGGCATCGAACCCCTTCAGGATCGGGATCATTGAGACGTAGGCAAAGGCGCGCGGTGATCCGCTTCCGTTCCGGCCTCTGAGGCACGCGTAACGCGGCCTCTCGCCCGGTATTCGGCCGCGGGCCAGTCCGCCGGATGATCAAAGACCGCGCGCCGTGACCCGCCATGACCGGGCGACGGCAGCGCGGACCGCTCGGCACGGCATTCCTTGCGTTGACAGGCCCCCCTGCACGTGGCGGCTATGGCGCGACGCTGACGATCGGCCTCCGGGCGCGTCCGGAAATCGAATCTCGCCAGCGTGGAATGGGGGGTTCCATGCACCTGCGGTCTCGGTTCGGGATTGGACTTGCCCTCGCCGCCTGTCTGACGTTGGCCGGATGCAGCGACTCGGGAAGCGGTGGCGGCGCGGTCGCCACCGCGACCGTCGCCCGCACGCCGACGAGCATCGCGTCGCACACGCCGAGCCCCGTCGCGACCGCCACGGCGACACACGCGGCGACGGCGACCGGAACGCCGACGTCGCCGCAAACGCCGACCGTCACGCCGTCACACGCGGCGACGGCCACCGCGACGCAGACGCCGCCGGAGACCGCGACCACGACCGCGAGCCCCACTGCGAGCGTAACGGCGACCTCGTCGACCGCCTCCAACATCCAGCACCTGATCGTCGTGATCCAGGAGAACACCAGCTTCGACGCGTACTACGGGACGTATTGCCAGGCGCCCACCGGATCGAACCCCACCTGCACGGCAGGGCCGGCGTGCTGTGAAGCCGCACCGGCAACCGATCCCGGCTCGGGGCTCACGCCGCTGCGGCTCGACGACGCGCAGCACGCGGCGTTCGATCCGAATCACGAATCCGAGTGCATGGTCACCGAGATCAACGGCGGCCTGATGGACGGCTACGTCACATCGCCGGTGTGCGGCGACCGCCAGCAGTTCGCCTACGCCGACGCCGACAGTGTCGGATACTACCGCGCATTGGCCGGCCGTTCGGCGCTGGCCGATCGCTACTTCCAGCCGGTGGTCGGCGCCAGCTCGTCGAACGACATGTACTTCGCGCGCGCCGCGTTCGTCTTCCCCGACAACGAGTTCGTCCCTGACTCGATCGGCCAGTTCTGCACCCTGAACATCAATCCGCGCGCGACGTACACCGACCAGACCATCGGCGACCTGCTGGCCGATGCCGGCATCGACTGGGCCTTCTACATCGAGGGCTACCAGGCGATGAAGGACGCGGTGGCGCAGGACTCGTGCCCGGAAGCGCCGCCCGCGTGTGCGACCGGCCTGCCGATCTACCCGTGCACGTACGACCCGAGTGACATCCCCTTCCAGTACTACCCGCGCTTCCGCGACCAACCGGCGTTCATGCGCGACTACAGTCAGCTGGCCACGGACCTGGCGGCGGGCCAGCTTCCCGAAGTCAGCTTCGTCAAGGCGATCGGCTACAAGACCGAACACCCTGGCCTGGGCAATACGATCAGCGCCGGCATCGCCTTCGTCAGCGACCTTCTCGATCGCATCACCGCCTCGCCGTACGCTGACCAGACGTTGATCCTGCTCACCTACGACGAGTCGGGCGGATACTTCGATCACGTCTCGCCGCCGCCCGACAGTGCGGTCGACGGCAAGGCCTACGGTGCTCGCGCGCCCGCCCTCGCGATCGGCCGCTTCGCCCTCCGCGACACCATTTCGCACGTCACCATGGAGCACTCGTCGATCGTCAAGTTCATCGAGTGGAACTGGCTCAAGCAGCAGACCGGCCAGCTCGGCACCCGCGACGCCGTGGTCAACAACATCGGCAGCCTGCTCGACCCCGTCCAGACCGGCGTGCAGATCCCCGACTGATACGACGATCTCGCTGTCTCGTCGGTCTTACGGGCGCCGCACGTCCGGCCGCCACGGGAGTCGTCGATCGTTGAGCGGTGCGCAACGTCCATCGAAGTCGCCAGGG
>Ga0265314_10003217_pt1 | contig 15984 bp, 12 predicted proteins | sample 4126metaG_FD_203106 | JGI IMG/M metagenome (GOLD analysis project Ga0265314, IMG submission 203106) | Rhizosphere microbial communities from Carex aquatilis grown in University of Washington, Seatle, WA, United States - 4-1-26 metaG | ecosystem: Host-associated > Plants > Roots > Rhizosphere >... | reverse complement strand
ATGGCGCATACGCGGTCCACATGTCCACAAAATCGGAGGCGGGAATGACTTTCAGGTTCATGGTGGCATATGCGCTGCGATGATCGCTGTCCCGAGTTGCAGTCACCACAATCCGGTAGACGCCGGGACCGAGCGAAGATGTATCGAGTGTGTGGCCGGTCAGGAGGTTTCCAGCCGAGTCGCGATTCGATGCATCAAGATCCTCGAGTTCTTCCGGCGGCGCATCATGCGATGCCGTAACCGCTCCGAAGACGTAACGAACGTGGACCTTCTCTGCCTGCGGCCCTGCAATGTTCGCGCCCAGCCAAAGTTGAAAAACGAGCGGCAAACGATCTCCCTGACGAATTTCCGCAGCTTGCGCGTCGCGCGGCGTGAATCGGAATCCCACGAAGCTGAACGGCAGGCGGCCATGCGTGTCCTGCACGGCAGCCGGCGCTGTGTATTCCAGCAACGGCGACATGGCGATTTTGTCGCCCTTCACTTCCGGCACCGTGACGGTCAAGCGCCGTCTCTGGGCCAGGTGGTCTACGTTGTTGGTTAGCGTCGCCTCAAGGACATAGGTACCAGGGGCCAGCGGTACCCGTCCCTCTGCCGCGAATCTCCTCTTCTTGGCTACTTCCGCGGCAGCGGCACTCAATGTACCGGTGAGCGGGTCGTCCTGTTCATACACCGGCTTGCCGTCGGGTGTCACCACGGTGGTGCGCAGTTCAAGGTCGTAATAGGAGCTGCCATCTGCCTTTTGGCCGATCAGCCGCGCGTCCGCAAGCGGCTCGCGAAACAGATAGCTAAGGGTCTCACGCCCCTTTCCGTCGCGGATCACGTCGTAAGCGAGCGTTCCATCGTCACCCGTGAGCATGCTCAACGTGACGTGTTCTCGCTGGCGGTTCGCCTCCCGAGCCTCAGTGGTCAGCGGATTGTCGGCCAGGCCGTAGATCGTATCCAGCAGCATGTCCGATTCCATGGTCGGCTCGAACTTGTCAAAGTCCACATGCTCGCCTGGAATGAGGGTGCAGGCGGTTTTGGCTACTTCGTCTCCTGCCGAACCGCGGATGAAGCGCAGGGCCATTTTGTTGTCGTTCTGGCTTTCTCCCGTGGTCACCAGCGCCACCGGCCCATCCATGGTCGGCGAATAGACGCGCCACTCCTCTGACCCGCTGTGCCTGAAGAACAGGATGTAGAAGTAGGGCGGCAGCGCAGGGTTTTGGCCCTGGTAGAACCAGATCTCAATGGGCCGCATATTGGCCTGTTCGTGGTATGTGGCCTTCTGCTTTGGGGGTCCGAGCACGATATACATGCGACCCATGGGTGTACGCCAGCCGTCTTCATACCTGGCGTTGCCAAATTGCTCGTTGGCGTAGGCCAGCCGGCGGTAATGTTCTTCCTTATAGGTATTGGTGTCTGAATTCGGGTCGGGATTCCGCACCTGCCAGAACGCTTTGATAAAGCTGTCCCGCTGCTCGTCCGTCGTCAGAGAAAGAAACTCCTTCCGCTCCGCGGTGGAGATGATGTAAGGCACCTCCACTTCGATCCAGTGGCGATAAGTGGGCTCCAGCTTTTTTGTGGAGTTAAGAGCGAGGGCGAGGGGAGCGAAGACCAGCAGGGTGCATGCCAGCAGCAGAGCCTGAATGCGGGTTTGAGGCAAGGGACAACTCCAGTAGAAAACAGTAAGAGGAGGGGTTTGCACCCCTCCTCTTATTTTAACGATTAATTGGGTTTAGAACTCGAGACGAATTGAGCCGCGCGCATAGAACGGACCCTGGAAGCCGGTCGGCTTGCCGTAATCCACGCTGGGCGCGCCCGGAGAGAGATCCAGGTTCTGGTTCTTTCCGGCTAGTGTCTGAGTGTTGAAGATGTTGAACATGTCGAACGCAAATTTCAGCGTATACCGGTCATGTATCGGAACCGGGTAATCGACGTGGGCGTCCATCTGGAACGTCGCCGGAAGATTGCCCTTGGTGCCGCGTCCGCCGATCGGTACTTCACCGGTGTTGAGGTAGATTGGGTGGCTGGCGTAGGCGCTCAGCGGGTTGCCTGCCTGCGCGCGCAGATTGGTGCCCAGCGTCATCCGGTTCACCTTCGACAGGACGGAGTCTTTAGCTGCCGTGTAGGCCAAGTCCACGTTGAAGACGTTGCGCCGATCGGTGTTGAGGAATCCCGGCTTGAACTGATCGCCCAGAAGGCCGATCTGGCCGGCGGTAAAGTCAAACAGCGAGCTGATGCCGGGGTCCGACTGCCCGTTGTCGTTGCGGAACAGGCCTTCGTAGTTGCCCCACAGCTTGGCATAGCGGTAGTTGGCGCGTCCCTGCCAGTGGTTGCGCAGGTTGCGAGTGAATTCAACCACCACTTCCTGGTAGCGGCGCACCGGATTCACGAAGCCATCCGGTTTGCCGTCCGCCCCGGCGTCCCCTGCCACGGTGTAGTTCGGGATGCAATTGCCGCTATACGGCGAGCCGTCATATTTGGTGAACAGCCCACCGTCTGCCACGGAGGTGTCGCTGTCGTACGTGCAGCCCGGCACGGGGGGTACATAGTTGTCTGCAGTGAGGGGGACTTTGCCGTTCTGGGTCGCCTGCGCGTAGGCCGTATTCCACTGGTCTGCGGTGTAGGGTACGTACTGTTCGTTGACTGAAATATCGGTCGTCGAGGTTACGTTCGCGATGCCGCCCGCATATCCGTGATCGATCAGCGAACCCTCAGGTGACTCCGATCCGATGTCTTCCACGACCCGGCCCAGTCGGCGATCGCTGTACCGAGCTTCCAACACGGTGCCCGGGGTGATCTCGCGCTCAATACCGAGCACGTATTCGTTCTCGTATTCCATCTTTGTCTGAGGAAGGATGCCTTCTCCCGTGGACGAAGCAAAGCTCGGCGAGCCGAACGATGTATGGGTGCCGTTCTTGCCCTGCGTGAAGTTCAGAGTATGGGCTGCATCCATCATCGGGATAACGGCTCCCAGGCTGTCGCGCTTCACCTGGCCATTACCGTCTGCCTGCGGCGCGAAGAAGAACGTTGTATCGTCCTGTTCGTTGCCCAACTGGCGAATGGCGGCATCGAGTGGAAGCACCATTTGGTAGCGTGCGTAGCTGAAGAACACCTTGCTCTTCTGGTCTCCCCACGGGTCCCAGTCTGCGCCCAGCCGCGGCGACCAGTTGTCGTTGAAGAGGTAATTCAGGATGCTGCCTTCATACCATTGCTGCTCCCAACGGAGGCCGGCGTTCAGCGTCAGGTGATGGTTCAACTGGTAGGAATCGTTGACCCAGGCGTCCTGATAACGGCTCTTGGCCTGCACACTGAGGCCCTTGTAGGTGCCGCGGATCACTTGCAGATACACTGGGGTCCCGTCTTCTAACTTGCTGCAGTAAGTGCAAGTTGCGTCAGACGTCAATAGCCGGAACGTCGCATTCGTCATCTGGCCGATGGCGCTGGCATGCGCACCCAGCAGCGGGTTCAGGTCGGCACCCGCGGCGTTCGCTCCCGGAATCGGGAACAACGCACCGGTGCGAGTCGGCTGGTCCAGGAAGTTGGTGTGATCGTAGGAGTACCCGACGCCCAGAGTGTGGTCGCCCAGGAAATGGACTTTCTTCTGGGTTTCGCCGGTCAAACCATAGTCGTCGTTCTTGGTTGGCTCGTAACCGCCGATGTAGGTGGTCACGAAGGGCGAGACCGTGCGGTCCTGGATGGTGTAATTGTCGTGCAGCGGGTTTTCATTGAAATGGTTGAAGTTGTAAGTGAAGTAGCCAAGCGCAGTCCATGTGGGAGTGGGCGAAACGCTAACGCGGGCTACCGAGTCACGGCTGCCGTAGTTGTACGCGGTTCCTACGGAATCCGCGTTGCCCGCGGTCAGGCCAGATTGCCACGTCGGTCCAGGGATCTGATTGTGATGCGCCGGATCACCGAAGCTCGATGCTTCGATCTGAAGCTTGTCAAACGGCTGCCAGGTCAGCTTGCCTGCCCAGCTCAGGGTGGTTGCGCTGTAGGCATAGGGGCCATGAGCGTTCAGCGGCGTTCCCGGAGGCGCCATTGCTATGTCCTGATTCAGTGACGGGTCAAACGCGCCGAAGAAGAACATCTTGCCCTTCATCCCCGGGACCGGGCCGCCGAACTCGGCCGCCAGGTCGTACTGCGGATTCGAAAGGTACTCGGGCTCGATGAAGTTCACGTAGTTAAAGGTGTAGAGCTGGGTGCGTTCCGCATAAAATGAGCCGGGTCCGAAGTAGGCAGCCAGTGCGCCGTGATAACGGCTGCTACCCGACTTGGTTACGATCTCAACGATGCCGCCGTCCGCACGCCCGTACTTGGGCTCGAAGCCGCCGGTCTTCACGTCCACTTCCTTGATAAACGCCAGGTTCACGCCGCTGCCCAGCGACCCGAAGTACCGGTTGTAGGTGCCCAGGCCGCCGAACGCCTGGTCAGTGATGGTCACACCATCCACCAGGTAGAGGTTCTCAAGGCCGGTTGCTCCGCCAATTGACGGATTGGCCGCGCCAGTGCCGCCGCCGGTCACCACGCCGGGCGCCAGCGAGAAGATCGCCGATACGTTCCTGGCCACGGGAAGAGACTGATACAGTTCATCGGAGATCGGAGCATTCAGCGAAGTGCTTTCCGTGTCAATCTGCACCGCGCCGGCGTCCACCTGCACGGTGTCGCTGACAGCTCCCACCTGGAGATGTATGTCGAGGGTCGCGGTATGGTCCACGACCACCGAGTTATGATCCGAGACAAATTTCTTGAACCCGGAAACCTCGATCACCACCTTGTATGAGCCTGGAATCAAGCCGTTAACCTCATAACGCGCGGACGCATCGGTTTTCACCGTGTATTGTCCCTGGGGGCCAAAGATCTGCACTGTAGCCCCTGGCACAAGGGCTCCGGCCTGGTCGTAGACCACGCCACCCAAGCCACCACGCGTTGCCGAATTCGTTTGGGCCGCCGTCTGCACCGTCGCCATAACTATCAGCGCGGCGACGGCAAGCCATAATCTCATCAAACGTGTCATTGAATTAATTCCTCCAGCTTTCGGGACAGCAAACCCACTGTTTGGTTCAGTTACGGGAACGAAGTACGTTTAGCCTTTTCACTCCGAATTGGCATAATCAGCGACTCGGTTGAGAAGCCCACGTTCCGCTTGCCTGGCGACTTGCGAACGCCAATTAACGGCCAACGTCCACATCCGGATACATTCAAACCCGCTATCTCCCCCCTACCCTGCGAACGGGCCGAGATACGGGTTTGTTGAAAAGACAGATTCTCTTGCAATGTTCTTAGCACGATGGATACCGAACTGAACGAATATCTTCACCCGTGTTAAATCATTAAGAATGTTTAACCTTGATATGGGACTCATTTGGTCCGGGACCCTCGGGAGTTCGCTGAAAATATGAAAATACGAAGCAGCCATCCCGAATTCGGGATTTCACTGAATAATGGCCTTATCAGCAGAAATCAAAGTGCATCCGCGCTTGAGGGTGGGCAGCGACGGAAGGCATTTCCTGCTCAGAGGAGCTCAAAGGCGAGCGAAAGCCGCACAGCCGGGAATGAGTGTGCAACTCGAATTCAGCCGAGTTGACCGCTTTTTGAGCTAAGCTCCAGTACTTTTGAGGAGCGCATTTGCTAGAAGGGTCTCGACTTATCTCCCGGCGCGGGGGGGCCTGAATGGAATTGGAATCGGTCCGCACTTTCATCGCGCATGAGCAAGAACGGCCGCTGCAACACTCTGCAACGGCACCACCTTATCGACAGCGCCCAACTTGATAGCTTCCTTGGGCATGCCGAAAACAACGCAAGTGGCTTCATCCTGAGCGATGGTGAAGGCGCCGGCCTGCTTCATCTCGAGCATTCCGTGCGCGCCGTCGTCGCCCATGCCGGTGAGGATGACGCCGACCGCGTTTTGTCCCGCATAGCGCGCGGCCGAGCGAAAGAGCACATCGACGGAAGGGCGATGCCGGGAGACCAGCGGACCATCTTTGATTTCAACATAGTATCTGGCGCCGCTGCGCTTGAGAAGCATATGGTGATTGCCGGGCGCGATGAGTGCGCGGCCGCGAATGACGCTATCGTTGGTTTCGGCTTCTTTCACGCTGATGCTGCACAGGCCATCGAGCCTGCCGGCAAAGGCGCGGGTAAACAACTCCGGCATGTGCTGCACAATCACGATGCCCGGAGTATCCGGCGGCAACGCTTCAAGCAGCGTTTTCAATGCTTCGGTTCCGCCGGTGGAAGCTCCAATGACGACAATTTTCTCTGTGGTTTCAATCATCGCGCGTGTGGCGGGAGACAGAATCGCATCCGCAGTCAGTTTCGGCTCGACAAGCTGGCTGGGGCGGAGCGGGTGCAGCCGCGCCGCAGCCGCGGCTTTGACCGACTGGCATAATGTGATCCGCGACTCTTCAAGGAATTGGCGGGTCCCCAGCCGTGGCTTGGTAATGATGTCGACCGCGCCATATTCCAGGGCCCGAAGCGTACTTTGCGCGCCTTCTTCCGCAAGGCTGGAGCAGATCACCACCGGAACGGGATGCTGGCTCATGATCTTTTTGAGGAAGGTGAGCCCGTCCATCCGCGGCATTTCAATGTCGAGAGTGATGACGTCAGGCATTTCCTCGCCAATACGCTCGGCGGCGGCAAAAGGGTCGGCGGCGGTTCCAATGACCTCGATCTCCGGGTCCGACGACAACACTTCCTTCAACGTCTGCCGCACAACGGCAGAGTCGTCCACGATCAATACCCGGACTTTGCTGGTATCCACGATCGCCTCTTCCCTTGCTATTGGCGTCTGCCGGATGGGTGAAATGGCTCAGGAGGCTTCGTACGCCGTCGCGACACAGTACGATCCAACCTGCGCAGGATCACTTCGCCGGTATCGGTATGAAACTGAATCTGCACCCCCGACCTGCCACCGAGGCTGGATGCGGCGACGCCGTAACCCTCTTCTTCCAGAGTGCGCAAAGCCATCTCCCAATTCAATCGGCCCACGGTTGGCCGGGAATGTCCGTCGGCCACGGTAAGAACATCGGCCCCGCCGAAGAGCTTCACCCGCGTCTCGGTCCTCGCGGCTCCAAGCGAGTCCAGCTGGCGCGCCAGGTCGCGAATGGCGAAATCCACATAGCGTGTTCCCGCAGACTTGCCGTGAAGATTGAGCGGGCAGCGCGGCAGCATGGGATGGCAAAGCGCGGCAACGCCCAGGCGGGGAACCAGGAATGCGACCCCCACGCAGGAGCCAAGCACGGTACGGAAGATCGCAGGCTGCGTCACCAGGCGGGATTCGCCCGGCTGTATATAAACGTCCTGAATGGAGCCTTCATGCGCCTTCATCGATCCTCCGGTAGAGAGTGGGCGCCATGGGCGCCAACGGCAGATCCAGCTCATGCAGAGTTTCCGCATGACCTACAAAGAGATAGCCGCCGGGCTCCAGGCAATCCGAGATTTTTCTGAGAATGCGCTGCTGCGTGGGCCGGTCAAAGTAGATGATGACGTTGCGACAGAAGATAACGCCGGCTTTCCGGCCGATGCCGTAGTCCGCGTCCATAAAGTTCAGCCGCCGGAATTCAATCAGACGGCGCAGCTCGGGCACAACGCGCACGCGGCCTTCGTCGCGGTTGCGGCTCTGCATCAGGTACCTGGCCTTGAGTGCGGGAGGCACGGGCCGCGCCGCTTCACTCGAGTAGATTCCCATCTGCGCTTTCTCGAGCACGATCGTGGACACGTCCGTGGCCAGGATGCGAAATGAGAATCCGCTGTGGGCGCGCGCGTAATCGTCCAGAACCATGGCCAGCGTGTAAGGTTCCTCGCCGGTTGAGCAGCCCGCGCTCCACACCAGCAGCGGATTCGACGTGAGGCTGGGAAGAACCGTTGTGGTCAGCAATTCAAAGTGGTGGGGCTCGCGAAAGAAGTCTGTCTTGTTGGTGGTGACAACATCGATCAGGCGTCCCAACTCGCTCTCGGAACCCTGTCGTGAAAAGAGGTAATCGCAATACTCGCCGTAGGAATGAATGGCGAGTTCCTTGAGCCTGCGCTTGATGCGCACCTCGAGCATGGTCCTGCGCCCGGCGCCGAGGGCAATTCCCGCCTCCTGGTAAATGAGCTGGCGCAGGCGGGAATAGTCTCGGGTCGAAATGGATTCGTCGTGATCATTCATGGCAAATGATGGGGCGGGATTCGCCGCCCCCCTTGTGGGTTATGCGGCCAGTTCTGTTTGAGGCCGGCTGGATTCCTGACCACGCGCCACCGCCAGTTCCTCGGCGGAGAATACCCGATCGATGTCGAGGATCATGATGAACTGGGTGTCGCGCTTGCCCATGCCGCGAATGAAATCGGTGCGGATATGGGTGCCGATGCGCGGCGCCGGCTCAATCTGCTCCGGCTCAAGGTCAATCACTTCCTCAACCGAATCGGCCAGCGCGCCAATCACAATCGACTCGTTGTCCAGCAGAACTTCGACCACAACGATGCAGGTATTGCGCGTGGTTTCGGTCTTCGACATGCCGAAGCAAAGCCGCAGATCGACCACCGGCACCACGCTTCCTCTTAAGTTGATGACTCCAGCCATGAAGTCCGGCGTGCGGGGGATGGCTGTGATGGGGGTGAGATCCAGCACTTCTCTCACCTTCGCCACGTCGGTGGCAAACACCTCCTGGCCAAGCTTGAAGGTGAGATACTGCCGCGTCTCCGTGATTTCGCTGACACTCATGCCTATACTCCTCTCTCATCGTGAAGACTGGAGCGGGCCTCCCTGGGAGGTCCGCCCCGGCGCGAGAGCCTTGGCTCCCGCGCCCGTGGCAGTCAATAACGCTCGAACTCAGCGTCCTGTTCGTCGTGCTTGTCACTGAGCCGGAGGCTGACACCGCTCTTCGGCGCCGTCCTCGCCGCCAGCGCTGGACCGTGGCCATTCCCCTTTACCGCCTTTACGGGGGCCGCATGTGCCTGCCGCGCGGGCTTCACACCGGCGTGGTGGCGCTCCTGGGCGCCCTCATCGTCTCCGGTGCGGAAGAAGGAAAGCGCGCTCACAAGCTGATCCGATTGACCGGTCAGCTCCTCGGTGGTGGAGGCCATTTCCTCCGCGGCCGAGGCGTTCTGCTGGATCACCTGCTCAAGCTGTTGCAGAGCCTTGTTGATTTGCTCGGCGCCGGTATCCTGCTCCTTGCTGGCAGCCGAGATCTCCTGCACCAGTTCCGCCGTGCGCTGGATGTCGGGCACCAGCTTCTCCAGCATTTCGCCCGACTTCTCGCTCACCTTGAGCGTGGTGGCCGAGAGCTGGTTAATCTCTCCGGCCGCCTTCTGGCTGCGTTCCGCCAGCTTGCGCACTTCGGCTGCCACAACGGCAAAGCCCTTGCCATGCTCGCCCGCGCGGGCCGCTTCAATGGCCGCGTTCAGCGCCAGCAGGTTGGTTTGCCGCGCAATCTCCTCGATGATCGAGATCTTGTTGGCAATCTCCTTCATCGCGGCCACCGCCTCCAGCACGCTCTTCCCGCTTTCCTGCGCGTCCTTGGCGCTCTTGTTGGCAATCTTGTCGGTCTGGCTGGCGTTGTCGGCGTTTTGCTTGATGTTGGAGACCATCTCTTCCATGGACGAGGAAGCTTCCTCGGCCGCTGCCGCCTGCGAGCTGGCGCCCTTTGAGACCTGCACCGACGCGGTGGAAATGGATTGGCTGGCCGCCGAAACCTCGCCGGCAATGGAACGAATCTCCGACACCGTCTGGGTAAGCCCCGCCACCATGCTGGAGAGGGCCTGCATCAGCTTGTCCTGCGCCGACCGTTCGTGGAGTTCCACGGTCAGGTTGCCTTTGGCAATCCCTTCCGCTGCCCTGGTGATGTCGTTCATGGCCACGATGAGGGTGTTGAGATTGTTCTTGATCAGGTTGAAATCTCCGTTGTAAGTGTCGGTGATCTGCGCCGGGACGTCCCCCTTCGAGATCAGATCGACATACCGCGCGGAGACGTTCAGCGGGGCGATCACGGCTTCGAGAATGTCATTGACGCCGCGCACAATTCCGGCAAACGCGCCCTGGAACTCACTATCCTTGCCGCGCGTCGAGAGCTGGCCCTGCCGCCCGGCTTCGGACAGCCGTCCCATCTCCTTGTTGAGCGATTGCAGCACAATACCGACACTGTTGACGGCGACCTTCATCTTCTCGTGGTCGCCTTTGAAGGTCTGCGTGATCAGCTCGTCGATTTTGCCCGCCGAGATTTGGGACAGAATGCGATTGCCCTCGCCAATGGGCAGAAGAATGGCATCCAGCATGTTGTTCACGCCGCGTACGATTTCCGCGAATGCGCCCTGGAACTGCTCCGGCTTGCCGCGCTCGGACAATTCCCCGGCATGGGATGCGGCGATCAAGCGCCCAAGTTCCTTTTGCAGCCCTTGCAGAACCATGGCAACGCTGTTGACGGCGACCTTCATCTTCTCGTGGTCGCCTTTGTAGATCTGCGTGATCAACTCATCGATCTTGCCTGCGGAGATCTGCGCCAGGATGCGGTTGCCCTCGCCAATCGGCAGAAGGATGGCATCCAGCATGGTGTTCACGCCGCGTACGATCTCTGCGTAGGCGCCCTGGAACTGCTCCGGCTTGCCGCGGTCGGAAAGCTGGCCTTCCTTTGAAGCCTCAATGAGCCGCGCCATTTCCTTCTGCAGCCCCTGGGTCACCAGGGCCACGTTGTTGACGGCCACCTTCATCTTCTCGTGGTCGCCCTGGTAAGTGTGCATGATCAGTTCGTCGATCTTGCCCGACGAGATCTGCGCCAGGATGCGATTGCCTTCGCCAATGGGAAGCAGAATCGCGTCCAGCATTTCGTTCACACCCTGGATCAGGTCGCGCTGCATGCCGTTGAAGCGTTGGGGTTGGCCGCGCTCGGTCAGCCGGCCTTCCTTCGATGCGTCCACCAGGCGCATGATCTCCTGCAAAATCAACATGAGATCGGTGTCCTCGCCATTGGCCTTCGACGGCCGCTCCCGGCTCGCCAGAGCGGCTTCGCCGTTGCCGTTTTCGCGATGTTCATTGGCATGGCCGTTCAGCCGCCGGCTTCCATGTACCACTGCAGTTCCCATGAAGTCTCTCCTTGCACTCGGGATTTCCCTCTGCTCTTTCCAGGAACCCACAGCCTGGGGAGGCCGCATGAGTCCATGAACCGAGTAAGGCCCTGGTTAGATTGCCAATTCCATTGCGCTGGCGTCTGCGCCACCGCCCTTGCTGTGCAGCGAGGCAGCGCCCGGAGTTCCATCCCTCGGCCGGCTGCCTCCGCCGGCCGAAGTTCGCCTGCTCTCCCGGGTCCGGTCCGCGCGCATAACGTCCTGGATCAATCGATCCGGATCCAGAATCAGAGCCACCGTCCCGTTGCCCAGGATGGTCGCTCCGGATACCATGGGCACCTGCCGATAAAGCCGCCCCACGCTCTTGATCACCGTCTGGCAGTTTCCCAGAACCTTATCCACCACAAATCCGACCCGGCCCTCCCCGGTTTCCACCAGCATGATCTGCTCGATCTCCGGCGGCGGCGTGGCCACGTGGAAGTACTCGCGCAACCGCACATAGGGAACAATCTGCCCGCGCACGGTGGCCAGGTGCTTGCCGTTGCTGCGCTCGATGTCGTCCCGCGTAAGCTCGATGCACTCCAGCGTCGAGGCCATCGGCAGCACAAAGCTCCCCTCTCCCACCGTCACCAGCAACCCGTCGATAATCGCCATGGTCAGCGGCAGCCGCATAGTCACGCTGGTGCCCGATCCCGCGGTGCTGGCCACATCGATGGTGCCGCGCAGGCTCTCCACCCGCTGGCGCACCACATCCATTCCCACTCCGCGTCCCGAGACATCGGTCACCCGGCTGGCGGTCGAGAAGCCCGGCTGAAAGATCAGCGCGAAGACCTCTTTCTCTGAGAGCTCGGTCTCCGGCGCAATCAGGCCTTTCTCAATGGCGCGGGCACGAACCGCCGCCGCATCGATTCCGCGCCCGTCGTCCGACACCGAAACCAGCACACTGGCTCCCGAGTACCGCGCCCTGAGCTCGATCCGCGCCGTCCCGGTCTTTCCCTGTGCCATTCGAGCGGCGGCCGGCTCCGCCCCGTGATCCATGCTGTTGCGGATCAGGTGCATCAGCGGGTCGCCCAACTGCTCGATCACCGACTTGTCCAGTTCGGTCTCCGCCCCTTCCACCGCCAGTTCCACGTCTTTATCCAGATCGCGGGCAAGATCGTGCACCAGCCGCCGAAACTTCTCGAACGTCCCTCGAATGGGCATCATGCGGATGTTCATCGAGTTTTCGCGCAAGGCCGATGTCAGCCGCTCGATCTCCTCGGCGATAGCTGTGACTTCCGCGTCCTCGCGCCGCTGAGCCAGCTCGCTGAGGCGCGCCTGCACCGTCACCAGCTCGCCAACCAGGTTCACCAGCTGATCCAGCTTTGCCGCCGGAACCCGCAGGCTGGTGGCCACATCGGGCTTGTCGTACTCGCGCCGGCCTGAGGTCGCGCGCTTCTCCATCAGAGCGCGCGCAGTGCGTTCGCCATCGCTCCTCCCTGCCGGGGTTGCGGCTGCCGCCACGCTGTCGCCGTCCGCATCGATGCTCAACTCGCACGCATCTTCGACAAAGATGAAGACGTCGCGGATCGCATCGACACCTGCTGCTGTTGCCAGAGTCATCTCCCAGGCAACGTAACAGCGTTCCGGATCGAGCTCGGCCAGCGCCGGGATGGCGTCCATCGACACGCTCGCCGTCAGCTTGCCAAGAAGGCTCAACTCCCGCACCAGGAGAAGTGGATTCGCGCCGTAGCGCATCAGGTCGGGCCCGGGCGCAAAGCGGATTCGCCAGTTCCCCAGCGGCCCCTCCGGCTCCGGTGCGGCTTCCAGAGCTTCGCTCTTCGCCGCCGCGGCCGGGCTCGCTTCAATTCCTGCCAGTCTCCGCACGCCGTCCAGAATGCTCGCGCAAACCGCGGCATCGGCGGCCCTGCCCCCCGCATCTTCCTCCAGCATCGCGCCAATCTGGTCGAGCGCTGCCAGTGTGAGGTCGATCAGCTCGGGACTTGTCTCAACCTGGCCGTTCCTCACCTTGTCGAATGCGGTTTCCAGGTCATGGGTAAACGCCGCCATGCGTTCGAACCCGAACATCGCGCCCGAGCCTTTGATGGTGTGCAGGCCGCGAAAGATGTGGCCCACCATCTCAGCTTTATCCTGGCACTGGTTCAGGTCGAGCAGCGCCGCCTCAAGCTCGGTCAGGATCTCCCGCGCTTCCTCGCGGAAGCTGCGCTTGAACAGTTCGGCATTGCCCGAATCTGATCTCGGAATGGCCCGTGTGTCACTCAAATTCCGATCCGTCCCTTCTGGCCGCGGAGGTATTCCCAATAATCAGATTGCCAACTGACTGGTGCACGTTGAACGCCCGCAGCGCGGACTGTATCCTCAACTCCTGGCCGCGCAGGCAAAGACGGAAAGCGATTCCAGACCCGCCTCTTCGAGCAATCGGCATACCGGCTCCGGCGGCTCCGTAATACTGAATCCGAGTTCCCGTTGCTTCGCTGCCTGCTCCAACGCCCAGAGCAACTGAACCGCGGTCACGTCAAGCTCTGTAACTCCCGCAAGAGAGACGCAAATCTCCTGCCCGGTTTCAAGCGCGTCAAGCATGCACGCCTTTAGCTCCGCGGCACACGAAATGTCGATCGTGCCCTCAGGCTGAATCTGGCAACGCCCGCCCCCATGGCTCAAGCCAATGCTCACCCTTGCTCCTTCGTATGCTGCGATGACAGTTACGCCATCGGCAGAAGCGGGAGCATTCAGCCAGCCATCGAGGGTGGAATGTGGATTGGAGATATCCCATAATGGGTGCGGAGCATTTCAGGAAAGCGCTCGGATAGAATCGGCGCAATCGGGCAGAAATTGCTAAAACAATTCGATTGCCGGCCGGCTGTGATCCGCACTGATTGCGCCGCCTGAAATCGCCATGTGCGTCGACGTCTGGCTGGCCATGCGGTAGCTGCCCAGGTGCGACTCCAGCATGCCCTTGAACGTCCGCTCGATCACGCCGTCGTTCTTGGATTCGGGCAGCGCATTCAGCTCCATCAGGTGCTCGCCCATCTCGCCCAGCGCTTCCTGCACGTGCCCCATCCGCTGCCGCATCACATCCTGAAACTGGATGTGCCCCAGCGCCGCGGAAAGCCGTTCCACGGTCTCACCGTAGCTCGATTCCACTCCGGAGATCACCGCCAGCAACACCTCGCCGTTCTGCGAGAATCTCTCCTGCATCCCGTCCAGGTCGTCGGTAAGGTGACTCATGGCGGTGTCGGTCTCCCGCTGATTCAGAGCCTCCTGCGCGCATCTCAGTTCGGCCTCCACGTTTTTGCAGGTAGCGTTGATCTTCTCTGCAATCTCTGAGGCCGCTCTGGTTGAAAGCACCGCCAGTTTCCTCACTTCCATGGCCACCACTGAGAAGCCCCGTCCGGCGCTACCCGCGCGCGCCGCCTCAATCTCCGCGTTCAGCGCGAGCATGCTGGTTTGCTGGGCGATGGAAGTAATGACCTTGATCAGCGGGGTGAGTGCGCAAACGTCGCTGGACATGTGCCGGATGCGCTCGAAGTTCGCTCGCGTATCCATCAGTTGCGCATCCAGCTGCATGCGGATCGCCGCAATCAGCTCCTTGTTCCGGTTCACCTGCTCCCGCGTATCCGCGCTCAGGTGTTTGCCGCTTTCCACCGATTGGGCCAGGTGTTCGCGAAGCCGGTTCGCCCGATCGATGATGCTCTCGATCTGCTCGATGACCGCCACCACCTCGCGCTCCGACTCCGCCAGCGAGTCGCCGATCTGCCCCTGCAAAACTTCGATGTACGGCCGCGAATCCTCCACGTCGGCCTTGACCACCGCGCGCGCCGCCAGCATGTGCGAAACCTCGTCGAAGCGCCTGTCACCGAAAGCCCACATCATGGAGACAGCCTTCTTCGCTTCGTAGTAGTTCTTGAAGCGATAGGCGAGCCCCGGCAAAATGACAAGTAGAAGCAGCAAAATGCCTGCGCGAAAGTCCTTGGCAGTGAAATTCGGGCCATCCAGCCGAGCCAGGAAATAGTAGAAAACACCCAGCAACAAAGACCTGATCAAGGACTCGTAGACCATTCGCCTGCGGATCCTGCCAAAGCGTCCATCCACCTCCTGCCGCACCGCATCGGGTGTAGGCCCTGGCGGGAGTGCCGCCCCGCCTGAACCATCCTGCGCGCGCATGTTTGTTGGACCCATGGACTATGCTCCCGGCAAAACCTTCCGCATTACCGCCACCAGATCGTTACCGGACACGGGCTTCACCAGCCAACCCGTGGCTCCGGCAAGCTTGCCTTCGTTCCGTTTCGTGGATTCACTTTCCGTTGTCAGCGTCAGAATCGGAATGAACTTCAGCCCGGGCATCGCGCGCACATTGCGAATCAGTTCCATTCCGCCCATCACCGGCATGTTGATGTCGGTCAGGATGAGGCCCGGCTTCAGCCCAGCCTTCAGTTTCACCAGGGCCTCCTGCCCGTTGCCCGCGGTTTCCACCTGGAAGCCGTTGAGAGACAAAGTCGTCTTCAAACTCAGCACCATCGTCACCGAGTCATCAACAACAAGTACAGTAGTTGCCATGCAAGGGCTCCATGCCGGGCGCCAGGATCGCCCGCGCCACACGGCCACACGCTCCGGCCTGGCGCACGGGATAAAAGAACTTCATCGACTCGACGCCCAGAATGATTAGCTCATGGGGCGGGTCCGTGTCTGAAACTCCGTGAAGCGGGAAGCCCTTGCGCAAATGGTTCCGGATCGTCTCGTCGACAGAGTTAGTAACTATGCCGGCAAGTGAATCCCCTATTTGCCGTCTTTCAGGTGCTTCACAAAGAAATCCGCCATCATGTGGTTGGCTTCGATAGCCTCAGGCAGGTTTGGATCGTACCAGAACGCGTGCGGCAACCCGTCGAACACAACCAGGTGCGCATCCACGCCGGCATGCAAAAACGCGCGCTCCAGGTTCGCGGTTCCACTCAGCAGCAGGTCGCG
>Ga0265314_10003215_pt1 | contig 15985 bp, 10 predicted proteins | sample 4126metaG_FD_203106 | JGI IMG/M metagenome (GOLD analysis project Ga0265314, IMG submission 203106) | Rhizosphere microbial communities from Carex aquatilis grown in University of Washington, Seatle, WA, United States - 4-1-26 metaG | ecosystem: Host-associated > Plants > Roots > Rhizosphere >... | reverse complement strand
CACAGCTGCTCGCCACTTTCACACCATCCCTTCGCGCTCTTTCTCCCCCCGCTCTGTTCGCTCATCGGTCCCGTTGCTCCACCAATCAATCCGCTCCTTCTTCCACAGGCTAATTCGCTGCTGTACAGCAGGCGGCCTAAAGCCTATCCGTTTCTTTCGCTGGTCAATGGGCGCTGGCTGTCGCCAGCGCCTTTTTGCGTGGTTTTGGAGCCATGCGGGTATGAGCCCCAATTGTAATTATGGGTCGGCCGATCATCTCATCGCACGGCGCTCGGGTCGGGCAGGGGTCGGCCGCTGAGGCCCCTCTTGCGCATCCTCGAGAAGTTGAACATGTTGAAGAAGTGCATGAAGCCCAGGACCAGCGTGACGATCCCCACCTTGGTCGAGATGTATTCAACTCCCTCTACGATATCGGCCGGCTTCTCACCGATCCGGAGGAACAGCAGGATAAAACCCAGGTTGACGAGGTAAAAGCCCACCAAAAGCAGGTGGTTCACCGAGTCCGCCATCTCTTGATTCCCGCCGAAGGCGTCGACCAGGAAAAGTCTGCCGTTCCTGTGGAGCGTGCGCCCGACCCATTTGGTCATCACGATGCTGACCAGGAGATAGGCTGCGTAGATGCTGAGGCTGGTATTCATAGTCTTGTGTCTTTGTTTTGGATGTTGCTGGTTAATGGTTGTCTGCACGCGCGGCTCCGATGCGGCCCGGGACGCCGCGCAAGGTTTCCGGGCTTAAACTCCCACGGCCGAGCTTGCTGCCATTGAGTTGGCGGGCGTCGGACCTCATGGGAATTCGAAGAAAGCCCGGTGACGGCGATGCCGACCGCCTTCGTGGCGTTGCTTTCTGCCTAGGCCGACGAGTCGCGCCAGCGCCTTGCGAAGGCGCCAACCTGCTGAGCCGACTGCGGAATAGGCGACACTGGTGCCCAACCCCGGCCCTCGCCCATCCGATCGGAGAGGGTGCCCGGCTTGTCCCGCCGGAATCGGGTGGGGGCGGAAGGGCGGGTGAGACCTCGTCTCTCGCCTATCCCACGGCCCGATGAGTAACCCTTTGAATCCCAGGATCAAACCATGGAAGCGCCGAGCGATCGGGAGCCTGCCCGCCGTCGGGGGCGTGGCGAGTTGAGTTGGTCGGAGCGACATAATCAGATATTTCTGTTACAACAGAAATTACTGCATCAAAAACGAAATGTCAACCACGTGCTCGTACGGCTGAAGTGCCATTTCCACCCTGCAACCCAAAACCCGCGATGCGAACGGAGTGAATTGCGTACCCCCCTTTCCCCAGCCGGGCGTCTATCGCCTGAATAGTTCGGGCATGCCTCCGGCCAGCCCGATCGAATCCGTACTGGCCGCGCCCCTCTAGGGCAAGTTCGTGGAGGCCTGGACGACGTAGCTTTGGCCAGGATAGCGACAGGGCATTAGTACACGACCACTGACAAGACCCCAGCGATAAAAGTGTTGACCGGTTGTTCGGTCTTCGCCACCATTAGTTATGACTTGGGAAAGTCATGATCTCGTTGTGAGAGCTTATGTTGGCGACTCGTAATACAAGGCGTCAGAAGGAGAGACGAAAATGACGACATCCAGGCTTCCTGTGCTAGGGACAACCTCCAGATCCGGAACTCATCACGCAGACCCGCAACGAGCAGGGCGACGGCCCAAACCTCAGGCGGCGATTGTGCCGCAAATTCCACCGGCCGATGGCGGGGGACAATCAAACCACCGCCAAACGATTCCGCCCCTGATTCTCTGGCCTTGGACCCGTCCTCGTCGAGCATTCACCTTCGATCATTATCGCAACTTGGCATTGGCCCTGGCGGCGTCGCTTTCCCTATCCCTCTTGGGCAACACCCAAGAGAGTGTCGAGTATTTTGCTCTGGCGCCAATCGCGTCGCCCCAGACCGCAGGCTTGCCTTTTTCGGTTGCGATCTCCGCGCGGAACCTGGCCGGTGAAGTGCTCACCGGCTTCAACAACACGGTTCGCGTGGCTGCGCTAGTGCCTGGCCCGCAACCCCAGGCAGTAATCTCGGAGATCGATCCACACGGAGAACGAATTGAGTTCACGAACCCGAGCCCACTCCCTGTGGAGGTCTCTGGTTGGCGAGTCGAGGTGTTTGCAGCCAAGAACTGGCCGCTACCGAGCGCCAGCTTTTCGCTCCCTCCTGGCACCCTCATGACGTCCGGCGGGGTATTCCAAGTCAATGCTTTCGGCAATGCCGCCGGAAGTTACCCGGTGTTTTATACTCTAGCGCCTTTCTATTGGGGGCTGAATGCCCAGGGTGACCCGCTGGCGGTTCTGCTCCGCGATAGTCATGACGAGATTGTCGATTTTGTCTGTACCGTTGGCACGGACCCAAGCCAAGTTTTGGGGACTTCTGCGCCGAAGCTATGGATCGGAGATCCACTCCCAGCCAATTCGAGCTCGGCTAAGACGTATCAACGAACCGGCGGGGAGAACCATAGGAATGCTGGGGATTGGAAGGTCGCGGCGCCGACTCTAGGAGCGATAAACCCTCTGCTGAGGCTGCCGTTCCCTCAAGCGATAATCGAGTACCCAACCGACCCGGCTGCAGTTACACTAACAAACGGCGAGTGGACTGGCCTCCTCAGTGTTGGTCAGTCGGGCAGTGCGCTGACTCTACGCGCCGATGATGGTCACGGGCACACGGGAGGCAGCAACCCCTTTGGCATCCAAAACGGCCCCCCACTAACTTTACGCCTTCCAGTTTCTGCCGACCAGGCTACGCCTGGCTTCGCCGGCATCGGCACGGTCAGCATCCCGCAACCTGCGATCATGGACCTGAGTGTCATCCTGGAATCAGGAGATCCCGCCGAGATTCTGGCGCCTGGCCGCATCGTGATCCCCGCTGGCGCCAAATTCGCGGAATTTAATGTGACGAATCTGGATGATGGGGTGCTCAGCGGAAGCCAGGCCGTCAGTATCACCGCCAGCGCGGCTGGCTACACCAGCGCAACCGCAACGATCACAAATCTGGACAACGAAAGCACGACCCTCTCCGTGACCTTACCTCCGGCGGCGCGGAAAGGGGATGGTCTTCTGGCAGGGTTGGGCCGGGTCACTATGAGCGGCATAGCGGGAAAGGACGTGAACGTCAGCCTCTTATCGAGCGATCCGGAACTCATCCAAGTGCCAGCATCAGTCATTATCCCGACGGGCGCCGATGACGTCCAATTTACTCTGCGGGCGCCTGATAATGGAAAACTCGAGGGGGCACGAATCGTGGCGGTCACCGCTGCCGTCACCCGGTGGACAAGCGCAACCGGCATGATCCAAGTTGCTGACAATCGAGCGGTCAACCTGGTGCTGAGCTTCGTTGATCCCATCGTGAAAGACATGGGTTTGGTTGCGAGCGGTGGATCGGTTGCGATCGAAGGAACGCTGGAAACCAACTTGACTGTCCATCTGCAAAGCGACCTTCCCGGCTTACTCGATGCGCCAGAATCCGTCGTTATTCCAGCAGGCCAAACGTCCTCTCGTTTCGACCTCTCGCTCCCGGTGGTCGCTGGCCCAAACGGAGCGCAAGAGATCACCTTCCACGCCAGCGCAGCCGGCTTTGTGCCCACCCAGGAAATCCTTCTGGTGTATGACCATGTAGTCGATCACTTCACTTTTGTACCGCTGTCCGGCACCCAAGTAATTAATATCCCTTTCCCCGTGGCGGTTTTTGCGCGGGATTCCCAGGACTATCCAGTTCCCACCTACTCGGGCTCGGTGCCTTTGAGCACGACACCGGGGAACTCAACCTCGATCTCACCGGCGTCAGCAGGGCCATTTACGAACGGTGTGTGGGCAGGAACCGTGGTTTTGTCAGGACCGTCAACGGGAACGAACTTGAGGGCTGGAAACGACAACGGCCCATTCGGTATCAGCAATCCGTTTAACGTCGTGCCTAACCCGGTCCGCAAGCTGGAAATCGTCACCGGCGACATCGTGTCCAATCCGAACGACCGATTCATCTATGCAAGCGGCGCATCCACATCCCCGGCTTATAGCAATGCCATAGTGCGCGTGGATGCCATTGCCGGGGTCGTGGACAGCGTGATACCCGTTGGCAGCGACCCAGACAAACTCGCCCTGTCAGAGGATGGTAGGCACCTCTATGTTGGCTTGAACGGTGAGTCCGCGGTGAGGCTTGTGAATCTAACTGACGGCACCAGCGAGCAGACGATTTCGTTGAGCAGTGGCGACGTCGCTTCGCAGATCGAGGTGATGCCAGGGAACCCCGACGTAGTGGCGATTCTCAGTAACCCGGGGATTGCGCTGTACGATCATGGCCACAAACTAACCAACCAACTCCTTGCCTCGATGTGGGGCCCGTTCGGCGTCTTTCAATTTGGATCATCCAGTAACCTCTATACCTATAACAACGAAACAACCGAGTTCTCCTTCATTCGGTCGAGAGTCTCTTCTGAGGGCGTCGTTTATGAGGACTTGCTCGGATCGCTGATTTCCGGATTTGTGGGATTCCATGCTGCTGGTGGCCTCATCTACGCCGCCAACGGTCAGGTGGCCAATCCGACGATTCCCTCCATGATCGGCTTCTTCCCGATCCCGGATTTCAATTCCATTTTTTCCTATAGGCCTCTGGTTCTCCCTGATCTCGGGAACAACCGGGTTTTCTTCATCGTTCAAAGCGGGGCGGATTTCGAACTCCGAGCGTATGAGGCGGACTCTTTCGCCCTTGCAGGTAGGGTGGCCATCCAGGCCCTGAACGGCGTTCCAACAAACCTGCGCCGTTGGGGAACCAATGGCCTGGCATTCAGAAGTACGGGAGGCCAGATTGTCTTGATACAAACCGACCTATTACCGAGCCCTGCCGCCGCGGACTTGTCGATCAACCAGGCCGTTTCCTCCATGGACCTCACCGTGGGTGGGGTGGTGACCTACACCTTGACCGCAACGAACCAAGGGCCCGCTGACGCACACGGAGTCGTCGTCCAGACTTCGCTGCCGGATGCGCTCCGGGTTCGTTCAGTCAATTCACCGTCGGGGACTCATTGGATTGCCGGTGGAAGCGTGGTGTGCAGTCTGGGAACCCTCACCAACAGCCAGAGCATTAGCATCGCGATCACTATAGACCTGATGCGCGCCGGGACGATCACGAATAGTGCGGTTGTCTTCGGCGAGGAAGCGGATCCCCGGTCGGCCAACAACTCAAGCCTGCTTCCCAGCGTCGTCGCGCAAGCGCCAGGCGCCAACTCGATCACCCTCATCAGCATCCCCGCGCAAGATATGGTTTGGGATGCGGAACGAGGGCTGATCTATGCGAGCGTTTCCAGCGAAGGAGGAGACTTCGCGAATCGCTTGGTGGCTCTCGATCCGTCGACTGGGAGCGTCCTGAACTCATTCCCCTTGGGCTCAGCACCCGGACGCCTCGCGCTCTCCGACGATTCTCAGTTCCTCTATGCCGCGGTGGATGGCGGCGCGCGGGTTAAACGCCTCAACCTCGCAACGGGACAGTATGATGCGCTGTTGGATTTGGGCCCGGGACTCTACGTCGAGGACATGGTTGTCGTGAACGGGGCTCACAGGACTCTTGCCATCTCGCGGATGGTCGCTGATCGCAGCCCCGGCCACGCGGGAGTCGTGATTTTCGACGATTCCACGCCGAGACCTCGAACTGCACTCGCGGGAACGCTACTTGCGCCCGGTGAGGACCAGGCCCATCTCTACGCGTTTAACAACGAGATCGGGCCCGGCTCCTACTATCGAATTGCCTTGGGATCCGAGGGCATCACCGCCGTTGAGCCATTGATCAGTCCGTTTATGGATTTTGAGCCGGAGATTCGCCTACAGGCGGGATACCTCTACTCCGCCTACGGCGAGGTCGCGCTGGAGAGAACGGCCACCCGCGTAGGCACTTTTCCCGGTGTTCCACCTTCGCCGCTCGACATTGCATTGCACGAGGCCGCCCTATATCTGGTAGCTCCAGATACGGCAAATAACAGGATCTTTTACTTGATCCAAAACGGAACGACCGCCGTCCTTCATGCTTTCAAACGCAGCACCTTCGAGGAGGTCGGCTCGTTCGAGGTCCCGGGCATCGACGGCACTTCAGGGAGTCTCATCCGCTGGGGAACCAACGGCTTGGCGTTCCTCACCACGGGCCGCCAGCTCTTTGTCCTCCGAACCGCGTTAGTGCCGACGGATACGGCGGCAGCGTTGGCGGTCTTGCAGACCGTTTCGACCGAGCGACCTCTTATCGGAAGAGACGTGACCTACACCATCACCGTGACCAACGCCGGTCCCGCCACGGCCACAGGCGTTGTGTTGACCGACGTGATTCCGCCCGGCGGCTCTTTGGTTTCGACTGCCCTGGCGCAGGGCTTTAGCACAGTGTCAAACGGCGTGCTCACCTGCAACTTAGGCTCCCTCTCGCAGGGCCAATCGACCCTCTTGACCATCGTGGTCGCCATTTCCGGCTCCGGAGACATTGTCAATACCGCCTCGGTTGCTGCCAACGAGCCCAATCCGAATCCGCTCCAAGGGTTCAACGCGCTGTCGGCTTCCTCTGCGTTCATCCGCACCGTCGATCTCGCGGCGGCGGATCTAGCCTATGATACCACCAAGAACAGGTTGTACGCGAGCGTCTCTCCAAGCGATTCCCACTTTGGAAATAGCATTGTTTATCTTGACTCGCCGACCGATACACCGCATCTGCTGGTCTCTCTTTCAGCAAGCCCGGGCAAACTGGCGCTCTCGGACAACGGGCAATACTTGTACGCGGCACTGAGCACCGGAGCGGTCGCCAGGATCGACACGACCGACTCGAGCGTGTTCTCCTTCTCTCTTGGCGAGGATCCTCAAGGCTTTCCACTTTTCGTCGGGTACCTGGCCGCGCTTCCCGGGCAACCCAACGCGTTGGCGATCTCTCGCAATCTCGAGATGCCGGGCGGCTGGCGTTACTACGCTGGCATCGCGATCTATGACGACGGCGTCATGCGACCAGAGGTGACGCCTGCCGGACAATATCAGCCTTTTTGTCCAATTGCCTTCTACTCCCCGTCGATTCTCTACGCGGCCCTGCCGTTAAGCCTCGGCAAGATATCCGTGACCGCTACTGGAGCGGATTTGATTAGCACCACGTCGGGTCTGGCGCCAGGTTTCGATTGCGAGTTCAGAATCGATGGCAACTTTGCCTACTTTTTCACAGGGAGCCTGGTCAATCTCAACCAACTCTCGTTAGCTGGCAGTTTCGCCGCCTCGGGACCTTTGTTCCCTGATCCGTTAGCGGATGAGGTCTATTTTGTGGCCCAGGAGCCTGTCGGTTTCAGTCGGGTTACTCGCCTCAAAGCCTCGGACAAAAATAGCTTGTCTGAGTCTTGGTCAGCCGAGATTCCCGGCGTACAGGGTTCCGTTCTGGGGATCGCCGGCGGAGGCCAAGGCAAACTTGCGTTCCTGACCGATAGCAACCAGGTCTTCATGATCGATACAGCGGCGGTTTCGCCCCAGCCTAAAGCCGACCTGACGATATCGGCGTCCGTCTCGCAGAACCTTGTCCTTGGCGACGGCTCCGTCACCTACACCTATTCGATTACCAACTTGGGCCCCTGGACCGCCTCCAATGTCTTGTTCACCAACCTATTGCCAGAGGGCGTCTCACTGGTTTCTGCAGCCGCTTCGTTAGGCGCCATCACGGACACCAACGGCCAGGTGGTTTGTGCCCTAGGCGCGATGACCAACCGCGCCTCCGCCGTTGTGACGCTGACAATGTCTCCTCACCCGTTGGGTATCCTCAACAACGTGGCCACTGTCACCTCAGAAGCCATCGACCCGAATCCATCAAACAACAGTGCAATGACGGTAGTTGACGTTGTTCCTCCCCCGACGATTTCAGTCGATGACGTCACCCTCATCAAGCCACACTCCGGGCTCGGTGCGGCCCGATTCACGCTCCGGTTGTCGTCCGCGATCCAGGATTCGGTCCAAGTCCATTTCGCGACGTCGGATGGCACCGCCCTTGCTGATGTGGATTATAAGGCAAAGAGCGGTGTTGTCACGTTCGCCAAGGGCGCCACCAACGTTGTCGTTACGGTTAGCATTCTGGGCAGTACATTGCCTGGCCCAACAACGATCTTTTCTCTTACGTTGTCCGACCCAGTCAACGGTTCTTTGGGACGTAATGTAGCGACCGGCACACTTCTCAACTCCGCTACCCGCCTGATCAGCGCGCTCGGCACTAACGTAACCGTCGAGTCCGGCGATTCGACCGACGTTCAATTCGCGATCACCCTCGTTCCACCCAGTTCACAGCTCGTTAGCGTGCGCTATCGGACTTCGGACGGGAGCGCACTCGCGGGCCAGGACTATGTGCCCAAATCTGGATCTTTAAGCTTCGCTCCAGGAGAGGCTCACCTGAGCGTGCCGGTCAGAGTGAGGGGCAACCCCGCCTCGGGGTCTAGGGGTTTCTATCTCGTGCTTGAGGACGCGCTCAACGCGAACCTGTCGTCCAACGAAGCACTAGTCACGATCGTGACTGAGGCGACGCAGCCTCCTATCCTGATCAGTTCCGTTACCTACTTGGCTAACGTCATTCATATTCAATTCCCCACAACGACGGGCCGTACGTATCAACTCGAGCGAGTCGGCGCCTTGGGAGTGGGCGCTTGGTCGGGTGTCAGGGGGACCGTCATCGGCACCGGCGCCATCATGGAAATATCGGACGAAATCGATGCTTCGACGTCTCACCTGTTCTACAGAATCCGCCTGGTGCAGTAGGTTCGAGCTGGCCGGGAGAACCTGCGATTCTGCAGCCCGCCGCGGCAGCCAACCGGCGCGCTGCCGGCTGAAAGCTGGCCTTAGCCTTGCGGAGTACCCGGCAGCAGGGGCTCACAACGCCCGGTCTTGGGGCCGTGCTCGTCGCAGTAGCTGTAGCGTACAAAGTTGGCGTCTTTCTGACCGGCGTTGCCGCGCTCATCTGCGTCCTCGCCATACATGGCCACACCGGCATGGTCGCCTCGCGAGTTGAGGACGTAGAAGCAAATGTTGAATGCCGGCTCTCCGTTGGGCTTTCGCAGGCGTTTTTCCACCGTGTTGGCGCGAATCCGCCGCAGGCCCTCCAGTCCGGCGTCTTTGGGCGAAAGCCCGCGCCGGAGGTTTTCCAGAATCAGATACGACGTCAGATTATACAGGTTGGCCTCGCCTCGGCCGGTGGACCCGACCGCTCCGACCGTGCCGTCTACGTAACAGCCGGCGCCCAAGATTGGCGAATCGCCCACCCGGCCGGGAATCTTAAATGGCAGCCCGCTGGTGCTGGTCAATCCGCCGATCTCTGCTTTGGCGTTGATGCCGTTGCAATGGATGGTGCCATGCATCTTCGTAGACGGTATCAGCCCGTCCTCGGTCAGGGCTTGAAGAGCCTTTCGCTCGATCTGGCTTCGCTTGGACGGGTCCAAATAGTGACCGGGATCCGTGCGCCGTTTCCATTCCAGCCACGCCTTGCGGGATCTCTCCGTATTGAGATCGTCTTCGATCTTGAAACCCATGTTGCGCGCAAAAGCCTGCGCGCCTTTTCCCACCAGCAAATGATGATCCGTGGTTTCCATCACGGCTTTGGCCACCAATGACGGCGTCCGCACCCCCTCCAGGCAGGCCACGCCGCCCGCCTGCTTCTTGGGTCCGTGCATGCAGCACGAATCGAGCTGCACGACGCCCTCCGCATTCGGAAGCCCTCCATAGCCTACATAGCACTCTTCGGGATCCAGTTCGACGATGTTAACGCCGGCGATCAACGAGTCTAAAACATCGTCTCCTTGGGTCAGTCGTTGGAACGCCAATTCCACGCAAGTGGACGTTCCGCCATTCTTGAAGAAATTGCCGTTGGCGGAGCAAATAACCACCGGCTTGGCGGCTTGGCCGTCGATGATGCCCGGAGCCGCGCGGGCCGGGAGCGGTGAATCAACGGTGGCGAGGAGACCCAGGGCCGCGGTCTTCCGCAGGAATGCTCGTCGGCGCATGTTCGCCACTATTAGCAAGGCCCAAGGTCAAGTCAAGACCGACGGATTCTACTATGATCCTATTGATCGCGCACCCGGCGGTGAGCCGGCCAGTCGTCCGGTCGGCGATTGGGTTTCGGTAGGCTATTCAACCGCAAACTCGGGATCTACGTAAAATTCGAGGAAGCCGCACTTCTCGCACGCAAATGCTCCGATCGGGATGCCATCTGAACGTGGAGCCTTCGTACCAGTCCAAAAGGATTTCTTCGGCCGTCCTCGATGCCAAGCACCCACGGTGACGGTCTGATGGGAATAATCCGGCACGAAACCCTGGACCATCTGGCCCTGGCACTTTGGACAAAGCAGTCTTTCATTACGCATGGTCACCCAGTAGCACAAACCACGCCCGAACGGCCCGAGAAAACCATCGCTTTGCATCCCATCCCCACCTAGCCGGAAGCGAATCTACAATTGCCAAGGACTAGAAACGGGGCCAACCCAATCTTAAGGTCTCGCCCCCTTTCGCAATCGCCCCCTTCGTGCTCCTCGCGCTCTTCGTGGCGTAAGTTCTGCCCTTTCGGCCGGCAACGGCGGACTCGTCCCCCACCTGGCCTGCGTCTCGGCGACTTTGCCGCTTTGCGTTAGATCCTAAGACCCTTCCTCTCACAAACAGAAGGAGACCCACGCCTGGTTCGCCCAGCATCGCCGGCAACTGCAGGTGTTCCGGTTACTTGGGTCGGGCCATAGGCCCATTCTGACCGATTGCCTCCTTCAATTCAGACTGACTCAAAACGCCGGAAGCCGTAGCCGGAAGTAGCGGTTGGATGAGAAAGGCGTCACAAACGATTGCTCATCGCCGACCACGGAGTAAACGGTTATCCACGCTGGCGGCGTCAATGACGGCGAGCCCTCGACGATCAGTCCTGTTACCTGCATGGACCATGATAGCTCCAACCTGTTCTCCGGCGTGCGGCGCGCCGCAATACGGCCGGGAAAGGTCAGCGGTTGGGCGGGAGTTTTCTCGTAACTCGATCTCAGGAAATACGGAGGCTGATCGGAGCCAAACCACAACCAGCCGAAATGCACTCCGTCCGACGAATAAAATCGAATGCCGACCAGACCGTTGGTCGTTGCGGCGGGAGGTGGATCACAGAAGGGACAGGGGCCCGTGCTGGTAAAGGAAAAATAACCGGGGCCATTGCGCCACGCTGGAATTATCCCTTGGCCGTCGGACGACGGCGTGTCCGATAGCACGGTGCGAGGTCCGATGGTCGCGACGCTCGGATCGGGCCACTGATCGCTGGGTGGAGTCGGCGGCCGCAGTAGTATGGTGTTGGTTCCCAGTGGCGCCAGATACAGGATCGTTCTCAAAAGAGTTCCGTGGCAGGGCCACCAAACAGTTCCGCCGCATTTCCACGTCGTTTGCCTGAGGTCATAGTCAACCAAACCATCTCCATCGAGATCAATGCGACTTACGATCGCGGGTGAACCCTTCAACTTTTCACCAAACGCAGGGTAATCCCCATCGGACCAATCAGCGATCACGCCCAGAGGTGGACCGTCGATCCGGATCCAACCGATCGAAGATGTATCGGATCGGCGGAAGGCCATAAAGAGCGGTTTGTTGGTGGATAGTGGGCCGGCCTGCTGAACGCCACTGGACGAAGAAGATCGGGTCTCCTCCAGCAGCACCAGGGCATTCGTTGCCGAGAGCCATGCACCGACTGTCGCCGAAACATTGGTCGGTACCATCAATCGTTCCGGGAACGGTACGGGTAGAAAGACCGATACGCTATCAACTGAGCCGGTCCGGGCCAGGAATTCGAATCCGGGGGAGCCGGTGATGGTGGTGGTGGTAAGCAAGGCACCGGAAACGGCATTCGTCGAACTGACCACGCTAACCAACGCATCGATGGTCCCTCCACTAGATAGAGTCAAAGGCAGGGGGTTCCCCACAGAATTGGTCCAGGGATTCGCCGGCAAAACCTGGCCCACTTGAATGGGAGCTAAAATGCCAGGCTGAAAGCCGGTGCTCGCGATGGAGGCGACCTTCCAGGCCTGGGTGACCCAGTAACAGCAGCTTGGAGGAGGAGGTAATACTGACTGAAACTGGAGCCATCCGGCGTGGAGTCCGTCCGCGGCGGCAAAGCGGACTCCAAGGTAGACATTTGTGGATAACGCAAGCGGACCGATGAACCCCTCCACACTTTTCCAGGGATCGAAGCTCAACAGGTCAAAAGCATTGGTCTGCCAGCCGCCGATTGCGCTGTCCGACGGATCAATCACTTGACCCTCCACTAGCCCCCCCGTAGGCGCAAAAATCAGATTGGTCCCAATCGGGACCAGGCTCCAATCAACTACGGCTACGGTTCGGGTGTCGAAATTCGGGTTCCAGGTTGTCATCAAGAAATTGAAATCGGGTATACCGTCTCCATTGAGGTCCAGTTTCGTAGGGAAGTCTTGAAAACAGTCAAAGGAAGGATCCTGAAGTTGAACCCTCAACGAGAACGCTTGAAAACCAAGCAAAAATCCGGTGGCATTAGTTGTGCCAGTGGTGACGGCAAACGGCGCCGAGGATCCGAATTGGAGACAGCTGGCCTCGGCATCCTCCCAAGTGGCAGCGTTGAATCCCAAGCTCTCACTTCGACCATAATCGAAGTCCCCGGCGGCGCGTTGGGAATAACCCGCGGCACAGGATCGGAGAACAAGCCCGCTTTCCCCCCGGTTTTGAAATTGATCGGCTCGCCAATTGGGGTCAATTCGAGTGTAGGGGAAACCGAGTAAAGCTCTACGAAGAACCCAGTCCCGGAGAGTCTTGTCCCCGACATATCAGTGATAAACTGGTTTACACCGATGGCTGCTGACCCATTGGCGAACAAAATCGTGCCTTGCGAGTACCCGGTAGCCAAATTGGCGAACCCCAACGCGAAGAACAGGAAAGTCCTCATACCGCGATCGTTTTTCTTTGGTCCAACCCGCTACCATACGATCGTAAACCCTCGGGATTGTCAAGTTTTGCGCAACGATCCGCGCAACCATCGTCAAGGGCTTCAGCGCCTCGTCCCCCCACCTGACTTGCGTCTCGGCGGCTTTGCGGCTTTGCGTTAACCCCGGGAGCCTCGAACCAGCCGTTGATCCATTCCTGGGATCCCGCCGGAGGGAACCGCTCGCCGGCTCACCTCCGCCGTAAGTAATTAGATTATATAAACAATTGACACATTCCGACTGCCGCGCTACCTTTCCGAGTTATGAAGAGCGATCAAGCTCAACCGGCGTTTCGCAGCGCGCTCGGGACGAGCCTTGCCTCCGGGACAAAGTCCCGCATCCCCTCCGTTGTCCTGGCGGCCTTCTCGAAACATCCTCGATTCTCCCTTGTTCATTCTCCGTTTCTCTCGCCCCTCGCCACTTGCTCTAATCACATTTCAAATCTCAACCCCCTCTCCTTTAGCCTTTTTCCTTCAGCCTTTAGCCTGTCCACCGGTGTAAGTACCGTAAATGTCGGCTTTTCGGCGATCTATTGTCGGCTAATCCCAATCTTGGGACGGCGCCGGTCCCGCCGCGCCGTGGTCATCTCGCCTGCGACTCGCGCCACCATCCCAGCGCCCATCCGCCCGGATTTCACACCCCGCGTCGCTGTTGGCAACGTAGGAAGCAGGTCACACAAGAAGAGTGTGATGATGCGGCCGCCGCGCTACCGTCCCTGCTCTGGAGAGCGAGCCTGTTCTACTGGCGCTTCGCAGCACCCTTGGCAAGCTCCTGCCTCCCGGGCAAAGTCCCGCAACCCCTCCATTGTGCTGGAGGCCTTCTCGAAACATCCTCGATTCTCCCTCGTTCATTCTCCGTTTCTCTCGCCCCTCGCCACTTGCTCAAATCACATTTCAAATCTCAACCCCCTCTCCTTTGGCCTTTTTCCTTCGCCCTTTAGCCTTTCGACCCGCGTAAGTACCGTGAATGTCGGCTTTTCGGCGATTTATTGTCGGCTAATCCCAAAAATGGGACAGCACCTGCGCCGCCCCCGCCGACGTCACCTGCCGCCCCCCCGCCGTGGTCTCCCCCGCGATTCGATCGATGCCCAGCCAACGCCTCGGTAGCCAGCACCCCCCTCGTTTCCCCCTGCATGAACAAATCGACTCAAAAGCGCGTCTGATGTATCTCGTCCACCAATGAAGACCGATTTGATTTCAAAAAAACTCACGTTGATCCTCGCCATTGGTTTTTCAGCCTTGAGCGTCTCCCGCGCCGCTGAACCCAACCGCACCCCCTTCTTCCCCTTTTGCATCGATTGGCACGATGCCAAGAAGCGCTCCTACCAGGATCAGGCACCCATGCTCAAGGAGCTCGGCTATGATGGTGTTGGCCACATCTGGCTCGATGGCGTGGCCGAACGCCTCAAGACCCTGGACGAAGCCGGCCTCAAACTCTACCAGATCACCATGGTGGTGGACCTCAGCCCGGGCAAGCAGCCGTACGATGTCCACTTCAAGGACGTGCTGGGCCTGATCAAGGGGCGCGGAGTGCAGTTTGATCTCCTCATGAACGGGCTAAAACCATCGGACGCTTCGGCTGACCCCCACGCGGTCGAAGTCCTTCGCGAGATGTCGGACCTGGCCAAGGACTCAGGAGCCCAACTGCTACTCTATCCGCACGTGGATTCCTGGGTGGAACGAATCGAGGACGCCACCCGCGTGGCCAAGAAGGTGGACCGGCCAAACGTTGGCGTGATGTTCAATCTGTGCCACTGGCTCCGAGTGGACAAACAGCGCGACTACAAGCCGTTGCTCGAGCAAGCTATGCCCTGGCTCCGCGCTGTCTCGATCAATGGTGCCGACGAGCGCGACGATAAGCCGGGGTGGGAACACTACATTCAGCCCCTGGACAAGGGGTCATTTGATGTCGGGGCCTTCCTCAAGACCCTCAAGCAACTCGGCTTCCATGGCCCGATCGGTCTCCAATGTTACGGGATCGGGGGCGACGCCAAGGAGCACCTTGCGCGCTCGATGGCTGCCTGGCGGAAACTCAACCCAGACTGAGCCTCACTTAATGCCTGCGAGACGAGTGCGCCAAACGCGGTAAAGTTCCACCGTCGCCCGCACGTCCCGCAGACAATACTCGGCCACCTCGCGGTGGCGCCCAGTCGTGGTTAGGGCGGCGACGTCCATGCCCGTGACTCCGTGACTCTTTGGGGAATCGATACCGAAAACCTTGCAGTAAAAATCCAGGTTGAACCGTCGCGCCGCTCCGTCCCTCCCGCTCACCCCGTAAAACGTCAATTGCTCGGCCAAATCGCAATGCGGCTCAACCGCAAAACGATAACCGAGCCATTCCTTGCGGCTGATCGGGACGTTCATCACCGCCGAGCGGAGGTAGAGAAAGGGCACGTCGAACCCCCGTCCGTTGAACGTCACTACGCTTTCGTAATGCCTGGCTACGTCCCAAAACGCCGTGAGCAGCGCAGTCTCATGCGGACAAGCCGCGAAATCCACGTCCTCGTCCTTCTCTTCCTTCGCCTCCGGTGCCGGGGTTTCGGGTGCCAGGTAGAGAACTTGCCCTCTCGCCGTGTCCGCGTTGAGCATGGCAATGCAGACCACACGCGCCGTCAGCGGCCAAAGACTCAACATCGGTTGCATCTCGGCGCGCCGCTGCTCGCGGGCGGCAGGATCGGCGATTTTGTCGGCCTCACGGAAGAGGAACTCCCATTGAGTCTCATCGAAGGCGTCGCGCGGCAGGGCCGTGGTCTCAATGTCGAAAACTAACCTGGCCATAATTCGGTAGAGATGCCGCTGGCCGCGTCACCGCAAGGGTCATCTCAGCGATCCTCGCGCACAAGGCCAGTTCTGGTTTCTCGCAGTATGGGAGCGGCTCACCGCGATTTCAACCCTTCATCTTTGCGAAACTCCAGGGCGAGTTGACTCAAATTAAAAGACACCGGGGGAGCTAAGCTGAGGGGAGGCAAAAGGGGTCGTTGACTCACGGGAAAAAGACACCGGGAATCGGTGTGGATGAACATGAGCCAAGAGTTGAAGAAA
>Ga0265314_10003212_pt1 | contig 15988 bp, 15 predicted proteins | sample 4126metaG_FD_203106 | JGI IMG/M metagenome (GOLD analysis project Ga0265314, IMG submission 203106) | Rhizosphere microbial communities from Carex aquatilis grown in University of Washington, Seatle, WA, United States - 4-1-26 metaG | ecosystem: Host-associated > Plants > Roots > Rhizosphere >... | reverse complement strand
GACGCCGACCGGACGCGCCGGCGAGTTCGTCGCCGGCGTGCGCTTCAAGGCCTGGGGGCTCACCGCGGCCCTGCATCCGACGATCCCCGTGCACGCGCCGCTGACCTTTGACGTCTACGACACGTGGAACGGCCGCTCCTTGGGCGGTTGCGTCTATCATGTCGTGCATCCCGGCGGGCGCAACTACGAGACGTTTCCGGTCAATTCCTACGAGGCGCAGGCGCGTCGGCTTGCACGCTTCGAGCCGCGCGGCCACACTCCCGGCTTCTTCACGATTCCGTCGGAGGAACGCTCGTTGGAATTCCCCACGACCCTGGATCTCCGCAGAGCGACGCAGGTCTGACGCGCATGAGCCTCGTCGGCGGCATGTCGTCGGACAGCGATGACCTGGGCGGTCTGCTCTCCGGCTATTATTGCCCGCTGCCGCGCAATTTCGACGAGCTGATGGATCACGACGGCCGCGTGCGCGCGCACTGGCGGCCGTTCCTTTCCATGCTCGCGGAATTGGGGCCGGACGAGATCACCCGGCGCTTCGCCGCGGCCGACCGCCAGGTGCGCGATTCCGGCGTATTCTATCGCGTCTATGAAGACCCGGCGGGCGCCATGCGCACCTGGCCGCTGAGCCACGTGCCGCTCTTGATCGAAACGCAGGAATGGCAGGAGCTCAAGGCCGGCCTCATCCAGCGCGCCGAGCTGCTGGAGGCGATCCTCGCCGACGTCTACGGCCCAGGCAACCTCGTGCGCGAGGGGCGCCTGCCCGCCGCGGTGATTGCCGGCAACCCCGAGTTCCTGCGGCCGCTGGTCGGCGCAGAGCCCGCGGGCGGTGCGCACCTGCGCGTCTACGGCGTCGACGTCGGCCGCTCGCCGGACGGCCGCTGGTGGGTGCTCGGCGACCGCACGCAGGCGCCGTCCGGCGCCGGCTACGCGCTGGAGAACCGGCTGGCGCTGTCGCGCGCCATGCCCGACATCTACCGCGCGCTGCACGTCGAACGCGTCGCGCCCTTCTTCCAGTCGCTGCAGATGGAATTGTCGTCGCTCAACCGGCGCGACGACAGCCGCGTCTGCGTGCTGACGCCGGGTCCGCTGAACGAAACCTATTTCGAGCACGCCTACCTCGCGCGCTATCTCGGCTTCCTGCTGGTCGAGGGCGAGGACCTCACCGTGCGCGACGACGGCGTCTTCATCCGCACCGTCTCGGGGCTCAAGCGCGCCGAGGTGCTGCTGCGGCGTCTCGATGCCGATTTCGCCGACCCGCTCGAGCTCAGCGCCCGCTCGCGCCTCGGCGTCCCCGGCCTGGTGCAGGCGGCGCGCGACGGCACCGTCACCATCGCCAACTCGCTCGGCTCCGGCCTCGTCGAATCGCGCGCCATGCTGGGCTTCCTGCCGGCGCTGGCGCCCGCGCTGCTCGGCAGCGAACTGGCGCTGCCCAACATCGCCACCTGGTGGCTCGGCGACCGCGAGGCGCGCAAGACCGTCATCGAACGCTTCGACGACATGGTGATCGCCTCGGCCTTCGCCGGTGAATTGCCGGCGCACATCCAGCGCGAAGTCGTGCTGGCCAAGGAGCTCGACGGCGACGCGCGCGCGTCGCTGCTCGAATCCATCATGCGGCGCGGCGTCGACTTCGTGGCGCAGGAGGCGGTGACGCTGTCGACCACGCCGGTCTGGGACAACGGCAAACTGATGCCGCGCTCCTTCATCCTGCGGCTGCTGTTGGCGCGCGTCGGCGACGGCTGGCAGGTGATGCCCGGCGGCTTCGTGCGCATCGCCGACGCCGTCGACGCGCGCGCGGTGACGCTGCAACAGGGCGGCCGCACGGCGGACGCCTGGGTGCTCTCCGACCGGCCGGTGGCGGAGGTCACGCTGCTGCCGACGCCGGATCGCATCGTCATCAACCGCATGACCGGCCCCTTGCCGAGCCGCGCGGCCGCCAACTTGTTCTGGCTCGGGCGCTACATGGAACGCGCCGAGGCGAGCCTGCGGCTGGTGCGCGCGCTGATCAATCGCGCCTCGGAGACCGACGACGCGCTCGCCGAGGTCAACGTGCGCATTCGCGAACTGCTCGTCGGCTGGGATGCGATCCCCGCCGAGATGCTGAGCGTGAAGCCGGCGCTGGTCGCCTCGGCCGCGCTGCAGCAGCGCGACCATGACGGCGCCTTGCCGCGGATCGCCGCGGCGGCGCAGGGCGCAGCCTCCGTCATCCGCGACCGTTTTTCACCCGACGCCTGGCGCGCGCTGAAGGAACTTGCCGACCTGATCAACATGCCGCTGCCGGAAGGACCGACGGAAAGCGCCATCTTCGAGCGCGTGAACGCCGCGCTGCGCATCGTCGCGTCCTTCTCGGGGCTGGCGCAGGAGAACATGAGCCAGCTCGCCGGCTGGCGCTATCTCGAGCTCGGCAGAAGGCTCGAGCGCGCGCTCGCCACCTGCCGCTTCGTGCGCGAATTCGCCTTCGGCGCCGACGGCTCGCTCGACTGCCTGCTGGAGCTCGCCGACAGCCAGATCACCTATCGCCTGCGCTACGTCATGGTCGCGGCGCCGGCGCCGGTGATCGATCTCGTCGTGCTCGATCCGAACAATCCGCGTTCGGTCGCCTATCAGCTCGCGCGCATCGAAGCGCATCTCGCCGTATTGCCGCGGCGCGAGGACGGCCGCCTGTCCGCGCCGGAGCAGATCGCCGAAACGCTGGCGACGCGCATCCGCACCGCGGAAGCCGCTACGATCGACCAGGACAACCTGCTGGCGACGGAGGACGAACTGATGCGCCTGTCCGACGTCATCTCTTCCACCTACTTCACCTCGCATGAGCGCACCGACCTCGCCTGGGAGGCGCTCGGATGATCTACGACGTGCGCCAGGCGACGATCTATCACTATGCCTCGACGGTGGCGCAGGCGCGCCACGTGCTGCGGCTGACGCCGATCAACCGCAACGGCCAGCGCGTGCACGCCACCGCGCTCGATATCGATCCGATGCCGCACGAGCGGCGCGAAGGCCACGACTTTTTCGGCAACCGCATCAGTTGGATCGTGCTCGACCAGCCGCATGATACGCTGACGGTGAAGCTGGCGGCGCGCATCACGCTCGAGCCGCCCCCTGCCCCCGAAGCCGACACGACGCCGCCGTGGGAGGAGGTGCGCGAGACCGCCTACGGCAGCAGCGATATGAGCGCGCTCGCCCCCGCGCACTTCCTGTTTCCCAGCCGACAAGTCTCGCTCGATCCGGAAATCCGCGACTATGCCGCCACGAGCTTCCCCCCGGGCCGTCCGGTGCTCGACGGGGCCATCGAGCTGATGAACCGCATCAAGACCGAGTTCGTCTATGACATCGGTGCGACGACCGCCTCGACCACGCCGCCGATGTCGTTCGCGCTGCGGCGCGGCGTGTGCCAGGACTTCTCGCATGTGATGATCTCCGGCCTGCGCTCGCTCGGCCTGCCGGCAGCCTATGTCAGCGGCTATCTGCGCACGCAGCAGCCGGGCCAGGTGCGGCTCGAAGGCTCCGACGCGATGCACGCCTGGGTGCTGGTCTGGTGCGGCGAAGCGGCCGGCTGGGTCGGTCTCGATCCGACCAACGACGTGCTCGCCGGCGTCGATCATCTCGTACTGGCGATCGGCCGAGATTATGCCGACGTGGCCCCGCTCGACGGCGTCGTGGTCGTCGCCGGCTCGCAGCGGCTGGAAGTCGCGGTACAGGTGACGCCGGTCGTTTAGAGTCTGATCCACGAATATTGAAGAATTCCCCGCTCATTCCCGCGCAAGCGGGAATCCAGCACTTCTTTGCCCTGGGTCCCCGCTTTCGCGGGGACGAGCGGTAGTCTAAGTCGGGCGAACCTCGGCTCAGAAGCGCGGCCGGAAGCCGGCGTCGACCTTCTCGATGTGGCCGGCGAAGGGCGCGCCGACGTGGCCGGGGAAAACCATGGCGCCGCTCGCCGCCGCCTGATGCAGCACGCGTGCGCGGCTGAGGCGCGCCTCGTCGACGTTCGAGTTTTTCGGGAAATTCCAGTCCGGATAATAGACCTGCAGCAGGTGATGGAAGACGTCGCCGGTGAGCATGGCCTTGGCGCCTCCGGTCTCGACGGTGAAGACGAAATGGCCGGGCGAATGGCCGCCCGCGGGCGCAATGTCGATGAACTCGTTGAGCCGATGCGGCCCGGTGACCAGATCGGCGCGTCCCGCCTCCACCACCGGCAGCACGCATTCGCGGAAAGTGCCAAACTCGGCCGGCGTCGTCGCCGGGTCGTTATCGAGCTTCTGGAAATAGTCGAAGTCGACCTTGGAAAAGACGTAACGCGCATTGGGGAAGGTCGGCACCCATTTGCCGTCGCGCAACTGCGTGTTCCAGCCGAGATGATCGTGGTGCAGGTGCGTGCACATCACCATGTCGATCTCGTCCGGTCGCGCGCCGGCCGCGGCCAGCCGATCGAGCCAGGGCTCGTTGAGCATGTTCCACCACGGCCGCGTCGGCCGCGACTTGGCGTTGCCGCAGCAGCCGTCGATCAGGATCTTGCGGCCGTCGATCTGCAGCAGCCAGCTATGCACGCTCAGTTTCAGCTTGCCGCTCGCCGGATCGTAGTGGTTGGGCGCCAGCCAATGCCCGTGCTCTTTCAGATGCGCCTCGGTCCAGGCCGGGAACAGCTCGCCCGGCCCGTACACGGGCTGATAGGTCTCCCCGATGCGGGTGACGGTCGCCTTGCCGACTTTGAATACCGACATTCGCCGTCCCCTTTTCGCCTACCAGAGGCCCTTGAGCCGCCCGCCGTCCAGATTGAGCGACACGCCGGTAATATAGCTCGCGCGCTCCGAGCACAGGAAGACCGTGGCGTTGGCCAGTTCCTCCGGCTTGCCCATGCGGCCGAGCGAGTTCTTCTTGGCCGCGAGCTTGCGCGCCTCCTCCTCGCTGCCGACGCCGAGCTCTTTCTTGAGGCCTTCGGTGTTCTGCACCCACAGATTGGTCGCCACCCAGCCGGGACAGATGGCGTTGACCAGCACGTTGTCCGGGCCGAACTCGGTCGACAGCGATTTGGTGAGGTTGAGCAGCGCGCTGTTGGTCATGCCGCTGCCGAACATATACGGGTCCGGCTCCTTGCCGGCGCCGCCGATGGTGTTGACGATGCGGCCCCATTTCTGCGCCTTCATCAACGGATAGACGAGGCGGATGGCGCGCATGAAGCCGAACAGCTTGGTTTCGAGCTGTTTCTTCAATTCGTTGTCGTCGAGCACGGCGAAGCGGCCGGAATACATGGTGCCGGCGTTATTGACCAGAATATCGACGCCGCCGAGCTTGTCCTTCGCGGTGTCGACCATGCGCTTGATGTCGTCTTCCTTGGTCATGTCGGCCTGCACGGCGTGGATTTCGCCGCCGGTCTTCTTGGCCAGCGCGTCGCGCGCCTTGTCGATTTTTTCCAGGTTGCGTCCGCTGATCAGCACGCGCGCGCCTTCTTCGAGAAACTGCCGCGCGGTCTCGTAGCCGATGCCGCTGCCGCCGCCCGTCACGATCGCACGCTTGCCCTTCAGCCCTAAGTCCATTGTCGTGTCCTTCCCTTTTATTGACGCATGCTCATGCGCTGGCTTGACGCCCTGGAGTCATCCATAGAGTATTTGAACAACCTCATACATCACAAAAATACGAGGGGGAGGATGGATCTCGGCCTTGCCGGAAAAGTGGCTCTGGTCACCGGCGCATCGCGCGGGATCGGAAAGGCGATCGCGCAATCCTTGATCGCGGAAGGCTGCCGCGTCGCCATTTGCGCGCGCGACGGCGAGCGGCTGCGCGCGGCCGTCGAAGATCTTTCACATGGCCAAAACCTTGGCCAAAACCTTGGCCAAACTGGCCACGCTATCGGCGTCGTCACCGACGTGACCGACGAGGCGGCGGTGAATAATTTCGTCGCCAAGGCGCATGCTGCGTTCGGCCGCGTCGACATCCTGGTCAATAACGCCGGCACGCATCTGCGCGGCACGGTGGATTCGACGACGCTCGACATCCTGGAGCGGCAATTGCGCGATAAGGTGTTCGGCTTTTTCGCCATGGTCAAAGCCGTGCTGCCCATCATGCGGGCGCAGAAGGATGGGCGCATCGTCAATGTGATTGGGCAGGCCGCGCGGCATCCGCATCCCGACCGCTTTCCCTCCGGCGTCACCAACGCCGCCTGCATGGCGCTCACCAAGTCGGTCGCCGACGCGGTGGCGCGCGACAACATCCGCGTCAACGCGGTGTGCCCGCAATACATCGAGTCCGAGCTGCTCGCTTCGCTGATCGACAAGGAAATGCGCGAACGTAAAGTGGACCGCGCCACCGCCGCGGCCGGCTTCACGCGCTCCAACCCGCTCGGGCGCACCGGCACGCCGGCGGAGGTCGCCGACCTGGTGTCGTTCCTCGTCTCCGACAGCGCGAATTTCGTCGCCGGCACCGCGGTCAGCATCGACGGCGGCTATCACCGTTATGTGTTTGGATAGCGCATGATCCCGAAAAGTGGGAACCGGTTTTCGGAAAAGATCATGCGCCATTAAGGAGTGCAATGGATTTAGGTCTCACCGATAAAGTGGCGCTGGTCACCGGCGGCAGCAGCGGCATTGGGCTCGCTATTGCGGCCAGACTTGCGGCGGAAGGCTGCAAGGTCGCTATCGCCGGCCGGCAGAAGGCGAAACTGGACAAGGCGGTCGCCGACGTCCCAGGCGCGCGCGGCTTTGCCGCCGACGTCAGCGATGCGGCGCAGGTCGCGCGCCTCATTGACGAGGTTATCGCCGCCTTTGACCGTATCGACATCGTCGTCAGCAACGCCGGCACCCACCTCCCCGGCCGCCTCGAAGACGTCGAGACCGGCGCGCTGGCGCGCCACCTGGACACCAAGGTGCTGGGACCCTGGGAACTCGCCAAACGCGTCGCCCCGCACATGCGCAAACAAGGCGGCGGACGCTTCATCGTCATCATCGGCCAGGCCGGCAAAGTGCCGCAGGCGAACGGCATCGCTTCGACCATCAGCAACGCCGCGCAACACGCGTTCGTGAAATCGCTGTCGGACGATCTCGCGCGCGACAACATCCTGGTCAACGCCGTGTGTCCGAGCCGCATCAAGAGCCCGCTCACGCACGCGCTTGGGACTCTGCACAACGAGGTCTATCTCGGCCGCAGCCTGGAGCAGCAGGAGACGCGCTGGGGCGCCGAAGTGCCGCTCGGCCGCTGGGGTACGCCGGACGACATCGCCAACGCGGTGGCCTTCCTCGCTTCGGAGCGCGCGCGCTTCATCGTCGGCGCCAACATCGACGTCGACGGCGGCCACCAGCGCATGATTTTCTAGCGCATGATCCCGAAAAGTGGGTACCGGTTTTCGGATAAGATCATGCGCAAGCAAAATGTTAGGGAAGCACGCTGATTCATTCTGAACGAATCGACTCTAAGAGCGGGCGATGATCGAAATCAGGCACGTCTCGAAAAGCTTTCGCCGCGGCGATTCCACGGTCGAGGCGCTGCGCGACTTCAACCTGACCATCAAGCAGAGCGAGATCGTCGCCATCATCGGGCCGAGCGGCTGCGGCAAGTCGACCTTGCTCAACATGATCGCCGGCCTGTACAGCCCGAGCAAAGGCCGCGTGTTCTACAAAGGCGTCGCCGTCGGCGACGTCAACACCGACGTCGGCTACATGACGCAGAAGGACAACCTGCTGCCCTGGCGCACCGTGCGCGACAATATCGCCTTCCCGCTCGAGCTTGCCGGCGTCGGCAAGGCGGAGCGCGAAACGCGCGCCGACACCGTCATCAAGCAGGTCGGCCTCGACGGCTTCGCCACGCGCTTTCCCACCGAGCTGTCCGGCGGCATGCGCAAGCGCGCCTGCCTCGCGCGCATGATCCTCTACGGCGCGCACACCGCGCTGCTCGACGAGCCCTTCGCCGCGCTCGACGCGCAGCTCAAGCTGGTGATGCACGACCTGCTGCTGCGGCTCGCCGCCGACAACGGGCACACCGTCGTCTTCGTGACGCACGACCTGATGGAGGCGGTGACGCTGGCCGACCGCGTCATCGTCTGCACGCACCGCCCGGCGATGATCGCGCTGGAGCAGGAGATCCCGCTGCCGCGGCCGCGCGACGTGCTCAATGTTCGCTTCACCAACGAGTTCAAGGAACTCTACGACACGCTGTGGGAGCGCCTGCGGGTGGAATACCTGGAGGAGCGGGTATGAGCGCCGTCGACGACAAGGTCGAGGTCGCCGAACCGCCTACCGAGACCGGCGGCGTCGCCATGGTGCTGTGGCAGACCGCGCTCGGCATCGCCATCCTGTTCGCCTGGCAGGGCGTGTCGGGACGGCTGGTCGACAGTTTCTTCATCTCCAATCCGCTCGAGGTCGCCGCGCGCCTCTACGAGTGGACCAGCAACGGCTCGATCTTCCTGCACCTGTGGGCGACCCTGCACGCCACCATCCTCGGTTTCGCCATCGGCTCGCTGATCGGCGCCGTGCTCGGCATCTGGCTCGGCGTGTCGACGTTCGCCAGCCGGCTGCTCAACCCCTACCTCAGCGCGCTCAACGCGCTGCCGAAAGTTGCACTGGCGCCGCTGTTCGTCCTCTGGTTCGGCCTCGGCATCGAGTCGAAGATCGCGCTCGCCGCCGTGCTGGTGCTGTTCCTGGTGTTCCTCAACACCTTTGCCGGCGTGCGGCAGGTGGATCAGGACCTGATCGACACCGCCCGGCTGATGCGGGCGACGCGGCTGCAGGTGATCGCCAAGGTGATCCTGCCCTCGACGCTGTCCTGGCTGTTCGCCGGCTTGCGTGTCTCTGTGCCCTACGCGCTGATCGGCGCCGTGCTCGGCGAGATGATCGCCTCCAACCGCGGGCTCGGCTACCTGGTGCAGTATTCCGGCGCCCAGTTCGACGCCGCCGGCGTCTTTGCCGTGCTCTTCGTCATCGCGGTGCTGGCGATGGCGCTTAACTTCGTTGTCGATCTCGTTCAAAATCGCATGGAACGTTGGCGGATCGTCAGCCGCTGACGGCATAACAAACTCGCGTATCAGGGAGGAAGGCGCAAATGAAGATGCTGAGGACCGGCGTTATCGCGGCGTCGCTTGTGCTGTCGTGGAGCGCTTGCGCCGAGACCGTCAAGATCACCAATATCGGCCACGGCTACTATTCCGGCGCTCTGTACATCGCCAAGCGCGAGAAGCTGTTCGAGAAATACGGGCTGGAGCCGGATATCTCCTTCGTGCAGGGCGGGCCGTTGGCGTTGCAGGCGGCGCTCACCAAGCAGGCCGACGTCGCGGTGGTCTCCTACGAGCACATCCTCACCTCGGCCGTACAGGGCAAGCAGGTGGTCGCCTTCTTCAACATCGCCAACCGGCCGGTGAACAACGTCATCGCCAACGACAAGCTGATGGCCGGCTCCGAGAAGCTCTCCGTCGAGGACAAGATCAAGAAGCTCAAGGGCATGCGCGTCGCCATGCCGTCGGCCGGCGGCTCGGGCGAAAAGATGCTCGGCGTGCTGGCGAAGAAGTACGGACTGACGCTGCCGGGCGACATCACGAGCGTCTATCTCGGCGCCGAGGCGCCCTCCTATGTCGCCGCCTTCCAGCGCGACCTGATCGACGCGGCGCTGCCTTTCGAGCCCGCAGGCGTCTTGGTGCAGCAGTCCGGCAAGGGCCAGATCTATCTCAACATGATGAACGGTGAAGTGCCGGAAGTGCGCGACATCCTGTTCATGGTGCTGGCGACGCACCCCGACAACATCAAGGAGAAGCCGGAGCTGTTGAAGAAGGTCGCGCACGCCATCTACGACGCGGTGCAGATCCTCAAGGGCGATCCGAGCCGCGGCAAATCGCTGATGGCGCTGGAATACCCGGCGATGACGCCGCAGACCAACGACGAGGCCTACCAAATCGTCAGCCAGATCTGGACCAAGGACGGCAAGATGACCGAGGCGCAGGCGCGCGCCACCTTCGCCTATCTGCAGCCGAGCGGCCCGAAGGAAGTCGACTTCCCCTCGACCTTCACCAACAATTTTTTGCCGAAATAGCTGAGGACATAGCTCCCGCCTACAGGCGGTTGATCCGGGCGATGCGCCGGGTCACCTCGGCCGGCGTTTCAGCGTCGGATATCGCCTTGAGCGCCAAGGCCGCGCGGGCCGCCGGCCGGTCGAGACACCGTTCGAGCCAGGCTTTGAGCTTCGGCACCGCGGACAGATCCATGTCGACCGCGCGGCTGATGACGGCGGCGACGTTGAGATCGGCGACCGTGAAGTCGTCGCCGAGCAGATATTGGCTTTGCGCCACGGCCGCATCGAGCACGCGGAACGGCGCCACCAGGACGGCCAGCGCCTCGTCGCGTTTGCCGGCGTCGCGCTCGGCCGGCGGCAGGCGAAGGGCATGCAGCGACCAGATGTTGACGCCGCGGTCGACCTCGGTGAGCGCCCACAGGCTCCATTGCCATGCCCTCGCCTCGCCCTCGAGCGCGGCGGGATAGAGCCTGCCGGTGGAGTGCTTCTTCGCCAGATAGAGCGTGATCGCCAGCGACTCGAACAGCACGAAGCCGTCGTCCACGATGACGGGCAGGCGTCCGTTCGGATTGATGGCGAGAAAGTCCGGCGTACGGGCACCGGCGTCGCCGATCTCGATCGGCACGTGGTCGAAGTCGACGCCGACCTCCATCGCCATCCAAAGCGCGCGGAACGCGCGGGTGCGGGCGACACCGTAGATGCGCAGGGCGGACACGCGATGCTCACTTCAATGCGGCTAGCGCCCGATCGTAATACGATAAATCGAGATATTTCTCAGGCCGCAAGTCTACCGACCCTCCGATCATTTCCGCCCGAAGCGACAACAGGGTTCGGAAGCCCGCCATATTGATCGCGGCGTCCTTATCGAGCCCGCCATGGGGACCCACGGCGCCCTCGACGCTTTTCTCCGCCACGTCGGGCGCGACTTTGAGAATCTTTGCGACAATCGCGGCTGTTTCGGCCTTGTTCTCCGGACGCGATGCCCAACGCAAGCCTTCGATAATGGTCTCGATATAGTTCACCATTGTCTCGGGATGCTGCCGGGCCCAATCGCGCATCACCCAAATGCCGTCGGCTTGATAAGCCCCGAGCGCGTCCGCAGCAGACCCCCAGTCGGGATAGCCCTCGCGCTCGGCGAGAATATTGCAGGGAAAGTTCAGCAGAACGGCGACATTGTTGGGGTCGTTACGAATGCCGTTCAAGCGCCGCATGCAGTCGCCGCCCTGGAAAACGCCGTACTCGCTTTTCTTGATGCCCTTTAATGCCAGCATCTTGTAGAGCACCAGCGCGTAGGCCGTATCCGGCGAATCGACAACCACGGTCTTGCCGCGAATGGCGTCGTAGGATTTGATCTCCGGACGCACGAACAGATTGAGCATGCCATTGCCGCCGCCGGCGACAATGATGACGTCCTTCTTCATGTCCTCGACCATCGCGACAGCGTTGTCGACGGCGGACTGCGCGATGTCTATGCTGCCGTTCGCCAAGGCCTCGCGCTGGGCCTTGGCATTCGGCGTGAATTGGATCTCCACCGCCAGACCACGCTTGGCGAATAGCCCCTTCTCTTGCGCCACATAAAGCGCGACGTGCTGCGGGCCGGGGAAAACGTTGACGCGCAGCCGATCTTCGGCATGAGCTTGCGACACACCTGTCGTCGACGCGACAAGCGCTGCCGCAAGGATCGCCATCATCCAGTTCATCGTCGTCTCCCTAGAGCAATTGTCCGCCATTGTTGTTTTCTGGCGCTTTCGCTCATTAGAGTAACATAGGGCGAAAACTATCGCATAGACGTCCCCGGGGAACGCTCGATGACAAAACTTGACGACATGTCCGTCACTGTCCACCGGCACGGGTCGGGGCCGGCGCTTGTCCTGTTGCACTGCCTTGGCGTCGACAGGCACTTTTGGGATTTCGCGGCGGAATTGTCTGCCGACTTCACGCTCGTGACTTATGACCTGCCCGGACACGGCGAAACGGCGGTTCCAAACCACGGCTATGGAGTCGAAGACCTGTCGGAGCAGCTCGCCGCCGTGTTGCGACGGCACAATATCGCGCGGGCGCACATTGCCGGAATTTCCCTTGGCGGGCTGATCGCCCAATGTCTGGCGGCAAGCCATCCGGAGATGGTGGACCGCCTGGTTCTGATCGACACCACGCCGCGCTACACCGATGAGCTGCGCGCCATGTGGGCGGAGCGAGCCGCTTCGGCGCGCAATGCCGGCGTCAGCACGCTCATCGACGGCCTGTTGAAAATCTGGTTTACGCCCGCATCAATTGCGGACAACACCCCGGCCGTTCGATACGTCCGCGCCGCGCTGCAACGCAGCCCCGGCGAAGGTTACGCATTGGCCTGCGAGGCCTTGGCCGCCGCCGATCTTCGCCCGCTTGCGACAAAGATTATCGCGCCGACTTTGCTGATCTGCGGCGACGACGACATCCCAAGTTTTCTCGATTCCGCGCGATGGCTCGCGGCGGCCATAAAAGGCGCGCGCCTGCAATGGATCCCGAAAGCAAGACACGCGTCGGTGCTGGAGCGCCCGGACGAGGCCATCGCCATCCTGCGAAACTTCTTATCGGGCTCGTTCAAACAGCCAAATGTTCTTTGAAGAAATCGACGGTCAACGCGAGCGCCCGGTCTGCCTCGGGCTTGCTGTAGGTTCCGCCGCCGAAGCGCGCAAAGGCATGATCGGCGCCGGGATATTTGTGGATCGTCACCAGCGGATTGGGCGATAGCCGCCGTTCCAGCAGTTCGTTCACTTCCGCCTGCACCCAGCGATCCTTCATCGCCATGTGCAGCACGAACGGCCTGTGCAGATTGGCAACTTCACGGATATTGTGCTCGATATAAGTGCCGTAATAGGCCACCGCGCAATCGATCTCGGTGCGGCAGCACATCAGATAACAAAGCTTGCCGCCCAGGCAGTAGCCCACCGCGCCCACTTTGCCGTTGCATTCCGGCAGCGCTTTCAAATATGCGCGCGTGTCCTCCATGTCGCGAACCGCGAGGTCGTAATCGAAATCGTAATAAAGATCGAATGCCTTTTTCACGTTTTCCGGATTCTTGTCCGAGAGTTCGACGCCCGGCTCTTGCCGCCAGAATAAATCGGGCACCAGGCAGACGAAGCCGGCTTCGGCAAATTCATGCGCATGGTGACGCATGGTGTCGTTGACGCCCCAGATTTCCATGATGGCGATAATCGCGCCCGCCGGCTTGCCGTCGGGAATGGCCAGATAAGCGCCCATCTCGCCGTCGCGCAGCTTCACTTTGACGTTTCGCGTCTGCATTTGTCTTGACCTCAGAGCCTGAGAAGTTCGCGCGCATTGCCCGCAAAAATCCGCTGTCGCGCGTCCTTGCCGATATCGAGCGCCTCGACCGCCGCAATCGTCTTGGCGATGAGGCCCCTGCCCTGTTCGGCATCGAACGGCGCGTCGGTCGCGAACAAGCACCGCGAAGTGCCGAAATAGTCGTAACCGCAGCGGGTGGCCGCCACGTCACCGTTCAACGCGGTGTCGGCATAAAGCATCTTGTAGTAGTCGCCCGGCGGTTTCTTCAGCTTTTCCGCGCCCGGATTGCGATCCGGTGTGCCGAAGAAGATTTGACGGAATCCAAGCGCGATGCGGCCGGCAAAATAAGGGATCATGCCGCCCATGTGGTGACTGATGATCTTCAGTTCCGGCATCTCGTCGAACACACCGGAATAGATGAGGCGCGTCATGCAGGCCGTCGTTTCATACGGCCAGCCGAACGTGAACCAGATTTCGTCTTCCGACATTTTCTCGGCGGCGTAGTCGGAAAACTGCGGGCCACGCATCGGATGTACCCAGACCGGCAGATCGTGCTCGACCATGCGCGCAAACACCGGCCGGAATTCCGCCGCGCTCAGCGGCTTGCCGGCGACATTCGTGAACACCTGGACGCCCTTGGCGCCGAGGTCCTTCACCGCGCGATCGATCTCTTGCAACGCGGCGGCGATGTTGTTCATCGGCAGCGACGCAATAAACGTTGGAAAACGCTCGGGATGCAGCCGGCACAATTCGGCGAGGCCGTCATTGGCCATGCGCGCCAACTCCGCGGTCTGTTGCGGCGGGCCGAGCAATTCCAACGGCGGATTGGCAAGCGAGAGCACTTGTTGGTAGTCGCCGAACTGGTCGAGCAGCCGCAGCCGCGCGTCGACGTCCCACAGCGTTCGCAGCCTTGGGAAGGCGGTCGCCGCCGGAAGATCGGGCGCGAGCTTTCGCAGCCGCTCGAAATAGGTCGCCGGCATGAAGTGGTTGAATATATCGATGATCACAATTGCCGCCCCTGTTGGCCGCCAAGAACAGCCACCAAGAACCTACGCGGCCTTGCGCCGCGATTTCAAGCAACCATCCGCGTGCAATGCGGAACGCGTGGCTTGTCAGTGTTTGCGTTTCGCTATTAACTGCCCCGCGCGACGCACGGCCTCTGCGATCGCCTGCCGCGCCAGCGGCGATAAAAAACGAGGCGGCTTCGGGGGGAATTATATGGTCAGCGCCGACAAGTCAGCCGAATTGGTTGGACGCCTGGATCGTCTGCCGTTCTCCAAATGGCACCGTAATTTGTTCACGCTCTGCTTTGTCGGCGTCATGTTCGACGCTTGCGATTTCGCCTTGTTCGGCATGGCGTTGCCGCCGGTCGCGCGCGAATTCGGTCTGAACCAGGCGCAAGCCGGCCTGCTCGCGACCGTCGGCCTGGTCGGCGCATTCCTCGGCGCGCTGTTCTGGGGCACGATCTCCGACTATATCGGCCGGCGCACGTCGTTTGCCGCGACCATCGGAATATTCTCGGTCTTTACCGGTTTGGTGGCGACGGCCGGCAATGTCGTGACGCTATCGATCTATCGCTTCATCTCGAATTTCGGACTGGGCGGCGAAGTGCCGGTGGCGCTGACGCTGACCGCCGAATACAGCCCGAGCCGCATTCGCGGCCGCATGACCGGCTCGATGATGGCGGCATTCCCGCTCGGCCTAGCGCTCGCCGCGCTGCTCGCCTATTTCATCATTCCGACTTACGGCTGGCGCACCGTGTTCGTCATCGGCGTCGTTCCGGCGGTGCTGCTGTTCTTCGTGCGCATGATCATGCCGGAATCGGTGCGTTACCTGATCAGCCGCGGCCGCACCGCCGAGGCGGAAAAGACCGTCGCCGAAATCGAGGCGAAAGCCTCCGGCGGCACGCCGCTGCCGCCGCCGGTCATGGTCGCCGCCGGCGTCGAAGAGCGCGGCGTCACCGTGTTCGAACTGCTCACGCCGGAGCGGCGCAAGCGCACCATCCTGCTTTGGATCGTGTCGTTCTGCTTCTTGTGGTCATCGAACGGCATCATCTTCATGCTGCCGCAGATTCTGGTGCAGCGCGGATTTCAGCTTAAAGAGATCTTCGTGTTCCTGTTCGTGCAGGCGATCGCGGCGTTCGTCGGCTACACGGCGTGCGGCTTCCTCATCGACCGCTTTGGCCGCAGGCCGATCCTGTTCCTGTATTATTTCGTCGGCGCTTTCTTCCATCTGTGGTTTGCGCAGGCGACAGGCGTCTGGATCTTCTTCGCCATCGCCGCGGTCGGCTGGGTCAATCCGGGCGTCTATGGCGCTAACGGCATCTATGTCAGCGAGCTGTATCCGACGCACCTGCGCGCGACCGCCGTCGGCTGGTTTTTCGGTGTCGGCCGCATCGGCTCATTCCTCGCCCCCACGGTTGTGGGCCTCATGCTGCAGTATGGGCTCGGCGCCTATGTGCTGCACACCTTCGCCCTGACTTTCCTGATTGCGTCGGTTGCGATCTGGCTCGTCGGCGTCGAGACCAAGGGTCGCGTGCTGGAGCAGATCACCGGAGCGACCAAACCGGCATAGCGGCGGCCGCAAATGGGCCTTCGTTCGCTATGCCTCGGCTGCTGGGCTCATCATTCGGCCGCCGCCGGCTGTACGATGGGCTCGGCAGAAATGAACTGCGTCCTGGCGAGGCTCGCGAAGCGGCCGCCTGCCCGCACAAGCTCGTCGA
>Ga0265314_10003211_pt1 | contig 15991 bp, 5 predicted proteins | sample 4126metaG_FD_203106 | JGI IMG/M metagenome (GOLD analysis project Ga0265314, IMG submission 203106) | Rhizosphere microbial communities from Carex aquatilis grown in University of Washington, Seatle, WA, United States - 4-1-26 metaG | ecosystem: Host-associated > Plants > Roots > Rhizosphere >... | reverse complement strand
GGTCAGGTTGTCGCTAATCGTCAGCGTACGGCCCGCGGCAACGGTCACCGTCGACTGCAGGTCCACCGTCCCGCCGCCATTTTCCAAGAAGTCATGCGCCGAGTTGATCGCGTTATTAATGGTCAGCTTCGAGCCCGGCGTCACCGTCAAAGTAATGTCGCCGCTACCGGTCGTCTTCAAGCCGCCCGCGTCGATGTTCAGGTCCTGCCCGTTTTTGAAGGCCACGTTGCCCGCGACGTTGCCGCCGATGGTGTTAACCAGGTTGGTCGCGTTGAGCGTGTCCGGCCCGGTCCCGTTCAGGAATAGCTTGCCGCCGGTGATGATGCCGGTCCCGCTCTGCGACCCCCCCGCAACCAGATTCAGCGTCACATTCTGGCTTCCGCCGGCCGTCAGGGCTTCCTGAATCGAGAGCGTTGAGCCTGCGTTGACTGTGGTGAGCGTGATCGCGCCATTGGTGGTGCTCAAGCCCGTGCCCGTCGAACCGATCTGGAGGAGCGTCCCGTCCTTGAAGTCAATGCTCGTGCCGGCGCTGCCCTTGAGCACGTCGACCATGTTGGTCGAGCCACCCAGGCTGACGGCGCCCACCGAACTCACCGTCAGCGTGCCGCCCGTGATCACGCCGCTGGATTGCGTGATCGAACCGGAAGTGGCCGTCGTCAGAAAAATCGCACCTGTGCCCGCATTCACATCGGCGCCCAACGCCAGTCCCGTCGCGCCGGTGAGCGTGATGTTGTTGTTGCCCGTCGTCGAGACCGTCTTGTTGACATTCAGCGCGCCAGTGCTCGTGACGACCTTGACCGTCGTGCCGCCATTGATGCCGTCCACCGCGTTGACCGTGCCGATCGCCAGCCCATTGGCGTCCTTATAGTCCACGGCGCCAGTGAGGTTCGAAGCCAGCGTACCAACATCATTCGCGTTCAGGTTCAGGGTGGCGTTGCCGGTGCCGGTCAGAAGCAGACTGCCCGCGGTCACCGCGCCGGAGCCGGTTTCGCTGATCGAGCTGGCTGTATTCAGAACGATGGTGCCGCTGCCGGCATCGAGCGCGCCCTGAATCGCAATCGTGCTCCCCACGCCCGTCGTTGTGAGCGTGATGGCTTGATTGGTGGCGCTGAGGCCGTTGCTATCGACAGCCAGACTCTGCCCGTTCGTCAACTGGATCGCGCCGCTGACGCTGCCTTCGACCTGGGCGACCTGGTTGGTCGCGCCACTCAGATTGAACGCGCCCGAACCGTTCAGCACCAGCGTCTGGCCCGTGACGATGCCGGTGGCGTTTTGCGTCACGCCGCCCGTCGAAGTAAGGTTCACGGTCCCGGTCGCGGCATTGGCCGTGACGGCTTTGGTCAGGTTAAGCAGGCCGCCGGTGCTCAGCGTCACGTCGGTGCCTGCGGTAATGCCCACCACGCTGTTGACGGTGTCGACCTGCAGTGCGCCCGCGGAGGTGTAGCTCAATGCCCCGCCAATATTCGCCGCGATGATGCCCACGGTGTTGGCGCCGTTCAAAGTCCAGTCGGCCGCGCCGCTGCTGGACTGCATTGCCAGCGAGCCTGCGTTCAACACGCCACCGCTCTGCGTCACCGCGCCGCCGGCGCTGAGGCCGATAAGCGCTGCGCCCGCGTTTACATCGGCGCCCAGATCCATCGAAGTACCGGAAGTCAGTCCGATGGACGCGCCGGAACTCGTGATCGTGGCGTTGCTGTCCAGCACGCGGCCCGCGTTGAAGGCAATGGTCTGCCCGCCGCTGGCCACCGCCTGGTTGATGTGCAGATCGCTCGTCGCTCCAGCGGCGCTAATCAGGATGCCGCCGCCGTGCGTGTTAATTCCGTTAACCGCGCTGACCGTATCGATCGTCAGGGTCTGACTGTTGGTGAAGGTCAGGTTGCCGGTCATGTCCGCGGCCAGCGTGCCCACCTTATTGTTGTCCGTCAGGACCACGTTGCCGCTGCCGCCGTTCGACTGCAGCAGCAGGTTCGGCGCGTCGATAATCGCTCCAGCATTCTGCGTGATCCCGCCGTCCACGTTCAAGATCAGCGTGTCGGTCACAGAGATCGTATTGGTCAGGGTCAGCGCCGCGCCAAGGTTGAAGGTCAGGTTCTGGAATTTCGTGCCACTGCCGATCGCGCCGGTATAGCTCAGCGTGCCCGTGGTGATGGTCAGGTCAACGCTTGCCCCGCCCGCATCGACCGTGCCCAGCGTGACCGTGCCCGTCGCGCCGGTCGACAGCGTGCTCGAGCCCTGCACCTTCAGCGGATCGGCGATGTTAATCGAAGTCCCGGTGCCGACGGTCAGTGTCGTGGCCAGAGTGACTTTGCCGCCGCCGCTTTCGGTGAAGCTGCCCGCCGCCGTGACCGTGTTGTCCAGTGTCAGGGTCTTCGTCGGCACCGTGTAGAGCGTGATGTTGCCGGTGGTGACCGTCGTCAGGCCCGAAGCGCCGATGCTGTAATCAATTCCACTCTTGTAGGTCAGGTCGCCGGTGATCGAACCCTGGATCGCGTTCACCAGGTTGGACTGTGTCCCCAGGCTGAAGGTGCCCGTGCCGTTCAGCGTCAGCAGGCTCGCCTGAATCACGCCGCCGGTCTGGTTCGCGCCGTCGGTGTTCAGGTCGATTCCGTTGTTCGCGCGAAGGTCGAAGGGCAGCGTCACGCCGCCGCCGGTGCGGGAGATCGAGATCGAATCGAAGATGCCTCCCGTGCCCACGTTGCCGCCGAAGCTCAGCGCGCCCGTTCCGGTGTCGATGGTCAGCACCCGTGGCGTGCTGTCCGAATCAAGCGTGCTCAGGAAGGTCAGGCCGCCGTTATTCGTGGTGAAATTCGCGTCCGCCGTCAGCACCACCGCGCCGGCGTATTGCTGCAGGCCGTTGGTGTTGATGTTCGCGCTGACGCTGATCGTCCCGGTGCTCTGCACGTCCAGCTTGGTCAGCGGCGCGCTCGAACCCACCGCCGAGATAAAGTCCACCGTGCCCGCGCCGCCCACGATCGTCAGGTCGTGCGCGCCATCCACCAGGCCCGTAAAGGTCACGGCGCTGTTGGTCGTGGTCAGCGTCACGTTTGTGCCCAGCAACACATCGCCATTGTAAGTTTGCGTGCCGCCGGAGCCGGCCGTGCCCGCGCCAAAGCCGCTGCCGCCGCTCGACAAAATATCGCCGTTCAAAGTGATCTGCGGCGAGCTGCCGGCTCCCGTCAGCGTCACCGTACCGCCCGCGCCGCCGTTGTCGTCGGTCGCACCGAGCGCGTTGCCGCCCTTCGTCGTGATCGTCCCGACACTGAGCTGCGACGCTGTCAGGTTCACATCACCGGCCTTAAAGCCATCCACGCCTGTGCCGTCGCCGCCGCTGGTCGTGATTGCGGTCAGCGAGAGCGTACTGGTCGTCGAGATCGTGACATTCCCGCCCGCGACGCCGGTCGCCGTGCCGCTGGTGTCGATCGTGCCGGCCACGGAGATCGCGCCATTCCCGGACTGCAGCGTCAAGTCATGCGGGCCCGTGATCCCGCTCAGGAAGGTGATCGTGCCGCTCGTCGGCGTTGAGCCCGTGCCCGCGCGCGTGTCGATAATTACCGCCGTGCCAAGCAGCGCCGGATCTTGAACCTGCACGTTTCCGCCTGCGCCAGCCGTCGTCGTGCCGTTGCCACCGTTGGTCTTGATGTTGCCGCTGAGGGTAATTGTCGGCGTGCCGTTGGTCGCATTGAGAGTGACCACGCCGCCCGCGCCGCCCGCGCCCGCGGCGCCGTTGCCGCCCTTCGCGATCACCGCATCCGTGCCGTTGCCGACCGTCACCAGATCGCCCGTCACACTGACGCTGCCCGCGGCCTTTCCGCCGACCGTACCGTTGCCGCCACTGGAGACGATCTTGGAAAGAATGACCGTACCGGTCCCCGTGATCGTGACTGCACCACCCGCGCCGCCCACGCCAGTCGAACTACCCGTCGTGGTGATGGCCGTGCCGGCGCCCGCGGTAATTCCTGCGCCCGTGATCCCGACCGTGCCGCCCGCGCCCGCCGTTCCGCCCGACGTCGTCACATTGGCAATCGAAACGTTACCCGCTCCACCGGTAATCGTGACATTCCCGCCCGCGCCCACTCCGCCAGTCGCGCTCAAATTGCCGGCCGTCACGCCCACGCCGGTCAGACCCACCGTGCCACCCGTGCCTGTTCCGCCGTTGGCGCTGATCGTGCCCGTGTTGACCAGACCCGAACCGGTGACCGAAATCGTGCCGCCGTTGGCCGCGCCGTTCGTATTCAGATTGCCCAGCGTGACCGTGCTTCCCTTGACTGTCAGCATCGCCGCCGCACCGCTCAAATCGATGTCCCCAGCGCTTACCGCGCCGTTGCCGCCTGCTGAACTCGCGTCAAGCGTCAGACTGAAGGCGCCCGTAACCGGGACCGAGCCCAGGTTGATCGCACCCGCCGCAGCCGCCGTGCTGGCCGAATCGATAATCACGTTGCCCGTAAGGGTGATCGCCGTCACGCCCGACATGTCCACATTGCCGTTGGCCGTGCTGATGTTTGCGGCCAGATTGACCAGCGCCGCGTCGGAGATCGTCAGCGCGCTCAACGGCGCCGTACCGCCGATCGCGCCCGTCACCGTCACCGCCCCGGTCCCCGCGCTGATCGTGAGCGCCGATGCCCCGTTGATCGTGGTGGCATTGAAATCGCCGCCGGTGCCATTGGACGCGCCCGTACCGCCGGCCGAACTGATGGTCATGGAAGCCGGATTCAGGATCGTCGCGTCCTGAAAAGTGATCGTGCCACCGTTCCCGCCGTTTCCAGTGCCCGTGCCATTGCCGCCTGTGGCCAGCACGTTGCCATTCAAAACAATGGGCGTTGCGCCGGATGTACCGTGCAGCGTAATCGCACCGCCATCGCCGCCGTTCTGGTCGGTCGCGCCGCCGTTGCCGCCGATGGCATTGATCGCGGCAATCGAAATGATCACCGCGGAAATGTTTACACTGCCTGCGTTTTGGCCGTCCTTGCCCGCCGAACCTGCGCCACCGTTGGTCGCAACGTTGCCGATGTTCAGCGTCGAGCCATTCGTGGTGGTGATGGAGAGATTCCCGCCGGCCTGGTCCGTGCCGCCGCTCAGGTTGATCCCGCCACTGATGTTGATCGCGCCCGTGCCGGAAGTCAGCGTAAAGTTGTGTGGCCCCGTGACCGTGCTGGCAAAGGTAATCGTGCCGTCGGTAGGCGAAGTTCCTGCGCCGGCCAGCGTGCTGATCGTCACATTACCGCTCAAGAGCGCCGGATCCTGCACGCTCACCGCGCCGCCCGCTCCAGCCGCGCCAGTCGTCGATTTATCGCCGCCGGTCGTCGTGATATTCCCGCCCAGCGTCACGGTAGGCGTGCCGCCAGTGGCATTCAAAGTGACCGAACCGCCCGCGCCGCCGGGCTTGACGGCGCCGCCCGCATCGCCGCCGAGTGCGCTGATCGCACCCACGGCCACCGTCGAACCGCTGATGTTGACTGCGCCGGCCGCGAAGCCGTTGGCCGCCGAGTTGTTTGCGGCGTTGGTCGTGATCCCTGAAAGGCTCACTACGCCCGTCCCAGTGACCGTTACGTTACCGCCGGCTCCGCCAGTGTTGCTTGAAGTATTGATCGACCCGAGTGTGATTGCCGTGCCGGAAGCAGTAATTACGCCGCCTGCACCACCTGTCCCCGTAAGGGAGATTGCACCTGTCTGCACCGAGCCGTCCGTCGCGGCGGTCTGGTTAATGTTCAGGTTTCCGCCGACGCCGGTGGTGCCGTTGGAGGTGATTGTACCGGTCGTCAAGGAGGTCACCGCGTCCAGTGCAATCGCGCCGCCCACGGTCGTGCCTGTTGTGTTCAAGTTGCCTAGTTGGACGGTCTTGCCTACCACCGTCAGAACGCCCGTCCCGGAAAGCGTAATGTTGCCCGCAGTCACATCGCCGTAAGTACCCGAAGTTCCCGGGGACGCATCGATGGTCAGATTGAAGGCCCCGCCGATCGCCGCGCTGCCCAAATCGATGTTCCCGCCGTTGCCGGCAGTTCCGCCGGACGCGGAATCAAGTGTCGAGTTGCTGCCGAGCGTGATCGCACTCGCGTTGGAAATCGTGATGTCCGCGTTGGCCGTGCGGAAGTTGCCCGTGATCGTCACCGTTCCGGTTGTCGAAACCGAGATGCCGCCCACGCGCGTCGTTCCACCCACCGCGCCGCTGAAGGTAATATTGCCCGATCCAGAACTCGCGCTCAGCGAACCGGCACCGTCGATGGTGCTGTCGAAATTGATCGTGCCCCCCGCGCCTTCGCTGGCCCCGCCGTTTGTGCCGCCTCGCGAATTGAAGCTCAGCGCGCCGGAAATACTCGCAGGGTCGAATAAGTGTATTGAGCCGCCCGTACCATTTGCGCCTGCACCGAACGAATCGCCGCCCGTGGTCAGGATGCCCCCGGTCAGCGTGATTAGAGGCGTGCCGCTGGTCGCATTCAGCGATACGCTCCCGCCTGCACCGCCATTTTGGTCGCTGGCCCCGGCCCCATTGCCGCCCTTTGCCGTGATCAAACCACTGAAGATTCGGGAAGCTGTCAGATTTACCAGGCCCGCCGCGCCGCCCGCTTCGTCCGCACTGCCATTGCCCCCGCTGGTCGTGATCGTTGTGAGCGTCAGGTCGGCGCCGGCGGCCGAAATGACCACGTCACCGCCCGCAATTGCGTTGCCGGTGCCGCCAGAAGTGTTGATTACGCCAAGGTTGAGCGCCGTGGCATTGCTCGTCGTGATGCTGAGGTTCCCGCCCGCCACACTTGTCGCCGTGCCGCTTAAATCGATGCCAGTAATGCCCGAAAGCAATCCCGCGCCGGTATCAATGGTTAAGTTGTGCGGACCGGTGATCGTGCCGCCAAAGGTGATGGATGCATCCGTTCCGGCCGTGCCAGTGACAGGGGTTCCGCCCTTCGCTGAAAGGGTCGCGTTGGCGCCCAGCACCGCCGGATCCTGGATGCTTATCGTTCCGCCGTTTCCGGCCGCCGCATTGCCCGTGGCATCGCCGCCCGTGGTGGTAATGCTGCCGTTCAAAGTGATAGTCGGCGTGCCGCCGGTTGCGTTGAGCGACACGCTGCCGCCCGCACCGCCGGCCTTGTTGGTGCCTGAACCGTCGTGACCCATGGCGCTGATCGTGCCCACGGTGACGGTGCCGCCGGTGATGCTGATCGAGCCGGCGTTTTGACCAGTGCCGCCATTGATCCCGCCGTCGGTGGTGATCGAACCAAAGCTGACGGCGCCCGGCGCAGTAACCGTGATGTTGCCGCCGGCGGCCGCTCCAACGGTGGAGGTGTTCAGGTTCCCGCTGCCCGTAATTCCGCCCGTTCCGCCGCTCACAGTCAGCGTGATGGTGTCGTTCTTTGTGATCAGAGTCGACCCGGCGCCAAATTGAATCGACCCGGTGCCCGTCGCGGTGCCGGCGGTGTTGTCGTTGGCGGTGAAAGTAAACTTGCCGCTGGTAAGGCTGAGCGTTACCCCGGCGTTAATAATGATGTTGCCGCCGGCCTGCACGGTCAGGTCGGTATTGCTCGTGTTGTTCGTGATGTTATTGGCGAAGGTCACCGAATTCTTGGCCTGCAGCGTCACGTCGGCCGCGGACCCGCTAATCAGGCTCGGGTCGATCGTCGCCGGTTCGGTGGCGGCATTGTCGGCAAATTGATCGACCTGCGCCAACGTAGCTGCACCGCCGGTCTGCACGACGATATCCACCGGATCGAGCAGCCACGTGCCTACCTTGCCCTTGGGCGCCAGCAGATTCACCACAGCCGTGCTGCCGACACTGAGCCGGTCGCCCGACGTCTCGACGTAGCCGCCGTTCCCGCCGTCAGTGCCGCCGCGCGCCGAAATCTGCCCGTTGAAGATTGTGAATTCGTTGCTCCACACGATCACTGAACCGCCGTTGCCGTTCTTCGTCGCGTCCGCGTTGATCGAGACTTCTGAGCCGACGTAGGTGTCCTTCGCGTTCGGCAGCGAGCCTTCCCCGTGGTTGTTCCCGCCGATGTTGACCGCGCCGCCGCCGGTTTCACCCGAAACATCGATCTTCGCCTTGCCGTCCAGGATGACCGTCTCGCCCAGCACCTGCACTTCGCCGCCCTTGGTCAGGCCGTTCTCAAGCTCCGTCTTCGCCGTGATCGTACCGGTTGAAAGCACCGTCCCGCCGTCGGCGCGCAGGATCACGCGGCCGTCTTCGTTGTGCACGCCCAGCGCGTTGACCGTGCCCGAGTTGTTGATTGCCATCGAATACAGGTTGCCCTGCGCGAGCAATTCGGCGCGCACGGCCTGAATCTGCCCGGTGTTCGCGACACCCGTGCCGTCGATCTTGTCGCCCTGCACCGGCTGGATGAAGATCTGGTTGTCGTTGGTCAGCAGCACGTCCTTCGCGGCCACCAGCCCGACGGTGCCGCGCGCAGCGCGGATCGAGCCCGCGTTCGTGACCTGCGAAGCGATCAGGTACACGTCGCCCGCCGCTTCGATTTGCCCGAGGTTGATTACCGCCGCCGTCGAACTGCCCGTGAAGTGCAGTTCGCCGCCGTTCAGGAACGCGCTGTCCTGCACATCCAGCGTCGACGCCACGAAGCCGCCCGTCTGAATCACGCCCGTCGCGCCGATGATCACGCCGTGCTGGTTGATCAGGTACACGCGTCCGTTCGAAAGCAGACTGCCGTCGATCCGCGACGGCATCGAACCCGTCACGCGGTTCAGCGTCGCCGAGTTCACGCCGGGCTGATTGAATTTCGTGGTCGAACCGTACGGCACGCCGAAGTTCTGCCAGTTGATGATGGTCTTGTTGGAATTGGTCGTGATGTTCCAGTTGGAGCCGTTTTGCTGGAAGCTCGCGGAGCCGCTTACCACCACGGGGTTCGATGAATCCAGCGCGTGCGCGGAAAGTCCTCCGAGCAAAACGCTTATTAGGGTTGCCAAATTACGTAGTGACATGGCCACCTCCAGCCCCATTCCGGATAGGGGTTTCGAGCCCGCGGAAATTCTTACAAACTCTATGAACATAAGGGGAAAAATGCAAAACCAATCTTGGTCAATATCCAACTTCAGACCACTTGGTTGGTGCTCCCGCAGGTTCGACTTAAATTAGGGTGTGCGTTGAGGTGCGTTGGGGCGTTCGATACAACATCTTGTAGGATATCAATACTGACCGTCCGATAAATCAGCGTACGCCCCGCACTCGGCCTTGTTTTTGGGCAGAAAAAACGGCGCATGCGCGCCGTTTTTCTCTCAAAAGCCAGTGTTAAGAGTCCGGCTTATTTCTTCATTTTCTCGAGCGCCGCCTTCGCGCCCTGGTTGCCATGCGCGAGGGATTTCTTGTACCACTCTTCGGCGGTCTGCACGTTCTTGGCCACGCCGAGGCCGCGTTCGTACGCGTTGCCCACAGCCAGCTCCGCTTCCGACGACCCCGCTTCAGCGGCTTTCTTCAGCCAGTTAAGCGAAGCTTCCAGGTCCTGCGCCACGCCCGTGCCGTCGCGCAGCATCACGCCGACGTTCGTCTGCGCCTGCACGCTGCCGGCGTCCGCCGCGCGCAGCATCAGCTTGTAGGCTTCAGCTTCGTTCTTCTCGACGCCCTTGCCCTGGAACAACATCACCGCGTAGGCCAGCAGCGAATCCTGGTTCCCGTGCAGCACCGCTTGCCGAAACCACGCCGCGGCCTGCGCGAGATCCTGCGGCACGCCCTGCCCGCTCGCGAACATCACGCCCAGATTATGCTGCGCCTGCGCGTTCCCTTGTTCGGCAGCGCGGGCCATCCAGCGGAAGCCGTCGAACTGGTTGATCGCCACGCCTTGTCCGTTAATCGAAATCAGCGCGAAGGCCAGTTGCGCGCTCGCCAACCCCTGCTCCGCGGCCTGCCGGTAAAGCTGCGCAGCCTTGGCCAGATCCTGCTTCACGCCCGTGCCGGAGTAATACAGCGCGCCAAGATTCGCGCGCGCTTCGGCGTGGTTCTGGTCGGCGGCTTTCTGGAACCACTCCGCGGCCTTCGCCGCATCCTTGGGCAGGCCCAAGCCGTCGCGGTTGGCTTCGCCGAGCCAGTTCTGTCCGTCCGCTGAACCTTGCTCCGCCGCCTTCGCGGCCCACTTCAATGCTTCGGCTTCGTTCTTCGCCAACCCCACGCCCTTCTGCAGCGAGAGCGCGTACTGGTACTGCCCCGCCGCGTGGCCTTGCTCGCCGGCGGTCTTGAACCACAGCGCGGCTTTCGCGAAATCCTGTGGCACGCCCCAGCCCGTCAGGCAGATCAAACCCATCTGGTACTGCGCTTCGGGGTTGCCTTTGTCGGCGGCTTTTTTGTAGAGGTCCGCGAACTTACCCAGATCGCGCGGCACCACACCCTTGCCGTCGCGGTCCTGGCCTTCCTTGTACAGCGCGGCAAGGAACATCATCGCGTCGGCATCGTTCTGCGCGATGGCCTTGTTCAACCAGTCGAGGCCCTTTTCGTCGCTCTTGGGCATGCCCTGCCCGGCGATGTTCATCTTGGCGAGTTGCAGTTGCGCGCCCGAATTGCCCTTGTCCGCCGCCTTCTGGAAATACGTCAGCGCCGTGGGCACGTCTGCATCGACGCCCAGGCCGCTCAGGTAAAACATGCCGATGTTGTGTTCGGCGGTGGAATTCCCCTTGGCCAGCGCGGCCTTGAACTGCTCCAGCGCCTCTTTGTATTTCTTGGTTTTGAAGAGCTCGACGCCCTTGTTGAGTTCCTCTTCGCCGGGCTTGGCTTCGGGCGCGGCCCCGGCGAAAGCCGGTCCAGCAACCAAAGTCAAAGCGGCGAAGACGAACAGCGCGCGCACCGGCATCGGAATCGACATGTCATTTCCCTCGGGCATCGAGTCTTCGAACAACCGCGTCTCAGTCCGCGCTTCAAACCGGCGCAGCCGCTGGCTTTAATGCCTGTAGCACCGCCCCGCCTGAAACAGACGGCGGGGTTCTTACCTTATTCGGAAAGGTAGGACAAGAACGGATTGGGGGGTGCGCATAGCTGCCCTAAAGTTTATGGCTAGTCCCCTGCAGCGGGGATTCGCTTAATTGCAGTGATGAGAACGTGTGAATTCACTGTGACGTTGCTTTGCAAAGATCTCCCAGGGGCTCGGTACGCTCCAAGCGCCGAAAAATGATCGCACACCATCGCTGCAATTTGCCAAGCCATATCTTCGTCATAGCCCACCATTTCGTGGTTAAAAACCTCCATGCCTGTGATCTCATACAACTCTGTGGCTTTCCTGGCGCGCGCCCTTATCTGCTCGGGAAATTGTTGATTTGCCCAAGCCCACTTCAGATGTTTCTTGTCCGGTACATGCGAAAAGATCGGAACCATCTCCGCGACAATTACGGGCACATCTTCCTTGTTGGTGAAGCTCAAAGTGCCCTTTTCAAAATCGATCTTGAATTTCCCATGCAGGCCCAATCCATAATCCCGGTTAAGTTCAGCCTGTTTGACTTCAAGCTTCTCAGCGCATGAGTTAATATAATTCTCGAATTCTGCATCAGTCATAGGCATATTTAAAATTCCTGACCAACCACAATTGAAAACGTGAGTTCCACCATCTGTTCAGTTCGGTAATTTAACGAGATCGATCGAAAAACCATCTTTAAAATGTGCATCGCCAAGGCTTCCAAAAACAACCAGACGCTGGCCGTTTGCGGCCAGCGCCTGACTCAATTCAACGCAGGCAAGACAGCTTACGGCCTGGCTCTCGGCTCGGGCGCCGGGAATTCATCGTGGTCGCCGCCGCATTCGCCCATCGTGCCCGCCGGGCCGGTTTTTTTGGTGTCCCGGTTTTCCGGTTCGCGCTCTTCGCCCAAGTAGACCCACGTCAGCGTCAGCTTGCCGTTCTCGCGTTCGGTGACCGCGAATTTAACCGTGAACAGATCTTTGCCGTCCCAGCGTATTTGTTCGACATACACATGCCCAACCATCGGATGCACGCAATCTTTCCAGGCCGCGTCCGGAATCGCGTTGACTTCATCGAGCGTCTTTTCGCCCACATCCGCGATGCGGTTTTCCTGCCCGCCGCACACATTCGTATGCAACAGCCCGCAGTTCCCGTACATCAGCTCGACCACGTTCTTGTGCACGTCCAGATCGCTCGACGCAAACCGAAAACTATAGGCAGAATCGCCGTATTCGTTCTGCGAGCGCTGGCTCAACGTAACCGTCCGGCCGATCTGCACATCTTTAAGCAATTCCCGCAACAGCACTCGCGCACGCAGTTGCACCTCCGCATTTAGCTTGCCTGCTTCTTCGACCACGATCTGTGCCCCCGTCGGTCCAGACTTGAGCACAGCATCCTGAGGCGTGACCTTGCCGCTCAAAATATCCTGTATATTGCTCCGTAATGTTCCGCCTTCCTTGAGCGGTTGATTCGAGATGAATTTATATAATTTGAAGAGTTTTGGAACGGTCTGTGCAAAGCGGTTCAAGCGCTCGAGTTGCGCAACCAAGTCCTGGTCGACCAGCAGCATGGTTCGGCTTACATCCCTGGTCTTTGCATACCGTTCCGCCAGCAGCGGTGCGGCCCAGTCGATGTTGCGCTTAATTTCTTCCACCGCCGCATTGCGTTTCTGGAAGTCGTCGTTCGACAAGTCATTGACCAGCTCATCAAAACGCGTCCGGTATTCCGCGGGCAAATCCTTCGCTTCCACGGGCTTTTCCAGCCAATTCGCGTCCTGCGCGTTCAGGCTGCCTATAATAAAAGGCACCAACAAGAGGTTCTTAATCACGGCATTCGCCTCCGGGTTGTCCGGCGAGCCCTCGTAAGGGCTGCGCCGCATCAGGAAAAGAAACGGCAATGCAGCCAACAAGAGGAACGCGGCCGACGCGGCCACCGTCCCCCACCCGAAATGCGATCGCACGCGCCCTTCAGCGCCCGGCCGCGTCCGGCTGGCACCGTCCAACACCCGCTGCCGCAAGGCCCCCACATCCGGCGCGTCGGGCACCTGCGCGCCCCGGAGCATCTGCAGCACATCCCGGTCGAGCGGCTCGGCGCCGTCGCCTTGAAGTTTCTCGTCACCCGCCATGTCTGGCCCTCGCAAGCGCAGGCCGCAGCTTTTCAAACGCCAGGCGGCAGCGGCTCGCCACCGTTTCTGGCGGCACGTTCAACAGCCGCGCGACGTCGGCCAGCGGCAACTCTTCGAGATGCCGCAGCACCACCACTTCGCGCTGCTCCAGCGCCAAATCTCCGAGCGCCCGGTTGAGCCGCGCGAGATCCTCCGCGTCAAGCCCCCCTGCCCCGCCCATCGCCGCATCCGCGCGCCGCGCTTCCACGAACGCCGGCAACGCGTCCGAAACTTTGTGCCACGTCGAACGCCGCCGCAGCGTGTTCACCGCCAGGTTATGCACGGTTTGAAAGAGGAACGCGCGCGGCTGCACGACATTCACCCCCGGCTGCCCCAGGTGCTCGAGCAGCTTCACGAAGCCCGCCTGCACCAGATCCTCGGCTTCTTCGTGCGAACCGGTCAGCGCGCGGGCGTAGCGGTAGAGTTCGCGCCCGTGCGCGTCGAACAACGCCCCCGCTCCGGCTTGCGCCGGCCCCGCGTCCTGCTCCAAGCGCTCGTCTCCCCGCGCGCTGTCTGCCGAAGCACCGTGTTTGGCGCCGCCTGCTGAAGCTCTGCCTGTGTGACACCCCAGCCCCTCCGATTTTCACCTTATTTGGAAGAAAATTCCATCGGCCGCGCGGCGGGCGCTAGCGCGTCCATATTTTTGCCGGCAGGCGGCCGTAATTGCGCATACAATCCCAACGTCCTATTGAGCCGGCGTCGGGAAAAGGTAATGAAATTTTACCGCTATGTGCGCCCTGAATGACCGCGCACTTCGGTCCGATGGCTAGCACTGTCAACCCATTGGACAATCACATAGCTCGTGCCGGGCTGTGTGCCACTGGGGGCTTGTCCCCCAGTGCGGGCCGTCACCTCATATTTCCAGGTGGAAATCCGTAGACTTGGGACAGGTCCGGATCAGCCGGTAGCACGGCTTTGAAATAAAATTTCAACTCCGCCTTTTCCAACGATCAACCGAAGCAATCAATTTTCTTCTCACCGGCTTACGGATGAAGAGAGCTTCTTCCAGCAATCAGGCAGCTTGACGGGTTCAAACCCTGCAATCAAGAGGTGAATCCTAGCGCATATTCGGGTCGTCTGGGAAGCGCGCGCTACGGAGCGCTTCCTGGGCCGTCCTCAATCGTTGATTTAGTTCGCGCAAATCCTTCTCGAACTTATTCAATTGTGCTCGATAGTCCGCATTCATTTGATCGCGTTGGGCAGTGGTCAGGTTCCCGGTGGGCTGCCCGTTGATGCTGTTTTCGTAGTCGCGGCGCTTGTTCTGCATATTCTCGATTTGCCGCTCCAGCATTTTTACAGTCGCCTCGCGCTTTTTGATTTCCGTATCGTCTTTGGGTTGTGCCCTCGGAACTCTGCCTCCACCGTTATCTTCAACTACCTGCACGGGCGCAGGCTCCGCTTCAACCTTTGGGGGTGCTACCGCGGTTTGTACGGGAGCCATCTCTTTAATTTGTTTCTTCTCGACCGTAATCACGTTGTTAGAGAGGTCTTTAATGCTCAGTACTTCGCCAAAATCCTGAATTCGAGCGCAAATAATCGTGCGCTCCGGTTCATCCTTTACTTTAAATTTCAATTGAGGGGCAAAATTTACCGAGGCCATGCGCTTGACCAGGTCGTCGATCACCTTTTGATCCGGTGTTGGGGTCTGAATCAAATCGAGCAATTTGGTGGCGCTTTCGGCTGCGAATTTTTGGTCCTGCTCAATGCGCGTCTGTAATTCCAGTTTGGCCTTTTCCGCCCGCTTTTGGTCTTCGGCTTCCTTACGTTTTTTCTCTTCCGCCATTTCCGCCGCACGCTTGTCGACGTTTGCGGCATCAGCTTCCCGTTGTTCTTTTTCCAGGCGTTCCCGCTCAACCTGAGTCCGTTCGGCATCGGCGCGTTGTTTCTCGGATTCCGCCGCCAAGCGTACTTTTTCAAGCTCCAACTGTGCGGCGCGTTCATCGGAACGGCGCTTTTCTTCAGCGGCAACATCCGCCCGACGCTGACGCTCCCGGCGCTCGGCGTCCTGGCGCTGGGCCTCTTCGTTTTGTTGCTGTTGCTTCAAGATATCCAATTGACGTTGCTTTTCGCGTTCTTGACGTTCTTCGTTTTCCTTACGTTCCGCAGCGGCTTGCGTCTGCTCTTTGGCGTCCTTGTATTCAAAATAGCCGACTACCAAGCCGCATTCGACAATCGCCAAAAGGCCGAGAATTGCGCCTGCAACTCCCATCGGACTTTTCTTGCCTAAAAGACCCAAAACGGAAGCGATCAGTGCGAAAGGCACCAATGCAATCAGCACGAACATTGTTTCTTTGTTGCCGTGGAATTCCCTACCGGCGGGTATTGCAACAAGGGTCGTAATCACACCAATCACCAGTGCGGCAATACCCATGCCCAACTCGGTACCCGATGGCTTTTGGTCGCGGGATTCACTCATAAAAATACCCCTCTAAAGAAGCTTTTTGATTGACCGGTCAACTTACCTACATACGCTTCCGATTCAACAAGATTCCTTTCACCTTATAGTAGGAGGCTTTATGCAAATCGACCTCTCAGGGAATAAGTTTACTTTTCCTCATTGTTGCGCATGTTGTGGAGGCGACCCGGAAACAAGCCTCACAGCCTCGGCAAGTAAATCTAAAGGGAAGAAGGTTGTTCATACTACTACTAAGAGTTGGGCATTCCTTATTGCGGCAACTGTGTTCAACACGTACACGCAGCCCAACTAGCTGATTTTGCAACCGCCCTTATAATAATCCTCTCGCTTATTGGTGCAGGTCTACTTTTCTATAACGGAATGACTGGCGGCGCTTGCTTGGCAGGGATTGCCGGAATTGCTTTGGGCGTCTTTGTTTATCAAAATTTGATTGCGAAGGCAAAAGAGAAGTGCGGTTTAGGGTGCGTATGCGTGCGGCGCTCGGTTTCTTATTTGGGCTGGCAAGGGACATGTCACATGTTTGAGATTATTTCTCACCAA
>Ga0265314_10003210_pt1 | contig 15992 bp, 14 predicted proteins | sample 4126metaG_FD_203106 | JGI IMG/M metagenome (GOLD analysis project Ga0265314, IMG submission 203106) | Rhizosphere microbial communities from Carex aquatilis grown in University of Washington, Seatle, WA, United States - 4-1-26 metaG | ecosystem: Host-associated > Plants > Roots > Rhizosphere >... | reverse complement strand
TGCGAGGTGCCCGCCATCCTAGTCCCCTTTCCCCACGCGGCCTCGGACCACCAGCGTGCAAATGCCTCGTTCTTCGAGCGGCAGGGCGGAGGCCTTGTCGTTGAGCAGGCTGCACTCGGCACGCTCTATGACGAGGTGGTCGAGCTCGCCTTCAACGACTGGCTGCTGAGGCAGTTCCGGGGGAACCTCAAGCGCATGGATCGCGCCAATTCCCTCGACCTCATGCTGACCGACCTGGAGGAGATGGCGCGCACGGGTGTCCAGCACGAGCAGGGCGCGCAGCAGGAAGCCGTAGCATGAGGCCGACGAACCTCCCGCACGTTTTCGGCCGCGCGATCCGCCGCATCCACTGCCTGGGCGTCGGCGGAATGGGTGTCGCGCCGCTCGCCATCTACCTATCGCGTTCGGGCTGGGAGGTCTCCGGTGAGGACGATTCGCTTGCCCCCGAGGTCGCCGCGCTGCTTTCTGCGGGAGGCGTCGCCGTAGGGCCGATTCCGCAGGGTTGCGACCTTGTCGTCCGCTCTTCGGCAATCCCGGAATCCCATCCGGCCCTGGTCGCGTCGGCCCAGATGGGTATCCCCTCGGTCCGGCGCGGGGAGATGCTTGCGGAGGTGGCCCGGGGCAAGAGGCTCGTCGCCGTCTGCGGCTCGCACGGCAAGACGACCACCACCGCCATGCTCGTCACGGCGCTCGGACGGGCCGGGTTTGCGGCGGGCTACGTGGCCGGGGGGCTCTTCAATGATTCGACCCCGCCGGCCGCCGTGGGCTCAAACGAGTGGCTGGTCGCCGAGGTGGACGAGAGCGACGGCACGATCAACGAGTTCTCCCCGGAAATTACGGTCCTCGTGAACCTCGACTGGGATCATCCCGACCGCTACCGGAGCCCGGCCGAGATCGAGGCGGCCTTTGTCGCCCTTTGCGCCCGGACGCGGGGCACGGTGCTGGTGAGCGATGCGTGCCCGATTTCATTGAGGATCGCCCCGGCCGCCGCGACGTTTGGCCGCAGCGGCAGCTTTTCCGGAACCCTTGTGGCAGAGAAGGAGGGAAGGATGACCCTGAGGCTCGCTGGCCGCTTCAAGGCCGCGGAGGTCCTGGTCGGCACCGTCGGGGACTTCAATGCGTCAAACGCCACGGCTGCGCTCGCCGCGGCCCAGCTGATGGGGGTGGAACCCGAGCGGGGGTTGCTCGCCGATTACCCCGGCGTCCGCCGCCGCCAGGCGGTCCTGATGGAGGAGGGCGGGCTGACGGTCATGGAGGACTACGCCCATCATCCGTCGGAGATACGCGCGCTCCTGCCGAGCCTGCGCGGCAGGCTGGCGCTCGGGGGCCGGCTCATTGTCGTTTTCCAGCCCCACCGCCACACCCGGACCGCCCGGTTCAAGTCGGAATTCGCGGCGTCGCTCTCCCTGGCGGATGTCGTGCATCTCCTTGACGTGTATTCTGCCGGTGAGGCCCCGGCCTCGGGGGGCACGACCGCGGACATCTACGCGGAGATAAAGAGGTGGTCCCCGCTGTTGTCGGTTTCCTACCTCCCGGGCGATCCCTCCGGCAGCATTCCCGCGCTCGTGCGCGAGGCCAGGCCGGGCGACGTCATCGCCTTTGTGGGCGCCGGCGACATCGACCGGGCGGCCCGGGCGTCTATAGATGCCTTCCGGGTGGGAATCGCCCTCGCCCAGCGCTGGGACCGCTTCGCGGACGAGATCCGGCCCCTGCTTTCGAAGAGGGCGAACCTCACGCGCGAGGAGCCCCTCGCCACGAAGACAACCATCCGGGTGGGTGGGGCCGCGCGCCTCTATGCCGAGCCGGCATCGGAGGATGACCTGCGCGCGCTCTTGCACAAGGCCCGCAAGGAGGGCGTGCCGGTGTTCATGCTGGGCCGGGGATCAAACCTCCTCGTGCCCGACGAGGGGGTCGACGGGCTCATTGTCTCGCTCTCACAGCGGTACTGGTCCGGGTTTGAGGTCCTTCCCGACGGGCGGGTGCGGGTCGGCGCCGGGCTGCGCCTGAAGAACCTTTGCGGCCTCTCCGCCTCGGCCGGGATCGGCGGCTTCGAATTCCTCGAGGGCATCCCCGGGAGCGTCGGGGGCGCCCTTCGCATGAACGCCGGGGCCATGGGGGGCTGGATCTTCGACGTCGTGGACGAGGTCCGCATCATGTCGATGGACGGCGAGATCCACAACCTGCCCCGGTCCGCATTGCGCGTGGACTACCGGGTCTGCGCCGAGCTCAGGGATGCCATCGCGCTCGGGGCGGTCCTGCATTCGATGTCCGTCTCGGACTCCGCGAGCGTCGGGCGCCAGATCGACGACTACCGCAAGAAGCGCCACGAGTCGCAGCCGCGAGAGCCTAGCGCGGGGTGCATGTTCAAGAACCCTCCCGGCGCATCCGCCGGCCGGCTTATCGAGGAGAGCGGGCTCAAGGGGGTGAGGGTGGGGGGAGCCGAGGTCTCCCGGGTGCACGCGAACTTTGTCATCAACTGCGGCGAGGCCACCAGCGCCGACGTGCTGGAACTGGTTCGCCGCGTCAGGGAGGGCGTGCGCCTGGCGAAGGGGGTCGACCTGGAGCCCGAGGTGCTCCTCTACGGGAAGGACTGGCGGGACATCTTATGAAAGCTCCGGTCATAGCGGTTTTCGCGGGGGGGACCTCCGCCGAGCGCGAGGTCTCGGCGGCATCCGGGGCGGCGTGCGCCAGCGCACTGGCGCGCTCGTTCACGACACGGCTCTTCGCCGTCGTCGCGGAGGCGCTTCCGGACGGCTATGACCCGCAGTCCCATGTCGTCTTCTCGACGCTCCACGGCACCTTCGGGGAGGACGGCGGGATGCAGCGGCTCATCGACATTGCGGGGGGCGTGTATGCGGGATGCGACGCGAGCTCCAGTGCCCTCACGATGGACAAGGCGCTGACCAAGAGGACGGTCGCGGCGCTGGGGGTACCCGTGGTCGACGGCATCGAGTTTGAAGCGGGCTCGACGCCCGCGGCGGGTGACGTCGTGCGGCGCCTCGGCCCCCGTGTCGTCGTGAAGCCCAACAACGAGGGGAGCAGCGTCGGCCTGCGCATCGCCGACGACGAGGCCGCCATCGGAGCGGCGCTCGCGGGGATCACGTCCGGATCGTGGATCGTCGAGCGCCGCATCGTGGGGCGGGAGCTCTCCGTCGGTATCCTCAAGGGCCGGGCGATGGGGATTGTCGAGGTCAGGCCGAAGTCCGGAGTCTACGACTACACAAGCAAGTACACGAAGGGGATGACCGAATACCTGGCCCCGGCGCCCCTCGATGATGCCCTGGCCGCAAGGGTCAGGGCGTCGGCCGAGACCGCCTTCTCGGCCTGCGGGTGCAGGGACTACGCGCGCGTCGACTTCATGGTCTCCTCGGCGGGCGAACCGTTTTTGCTCGAAATCAACACCCTTCCCGGCATGAAGGAGATGAGCCTGCTTCCGATGAGCGCTCGCTGTGTGGGACTGGATTTCCCGGCCCTGGTCAGGGAAATGGTTTCGCCGGCGATCGAGCGCTTTCGCCTCGGAGCCGTCTCGCGCCGTCCATGAGCAAAGACACCCATACCCTGCCCGACACCCGGACCTGGAGGGAGATCCCCCAGCAGGTGAGGCCCCGAGCCATGTCGATCGAGGGACGCCGGAGGATGACGATGGGAGTGATGCGCGTCGCCATCGGGTCGGCGGTCATCCTCGGTGTCTCATGGGGCGTGTGGGAGATGGCCGGGGTGTTGCGCGAGAATCCCGACTCGATGCCCGAGGCGGCCAAGGCGGACCGCGTCCGGAGCCTCGTCCTCGTCACCGACGGCGTGCTCGACAAGAACTGGCTCGCCAAGACGCTTGCGGTGGCGCCCGACGCGACCCTGATGGGGCTCGACCTGAACCAGATGCGCCAGAGGGTGCTCGCCGACGCCCAGGTGAGCTCGGCGGCCGTCATCCGGAACTTTCCCGACACGCTCGTAGTGCGAATCTCCGAGCGCTCGCCGGTGGCGAGGATGATGGCTCAGGCGGGGGGCGCCGCGCCGAAGATGCTGCTCATCGCCCGGGACGGGGCGGCCTTTGCGGGGACGGGTTTTGACCCTGCGATGGTCGAGACGCTTCCCTGGATCGACGGGATCAGGCTTTCGCGGGTCGCGAAAGGGCTGGCGCCGATCGAGGGCATGCGGGCCGTCTCAGACCTCCTCGCCTCGGCGAAGCTCGAGGCGGAGAATCTTTACCGCACGTGGAAGGTCATTTCGCTTGCGCACCTGTCGACGGACGGTGAGATCGAGGTCTACACCCGCGACGGGATGAAGATCATTTTCGGCACAAAGGAGGACTACCTGCGGCAGATCGCACGCCTGGACCTCCTCGTCGACGAATCCAAAGACCCGACCCGGCCCCTCAGGGTGGTGAACCTGGCGCTCGGCGCCCAGGTTCCGGTGGCCTACGGGACGGCGGCGCCGACCCTGGGCAACCCGCCGTCAGAGACCCTGAACGCCCAGTCGGCGCGTCCTCAGGTCGCCTTTCCCTCGATTTCCAACCCTCACATCGACATCCATCGTGAGCTCTAAGACCACTTTCATAGGCGCGGTAGAGATAGGGACCTCCAAGGTCACGGCGCTCATAGGCGAATACACCGGCCGCGAGATCGTGATCATCGGGTGCGGCGAATGCTCGTCGCGCGGCGTCATCAAGGGCTCGGTAGTCGACTACCGAGCGGCCACGGAGTGCACCCACAACGCCCTTGAGATCGCCGAGCGGGACGCGAACGAGCGGATCGACCATGTCTACCTAGCGCAGACAGGAGGCCACCTGGAAGGGTTCTACAACGAGGCATCCCTTAACGTTAAGGCCGCCGACAACATGATCGAGATGGACGACATCAGGACGGTCTGCGACCTGGCCAAGGCCAAGGAGCTGCCGCTCGGCAGGATGGTTGTGCACAACATCCGCAGGCCGTTCCGGGTCGACGGCAGACTGGTGCCGACCTCGCCCGAGAACCTGGTCGGCCAGAAGCTCGAGGTCGGGTACTGGACGGTCCACGGCCAGGAGCAGAGGCTTGCCGACAACATCCATGTCATCAGGGGGTTCAACCTGGAGGTCCGGGAACTCGTCCTGTCGAGCCTCGCTTCCGGGCACATGGTGACCAGCATGGAGGAGCGCCAGAACGGCGTGCTCGCGATCGACATCGGCGCCGGGACCACCGACTACGTCCTCTACAGGAACGGCGCCCCTCACACGACGGGGGTCGCGGCCGTCGGCGGAGGCCATTTCACGAACGACATCAGCATCGGCCTAAGGCTCACCGAGGGGCAGGCCGAGAAGCTCAAGCTGCGGTTCGGGCGGGCCCTCGTCCAGAGCCGGGACAAGAGCGAAAAGGTGTGGCTCGACGGGAATTTCTCCATTGGAGACCGGCAGTTCTCGAGGCAGGCGATCGAGAACATCACCGCAGCGAGGGCCTGGGAGCTGCTCGAGGTGGTCAAGAAGAAGCTCGGCCACGCGTTCTCCCCCGAGACGTGCGCCGGGGGGGTGGTGCTGACCGGCGGAGGTGCGAAATTGCCCGCGATCGCGGAGTGCGCGGCGAAGGTCTTTGGAACCTCGGCCCGGCTGGGAGAGGCCCCCACCTGGGTCAATGAGAACCTGCGCGACCCTGGCTTCCACACGGCCCTCGGCATCCTCTACTACGGCGTCAGCGTCCAAAGCGACCGCACCGCGACCGCCCGCCGCAAGGGCGGGTTCCTGCGCAACGTAACGCGCCTCTTCGCATCGACGTGAATCCCAACGAACTTCCCCTGGAACCCCAGATCATAGGCGACCGCAACGTCGCCATAAAGCTCGTGGGCGTCGGCGGTGCGGGCTCGAACGCCGTGGACCGGCTTAAGATGGAGAACCTCGAGCGCCTGCAGCTGTGCGTCATCAACACCGACAGCCAGGCCCTGTCGAGCTCCCCGGTCCAGGACAAGGTGCTGATCGGCATGGGCACGACCCGGGGGCTCGGGGCCGGAGGGGACCCGGAACTCGGGCGCCAGGCGGCCGAGGACGACCGGGAGAAGATCGCCACCGTCGTCAAGGACTGCGACCTGGTCTTCATCCTCGCGGGAATGGGAGGGGGCACCGGCGGCGGGGCCTGCCCGATCGTGGCCGAAATTGCCGCCGAGCAGGGGGCGCTCGTGATCGCGTTTGTCACGCTGCCGTTTAGTTTCGAGGGGGGCCGTAGGTTGAAGCAGGCCGAGGAAGGGCTTGCCGCCCTCAGGCGGTCCTGCGACGCGGTGATCCCGCTGCCCAATGACATCCTCCTGCAGGAGGCGGCCGAGAACGAGACGGTCCTCGACTCGTTCGCCCGCGCCGACGAGTGGATCGGCAGGGGAGTGAAGTCGATCTGGTCCATGCTCTCGAAGACCGGGCTGATCAACGTGGATTTTGCCACCCTGCGCCAGGCGTTCCAGAACCGCGGCGCAAAGACGCTCTTCGGGCTCTCGGAGGGTTCGGGCGAGAACGCCGCGACCGAGGCGATCGCGAGCCTCAAGCTCTGCCCGCTCCTGCACACTCCCGAGTTCTCGCGCAAGGCCGACCGTCTGCTTGTCAACATCACCGGGGGGACGGACCTGACGCTTCCCAAGGTCAACGAGATCATGAACGCGATCGCCGACCAGTTCGGGCGCGATTCCCACATCATCATGGGGGCCGTGATCGACGAGGGGATGCAGGGGCGTGTGGAAATCTCCGTTCTGGGGACGAGCGACATGGGAACGCGGGGGATGGTCGCCCGGAGGCCGGCGCCGGCGAGGCCGCGGGCCGCAGCACCCCGAGCCGACGATGCGGCCGCGAAGAGCGAGGCCGCTGCCGTGCCCCCGGTGGCCCAGGAGGTGGCCGCCGCCCCGGGGGTCAAGCCGACCCAGGAGGAGTTCGGCTTCGGCGAGGTCGAGAGCCGCGGCCAGTTCGAACGCACCGACAGAAACCTCTTTGACGGACAGGACCTGGATGTGCCGACGTACCTGCGAAAAGGAATCAAGATAGCGATTTGATCCCTGAGCGTATTTCGGTAGCGTCTAACCCATGTTTGTCGATGAATGTGTTATAAAGGTGTCGGCCGGTGACGGCGGGCGCGGTTGCATTTCGTTTCGCCGCGAGAAATACGAGCCCTGGGGCGGTCCCAACGGCGGCGACGGCGGCGCCGGGGGGGACGTCATCCTTCTGGGGTCCCACGACACGAACAACCTGGTCGACTACAAGTTCAAGCAGCACTGGAGGGCGGGCAGGGGAGAGCACGGCCTCGGGAAGGACTGCAACGGCAAGGAGGGCTCCGACGCCATCCTGAGGCTCCCCCTGGGCACGATCGTTACCGACAAGGCCACGGGACGGGTCGTCGCCGAGGTCGTCGAGGACGCCCAGAGGATCGTCCTTTGCAAGGGCGGCAACGGCGGCTGGGGGAACACCCATTTCAAGACCTCGACAAACCGGGCGCCGAGGCGCGCCAACCCGGGCCAGGTCGGCGAGCACGGCGAGTACCAGCTCGTCCTAAAGTCCATTGCGGACGTCGGCCTTGTGGGCTTCCCCAACGCAGGCAAGTCCTCCCTGACGAACGCGATCACCAAGGCGCACCCGAAGATGGCGGCCTATCCCTTCACGACCCTGCACCCGCAGATTGGCGTGATCGAGTACAAGGACGAGGTCGCGGGCGACCGGCGCCTGCTGCTCGCCGACATCCCCGGCCTCATCGAGGGCGCGAGCGAGAACCGCGGCCTCGGGCACCGGTTCCTCAGGCACGTCGAGCGGTGCGCGCTGCTCTTGATGATCGTCGACATGGCGGGCAATGACGGGCGCGACCCCGCTGAGGACTACCGGCAGCTCCTCAACGAGCTCAAGCTCTATGACCCCGGATTGCTGAAGAAGCCAAGGTTATTGGCCTCCAACAAGATGGACCTGGATTCGGCGGCCGGTAACCTCAAGAGGTTCAAGCGCCGCTTCAAGGTCGACGTGGTCGAGATCTCGTGCCTCGAGGGAGCGGGCCTGGACCGGCTTAAGAAGGAATTGTTAAAGCGAGTCACCGTCCTGCGCCGGAAGGAAAAGGTGTCGCCAGCGGCGGCGGCATAGCGCAAACTCTGATATAGCGTGGCTACTGGATCCACAATGTCGCCAGAAAACCGGTCGCTGATGATGCGGGCCAACCGTCTGCTTGGGGCGGGCTTGGTCGAGCACAACCTGGTCAAGATCGAGGACCTGGAGAAGGCGAACGAGCGCCTCCTGGAGATCATCGCCACGAACCAGCCCCGCCAGGCCACGGTGCTCGGGGTCCTGGCCTACGAGCTTAAGGTCATCCGCGAGGAGGACGTCCTGCAGCATCTCGTTGAGACCGAGGGCCTCGGGCTCGTGGACCTCAGGGGCTACGAGCCGCCCGACGACACGAAGAAGGGCCTGGACATGGACGCCTGCTGGGCGACGTGGTCGGTCCCTTTTGACCAGGAGGAGGACTTCACGTTCATCGCCTCGGCCTACTACCTTAGCCCCGCCGTCCGCACGTTCTGGGAGAAGCGCTTCGGCGGCCCGCTCCTTTGGTTCGGCACCACGCTTGAGGGCATCGCCGAGCACCTGGACCGCCTCGGCAGCCCGACCAGCTCCAAGGCTCCCTTCCCCGTCCCGGGTGCGGCAGCCGCGGCGCCGAGCGCCCCGACCTCCCAGACCACCCCGCCGATCCCGGCGGCCCAGACGGCGCCCGCGGCGGTGCCGGTGGCGCGCTCGGCTTGACCCGGACCGACCCACCATGGCGCTAGGCAAAGTACAGTCCCTGATCGTGGCGAAGCTGATAGCGATGGGCCGGCTGACGACCGAGCAGCGCGACGCCATCGCGGCCAGGCCGCAGGACCTCAACGGGGACGCCCTCGACCGCCTCTTGCAGGAGGACTACAAGATCACCGCATTCCAGTGCCTCGTCGCGAAGGGCAGGGCGCTCGGGCTCGCCCCCTTCAACGTGGCGCGCTACAAGATAGCGACCTCCACCTTCGAGCGGATACCGCAGGAGTTCTGCCAGGAGAACCTGGTGCTGCCGGTGGGCCAGGTGGGCGACCTCCTCCTGGTCGCCTTTGCCAACCCCTTCGAGGTCACGCTCCCGGCGAAGATCCAGGAGATGACGGGCAAGCGCGTGGTCCGCCTCCTCGCCCGCGAGAAGGACATCAAGGAGAAGTTCAGCAAGGCGAACGACCGCTCGACCGGGTTTGACGACGTCGTCCAGAAGATCGGCGCCGAGTACGGCACGCAGGCCGAGAACGAGATCCTCACCGACACCGACGTCAACGAGGAGTCGGGCCCCATCATCCAGCTCGGCAACCGCATCATCGAGGACGCCTATTTCGCGGGGGCGAGCGACATCCACATCGAGCCCCAGGAGAAGGACGTGATCGTCCGGTACCGGGTGGACGGCCTGTGCCAGGAGAAGCTGCGCCTTCCGGTCAAGGTCGGCCCCGCGCTGGTCGCCAGGCTGAAGATCATGTGCAACCTGGACATCTCGGAGCGCCGGCTCCCCCAGGACGGGCGCATCGTCTTCAAGCAGTACACGAAAAAGAACCTCGACCTCGACCTGCGCGTGTCCACGGCGCCCCTCAACCACGGGGAAGGGGTCGTCATGCGTATCCTCGACAAGCAGAAGAGCACGCTGCCCCTGACGTCCCTCGGCTTTAGCGAGGAGAACCTCGCCCGCTACCGCGACTGCATCCGCCAGCCCTACGGGATGATCCTGCACTGCGGGCCCACGGGCTCGGGCAAGTCGATGACGCTCTACTCGGCGCTCAACGAGATCAACACCCCCGACATCGTCATCCGCACCGCCGAGGACCCGATCGAGTACACGCTCTCGGGTATCAACCAGATGCAGATGCACCGGCAGATCGGGCTGACCTTCGCGACGGCGCTTCGCGCCTTCCTGCGCCAGGACCCCGACATCATCCTCGTGGGTGAGATTCGAGACATCGAGACGGCGGAGATCGCCATCGAGGCCGCGCTGACGGGCCACCTTCTCATTTCCACCCTCCACACGAATGACGCGCCTTCCACCATCGCCCGACTCACGGACATGGAGATCGAGCCGTTCATGATCTCGTCGTCGATCCTGTGCGTGTGCGCCCAACGCCTGATGCGCCGCGTCTGCAAGCAGTGCAGGATCCAGTACGAGCCCAAGGACCGCGAGAAGGAGATCCTCGAGAAGGCGATCGGCTGGAGCGGGCCCATCTTCAAGCACAACACGAAGGGCTGCCCCAAGTGCAACGGCAGCGGCTACCGCGGACGCGTCGGCATCCACGAGCTCATGGTGACCAACGAGGCCTTGATCGAGGGAATCAACAAGAAGCTGGAGACAGCCGAACTGAAGAAGATCGCGCAGAAGGGGGGCATGAAGACCCTTCACCAGGACAGCCTCCTCAAGGTGAGGGACGGCCTCTCTACGATGGAGGAGGCCATCTCCACCGTCCCGCCGGACCTGTGATGAGACTCCGCCTGGCCCTGCTTGCGGCGGCGGCGGCGCTCATCCTCGCGGGCTGCCACCGGAGGGAGATCACGTCCCTTGAGCGCAAGGAGGCCGCCAACATCGTCAGCGAGGCGCAGTTTGCGGTGACGCTTCGCGACTGGAGCCGCGCGGAGGGGCTCTTCGCCAAGGCGACCGTCCTCTGCCCCGACCAGGGGGACACATGGATGGACCTCGGCATGGTGAGGATGCGCCTTCACAATTCGGGCGGCGCGCGGTCGGCCTACAAGTCGGCGCTCTCGGTGTACGAGGACGACTCCAAGCGCGAGCCTTCGAACTCGGTCGCCGTGATCCGCAGAGCGTACGTCCTGGTGCTCCTGGGCCGTGTGGACGACGCGCGTTCGGTCGTGGCACGGGCGCAGTCCGACCACCCCGACGACCGACGGCTCAGGGCCTTCGTTGAGTCAAAAGGGCTGGACAAGATGATCGCGGACCCGGGGTTAAGGGAGATCTCGCCCTAGAGGCCTCCGTGCACGGCTTCTGGCTCCAGTTCGTGAAGGTGGCCGTCGCGCACTTCCTAGCCGTCGCGAGCCCGGGCCCGGACTTCGCCATGGTGATGCGCCAGAGCATCGCGCACGGCCGCAGGGCCGCCATCTGGACGAGCGTCGGCATCGGCAGCGCCATCCTGGTCCACGTCACGTACGCCCTCCTGGGAATCGGCATCCTGCTACGGACCTATCCGGTCGCCTTCACGGCGATGAAGGTGGCGGGCGCCGCCTACCTCGCGTGGATCGGGGTGCAGGGGCTCAGGAGCCGCCCCAGGCACGACGTGTCCGAGTCCCCCTTCGGAAGGCGCGGGGATTCTTCCCGCCCCGCCGAGCCCGCCGCGCACTCCGCATGGACGGCGGGTTTCCTGACGAACGTGTTCAACCCCAAGGCGACGCTCTTCTTCGTCGCCCTGTTCGCCTCCCTGATCGACCCGAGGACCCCGAAGGTCATCCAGGGGGCGTACGGGCTGTGGATGGCGGCGAGCACGATGGGCTGGTTTGCGATGGTGTCGGTCGTCTTCACGCGCGACCGCGTGCGCGCGGCCTTCCTCAGGGCAGGCCACTGGATCGACCGTGCGATGGGCGTCGTCTTCCTGGGCCTGGCGGCGGCGCTTGTGCTCGCGTCGCTCAACTAGGCAAAGACGGCCCCGCCGACGAGCCGCGACCCCCTGTAGAGCGCCAGGATCTGGCCGGCTGCAAGCGCGCGCTGGGGGCTCTCAAACTTCACAAGGGCGGTGCCCCCGCCCTCGGGGATGAACGTGACGGGAACGCGGGGGTCCCTGTAGCGCACCCGCGCCTCGAGGCCCTGGGTGTCCGCGGTTCCCGGGGTGTTCCAGCTGAGCGAGTGGACCCGCGCCTCGGTCTGGAAGAGACCCGGCGCGTCGCGGTGGTCGAAGGCGACCAGCAGGGCGTTGTCCGCGGCCCTTTTCCCCACGACCACGTACTTCTCGTTGTCCGTGTTGGAGGGCACGCCGATGCCCCTGCGCTGGCCGAGCGTGTAGTAGTGCAGGCCCCGGTGCCGGCCGAGCTCCCTGCCGTCGGAGGCCCGCACGATCGCGCCGGGCTTGTCCGGGACATAGGCCCTCAGGAAATCGCCCATGCGGACCTCGCCGATGAAGCAGATCCCCTGGCTGTCCTTCTTGTCGGCCGTTGCGAGCCCGGCCTCCCGGGCGATCCTCCTTAACTCGGGCTTTTCGAGGTCGCCCACCGGGAACACGGCGTCCCCGATCTGCTCCTGGTTTAGGAGGGATAGGAAGTAGGACTGGTCCTTGTTCGAGTCCGCAGCCTCGTGCAGCTGCGGCCCGTCATCCCCGGTTGTCCTGCGCGCATAGTGCCCCGTGGCCACGGCCGAGAACCCGTGCTCCCGGGCCCAGCCTCGGAACACCCCGAACTTGATCTCGCGGTTGCACATCACGTCGGGGTTGGGTGTGAGGCCCCGCTCGTAGCCGTCCAGGAGGTATTGCACCACCTTCTCCCGGTAGTCCCTCATGAGGTTCACGACCTGGAAGGGGATGCCCACCTGGTCGGCCACCCTGCGCGCGTCCTCGATGTCCTGCATCCACGGGCAGTGGCCGACGACGCCGTCCTCGTTGATCCAGTTCTTCATGTAGGCCCCGGTCACGTCGGCCCCCTGGCGCTTCAATACGAGCGCGGCGACCGAGCTGTCGACGCCCCCCGACATGGCCACCAAGATTCGTTCGCGCTCCTTCACTCCATCCACGACGGGGAGCAGCCCGGCGGCTGTCAACCCAACCCTCAGATGACGGGGGTCTCGGTGGCGGCGTCCGCGGGGACCGGGGCGCCCGTGTCCTCGGCCGCCTCCGGGGGGTCCTGCTCCTCGGCCGCCGGGCCGCCCTCCGGGAGGGGGAACTCCTTCAGGAAGTCGGCGTATTCGAGGAGCTGGTAGCTTCCGTCCCAGCGCTCGACGACGGCGGTGAGCGACTCGATCCAGTCCCCCGAGTTGAGGTAGTGGATGTTGCCGAGCATCTTGTCCGCCGGGGTGTGGATGTGCCCGCACATGACCCCCGAGCAGCCCCGGCTGCGCGCAAGCTCTGCGATATGCTCCTCAAAGTTCGAGACGTGGCTGACCGCCGACTTCACGCGGGCCTTGATAGCCCGGCTGAGCGACCAGTACTCGAGGCCCCGCCACGACCTCCACACGTTGTACGCCCGGTTGATCGCAAGGAGGGCGTGGTACCCCCAGTCGCCGAGGTGGGCCAGGAATACGAAGTTGCGCGTGACGGTGTCGAAGACGTCGCCGTGAAGGACGAGGTAGCGGCCCTTCACGCCCTCGTGCAGGTACTCGTCGACAACCAGCAGGTTCTCAAACTCGAGGGGCAGGAACTTGGACAGGATGTCGTCATGGTTGCCCCGAAGGTACACGATCTGGGTGTCCCTCTTCTCGAGCATCTTCAGCACGATCCGAATGAAGTGGGTGTGCGCCTTGGTCCACTGGCCGTTCCTCTTGAGCTGCCACCCGTCGATGATGTCGCCATTGAGTATCAGCTTCTTGCAGCGCACGTGGCGCAGGAAATGGTTCACCTCGCGGACCTTCGAATCCACGGTCCCGAGGTGGATGTCGGAGAGGATTACGGTGCGGACGCGAAGTTTCTTCATGGCAGCTGGAGCGCGAAGCCCGGCGCCGCGCGGTCCTCGAGGCGGGAGACCGCGGCGCAGTCCCTGGACACGACGACCCTCAGGCTGCGGGGCCGCACGGCGACCTCGACGGCGGCCCCGGCATAGTGGGTCTCGCCGTCGGTGTGGATGAGGCCGGCGGCAGGCCTCTCGATCAGGAACTTGGCCCCGCGAAGGCCGCGGACCCGGCTGCTCCGGTCGATTGAGCCGAGGAACAGCCGCGCGCCAAGGAAGGCCGCGGCGACGAGCCCGACCGGGCGGACCACGACCAGGTCGAGGACGCCGTCGTCGACCCTCGCATGGGGGGCGATCTTGGCGTTGTTGCCGTACTGGTCGGAGTTGCCGACCGCGATCAGCAGGATGTCGATCTCCTCCCGGTGGCTGCCCGAGGTGATGAAGCAGCGCTCGGTCTTGCGGCCCAGGAAGGCGGAGAGTGCGGTCCGGGCGTAGGCCGGGAGCCCCCGCCGGGCGAGGCGGTTGAAGCGATTGGCCACGTCGGCGTCGAGGCCGAGGCCCATGGCGTTGACGAATGGAAGGCCGTTGACGGTGCCCGTGTCGAGCACGGCGGTTCGACCCGATGAGCCGGCCGCCAGGTCGAGGGCCTCCGGGAGCGACCGGGGCAGGCGCAGGTGGAGGGCGAGGCCATTGCCCGAGCCGCAGGGGACGAGTCCGAGCGCGGCCGGGGTGTGGATCAGCGCCTGGGCGACCTCGTTCACCGTCCCGTCCCCGCCGACGGCCACGATCCGAAGGCAGCCCGACGATACGGCATCGCGGGCGATCTCTGTCGCATGGCCGGGCCCCTCGGTGCACGCGAGGTCCGCGTCCAGGGCCCTGGCTGCGATGAAGCTTCGCAGCATGGGCAGGATGGGCGCATTGCGCCGCGGGCGCCCCGATCGCGGGTTGAATATGAACTGCACCTTCATCTGAGGGTCGGCGACAGGCCGGCGCTGGGGGCCCCCGCGCCCCCGTTCGCATGGGCGAGCACATGGGAGGCGATGGCGCGGGCCGCATCGGGCCGGGCCATGGGCTCGAGGGCCCGGCTCCACCGCTCCCAGGCAAGGCCCCGGTCCGAAAACGCCGCTTTCAGGGCCGCGATGACGGCAGCGGGTGTCGTTGCGAGCGACCCGGCCCCGTGGCGCAGCAAGAGCTCGCAGTTGCCCTCCTCCTGGCCCGGCACCACCTGGTTGACCACCATGGGGCAGCGGGCCGCTATGGCCTCCTGCGTCGTCGCCCCGCCCGCCTTGCTGACGACGACGTGGTGGGTCATGAGCAGGTGAGGGATCTGGTCCGTCCATCCGAGGATGTCGGCGCGGCGCCGGCGCCCGGCGGCCACGGCCGTCAGCGTCCGCCTCAGAGCGTCGTCCCTTCCCACGGTGCAGGTGACCTCCCAATCCTCCTCGGCCAGGAGAAGGCGGCCCGTGGCCTCGGCGTTGCGCGTCCCCGAGTTGACGATGTAGAGGATTTTCGGCGCCGCGCCGGCCGCCAGGCTCGGCCGCGTGACGAGGCCCTCGTTTCGGCGGAAATAGGGCGTCACCGGAAAGCCGAGCACGTGCAGGCGCGAGGGATCGACGCCCGCCTCCCGCATCACCTGCGCCGAGTCCTCGTTCGGCACGTACCACCCGTCGCATCCGGGTCGCCACCAGACCGAGTTGATGCTGATCGAGTCCGTGACGATGTTGAAGTGCGGCGTCGTGAGCTGGTCCTCCCTGGCGAAGCGCTGCAGGAGCGCGGCGTAGGCGGGGAAGGTGCTGCAGATGGCGACGGGGCGCTCCCGCTCGATCACCCGCTCGAGCATCCTCGACTGCGCCCGCAGCATCCAGATCCCCCTGTCCATGAACCCAGGGCGGTCCATGAGGGCATAGATCCGCTTCCAGAGGCGAGGCGTGCCGTTGATGGCGGCGAGGTAGGCCCTCCTCACGACCTGGTTCAGCCTGGGGCACGATAGGGCGAAGGCGTCGACGACGACCGCCGTCCCCGGCTCATCGTCGTTGAATGCGGCTGCGAGCGCGTGGGCCGCGGCATTGTGTCCCTCACCATAGGCCGCGGTCAGAATGAGGATTCGGTGCTTCATTTCTAGACGAGCACCGGCGACCGGCCGGCGGCGATGGGCGAGATTCCCGCTTCCCCCTCCAGGTCGCTTTCAAATCGCGCGATGACCCGCTCCCACGACTGCGCCTCGACGGCCAGGCGGGCGGCCACGCGCAGGCGCGCCCGAAGAGCGGGCTCGGTGGCGAGCCGGACCGCCGCGGCCACCAGCCCATCGGGCTGGTCGCACGGCGCCGTCAGCCCGGTTTCCCCGTCCCTCATGAATATCCGGGCGGCCGCATAGTCGAACCCCGCGGCGGCCAGGCCGCTCGCCATGGCCTCGGTCAGGACGTTTCCGAAG
>Ga0265314_10003209_pt1 | contig 15994 bp, 14 predicted proteins | sample 4126metaG_FD_203106 | JGI IMG/M metagenome (GOLD analysis project Ga0265314, IMG submission 203106) | Rhizosphere microbial communities from Carex aquatilis grown in University of Washington, Seatle, WA, United States - 4-1-26 metaG | ecosystem: Host-associated > Plants > Roots > Rhizosphere >... | reverse complement strand
CTGAGACTTCGCGCGCCGACGACGAAGCCGCCATTAAAGCGCAGTTATACGCCTATGCCGCCGCGCGCACCGTGGGTGAAGGGCACGCGCAGGCGTTGTTCTATACCAAAGACGGCGACGAATGGGGCTCCGCCGCGCGCGAGATGACCAAGGGCCGCGCCGCCATTGAGAAGACTTTGACCTCACCGTCGAACCCCAACCGCGTGTTCAAAGTTGAGCCCATCAACTATAGTTTTCTGGGCAAGGACGTCGCGTTGGTGGACGCCACCTACGGCGGCGCAGAGCCCACGGGCCACGCGCTGTATGTGATGGTGAAGCGCGACGGCAAATGGCTGATCCGCTCGGCGCGGATTATGCGTTTCCCACCCCCGGCGAAGTGACCGTTATCGATCCAGCAACGCAAAGAACTCAGCGTTGGTTAAACCCGCCTGTCGAACGATGCTCTTGACGATGTGCTTGGGTAAATCGAACCGCTCGTGATTCGGAACCGTAACGCGACCGGGTCTGCCTGGGTGCTTGAGTTGGACGTGCGAACCGGTTTGTTCGTGAATCGCAAAACCGCCCTTCTGCAGCGCGCGTATGACCACACGTGGCTTCAGGCTGGCGAATTTGGGCGGCATTCCGGCCTAGACTGTGACTCTTAGTTCCTCGATGAGAGGTTGCGTGCGGGCGAATGGATCTTCGGGAATCTCCTCACCGTCTTTTAGCAGGCCGCGGAGGTGGCAGACGATTGCGTCACGCGCCATTTCGCGCGCCTCTGCGAGATCCCGGCCAAAAGTAACGATGCCGGGCAGCGCCGGTACCAGGACCTGATAGCCGCCTTCCGACAGGGCCTCATAGATAACGGTGTAGCCGTGTTCGGTCACAAGATCCTCTCTATTCAGTGTAGAGCAGCATGTCAATTGTCAGCGACCGCATGTCCGGCACGAGAACGTCGGGCGAGTGTCGCGCCAGTTCCGCGGTTCCAATCAATCCTGTACCGACCGCGACCGAGCGGACGCCGTGAGCCTTGGCCGCGCGAATGTCGTTGGGATGATTGCCGATCAGCGCCACCGGACTGGTGCGATCGATCCACCCCTCGCTCCGCGCGTGGCGCAGGGCTATGCCGACCAAGTCCGCGCGATCATGCGCCATTTCGGCGAACGCTCCGAAGCGCAGGTAGCGGCGGAGTCCCGCGCGCTCCATCTTGGTCCAGCCGATGCGCGTCAGATTTCCTGTGACGAGCCCGGCCGGAATCCCGCGCCGCCATAATTTATAGAGCAGCATCCGCGCGCCCGGACAAACCTTGCGGTGCAGGTCGGGACAAGTGCGCCGGTAGTACTGCTGCGCGTACTCGACGATCGCAGGCATATGCCGGCGTATGAGCGCAGCGGATGCTCCTTCTCGGTGGAGCATGGCAGTCAGGATGTCGCGATCGAGCATGCCAGCAACTGGGACGCCATCTGTAGTCGTCACGATCCCCGTGGTTTTCTTGACGGCGGCGGCGAGCGCGTCGCGATGATGCGGACCCGCGCGTCGTAACAGAGTACCGTCGATATCGAAAAGGACCAGGGCTTTGGGAGGATCTACTGCCATGCGGAGTGCCCGGACGTTTCCACACGCCGGACTTTCACTTTCACCTCGACGCGCGAACCGAGGCGATTGATGATCGAGATGAGGCGATCGACGGTGAAGCGCCCGAGGTCGGCGTTGCGTATGCGTGAGAAGTCTGCCGCCGCCGTGCCTGTACGGCCGTGAGCGCCGCGCACGCTCAAGCCTTCGCGGTCGAGCGCTTTGATGATTTCGGCGGCCAGGATCGCCTTGAACTGTTCGATGTCGGCGTTCTCGTATTCCAAATCGCGGAACCCGTTCCCGCTACCACGCGTCACTGGCAGGCTTTTCGTTTTCATCGCAACATCTCCTTCAATCTTCGCAAGCGATCCTTCCCCATGTAGAAAGACCGTGGGCGCAGGACGCCTGGGCACTTCTTTCAATAATTAAGAACCACGCGTCTTCTTGACCATACCGCTATGGCACACTGGTTTGTACCAATCATGGCTACGGAACCCGCCAACAATGAAGAACTAGAATTTGAGAATCCTCACGAAGAAGACGTCGAATCCAGTGAGGTTCCGTCGGATAGGAGGAAGATATACACAGAATTGGGTGACCCCGAAATCGAATCACTCCATGGAAAATTCAAGCGAGGTAGGCTCGTTGTTCAACCCGATTTCCAGCGGCAGTTCGTGTGGGACGCGACAAAGGCCAGCCGATTAATCGAATCCGCGCTTCTCGCCATTCCGATTCCCGTCGTCTACATTTCGCAGGAACAGGACAACAGAGAGTACGTTATCGACGGTCAACAGCGCTTGACGTCATTTTTTTCGTTCATTGATGGCACTTTCCCCGACGGCGCAGATTTCAAAATGACAGGGCTTAAGGTTTTTCGAGAGCTCAACGGAAATAGGTATCGGGACCTACCCCTTGACCTTCAAGACGTGATCCGATACTTCAAGATCCGAACCATTACATTCAAAAAAGACTCAGATCAAGGCCTGAAATTTGAGATTTTTGAACGATTAAATACGGGATCGGTATCGCTGAACGATCAGGAACTCCGCAACTGCATTTACAGAGGCAGCTTCAACTCACTTCTCAAGGAACTGTCGACCGATCCGGATTTCACATTTCTTCTCGGCTTAAAAAAGCCGGACAAGAGAATGAAGGATATTGAACTGGTTTTGCGCTTTTGTGCGTTCTATCATTCGACGTACTTGAACTACAAGCCACCAATAAGGAACTTCCTGAATGCGGAGGCCGATAGATATCGAAATCTCGGCAATGAGGAGGCGCAGCGCCTGCGGGTGGCATTTAAGAACACCTGCCAGATCATCCGGTCGATGTTCGGAAAGAATGCCTTCAAGCGATTCTACAAAGGCACAGACAAGAACCCAGCAGGCTATTGGGAGCCCACCAAATTCAACGCGTCACTGTATGACATTTTGATGTACACCTTCGCTCGCGAAGACAAGAACGTGGTCTACCAAAATCTGGACTCCATCCGGGAAGCATTGATTTACCTCATGACTGAAAATCAGGAGTTCATTGATGCGATTGAGCTCTCAACGAGTTCGCTCCAGGCTGTCACCAAGAGATTCGATCTGTGGCGTTTGGCGCTGCAAGACATCATAGGGATCGGCAGGAGGGAAGCGCGTTGCTTCTCAATTCAACTAAAAGAAGAATTGTTCAAGAGTAGTGACATATGTGCGCTTTGCGGCCAGCGGATTCGGGAAATTGATGATTCAGCCGTGGACCACATCAAACAGTATTGGACCGGCGGCAAAACGATCCCGGAGAACGCAAGGTTAGCTCACCGATACTGCAATTGGGCGCGTTCTCGAAACGACTGAGACGCGAAACTACGGGCTGCAAGATTTCTTTGTTTCGGATAGTCGAGGGGGCATCAATCTTACTTAGTTTCCCTCGGCTGCTAGAATAACGATGAATGCAAGTCCTGCAAGCTGGCCCGCATAAATTGTTGCTGCTGGAACTCGACCGGGAGTTCATCGAGAACATTGCGCGGCAGGCGGGGTTTGAGTTTCGCTTCGAGGAAGAGTCGCGGCGGGTATTGTTGGACTTGAACGCCGAGAGCCGGCAGGCGCCGCTGCTGCTGTTCGATGCGGCCGATCCGGCGAACCTGGGGTGGTTTTCGCGCTGCCAGTTTTATGTCGACGGTACTAGCGGCGCGGTGCTGCAGACTCCCATTCAGCTCGCCAATCAACGTGACCGCAGCGGGCGCGCGCTGCCGTATTCGGTGCGGTTGCAGATCAATAAAGAACTGCCGGCTTCGTTCCGGCTGCCGAACAAAGCTCCGGTTACGGAGCAGACTGTGTATTCCGTCCTCTTCAATTTTTTGAACGCGTTGCTGAACACCGGGGTCGGCGTGTGCGGAGGGCCGGTGGTGCAGGCGCTCGCGGGGCGTACGGAACCGCAGGGGAATCGAAATTAAAATGGCCACGCTGGGATTCATTGAATACGCCGACGCGCCGCCGGAAGTGAAGGCCGTCTACGACGACATCATGACCACGCGGCAGACGGATTACATCAATAATTTCTGGAAAGCGCTAGCGCACGATCCGGCGACGCTGCGGCGGACTTGGGAATCGATCAAGCAGATCATGGCGCCGGGGGCGCTCGATCCGCTGACGAAAGAGATGGTTTATCTGGCGGTCTCGACCAGCAATCAATGCGGCTACTGCATTGCTTCGCACACTGCCGCCGCTCGCAAAGCGGGCATGTCGGACGCGCAGTTCGCGGAGCTGATGGCCATCGTGGGCATGGCGAATGAAACCAATCGCCTGGTCACGGGTTATCAAGTGGAGATCGACGAGCGCTACCGCACCTGAATTTTTACAATGCCTAACGTTACTTATATCTCGTCGACCGGCGAGACCACTACAATCGATGTGCCCGTAGGCACGACTGTCATGGAGAATGCCGTCAAGAATGGCATCGACGGGATCGTCGCGGAATGCGGCGGGGCCATGCTGTGCGCCACCTGTCACGTTTATGTCGATCCGGCGTTTGTGGATCTGCTCGATCCGCTCGATGCGGATCAGGACGAGATGCTGGGTTCGACCGCGGCCGAGCGCAAGGCCAACAGCCGCTTGAGCTGCCAGATCGTGATGAAGCCGCAGCTCGCGGGGCTGATCGTGCGCATGCCGGACCGGCAGACCTAGACGGCCCATGCAACCTGGCGTAGTGATCGTGGGCGGTGGGCAGGCGGGGCTCGAAGCCGCCGCGGCGCTGCGCACGCTGGGCTACGACGGCACGGTCACGCTGATTTGCGAGGAAGTGCATGCGCCGTATCAGCGGCCTCCGCTGTCCAAGGATTTTCTCACTGGTAAGCAGCAACAGGACAGCGTGTTTCTGCGCGCGCTGGTTTACTACGAAAAGCATCGCATTGATTTGATCCTGGGCGATCGCGTTACTGAGATCAATCGCGGCGGGCGGTTGGTGCATCTGGCGGGGGGCGGGACGGTTGCTTATGAGCAATTGATTCTGGCGGTGGGCGCGCGCAATCGGGCGTTGCCGGTGCCAGGCGCGGAGAACGTGCTGTATCTGCGATCGCTCGATGAAGCGGTGACGCTGCGGCAGCGGCTGGCCGAGGCGCGGCAGAGTGTGGTGGTGATCGGCGGCGGATTCATAGGGCTCGAAGTGGCGGCGGCGGGGCGCGGCGCGGGGAAGCAGGTGACGGTGATCGAGGCGGCTCCGCGGTTGATGGCGCGCGCGGTTTCGCCGCTGCTTTCGGATTTCTTTTTGGACGTGCACCGCGGGCAAGGCGTCAACGTGATGCTGAATTCCGCTGTGCTGGAAGTAAGACCGGATTGTGTGACGCTGACCGGCGGGCGGCGCATTGAAGCGGATGTGGTGGTGGCGGGGATCGGCGTGGTCCCGAATGTGGAACTTGCGCGCGATGCCGGGCTCGACGTGGATGACGGCATCACGGTGGATGAATTTCTGCGCACTAGCGATGTGGATATTTTTGCGATCGGGGATTGCGCGCATCATCCGAACTTTTTCGCGGGCGCTCGCGCACGGCTGGAGTCGGTGCAGAATGCGGTCGATCAGGCGAAATGCGTGGCGCGGGCGATCATGGGCAACTCTACACCGTATCGCGATGTCCCTTGGTTCTGGACCGATCAGTATGACATTCGTTTCCAGATGGTGGGGTTGGCGGCGGGATACGATCAGTCCGTGGTGCGCGGAAGCGCCGAGAGCCGCAAGTTCTCGGCGTTTTATTTCAAAGAAGGGCGGCTGCTCGCTGTCGATTCGGTGAACCGCTTGAGCGATCACCTTGCCGCGCGAAAGATGTTGGCGGCGGGGACTGCGCTTACTCCCGAGCAGGCGGGCGATGAAACCGTCGACTTAAAGAAACTGATAACGCTCGATCACGCCTAGCAAGGGTTCGGCGTAGTCGATGAAGGCGCTGGTGACATCGTTGCCCGCAGAGTTGCGCCACTCGGCGGGGAAAGGGCGCTCCGCGGAGGCTACGGCTGCCAGCGGGACCGTTCCGCAGCGAACCGAGTACAGACTTCCGGGATTGCGTTCCAGCGTAATCATGACTCCGGATTCGCTCGTGCGCACAGCGGCTTCGCCTACCAAGCGGGCTTCGTCCCAATCGAGTTGCGAAAAATACGCGGCGCCGGAGCGGGCGAGCAAGCCGGGTTTCTCGCTGCGGGCTCGCAGGTTGAGGTTTTCCGTCACCAGCATCGCGAGGCGATGCGCCAGGTTCATCGCGAGAGGGCGTCCGGAGCTGGGGCGCGCATCGGCGGCGAAGGGTTGTCCCGATTCGTCGAGTTGTCCTTCGCAAACGGCTACGACGCAGCGGCCGAGGCGGCGATAGACGCGATCGACGTCGTCGAGCAACTGCTCTAGCGGAAGCCGGATCTCAGGAAAATAGATCAGGTGCGGAGCGTCGTCGGGATCGCGGCGCGCTAGCGCTGTGGCGGCCACCAGCCATCCAGTGTTGCGTCCCAGGACTTCGATGAATTCCACTTGGCCGGGGAGGGCGCGGTTGTCGGCCGCGATGTCGCGCGCGGCGCAGGCGAAGAAGCGCGCGGCGGTGGCATAGCCGGGAGTGTGGTCGGTGTGGGTCAGATCGTTGTCGATAGTTTTGGGAATGCCGATGACGCGGACACCGCTGCTTTCGGCGATGCGGGCAGCGGCTCCCATGCTGCCGTTGCCGCCTATGATGAATAGGTATTCGACGGCGTGCGATCGCAACACTTTGAGGATGGCCGCGAGAGTTTCTTCGTCAACATGGCGGCGCGAGGTTCCCAACGCTGAGGAAGGCGTGTGCGGGATGGCTCCTACTGCAAACAGATCGACGAAGTCTTGTTTGAGGATGCCATCGATTCCGAAGCGGGCGCCTAAGAGCTGCGTAATGCGGGGATGGCGCCGCGCTTCCTCGACGACGCCGAGCAGGCTGGCGTTGATAACGGGCGTGGGTCCGCCGCTGTGCAACACGATTCCAACGCTCATCACTTCATGCTAGCGTGGCAGTATGAAACTCGCGGCCGCGTTGCTGGCATTTAGTTTTAGCGCGGGAGCCGCGGAGATTCCCAAGGGCACGCATGTGCTGCTGCGCATGATGAATTCGGTCAGCACGCGCACGGCGGCGGAGGGCAATCAAGTGTATTTGCAGACCGCGACGCCGGTGGCGGTGAACAATCAAATTGTGATTCCGCCGGGCACTTATGTGCAGGGATCGGTCTCGCATTCCAAGCGCAGCGGACGCGTGAAGGGACGTGCGGAGCTGGGCATACGGCTCGAGACCATGACCTTCGCGGGCGGCAAGATGGTGAAGATTTCGCCGCGGCTGAGCGAGGTCGATTCGGGCGAGAGCGGGCAAAAAGTAGACGACACGGAAAGCCAAGTGAAGGCGGCGGGCACGCGCGCAAAAGACGCGGGCCAAGTGGCGATTCTCGCCGGCACGGGCGCGGCCATCGGCGGGTTAGCGGATCGTAGTTTCAAAGGCGCCGGGATTGGCGGCGGAGTGGGAACCGCAGTGGGGTTGGCGAGAGTGTTGCTGTCACGCGGAAACGAAGTGGAATTGCGGCAGGGTACGACGCTAGATGTGGTGTTCGACCGCGATGTCGTGATCGAGTAGCGCAAGTCAGGGCAGGTCTTCGATGAATACTTCTTGCGCGCCAGTCACCGCGAGCAAGCGCTGACCGCTGGCATCGAATCCGGCATAGATGATGTTGCCCGGAAATTTGAAATTCGTTACTGGCTTCATGTTGTGGTCGTAGATCGTAATCGCGCCGGGATCGTTCTGCACGCCCACCTGGCCGCGTGCTCCATCTACAGCCAGCACGCGCCCGAACTGCTGCCCGGAGCGTTCGCCGGTATCGAGCGAGTAGGCCAGCGTCCGATTGTTATTGTCTTCGATGAAGAGCGTTCGGCCGGCCACTCGCATGCTGCGCGGAAGAACGGAATTGCCCCCGCGATCCACGAAGACACGACCCAAAGACTGGCCGGTATCAAGGGCCAACACATCGATCAGCACGACGTCGTCGCGTTTTGGAAGCGCGTCGAGTCGGCTCTTTAGCTCCGGGGCCTCTTTGATGAGGCGCTCGGCCTCTTTGTCTCTGACGGAAAATTCTAAAGCCAGAGCGCCAGCAACGAACCAGGTTGGTGGGGAATCCAGTTCGCGTGTCCACAGAGTCCGCTCCGCGACGGTGTCTTTTACGGTGAAGGTGGTTTTGCCTTTGGCGGGCGTGTCGCGTTCGCTAGTGACTTCATATTTCTCCGTGAATCTGGTAAGCCGTCCTTCTTCTTTTTCGGGGAGTTTCACGGAGGTCGCTTCGGCCTGATTCTGCAGATTGATGTTGACCCGCATCGATACGGGCTTGTCCCCGCGGCCGTTGGCGTTCTTCTCTCTCTGCTCAAAAGTGGTGGTCCAAAGTCCTTTCGCAGAGATGGTCCCGCCAGTGAACGGGAGATACGCATTGGCTTTACCGGTTCGAAGATTCCATATCATTCCTCGGCTTTGCACAGAGATCGCCAGCCATTCCAGGTCTGGCGAGTGGGTGGCGCTGCGCAGGCGGCCGAGGTCGGCCTCGGGCAACTGCAAGGTGGCAACGGGCTGAATTTTGTTGCCGGGATACAGTGCGATTTGTCCTGTGATCTGCTCGGCTGCGCTGACGTCATCGTAACGATCCATCGCGGCGTTGCGGTTGACGACTACTATCTCCTTGGTTTCGGTATCCATGGCGCCCACCCCGTAGGCATCGAAGGGGCGAAGAAAAACGATGGAGCCATGGGCAGCCGGCGCCAAAGGCCAAGGCGGCACTGTGAGCGAATTTAAAAGTTTTCCATCGGGCCAGGAGAACAAGCCCGATGCCCGGAAGTCATACGGATCCATTGCGACGATTCGATTGGCGCCCATGAACGCAAAGTTATTTCCCAGCTTTCCGCGAAGCGGTTTCCCGATCGCGAATTCGGACTTGCGATTCAGATCGAACGCCCAGGTATCGCAACAAGAGCCGGCAGGGTTCAGGGCACCCGCAACCTGCATGCGGCTCGGGGCGAGACTTGAGGTCGTCATCAAAAAAGCAGCGCCGTCCGGCGAGAATTGACCGTGAACCAGCAGGGCGGCTTCACCGCGAAGGATCGCTGTGAAGATTGACAGGGGATTCAATGGAAAGCTATGGCGCGCGAGCTCCTGTTTATCTTCAAGACCGAGCAAGCGGACTTCATTCAAGCCCACAAAGCAGGCTGCGAAATGGCCATCGGGAGAAGGCGTCACTTCGCGGCAAGGAAGGTTCGCCTCGGGTTGCCAGAGTTTTTCGCGGGCGCGGGTTTCGAGGTTCCAAAACTCCAAGCGGCTGCCCGCGTCGAACAAAATTCGCTTGGAGTCTTTATCGAAGGTGGCGGCGCGCGCTTCGAGTGCGGGTATCCGGAAGAGGTATTGCAGCGGCTCGCGCTGCAGTATGTGGACACCGGACTCATCCTGTGCGAGGAGTAGGCGGCCATCCGGACTGAATTTGATATTTGTAACCTCCGGCCGCAGCTTTGGGGAGAGCCGCAGCGTTGGCGACAGGCTGGAGGGAGCCACAGTCAAATCTTCGCGGCTTAGTTCCGCAACGGTTTTCTGCCAGTCATGGAAGGCGGCGTCGCCGGTATTTTCGTGCGGCTGGCGGCATGCCGCTGGAATGGTTTCGATTCCTTTGATCAGTTCGCGCAGGCGTTTGGATTCGGGCCGCGTCAAGCCGAACAGGTCACTGAAAAAGTTCCCGGTCGCGCCCTTGTTCTGAGTAAGGCGGTCGAGAAAGCGGGGCAGGCCCTGTGGATCATAGCCCGCGCGCCAGGCCACTTCGAGCGAGACTCTGTCGGCTACCTGCTGATCGTCTTCGATTTCGTCGCGGCTCACGGATCCGGGCTTGCGGTTGGCATTATCGAGCAACTGATTGAACTTGCGAAATATGTCATCACGATCGCCGGCGTCGGTCACGCCTAAAACTTTTTTGAATGTGCGCGTCATCTGCATGGACGATTGGCGCGCGACGATATGTCCCATTTCATGAGCGATGACCCCGGCGAGTTCGTCCTCACTCTGCACAAAAGCAATCAGACGGCGCGAAATATAGATACGGCCTCCGGGGAGCGCAAAAGCATTGGCTTCGGGAATTTCCACCAACGACAATTGAAAAAAATATTGATTTCGAGGAAGGTATTGTTGCAGGCGGGCAGCGATACGCTCGACCGGAGCTAACAGGGCTGGCTGACGATACACGAGCTGCCGTTGCTGGATAGCTTCAGCAATAATCTCACCGAGATAGCCTTCCTGCTCGGGAGAAAAGATGGTCGAGCCCTTCGGGTTGACAATGGCGGGCGGAGCGTCGCAGGTATTCTGAGCGAATATCCGCAAGCTTAAAACGCAAAATACCGCTATTGTTTTTCGCACTAGGACATTCTACACCACGAATTGGGGAACTTAATGAGCGGAATCAGCGATATCAGCCGCCGCTTTTGGGCGAGCGCCGACCGCCGTTTTCGCCGGGGAGGGCTACGTGGCTGCCGGGGGCCAGGCGCAACTGGCCTTGCGTGACAATGGTGTCGCCTTCGGCGAGCCCTTTATCGACCACCAGTTCGGTCTCGCGGCGCAGGCCGATGGTGATGGGGCGCACTTCGGCGACGCGGTCGGCGTTGATCAGGTAGACATAGTTGCCGTCCTGGCCGGTCTGCATGGCTTGGTTCGGGATCACCAGGGCGTTCGCCTGCGTGGACATTTTCAAAGTGACGTTGGCGTATTCGCCGGGCCACAGTTTGCGGTTGGCGTTGGGAAAAGTGCCTTTCAACTTGATGGTCCCGGTGGTGGTGTCGACGTTGTTATCGACGAACGTCAGCAGGCCCCGCTCAGGGGTGGCCAGGTCGTCCTGGCCGGCGGCTTCGACGGGAAGACGCGTGCCCGCCATGTAGCGCTGAATTTCGGCGAGGCGATTTTCGGGCACCGAGAAAGTGACGTAAATGGGCTGCACTTGTGCGATCGACAACACTTCGGTTGTGTTGGCCGTGACGATGTTGCCGGCTTTGACAGTAACGTTGCCGGCGCGGCCGTCGAGCGTGGCGTAGATCGTAGTGAAGCTCAATTGCAGTTTGATCTGCGCTAAATTCGCGGTGTCGGATTGAATCTGCGCCTGCGCGCTTTCGATGGCGGCTTTATCGGCGACCACCAGCTGCGTGAGCGCGTCGGCGCTGGAGGCGAAGCGGTCGCGGTCATCGCGCGAAACCACTCCCTGCGTGAACAGAGCCACGTAACGTTCGGCGGCTTCGCGCGCGTATTTTTCGTTGGCGACATCGCGCGCCAGATTGGCTTGCGCCTGGCCTAGCTGCGCGCGGTCACGGGACAGCGTGGCTTCGCCCTGTGCGACTTGCGCTTCAAACGGACGGGCGTCGATCTGAAATAACTTCTGGTTCTTGGCGACGTATTGCCCATCCTCAATGAAGACTTCGGCAATCTGTCCGCTGACTTGCGGGCGCACGGAAACGGTGGAGAGCGGCTCGACGTTGCCCACGGCGGTCAGATCGATGGGCACGGCCTTGCGAACCACCTTGGCTACTTCGACGGGCACGGGTCCGCCATCGCCGCCGCGTCCGCCTTTACCTTTACCCTTCTTGCCTCCGTCGGCCGCGACTTCGTCGCCTTTGCCGCAACCCTGGAGCATTACGGACATGAGGACGAGTGCCAGCAGACCGAACGCGGCCAGCCACACACTTTTGCGGGGAAAGATATTTGGGTTCACGCGATTAGACAGCCTTTACGGGGCAACTACCTGAGGCTCCAGGTTACCATAAACACTCGATTCCGGATGGCCAAGGGCACGCTATGCTAAAAGGCAGGGCTCCTGTTTTATGCCGCTTTCCCGCTTTCACCCTGTAGTTCAAAAATGGTTCAGCGAACGGTTCGCAGGCGTTACTGAGCCGCAGCGGCTGGGCTGGCCGGTGATTCAATCCGGCGAGGATGTGCTGATTTCCGCGCCTACCGGATCGGGCAAAACGCTGGCAGCGTTCTTGCGTGCGCTGGATGAACTGGTGCGCAGCGCGGCGGCGGGTGAATTGGCGGATGAGACGCGCATCCTCTATGTGTCTCCGCTGAAGGCGCTGAGCAATGACGTGCGCGTGAACCTGGAAATCCCGCTGGCCGGGATCGCCGAGTTGGCGCGGGTGGAGGGCGCGGCGCTGCCGGAGATTCGAGCGGCGGTGCGGACGGGCGATACTCCTATGGCCGAGCGCGCGCTGATGACGCGCAAGGCTCCGCACATACTTGTTACAACCCCGGAGTCTTTATTTATTCTTCTCACTGCGGAGAAGTCGCGGCAGATGCTGCGCTCGGTGCGCACGTTGATCGTGGATGAAATTCACGCGGTGGCGGGGTCGAAGCGCGGATCGCATCTGGCGTTGTCGATGGCGCGGCTGGAGGCGCTGGCCGAGGGGCGGGTGCAGAAGATCGGGTTGTCGGCTACGGTGAGTCCCATTGAAGAGGTGGGGCGTTTTTTGAGCGAGAGCGCGCACATCATTCAGGTGGGGCGGCGGCGCGATATGGATGTCGCTGTCGAAGTGCCGCGCGATGAGCTGGGTGCGGTGGCGTCGAACGAAATGTGGTCAGAGATTTATGACCGCACGGCGGCGCTGGTGGCGGAGCATCGGACCACGCTCGTTTTCGTCAACACGCGGCGGCAGGCCGAGCGCGTCGCGCACGCGCTGGGCGAACGCATGGGCGAGGGCGTGGTGCTGCCGCATCACGGAAGTTTGTCGCGGCGGCTGCGGCTCGAAGCCGAGCAGCGGTTGAAGCGCGGAGAACTGCGGGCGGTGGTGGCGACGGCGTCGCTTGAATTGGGGATCGACATTGGCACGGTGGATCTGGTGTGCCAGATGGGTTCGCCGCGATCGATTGCGGTGGCTCTGCAGCGGATCGGGCGCGCAGGGCATTGGGTGGGTGCGAAGCCCAAGGGCAGAATCTTCGCGACTACTCGCGATGAATTGATTGAAAGCGCCGCGGTGATTCGTTCGATCAAGCGCGGGGAGTTGGACCGGTTGGAAATTCCGCGTGCGCCGCTGGATATTTTGGCGCAACAGATTGTCGCGATGGCGGCTTGCGATGACTGGGGCGAAGACGAACTGTTCGCGTTTGTGCGGAGGGCGTATCCCTATCGAGAACTTGCGCGGCGGGATTTTGACGCGGTGGTCGAGATGCTTTCGGAAGGCATGGCGACGTCGCGCGGGCGGCGCGGGGCGTTTCTGCATCGCGATCAAGTGAATCAGCGGCTGCGCGGGCGGCGCGGGGCGCGGCTGATGGCGATCACCAACGGAGGGGCGATTCCGGATAGCGCGCAGTATCAGGTGGTGGCTGAGCCGGAGGGGACGAACGTCGGCACTGTAGACGAGGACTTCGCCGTGGAGTCTCTGGCGGGCGATGTGTTTCTGCTGGGGACTACTTCGTGGCGGATTAAGCGCGTGGAGACGGGGCGGGTTCGCGTGGAAGACGCGCACGGGGCAGCGCCGTCGATTCCGTTTTGGCGCGGCGAAGCGCCGGGGCGGACGCGGGAATTGTCGCAGGCGGTTTCGGAGCTGCGTGTGGAGCTTGAGACGCGCGCCGACGCTATCGAACTGCTGATGTCTGATTGCGGGCTGGACCGGCTGGGCGCGGAGCAGGCGGTCGAGTATGTTCGCGCGGGGGCTCGGGCGTTGGGGGCCGTGCCTAGCGAGGATACAGTCGTCGCGGAACGATTTTTCGACGAAGCGGGCGGCATGCAGATGATCGTGCATGCGCCGTTTGGGTCGCGCATCAACCGGGCTTGGGGGTTGGCGCTGCGCAAGCGTTTTTGCCGCGCGTTCAACTTTGAGTTGCAGGCGGCGGCTACGGACAACGGGCTGGTACTGTCACTGAGCGATCAGCATTCGTTTCCGCTCGAAGTGATCTTCAGTTATTTGCGGCCGGATACGGTAACGAAAGTATTGACGGATGCGCTGCTGGCGGCTCCGATGTTCGGGGCGCGCTGGAAATGGAATGCGTCACGGGCGCTGGCGGTGCCGCGGTTTCTGGGCGGGCGCAAAGTTCCGCCGCCGATTCAGCGGATGCGTGCGGATGACTTGCTGGCGGCGGTGTTCCCGGATCAGGCGGCTTGCGCGGAGAACCTGGAAGGCGAGATTCGCATTCCGGATCATCCGCTGGTGAACGAGACCATCGATAACTGCCTGCATGAGGCTATGGATCTGGATGGGCTGATCGCAATTCTGCGTCGCATGGAAGAAGGGACGCTGCGCACGGTCGCGGTGGATACGCCGGAGCCTTCGGTTTTTTGCCACGAGATCCTGAATGCGAATCCTTATGCGTTTCTGGATGACGCGCCTTTGGAAGAGCGGCGCACGCGGGCGGTACAACTGAGGCGTGGATTGCCGCCTGCGGACGCCAGCGGGATCGGGGCGCTCGATCCGGCGGCGATCGCGGAGGTGTCGGAGCAATCGTGGCCGCTGGTTCGCGATGCCGATGAATTGCACGACGCCCTGTTGACGCTGGTGGTGTTGCCTCCGGTGGAAGAATGGCGCGGATATTTTGAGGATCTGGCGCTAGCGGCGCGCGCTTCGATGGTCGGCGGGCAGTGGGTGGCTACCGAGCGGCTGGATCGTGCCGGTGATATCTTGGCGATCTTGCGGGGATGGGCGGATTCAATTGGTCCGTTCACGGCGGCGGGGTTGGCGGAGCGGTTGAGCTTGCCGCTAAGCGACGTCGAAATCGCTCTGGCGCAACTCGAAGGCGAAGGGCAGATTCTGCGCGGGAATTTCACGGGCAGGGATCATGAATTTTGTCATCGGCGCATTCTAGCGCGGATTCACCGGCAGACGCTGGGACGTTTGCGGCGCGAGATTGAGCCGGTGAGCTCGGCCGACTTCATGCGGTTCTTGTGCCGCTGGCAGCATCTGGCGCCGGGGGCGAAGCTACATGGCGTCGATGGGCTGTATCAGGTCTTAAAACAACTGCAAGGTTATGAGATTTCGGCTGCGGCTTGGGAATCTACGGTGTTACCGGGGCGCGTGCATAAGTACGATCCAGAGTGGCTGGACCGGCTGTGCCTGGCTGGCGAGGTGATGTGGGGGCGGCTGTCGCCGCATCCGTCGCTCGAAGCGTTAGGCAGCCGCAAGGTGCGGCCGACGCGAGTGGCTCCGTTGGGAATTTTTCTGCGCGAGGATGTTGGGCGATTGTTGCCGGCGCCGGGGGAAACGCAGCAAACGTGGTCGCACGCGGCGAAGGATGTGCTGACGGCGCTTGAGCAGCGTGGGGCGTCGTTCTTTCACGATTTGGTGCGGGCCACGGGGCGTCTGGCGAGCGAAGTGGAAGACGGCTTGTGGGAATTGGTGGCGGGCGGGCGCGTGACCGCGGACGGGTTTGAGAATTTGCGGGCGTTGATCGATCCCAAGCGGCGGCGCGGCGAAGGGCGGGGGCGGATGGCGCGTCCTCGGCATGCGACAGGACGCTGGGCAATTCTCGAAACGGGCGCGTCCGGGACCGATGTGGAATTCTACGCGCGGGTACTGCTCGACCGCTGGGGCGTGGTGTTTCGCGATGTGCTGGCGCGTGAGACGCTGGCGCCGCCATGGCGAAGTTTGCTCGTCGTGCTGCGGCAATGGGAGGCGCGCGGCGAAGTGCGTGGCGGGAGGTTTGTCGCGGGATTCTCGGGCGAACAGTTTGCGCGGCCGGAGGCTGTCGAGTTGCTGCGCGATTTGCGGCGTAATGGAAGCAACGGCGAGGAGATGGAGATCGCGCTGGCCGATCCATTGAATCTGACCGGAGTGATTTTGCCGGGACCGCGCACCAGTGCTTTGGCGCAAGGCGTGCTCCGATTACGTGACGGCGTGCAGCAGGACGAAGCGCCATCGATGGCGGGGATTTCGATTTCGGCGTAGCGGGTGAGGATTAAACATGGAATGGAAACCAGGCGGGGTTAGCGGT
>Ga0265314_10003207_pt1 | contig 16010 bp, 12 predicted proteins | sample 4126metaG_FD_203106 | JGI IMG/M metagenome (GOLD analysis project Ga0265314, IMG submission 203106) | Rhizosphere microbial communities from Carex aquatilis grown in University of Washington, Seatle, WA, United States - 4-1-26 metaG | ecosystem: Host-associated > Plants > Roots > Rhizosphere >... | reverse complement strand
CGCTCCCTTACGGTCGCGTCTCTGAATCGCGGCAGATGTTCCGTCACACGAGTTCCATGACCACCGGGAAATGGTCGGAGGCGAAGCGGGCCATTTCAGGTTTGAAGACCTCGCATGATTTGATACGCGGGGCAAGCTCAGGCGTGACGAAAAAATAATCGACCCGCATGTTTGGCCGAGCGGTGGAGAGCGATGTGCCGAACCGCTCGGGGGTGCGGCCGAACGCGTGGGCGTCGTGGTAACCGGCGGCCAGAATCTTTGAAATGGCCTCGCGCGGGATCTGGTTGTTCTGGCTGGCGATGCGTTCGCGCATGGTCGGGCCGAGGCTTGCCACGTCGATGAGCTGCTGCGGATGGTGGGAATTGAAATCGCCGGCAAGGAAGTGCGCGGGCGGAAGGGATTGGGCAATGTTGAGGACCGCCGCGATTTCAGCGAGGCGAATTGCTTCATCGGCGAACGTCGGTCGGGCGCAAAGGTGCAGGCCGACGAACGATAAGGACTGAGGACTGAGTGCTGAGGACTCAGGGTGCTCGATCTCCGCGGAAAAGGTCCCTCGCGTGATGCGTGAATCGAGCAGGGCGTGATTCACAGCTTGCCGGATCGGCAGCCGCGACAGGAGACCGACAGCGCCTCTCGGATTCCTGGGATTCTCCGCGAGGAAGCGGTCCATCTTCAGGCGGTCGGCGAGCTTGTGGAATTGTTCCGCGTCCCAGGTCTCCTGCAGGATGCAAACATCCGCATCGGCGAGGCGGATCACCTCGGCCAGCGGGTCGATGCGGCCGGTGCCGCCTTCGAGGATGTTGTAGGTCAGGATGCGCATGATGCCCGTCAATTGGGTTAAGTGGGTTAAATGAGTTAATTGGGACTTCGCGGCCACAATCGCGGGGCCTGTCATTCCCGGTTTGGTGCGGCGCAGTCTCAATTAACTCATTTGACTCATTTAACCTAATTACCGGGTCGTAGACCTGTCAAACGCGAGTGGACTGTTTCCGGGCAGCGGGAGATACTGATCGGATGGCACCGACAAACACATTCGGCGTGATTTTGCCCGCGGCGGGGTCGGGGACGCGGTTTGGTGGTGGGGATAAGTTGCTGATGGATATTGGCGGGCGGAGCGTCTTGCAGCGGGCGGTGGGGGCGTTTGCCGCGCGGCCGGAAGTGCCGGTGCTGGTGATCGTGACGGCCGAGGAGCGGTTTCAAGAATATCGCCGGCATCTCGGGGATGTGGGGAAGGAATTGCATTTTGTCCGCGGCGGGCGGGAGCGCTGGGAGAGCGTGATGAACGGCCTCCGGGATCTCGCCGGGAAAGCAAACGCGCCTGAGTTCGTGGCGGTGCACGATGCGGCCCGGCCATTGTGCATGGGCGCGGTGATCGAGGCGGCATTCGCGGCGGCGCGGGAGGCGGGCGGAGCGCTCCCCTGCGTGGCCGAGCCGGCGACGCTCAAGCGGCGGAGCGCTGAAGGCAACGTGACCGAAACGGTGGACCGGCGCGGGCTGTTTCAGGCGCAGACACCGCAGTGTTTTGTCTTGCGGAAGCTCCTGGATGGCTACGAGCGCCTTCATGCGGAAAGCCGCGTGGCGGACCTCACCGATGATGCCCAGGTGTTCGAGCGGATGTCCTGGCCGGTGAGGATCACGCCCGGCTCGCCGCTGAATCTGAAGATCACAACCGCGGAAGATCTGGCCCTTGCGCGGGCGATCGCGGCGACCGGAATCTGATGCTTCTTCTTGAGGTTTCAGCAATGATGGCGGTGCGGCGGGCAATTCTTGCGCGTTTGGGCGCAAAACACGTCCGGTAACCGGCACTTTTCGCTTAACAAAAACGGGGAGCGGGACCGATGAGTAAACATTGAAGGGTCTAAGACCGATAGCCTCTTGAGGCGGGGCCGCGCCCGGTGCGGCACGCTCTGTCCTCGAGGAGTATCGGTCCATGGCCAGCGAAAAACCAGCAGCAGCCCCCGCAGCAGCGCCGGCTGCAGACAACAAAGATGCCGCTCCCGCCAAGAAGGGAGGCATGAAGATGATCATCATCGCCGGGGTCGTTGTGGCCCTGGAGGTTGCGACGGTGGTGGTTACGATGGGCCTCGCTTCAGGCCCGAAGAAAGTCATGGCCGACCAGCCGCCGCCTCCGCCGGTTCAGAAGGTGGAAAAGGACACGGAAGTGAAGCTTGTCGAAGCCAGGTTGCCCAATCAGAAGGGCGGAAGGCTGATGATGTACGACCTGCAGGTGGTCGTAAAGGTCAAAGAGGATGACAAGGAAAAGGTCACTCAGTTGATCACCCAGCGCGATGCGGAAATCCGCGACCAGGTTCGGACCATCATCGCAAGTTCCGAACCGACCAGCATGAGCGAACCAGGACTTGAGACCCTGCGGAGGCAGGTGCACTACCAACTCGAACAGGACATCGGCAAGGATTTGATCAAGGAAGTGCTGATCCCCAAATGCACCCCATCTGTGCCCTTCTAAGGAACAGGGATCAGACCATCAGGCCCCGCGCGGAGCCGGGGAAGATAAGCATGGAGGCAAAACAATGACCACAGGCGTGTCGGAAGTTCCGGGCGGCTTTGATGTGCCAAGCGCCGTTCCACCCAAGGCAAATGTGGCCAGCAGCGCGGGGAGCGGGGCAGGTGCCTCGATCGCCGGCGAGGCATCGGCAAGTTTTCCATTGCCGAATTTTGCACGGGCCGCGGGGAAGGGCGGGGGCGGGCCGATCGACTTTCTCAAGGACGTCGACCTCAACGTGAAAATTGAACTGGGGCGGACGCGGATGCTCATCGAGGATGTGCTGAAGCTCGCGGAGGGGAGCGTGGTGGAACTCGACAAACTGGCCGGCGACCCGGTGGATGTGTTCGTGAACGATCAACTCGTGGCGCGCGGGGAAGTGCTGGTGCTCAACGACAACTTCTGCGTGCGCATCAATGAGATCGTGATGGTCACGGAGGAGAATTAAGACACGAAACACAAAACTGAATTCCGCAGTTGCATGGGAGCATTCTCACGGTAAAGTTTTGGGTTTGGCGTTTTGAGTTTTACGGTTTTCCGAGGCCCGGTGGAATCGGGCGGCCATGTGTCGGGGATGCCGGCACACAAAAGGCAGGTGGACCATGGATGGTCGGAGCGTCAATCGGCTGAAATTCAGAAGAAGCGCACTGTCGGCGATGGCGCTGATGATGGGGAGCGGGGCGATGCTCGCGGCGGCGGCGATGCTGATACTGCCGGCGGATGCACGGGCACAGGCCATGGGGAAAGTCTCCCTCGATTCCGGGCCAGTCGCACCCGAGGGAATCGCACCGGCGCCCGCCGCGGACGCCAAAGTTGCCGAGCCGACGCCTACCGCACCCGTTCCGGAAGCCAAGGCGACGGGTCCCGAATCCTCCAGCGACAAGAAGCCTGAAAAGCCGATAGACATCGCACCTTCACCTGTGCCCGCCCCTTCGGCTCCACCGGCAGCGGCCCCGCAGATCACTGCTTCCGCGGCTGTGCCCCAGGCTGCAGCGCTTCCGCTTTCCGGCCAGATGTTGGATATACGTATTGCCGGCGAAGGCTATTTCCGCGTTCAATCCGCAAAGGGCGCTGAAGGGGGCGTTTTCTTTACACGCACCGGCAAATTCATCATCGATGAATTCGGACACATCTGCCTCGCGGATGGCGGCTTGATCATTGATCCAGTTATTACGGTTCCGTCTCATCTGACGGCCATTGAGTTTTCCGCCGATGGCGTCGTCACAGGAAATGAGGCGGGAGATGCCGATCCCATCACCTTTGGACGCGTGCAACTCGCCGTGTTCACCAAGCCGTCCGCGTTGCAGCATGTCGAGGGGACGCTGTTTAAAGCGACGGCAGACAGCGGGGCCGGGCGACTCGAGAACCCGGAAACCCCAGGCGTCGGCGCCTTGAAACAAGGCGAGTTGGAGACCGTCGAAGAAACCTTGCGGATGCAGAGCGCGCGGATGCAGATCGCGGCGGCCGCTCCCAAACCGGCCGAGCCGGCGGCACCGGCGCCCGAAAAATCCAAACCAACCACCGCTTCCATTGAAAATGAACCCATTGCGCCGGCGCGCGCTCACGCTTCGGACACTTCCGACGCCTCCAAGCCGCTCGCGAACGGTGCGAATGCCGCGAAGACTACCACCGATGGCACAAGCAGCGGCTGGTATTCGCAGTTCAAGGGTCTGGGGCAGGTTGTCGCGGCGATGGCAGTGGTGATCGGGCTGATCTTTATCCTCAAAGGCCTGGCGAAAAAATTCGTGCCGGGGGCCAAGGCCGCGGGTGCCAAGGGCGTGATCGAAATCCTCGCCCGGCATCCGATTTCCAAGAACCAGGCGATCGTTCTGGTGCGCATCGGATCGCAGATCGTCGCCCTGAACCAGGGGAAGGAAAAGAGCGAATCGGTCCTGGTCATCCATGACCCGACCGAAGTCGCCAAAATCATCGGGCAGATCGAAGGCAAAAAATCGCATTCCAGCCAGGCCGGATTTACCAAACTGCTGGCGAATGCTCGAGTGGATCTGGAGGCGGCGCCCGATGCGGAGCCGGAGCTGGCTTCCATGTCCCCCGAAAACCTCGACGAGCAGCTCGAGGAAATGGCCGCGGCAAAGCGGCAATTGATGGAGCTGCGGCAGCATGTGCGTACCGTGCGCGACCGGTTGCCCAAAGGCTGACGGAAGCTCGACGGAATCGCAGACGGCGGGTCGGAGCACCCGCTGATGAAACAGTCAGGACGACGAATGCCAAGAACCCCCCACGCCATTTTCACTTTCCTGCACGGCCCCCTGGTCGCCTGGCCAAAAGTACAGGCGGTTATCGTCGCGATCCTCGTGACCCTCGCCCTTCTCGCCGGCAACGCCCGCGCCCAGGACTTCTCAACACTGCCGGCCATCGAACGCGCCGGCCCGCTCACACCCGCGCAGCAGGATCAGAAAACACGCGACGACCGCATGTCCGATCTTCGCCATATCCTGGGCGACTCGGGCCTCCCCGCATCGCCCACTGCCGTACACGCCGGCGACAGCATGTCCCCTCCATCCGACCCGGACGCCGTGCAGCTTCCCGATATCACCCGCACCATCCCCACGACCAGCGACCCCAAGAAACTCTCCGCCTCCATCGAAATCCTGCTGCTTCTTTCGGTCCTCACCCTCGCCCCGTCGATTCTGCTCATGACCACCTGCTTCACGCGGATCGTGATCGTCATGTCGCTTCTGCGGCAGGCGATCGGCGCGGCGCAGCTGCCGCCCAATCAGATACTCATCGGCCTTTCGCTTTTTATGAGCTTCCTCGTGATGGGGCCGACGTGGAGCAAGGTCAACGCCCAGGCCATCACTCCTTACAACAACGGCCGGATCACGCAGATGGAGGCTTTTGAAAAAGCCACCGGCGTCGTGCGCGAATTCATGATCACCCAGATTCGGGGAGCGCATAACGAAGACGATGTCTATCTTTTCTACGGCTACGCCCACCCCAATGAGTCCGAACCGACAGAATGGAAACAGGTGGATACCACCGCGCTTGTGCCGGCGTTTGTGCTATCGGAATTGAAGGTTGCCTTCCTGATGGGATTTCGCATCTATCTGCCTTTTCTCATTATCGACATGGTGATCAGCTCGGTGCTGATCTCCATCGGCATGCAGCTCCTGCCGCCGGTGATGGTCTCGCTGCCTTTTAAATTGCTGCTTTTTGTGATGGTCGATGGCTGGCATCTGGTCTGCGGAACGCTGCTGGCGAGCTTTGGCTGATCGTGAATAAAGTGGACAGGATCTTTGCACCATGATGACGGTTGAACAGGCGGTTGATTTGCTCCGCGATGCGATGCTGGTGACGCTCATGATCATCGGCCCGATCCTTGCCATCGGCATGGCGATCGGCCTGATCATCTCGCTGGTGCAGGCGGTGACGCAAATCCAGGAGCAGACGCTCGCCTTCGTTCCCAAGATCTTCGCCATGGCCGCCGCGGTGGTGTTCGTGATGCCCTGGATGTTCCAGCGGCTGATCGAATACGCCCATCACCTGTTCACGATGGTCAATTAGGACTGAGTGCTGAGGACTGTTCTCAGCACTCATGATGCGCGGAACGCATGTTCGATAACCTCATGCCGCTGTTTCCCCTCGTGGTGCCGTTTCTGCTGGTGCTGTTCCGGCTGCTTGGCCTCTTTGCGTTTGTGCCGTTTTTTTCCAATTCAGCCATTCCTGCAAATGTCAAAGTACTTCTCGGCCTGGCGATCACTCTCTGCGTATGGAACGTCGCGCCGCATGTAAAGGAATCCGGGGCGATGGTGCCCGAAACGCTGATCGGTCTCACGCTGGCCGTCGCCGGCGAACTCGCCATCGGCCTGCTCATCGGTCTGATGGTCGGCGCCCTCTTTGGCGGCATCCAGCTTGGCGGGCACATGGTCAGCCAGCAGATGGGCCTGTCGATGGCGACCCTGTATGATCCCGCGTTTGAAGACCAGTCGACGGTGATCGAGCAGATCGCCTTCTGGATTACGCTCGTCGCGTTTCTCTCCCTTGGCGGCCACCGGCAACTGATCAACGCTGTCGTCTACAGCTACCAGAAGATTCCCATTGGGAGCGCGGCATTCGGCGGCGGTCTCTCGGCCGACGTCATGCTCAATACCCTCATCGCCGCGGTCGATTCGTCCTTCCATGCCGCCGCACAAATCGCCATGCCCGCGCTGGTCGCGTTTTTTGTGGCCACCATCACGGTGGGGCTGATGTCGCGCTCGATGCCGCAGCTCAATCTCATGACCGTGGGCATAGCGGTCCACCTGATTGTCGGGTTCTTCATGGTTGCCGCGGGACTGACGGCGTGGGCGGTTGTTTCCGAGCAGAACCTGCGGGAAATGATGGGCCAGTTGGGGAGGCTTTTCGGTGGCTGAGGGCGACGAAAATAAGACAGAGCCGGCAACCCCTAGACGGCGCCAGGAGGCGCGCGACTCCGGCCAGGTTGCCCGCTCGCAGGATCTCACCGCCGGTGCGTTGCTCCTCGTCGGCCTCTATGTTCTTTCGATGACCGCCCGCGGGATCGTCGCCGCCCTGGCTTCGGTGATGGCGTTTCTGCTGGGAAACAGCGACTGGGTCGTGGACGCCAATGCGATGCTCTCGAACGACATGCGCGTCGGCGGGCCGCAGATGGTCAAGATCCTTGCGCCGATCATGCTTTCCGTTGCGGCCGCGGCGGTTCTTGTCGTCGGGCTGCAGGTGGGCTTTCACATTTCGTTTCAGCCGCTGATGCCCAATATTGCCCGGCTCAACCCACTCAAGGGCCTGGGCCGGCTTTTCGCGGGGCGCAATTTCATGCAGATGAGCATGAACCTGGCGAAGGTCATCCTCCTGGGCGCAACCGCCTGGATCAACGTGCGGATGCAATTGCCCGCCATCATGACGCTTTCGGCCATTGCCTTTCCGGACAATTTCTATACCGGCGCCCGGATCATTTTTGACCTCACGTGGCGGATGGCCTGGGCGCTGCTGATCCTCGCGCTTGCCGACTGGATGTATCAGAAGTGGCGCTTTGAACGCGACATCCGCATGACCAAGCAGGAGATCAAGGATGAGGCCAAGCGGATGGAAGGCGACATGGAGACCAAGGGGCGACGCCGGCAGATGGCGCGGAAGATGTTCATGCAGCGGATTCACCGCGATGTGCCCAAGGCGGATGTGGTAATTACCAACCCGACGGAACTCGCGATCGCCCTGAAGTATGACCCTGAGGAAATGGGCGCCCCGCGGGTGGTGGCCAAGGGGGCGGGGTATCTGGCGGCGCGGATACGGCAGGTGGCGGCGCAGAATGGGGTGCCGATCCTGGAGAAAAAGTCGCTGGCGCAGGCGATCTACAAGACGGTGGAAGTGGGGCAGGAGGTTCCGCCACACTTTTATGCGGCGATCGCGGAGATTCTGGCGTATGTGTATGAGCTTGCGGGCAGAGGGCTGCGGCGGAAGGCGGGGTAAGGGGGGAAACCTGAAAACGCAAAACGCAAAATGGCAGGCATAGTCTTCGGCGGATTACCCAGCCTGCCTTGTCGTGGAGAGCGGGACCGAATAAGTTTGGGGGATGATTGAGGCTTTTAAGAAAGCGGTGGCGGGTGGAGATGTCGGGGAGGCTCGGCGGCTGCTGGAGACCAGTGTGGAGGTGCGGGGGGCGGTGAATGCGCCGCTGTTTGCGTTTGACCAGCGGCCGGTGTCGCGGGCGGCGAAGGATTTTGGGATGGTGGATTTGCTGCTCGAATTTGGGGCGGATTTGAATTTGAAAAGTGAGTGGTGGGCGGGCGGCTGGGGGATTCTTGAAACGGCGGAGCCGGAGCTTGCGGAGGAGTTGATCAAGCGTGGGGCGGTGGTGGATGTCTTTGCGGCGGCGCATTTGGACAAGATCGATCGGTTGCGGGAATTGCTGGATGCGGATCCGGAACTGGTGCATGCGAAGGGTGGGGATGGGTGCCGGGCGCTGCATTTTGCGCGATCAAAAGAGGCGATGGATCTTTTGTTGTCGCGCGGAGCGGAGATCGATGCGCGGGATGTGGATCATGAGGGGACTGCGGCGCAATGGGCGGTGCCACGGGCGGATGGGTCACGGGATGACAAGTGGCGGGAGGATTTGCAGCGGGTGCGGTGGCTCGTCGAGCGCGGGGCAACTGTGGATATTTTCATGGCGGCGGTGCTGGGCGATTCGGGGCTGCTGCGGAAGGTGATGGCGGGCGACCCGGGGGCGGCGGACGTTGTGCTCGGCGAGACCGATTACGCCTTGTGCCCGAAAGCGCCTGGGGAACACATTTATACGTATCGGTTTACCGGGGGGATGACGCCTTACCAGGTGGCGATGGAATTTGGAAACCCGGCGTGTGCGGAGATTCTGCTGGAATCTGCGACGCCGCGGCAGCGGTTTCTGGCGGCGTGTTCGGTGGGGGATGAGGGTGCGGCGCGGGCGGTGTTGGTGGCCAGGCCGGGAGTGCTGGGGGAGCTCACGGGAAAGGACCGGCACGTTTTGGCGCATGCGGCGTGGGCGGGACGGGTCGCGGCAGTGATGTTGATGCTGGATATGGGGATTGATCCCGCTGTCAAAGGGCCGGGAGAGTCGACGGCACTGCATCGGGCGGCATGGCGCGGGCATCACGCGGTCGTGCGGACGATCTTGACGCATCCAGTGGCGAAGGGGCGATTGAAGGAGTTGGTCAGTGCGGTGGAGGCATCGTTCAAGGCGACGCCGCTGGGGTGGTGTTATCACGGGTCGACGAATTGCGGGAATCCGGCAGGAGATTATGCGGCGATTGCGCGGATGCTGCTGGAGGCTGGAGCGGAGCGGGAGGATGCGAGCGGGGCGAGCGAGGCGGTGAGGGCGGCGGTGGGGTGAGGGATGGGCGTTTGGCTGGGGTAAGCGGCATGGGCCCCTTGCCCATCCAGCATCGACGGGACGCCGATGCCACGTTGCCTGCGCTCTACGTGAACTGCTGAAAAATTGACTGCGTCGTGGCATACTGGGGGCGCAGAAGTTCTATTGTCCAATTGAAGGGGGAAGCATGACGCAGATTCCCAGCCCTTCCATTTCCGAGGGACACGATGCGGCGCATGGTGTGGCAGGGGCCGCACCTCCGTGTCCGCCGAGCACGCATGGCCTGGCGCGGCTGGTGCTGGCGGCGTTTCTCTTTACGTTTATTGCGGCGCGGATCCTGGTGATTTTTATCATGGGCGGAAGACTGCCGCCGGAGCTTTTCTTCCATGTCAAAGGCACGCATGTCCATCACCTGAATTACGGCATTTTTCTTTTGAGCATCTGCGGCGGGTATTTGATTTTTGCGCGGCCGACGGGGAAGCGGCTGTCTTTCGCGGCGATCGTTTATGGGATTGGGCTGGCGCTGACGTTTGATGAGTTTGGCATGTGGCTGCATCTGGGTGGGGCCTATTGGCAGCGGGCGAGTTTTGATGCGGTGGTGACGATTGCGGCGGTGCTGGCCCTGATTGCGTATGGGTCGACCATCCGGCATTGGCGTCCGCGGCATCGATGGACGATCGCTCTGCTGGCGATCGCGATCGTCGTGTTCGGCTATTTCCTCGTGACGTCGGTAAAGACGTACGGCGATCGGGTGGGAACACTGCTCGAAACGCTGGAGAAGAATGGCCCATCCTGAAGACCGAACGGGGATGGACCGGGGTGGACAGCGGAACCTGGGATAAAATTGGGAAAATCCGCTCCTGCGGAGAAAACGTCCATTCCTAAGCCCATCCGTATTTTTCCTTGACTTTCGACCATTTCGGGTTAGTTTTTATCGCTCCTTGTGAAAAACGCGATACGTCAGGCGGATGCCCTTAGTCCGGGGACTGTGGGTTTGTGGGGCGCTGCCGAGGGGTATTCGTGGGAATGGCGATTCCCTTGCGGTGATTTTCTGGTTGGTGCAGGCTTGCATGCCGAAGCGATTGAAAAAACGGGGAAGCGGTGCAGTGCGCCGGTCGCTTTTCGAAGGGCTCGAACGGCGCGAGTTGCTCTCCGCGGTGGTGGGGCGGTACCTTTTTTACGCCAATTCGCCGGCGTTTGATGCCGGCGGAAATGATGATGCGGCGATCGCCACCGACAAATCCGCGCTGCTCCCGGGTCAAAGCGCGAGCTTTGCCAATTACAGTTCCTATGGCCTGGGCCTTAACGCCATCATGGTCGACATCTCGGGCCTTGCCGGGGGAACGTCGCCTTCCGCGGCGGATTTTTCCTTCAAGATCGGAAACAGCAACACGCCGGATTCATGGCAGACGGCACCGGCTCCTGCTTCCATCTTGACCCGTCCTGGTGCGGGTTTCGGGGGTGCCGCGCGCGTCGAAGTGCTTTGGCCAAACCAGGCAATTTCAGACGAATGGCTGCAGGTCACCGTGCGGGCGGATGCGACCACGGGCCTGGCGCAGGACAGCGTGTTTTATTTTGGCAATGCCATCGGCGACACGGGCGATTCCCTCGGCGACGCGATGGTGACTGCGACCGATGAACAGGGCGTCCGGACGCATCCGAGCACGATTCTCAACCCCGCGGGCATTAACAGCCCCTACGATTTCAACCGCGACGGCAAGGTGGACGCGGTGGACATGATCCTCGCGCGAAACAACACCACGGGCGTTTCCACCGCGCTGCAATGGATCACGCCCAATGCAGCACCAACGGTTCGGAACGCCGCCTCGGCCGGGGCGGGCATTGTGACGTCGACGGCAACCACGTTGTCCGTACTCGGCGCGGACGATGGCGGCGAGAGCGGCTTAACGTATGCGTGGTCTGTCAGCAGCGCGCCGGTGGGGGCGCATCCGGTTTTCGCATCCAATGGCATCAATGTGGCTAAGAATACGACCGTTACCTTCGATAACGCCGGTACTTACACGTTCTTGGTGACCATCAGCGATGGGGTCCTCAGCACGACCAGCAGCGTGTCGCTGAGAGTTCAGCAGACGGTTAGCTCCGTGGCGGTCTCGCCTGTTTCGGGGGGGGCGATGGCGGGGATCGCGCCGGCGGCTCAAATTGCCCCAGCCACCAGCGAAGTGGTTGCTCAAGCTTCTCCATCTTCACAATCTCAGGGCGTTTCGCTGCTTCCTTTCGAAGGATCGCATTTCGCAATCCCGCAGCCGGTGGCCTTTGCGGGCGAATTGCCATTTTATCGGACGAGCACGCTTTCTCCATTTGCGTCAATCCCGGACATATTTGATGTTGAAGCTGGGGATTCGCTCGGAGACAAGATGCGCAAGAAGCGTTGGCAACAGATTCTCCCGGAGGCGCTGGAATCGCGCCTGCACTTGTCGGGAGACAGTGCGCTTTCCTCGGCGGCGTGGGCAGTCAACGTCGGCAACGATACGGCGGTGCGCTACCGCACGCTTCCGGTGCTGCAATCGGCGCTTCAGGACGGGGTGACCGGGACGGGTCTTCAGCCGCAGCTCTCGGCGGCGCAGAATTTCTTTAATGTGCGCAATTTGCTGCCACGCAACCAGGCGATCACGGTGACCACGCCCCCCTCGGGCAACGAAGACGGGAACGGCACCGGCGCGGATCTTTCGGTGGTGGCCAGTTTTCTCTTGGGCGAGCCGAACCTGAATTACACCTGGACCACCAACGGCCAGCCGGCGGGATCCACGGTGGAGTTTGCGGACAATGCCGACAACGCGGCCAAGCAGACGCATGTGACGTTTGACCGGGCGGGGCTTTATGCGTTTGTGGTGCACATCAGCAATGGGCCGATGACGGTCTCGGATTCGGTGAACCTGACGGTGGGGGCGGACCTGACGACCATTACCGCCGGGCCGGCCTCGCAGATCAACGTGGATGGTTCGCAGCAATTCACGGCTGTCGCACTGGACCAATTCGGCCAGCCGATGATCGCGCAGCCGGCGTTCAATTGGTCAGTCGATGGCGGGGGAGTGGGGACGGTCGATGGAACGGGGCTTTATTCCGCCGGGCCGTCTGCTGGAAATGCGACGGTGCGGGCAAGCGTTGGGACGGTCAGCGGGTCGGCGGCGATCACGCTGGTGCACAATGCGCCGACGGTTGCCAATCCGGCGCAATCCGGCGCGAGCAATGTGACGGGCACGTCGACCACGCTTTCGGTGCTGGGCGCCAGCGACCTGGGCGAAAGCGGGCTGACGTACAGCTGGGCGATGACCGGCGGGCCGCAGGGAGCGACGCCGCAATTCACGGGCAATGCCACAAATGCGGCGAAGAACACGGCCGTCACGTTTAATGAAGCGGGGAATTACACTTTCACCGTGACGATCAGCGATGGGACGCTATTCACTACCAGCAGCGTTTCGCTGACCGTGGCCCAGTCGCTGAGCAGCATTTCGGTTGCGCCGGGTAGCCAGGGATTGAACCTGAATGGCTCACAGCAATTCGCCGCGACCGGGAAGGATCAATTTGGGGCGGTGCTGGCGGTGCAGCCGACGTTTGCCTGGGGGATCGACAGTGGGGGAGCGGGGAGTGTCAACAGCGCGGGGCTTTATGCCTCTGGAGCCACCGCAGGGAGTGCGACAGTTCGCGCGAGCGCCGGCGGCGTGAGCGGGACTGCGACGGTAAGCGTTACGAACGCTTCGCCGATCGTTTCGACGGCCGCTCATTCGGGTGCAAGCACGGTTACTGGCGCCAGCACGACATTGGCTGTCCTGGGGGCGGATGATGGCGGGGAAGGGAATTTGAGCTACAGCTGGGGGATCACGGCGGCTCCGAACGGGGCGACGCCGCAGTTTTCGATCAATGGGACTAACGCGGCCAAGAACGTGACGGTGACGTTTAATGAAGCGGGGAGCTACACCTTCACCGTGACGATCAGCGATGGGACGCTCTCGACGACCAGCAGCGTTTCTCTGACGGTGAGCCAGACGCTTACATCAATTGTGCTGACGCCTCCGGGCAAGAGCATGAATCTCAATGGTTCGCAGCAGTTTGCGGCGACGGGGAAGGATCAGTTTGGGACGGCGCTCGCGGCGCAGCCGACGTTTTCGTGGAGCGTGGATGGCGGGGGCGTGGGAGGCGTGAATGCGACGGGGTTTTATTCTGCGGGGACAACCGCGGACAGTGCGACCGTGCGCGCGACCTCGGGCACGGTGAGCGGCACGGCGAGCGTGACGGTAACCAACGCGGCGCCCACCGTTTCCATCCCCGCGCAGGCCGGGACGAGCAACGTCACAACGACCTCGACGAGCCTGAGCGTTCTGGGGGCGGATGATGCGGGCGAGGGTCACCTGACGTACGCATGGTCGATGACGGCCGGGCCGACCGGGGCGACGCCGCAATTCAGCATCAATGGGACCAACGGGGCAAAGAATTCGACGGTGACCTTCAATAAAGCCGGGAGCTATACGTTCCTGGTGACGATCAGCGATGGGTCGCTGTCGGTGACCAGCAGCGTGTCGCTGACGGTTGCCCAAACGCTTACCGCCATTGGCGTTACGCCGGGATCGGCGGCGCTGAATACCAATGCCTCGCAGAATTTCCTGGCGACGGCGCTGGACCAGTTTGGCAGCGCGCTGACGGGCCAGCCGGTGTTTGTGTGGTCGGTGGATAATGGCGGCGTGGGGTCGGTGAATGCGTCGGGGGTGTACGCGGCGGGAGGCACGGCCGGGAACGCGACGGTGCGCGCAACTTCCGGCGGGATCAGCGGTACCGCGACGGCGACCGTCAGCAGCGCAGGCACGGCGGTGACCGTGACCACGCACACCATGAGCAGCTTTACGGAGCTGGTGATCACCGGCACCTCCGGTTTTGACACGATTTCCGTGAGCCAGTCCGGCAATACGTTTACGATCGTCAGCAATGGCAACACGCAGACAATCACCGGGACGTTTGGCGATCTGGCGATTCATGCCGGCAGCGGGGGGAGTGCGATCACGGTGAATGCGTCGGTGACGATCAATACCCTGGTCTACGGCGGGGCGGGTGCCGATACGATTAATGATGGTGCGACAGGGTTTTATAACGCGGTGATCACCATCGGCGGGGGGAATGATACGGTCACAGGCAATGGCGTGAATACCAATTACTGGGCGGATACCGGCGATACGCTGCATGCCTCGGCAGCGGAGACGAATGGGTTCGTCCACCAGGTCAGTGCGTTCTATCAGCCGTTCTCGAGCGATCCAAACAATGCGCAGTACATCCCGCTGACCCTGGCAGGGCAGAACCTGCCGGACCCGACGGACAGCGGCACCGAGACGCGGTTGCCCAACAACAGTTTGTGGGGCCTTGGGCCGCAGGCGACGGATGTAAATCAAGGATCTGTCGATGATTGCTACTTTTTGGCAAGCCTGGCGGGGTGGTCCATGGAGAACCCGCAGCAGCTGATGAACTACGCGGTGGACCTGGGGGATGGAACGTATGCGGTGGAGATGTTCACGGATCAGGTGGGTCCGCCCGTCTGGAATGGGACCCGGTTCGTCGTTACCAATACATTTACTCCTGTATTCATCCGCGTGGATGGTGATTTGTCGGGATCTGGCGGATCGTTAGCCTACAACCGTCTGGGATCGACAGGCGATCTGTGGGCGTCTATTCTCGAAAAAGCCTTTGCGTTGCATCGGACTGGTTCAAACACTTATGCTTCGCTCAACATTGGGGATCCCGGCGAAGTGTACACCGACTTTGGCCGAACCAGCACAACCGCGAGTTATGGGGCAGCTTCCAGCTATGCTAGTCAGGTAATGGCAGCACTTGCTTCCGGCGAGATCGTAACGGTGGGAACAAATGCTTCGATAAACGGGGGAGCGCCTTTGATTGTCTCACATTCCTATACCCTCGTTAATATCACCCTTGTATCTGCTACCTACATGATCACTTTACGCAATCCTTGGGGCTATGACGGTGCCGGAAATGATGGGAATCCGGGAGATGGGCTTGTTACGGTCTCATTTTCAATTCTCAGCGCCAACACCTTTGAAACGGAATTAACTACTTGATTTCCCTCCAGATGGATCCCCGGTAATCGACGCCGAAATCGCTGTCAAATAAAAATGGGAGAATTTGCTTGCGTTTACGTATATTCCCGGTATATTTCGCTCGACTGTGAGTTCTACTTTGGTCTGGCATGCGGGGTCCTCGCTGCGTGCTTTGGGGCGGAACGATGCTTGCCTGCTGACGTGTCAGTGGGCCTCATTATGTTGTCGAGCCACACGACGTGGGAGTAAGACTGGGAGCTCTACAGAACTTTTGGAGTTACGTGATGCGAAATGTGGGATCTAGAGCGATTGTACTGGCAACTGCTGCAGCGTTGGTGGCGATCTCCGGTTATTCTCATCGGGCCATGGCGAATTCTATTCAGATTCCTACGGCTCCGACTATCACTGGAACCGGGCCTTATACCTACACCTATACAGTGCAGGTGACTGGTAATAATTTCATTAGCCCTGGTGATTTCTTTACCTTGACTGATTTTGCGGGCTATGTTTCGGGCTCTGCGGCTGGGCCAACGGCCGACTGGTCCGTTTTTAATGTCTCTGGTGTTGCGACAACTCCAGCAGGTACTCCGGTGTTTTCTTCTGGAGTATCGCCAACGACCGATAAATATAC
>Ga0265314_10003206_pt1 | contig 16012 bp, 20 predicted proteins | sample 4126metaG_FD_203106 | JGI IMG/M metagenome (GOLD analysis project Ga0265314, IMG submission 203106) | Rhizosphere microbial communities from Carex aquatilis grown in University of Washington, Seatle, WA, United States - 4-1-26 metaG | ecosystem: Host-associated > Plants > Roots > Rhizosphere >... | reverse complement strand
CATCGCGCAGGTTAGGAATTCGTTAACACACATCGTTGCTCCGGTGCTTTGGCCGGTGTGACGGCATCCGAAACACCGGGCGCCTGCGAATGGCCGGCGTGCGTGTCGACGGGATGTTCCTCGCAGGTGTAATTAATAAATATTGGGCAGAACGAAGTGCAAGTCGTTCTTGCCCTTGCACTATTCAAATAAAACAAAATAGCCGCATGGCGATAAAGGATAGAAAGGCTACCGTTTGTCTGTTTCTTTATAGGTTTCTTAATTTTTCCACGCCAACACTGCGGATATTGCCAGATTCTTCTGAAATCGGCAGCGAGGCGACATCATGGATGCTCCGTCGCTAGAGAACTCACGCGACAATGTGGGGCTCGATTATCGCGCTCTGTTCAGCACAACGCCGAGCTTGTTGCTCGTCCTCGACCGCGATTTCATGATCGCCGAAGCGAACGACGCCTACTGCCGCGCCATGATGAAGAAGCGGTCCGAGATCGTCGGCCGCTCGTTGTTTGAGGTGTTTCCCGGCAATCCGGACGATCCCGCCGCGGACGGTGTGAGAAACATGCGCGCTTCGCTCGGCCGTGTTCTCAAATTCCGCCGGCCGGACGCCATGGCCACGCAGAAGCACGATATTCGCGCGCCCGGTGGCGGTTTTGAGATGCGCTGCTGGAATCTTCTGAACACGCCTATTCTCGGCAACGACGGCAATGTCCTCTGGATTATCCTTCACGCCGAGGACGTCACCGATCAGATACGGATAAAGGGCGAGGGCGCGGTGCGCGACCAAATCGCCCGTGACGAACAGACCGTCATCGTCGAACAACAGACGGTCAAGCGCGAGCGTGCCGAAACCGACCTCGCAGAATCCCAGGTAGAGAATATCGGACTGCAAGCCGACCGTCTCTATCTCGCCGACATCGTCGAATCCTCGAACGACGCCATCATCGCCAAAACGCTCGACGGCGTCGTCATAAGCTGGAATTGGGCGGCCGAACAATTGTTCGGCTACACTCCGAAAGAAATTATCGGCCGTTCGTCGCGGATATTGCTCCCCGCAGAATTGGCGCACGAGAACGAGGAGATCCTGGAGCGCCTGGAACATGGCGAGCGTGTCGACCAATTCGAATCTAGGCAAATCCGCAAGGACGGCAGCGCTCTGGTAGTGTCGTTGACGGCTTCGCTGATCCGCAATTCCTCCGGGGTCACCACCGGCGTGTCGATGATCGTGCGGGACATCACGGAGCGCCAACACGCCGAAGAGCGGCTGCATGGTCTTCAGGCCGACCTGATCCATCTTTCGCGCTGGAACACGATGGGCATGCTGGCGTCGACGATCGCACACGAACTCAACCAGCCCATGACCGCGGTGGTGAATTTTGTTCGGGCGGCGCAGAACACCATCAAAGACATGGAAGGCGCGCAAATCGTCCGTGCGCAAACCTACCTCAACGATGCCATCGAGGAAACGAAACTCGCGGGCGCCATCATACGCACGCTGCGCGAATTCATCGAGAAGCGGGAAAGCAAGCGCAGCTGCGAGAGCTTCAACAAGGTGGTCGAAGAGGCCGTCGCGCTCAGCCACCTGCGCGGGCCCGACGTAAAGGTCAACCTGCATATGACGTTCGATCCGGGGGCGCCGTCCGTGCTCGTCGACAAGGTGCAGATCCAGCAAGTGGTATTCAATCTGATCCGCAACAGTATCGACGCCATGCAAGGCTGTTCCGATGCCGCAATCGACATATCCACGGCCTGCGACGAAGCGGGCTTCGTCAGCGCGACCTTTTCGGATACGGGACCGGGAATTGCGCCGGACGTCATGAGCCGGCTGTTCCAACCGTTCGTGACGACGAAGGAAAATGGCATGGGCATCGGCTTGACGATTTGCCAATCGATCGTCGAGGCGCATGGCGGGCGGATCTGGGCCACACCGAACGCGGAGAGGGGCGTGAGTTTTCACTTCACACTGCCCTTGGCCGAAGAACATGCAGGCGCCAATGTCGGCTGAAACGACCATCGTCGTGATCGACGACAATAACGGCGTGCGGCGTTCCTTGCGCGCACTTCTGGAGTCGTCGAACTTCGCGGTAGCCGATTATGCGTCGGCAATATCCTTCCTGGCGGACGGACCGCACGGCGATTGTCTGATCGTGGACGTGCGAATGCCGGAAATGAGCGGTTTGGAGCTGCAAGAGGAACTTGTCCGGCGCGGTTCCACCGTGCCCGTGATCGTCGTGACCGGACATGCCGACGTGCCTCTGGCCGTCCACGCGATGAAGGCCGGCGCTTTCGATCTCATCGAAAAACCGCTCGACGAAAAAGCGCTTCTGGACAGCATCCGGCGCGCCCTCGCGTCCGGCCGATTGACGCGTAACGACGCCGCCGAGGCCAAAGCCGCGGACGAAAAGATCGGATTGCTCACCGACCGCGAACATCAGGTTCTTGAACACTTGGCTCTGGGACAATCAAACAAGCTCGTCGCCCACGAACTGGGCATTTCGCCTCGCACCGTCGAAATCCATCGCGCCCGCATTCAGGAGAAAATGAAGGCAGGCGATCTGTCGGAACTTGTCCGCATCGTGCGTGCCGCCGGGATCGATCTGGCTGCCGCAAGTAAGTAGTCGCTACTTATATCAAAGGCGCCCGAACCGGCCCAAAATTCGCTTTGATATTGTTGTCGATCTGGAGCCGATTATGGCCACGAAAGGTGACGTCGTTGTTTGGCTCGTGGACGACGTCGCGTCGGTTCGCAGATCGATCCGCGCCGTCCTGGAGTCGAGAGACTTTACGGTGCGCGATTATGGCTCGGCCAAAGAGTTTCTGGCCGATCTTCGGCCGGATTCCAAGGGGTTCCTCGTTGTCGATCAGCATATGCCCGACATGAGCGGTATCGAGCTTCTGCGACATCTGAGTACGCGCGGCAACGCGCAGCACGCAATTGTCATTACCGGCATGGGCAGCGCCGCCTTGCGGGAAGAAGCTCTGCACGCCGGCGCAGCGGCCATGCTCGACAAGCCTGTCGACGGCGTTGAACTGATCGAGTTGATCGAAGCGACTCTCGCCGCGGCTTGATCGTAGAATTACCCTCCACGTACGTAGTGAGTCCTTACGGACATTTTCCGAATATCGAACATCGCGCTAAGCGTCCATCATCCGGGTGAAGTCAATCCAGGACGTTGGCCGTGCACGCGACACAAAACCGGGCATTCCCCGCAAACCAGCAAACCGCCGCAAACTGCGCAAGCAGCGCCGGCGCGTCGCAGTGCCTAGTGCTCACGTCGAGCCGGAGGACAATGTCATGATCTTCAAAGCGGCACTCTGCATCGCGGCGATTTTGTTCTTCATGCCCCATGAGCCAAACGTCGGCTTCGGCACACCGGGAAACGCCACTCCGTCAACCTCGATCGTTACGACCATCGGGTGCAAGGCTCTCGCCATTGCCAATCTGCCCTGCAGCCCGCTCGCCGAGCAAACGAAAGGCGCGCCCGACAGGTTCGCCCAGACTCGTGAGTCCTTCCTCGAAAAACTTCAAGCCGCGAAAGCCGACCTGCGGGCCAACAGGCATTAAGGCCCAACCTGCGGGAATGGTGGGAGAACAAGAAACGGGGGGTGGCGCGGAATGTCTCGCGCCGCCACCCCGGCTCTCCGTTCAGAATACCTCGGCGGCCAGAATGCCCAGCATATAGATCGCGCCCGCGGCGTAGAACGCGATCAGACCGTACCAAAGGGTCTTGTCGCCGAACCGCACCGGCAGGCCTTCGGTTTGAGGTTGGTACGCGCACTGGTCAGCGCAACAGCCAGACATATTTTTCTCCAATTCGTTCAGCAGCAGCCGCGCGGTTTTGTGGCCCGGATGAAGGCGCTGACGGTTTTGCCGTCGATCTGAGGCGCCACCTTGTCGTAATCGACGCCGATCTCCGTGAACCACTCGCGGGCTTCGTCGGCTTTGTGGACGCGGGTCACTTCAATGCCGATGTCGGTGAAACCTGCGGCAGTGAGCTTCGCGGTATATTCCTTGTCCTCCAGCGCGCCGGCGAGGCAGCCTGCCCACAGCAGCAGGTTCTTGCGGATGTCGGCCGGAATTTCGCCGCGCGTGACGACGTCGGATACGGCGAAGCGCCCGCCGGGCTTCAACACGCGAAAAGCCTCGCGGAAAACCTTGTCCTTGTCGCCCGACAGGTTGATGACGCAGTTTGAAATGATCACATCGACGGAATTGTCGGGCAGGGGAATGGCTTCAATCTCGCCCTTGAGGAACTCGACGTTGGTGACGCCTGCGTTCTTCTGGTTCTCGCGGGCCAGCGCCAGCATCTCGTCGGTCATATCGAGGCCGTACGCTTTGCCGGTGGGGCCGACGCGGCGCGCCGAGAGCAGCACGTCGATGCCGCCGCCCGAACCGAGGTCGAGCACGACTTCGCCTTCCTTGAGCTGGGCGAGCGCGGTGGGGTTGCCGCAGCCGAGCGAGGCAAGTACCGCCTTGTCGGGCAGCGCGCCGATCTGCGCGGCGTCGTAGAGATTCCTGGTTACCGGATCGCTCAGCTTCGGATCGCAGCCGCAGCCGCAGCTCTTCGAGGCACCGGCGCGCAGCGCGGCTTCGGCGTATTTTTCGCGGACGACTTCTTTCATATCGGTTGTGCTCATGAATCTCTCCTGTCAGCAGCACGTAACGGTTTCGGGTTTGACGACTTTGTTTTTGGTGCAGCACTCGGCGTAGAGAAACGCCAGGAGTTCCTGCAAAACGTCGTGGTTCGCGCTGTAGCGCAGGAAGGCGCCTTCGCGCTGGACTTTGACCAGCTCTTCGTTCTTGAGCTTTTCGAGATGATGGGAGAGCGTGGAATTCGGGATGGCGAGTTCGGCGCCGATCTCTCCGACCACCATTCCGTTCGGATGCGCCGCCAGGAGCAGGCGTATGATGCGCAGCCGCGGCTCGGTGCCCATCGCCGACAGCATGTCTGCGTAGCGGACGATTTGGGCGTCGGCTTCGGAATCCATCTCTGCACCTTCGCAAATTCTGTATTTCCATATATATAGAAATATCGAATTATGCAAGGGGAGAAGGGTGCGGCAGGGCGGCGCAGCGATGCCCGGCACAAGCTTGTTCCCCGCGCCCAATGCCGCTATGTCTGCGCGCCGCTTTGGACTCTTAAGCACATGCCTCTGCTGCGATTTCTTCCGGAAGCCTCGAACATCGATTTCATCGGGAAGCGCTATTACGCCTTCGCGGTCGACGGCCTGCTGCTCCTGGTCTCGATCATCTCGATCACGTTCCACGGCTTCAATCTGGGCATCGACTTCACCGGCGGCGTGTCGATGCAGGTCAAGTCGGCGCAGGCGATCGACGTCGGCAAGGTCCGTGACCAGGTTACCAGCCTCCGATTCAACGACCAGCAGATCCAGAACATCAACGGCGGCGTATGCGACAAGCCGGCGGGTTCCTGCGTGCTGATCCGCGTGCAACCCAAGCCCAACCAGGAAGAGCAGGCGAAGGTCGACATCCAGAATAAGCTCGGCCCGGGCTACAGCGTCATCAGCAGTCAGGTGATCGGCCCGAAGGTCAGCGGCGAATTGTTTCGCAGCGGCATCATTGCGTCCGTGCTCGCCATTATCCTGATCGCCGCCTGGGTGGCGTTCCGCTTCGAGTGGCAATACGGCATCAGCGCGGCCATCGCCACCGGCCACGACGTGTTCGTGACGGCGGGCCTGTTCTCCGTGCTGCATCTCGATTTCACGCTGACCAGCATTGCCGCGCTGCTGACGCTGGCGGGCTATTCGATCAACGATACGGTGGTGGTGTTCGACCGGATTCGCGAGAACCGGCGCAAGTACAAGCGCATGCCGCTGGCCGAACTCATCAACCTGTCCACCAATCAGATGCTGACGCGGACCATCCTGACTTCGGTGGCGACCGCGATCTCCATCATCCCCCTCTTGATGTTCGTTCCTGCGCTGATCGAATTTACCGGCGCGATCCTGTTCGGCATCGTGGTGGGAACGTTCTCGTCCACCTATGTGGCGGCGGCGCTTCTGCTCTATCTGCCCGCGCCGGCCGGCGCCATCGATACGCCCGCGCCTGCGGGCGCCGCGACTAGGGAGTAGCGAATAGCGAATAGGGAAACTCTATTCGCCATTCGCTATTCGCCTTTTTACAGCGGGAACCAGTCGCGCTTTTCGGTGAATTCCTCATATTGCGCGTTGACGCCTGCGCGCAGGCCGACGCCCGTGCGCATCGGCGCCAGCGTCACGCCGCCCGAGCGCATATACATGACGCCGATGCCGCCGACGAAATAGATGCTGCCTTCGACGCCGGGGAAGCGGTGGAACAGCCTGTCCTCGCGTCTGAGATTGTAGACCAGCGTGAAGACCTTCGATGCGTTGCCGCCGAAATCGAAACCGACCGACGGCCCGCGCCAATAGACTTTTTTCGGCTCGTAGTTCTTGCGGACCAGCCAGCCGGAGCCGTAGCGCGCGCCGACCACGAAGGCGCCGGAGCCCTCATCGCCCTTGATGTAGCCATCGGGCAGACCCTGGTCCCTGAACACGCGCTGCACGGCCTTGGCGGCGGCTTCCGTGGTGATACCGAAGAAATCCGAGGCTGCGTGCGTGATCTCGTTTTCGGTGAAGGTGGCATCGTCTTCGGCAAAGGCCGGGGCCGCGAGGGCCGTGAACGCCAGGGCCATAGCCGCGGCAAGTAATTTACGCCTGATCATGAACGAGCACTCCTTTCGAATCATCGGTCCCCTTCTTGACAGAGCATTGCCGATATCGCGCGCCTTTTCGAGCGACGCGATTTGGGCAAGGCGTCGCCAGTCTGGGAAGAAATGTGGCAACAGCATGATGGCGACGTTTGTCATTCCGGCGATTTGGCGCTACCGAAGCACCCATTACGGAGATTTCACCCATGGCCAAGCCGGAAAAGAACGCTCCGCTCAGCATTGCGGGCTGGGTCGCGCTGATCGTGCTGGGTGGATTCCTCGCCGTCTCGATCTGGTATGCGATCCACGCCTGGATGGCGCTCGAGGGCGTCGCCATGAGTGCGATGGGCTGGTTTTTCCTGGTCCTGGGTATCGTCTTCACGATCGCGCTGGGCGCCGGCCTGATGGCGCTGGTCTTCTATTCCAGCCGCCACGATTTCGACCGCTGAAGACGGCCGGATTCCGTAGCGGCACAAATCATGCTCGCCTTGCCGCCGCCAAAATCGTCGGCAATATCGTCGGCAGCGGGAAAACACCCGCGGGACAAAGAGGGGAACCGACCATGAAGCGCATCCTATTCGCCGCCGTCGCGGCCATCGCCATCACGACGGCGGCCGGGGCCAATCCGTTCGACGCCACCTACGGCAACACCGTCACGCAAATATTTCCGAACGGCATGAAAGTCCTCGTCTACATCAACGCGGACGGCAGTTGGGAACAGCACATCGGCGCCACCGTGCAGAAGGGAACCTATGCGTGGAAGGACGCCACCAACGTGTGCTTCACCCAAACCGATCCCGTGCCGGCCGATGCCGCCAAGGCGACCAGCTGCATCGTGATCAAGGACACGCACAAGGTCGGCGATAGCTGGGACGATCCCATGCCCGACGGCAAAACCGCCGTCCACATGTCGATCACGGCAGGCCGCTGACGCCGGCGGCGAACCACTCTCTCGGTTTGGCTTGACGCCCTCACCCTTCGACAAGCTCAGGGTGAGGGATTGCGCATGCAGCTGCCATTCAATTAGGTGGCATTCGCCTTGGCACGCAGCCGCAGGCAATAGCCGAGCGTCACCGCGATACCCGCCAAGACCGCGCCGCACCCGCCCGTTATCGCCACCGGGATCGGGGCGAACGCCCACAATGCGGCATAGACGAGTCCGCTCAGCACCATCGCCCAGCCCGAAACCCGCGCGGCCTGGCGAGCCTGGGCGTTCGGGACCACCTTCTTGGGGATTCGGTTGCCGTACCAGGCGATCATGAGCCCATTCGCACCGATGACCAACCGCGTGACCGTATCGGCGTCGATAATGCCCTGCCGGCTCGCGAATTTCGCGCCGAGCGCCAGCGCGATAATCCCGCCGCCCCAGATCAGAGCAAAAACCAGTTCCTTTTTCATCGTGCAATCTCCTTGCTGGCTTTGGGCGCCTTTGCGCCGAGGTCGAACGAATGGACGAAGCCCAACAGCGCATCTTCAAGCACCGTGAGCTTCAGGTGATAGATGACGGATTTGCCGACCTTCTCGGCGTGCACCAAGTCGGCCTCCTTCAGCACCGCGAAGTGCGCCGACATCGTCGGCTTCGAGACATCAAAATGGTCGCAAAGCTCGCCCGCGCTCATCGGCCCCTTACGCAGCAGTTGCAGCACGCGTCGGCGGGTGGGATCGGAAAGGGCCTTGAACACCTGAGTCATGATGAGATAATTAGCTAATCGTCTAAATGTGTCAAGGGGCGATCATTCGAGCTTGATGCGATAGTGCAGCGCAAGAAATCGGTGACAGTACGCCGCTTACCCGTGCCGGCGGCTCAGCAGGATTGGCAACCGTTGGCGCTAGTTGCCCCGTAGCTTTTTCGATGGAGGAAGTGCGGGCCATCCAGATGACGCGATCTTGAACATCAGCTAGAGAAAATCGTCTCTGACCCCTTATACATAACCCCATATACACGTCGCGGGCATGAGCGGCATCATGAAGAAGGAATAGACCTACACCGTTGACCCTCGGTGTCATCCCCGGCGAGCGCGCGTCGCATCGCGACGTGCGCGAGGGAAGGGGACCCAGGTGGATGGATCAGACTTGGTCTTTCCACCTGGGTTCCCTTCCCCTCGCATTGCCGACGCAATGCTCGGCCGGGAATGACAGAGAAGGTTGACCGCGACGATCATGTTCTGACCGCGAAAATACTTTTCGCCGCACCCCCTTGAACGGCGATTATATACTTGACTTAGCAGGCCGTCAGGGGTAGATTTCTGGCCATAGGAGCTAGAAATGACCTGCGATCTGACAAACCCGATCTTCACGAACGAAGCCGCTGCGGTTGCCCATATGGAGGCTTCCCGCTGGCCTACAGAGGTTACTTGCCCGCTATGTGGCGTAGTTGGCGAGACAACGAAGATGGGCGGCAAGACGCAGGCTGGTATGTTCCTGTGCAACGCTTGCCGGGGGAAGTTCACGGTCCGCACCGGGACGGTTTTCGAGCGGTCGCATATTCCTGTGCACAAGTGGCTTCTGGCGACGTACCTCATGGCGTCCAGCAAGAAAGGCATCTCTGCCCACCAACTGCACCGGATGCTCGGGATTACCTATAAGAGCGCATGGTTCATGGCGATGCGCGTTCGCGAAGCTATGAAGCCCGCAAAAGACGAAGGCCCGCTCGGTGGCGAGGGTAAGGTTGTAGAAGCTGACGAGCACTACACTGGGCGCAAGTCTGGCGTAGCCAAAAGAAGGGGTGGCAGCGCTCATAAGATGACGGTTGTTAGTTTGGTTGAGCGTGGCGGTCGCACTCGCTCATTCCACCTCGAATACCCCGAGGGCTTTGAAGTCTCAAAAGCCGTGGTCGAAAACGTCGCTCCTGGCACACGGCTGCATACCGATGAAAGCAAGTATTATCACAACGCCGGGAAGGTTCTGAAGCGCGAGAGTGTCAACCACTCGAAAGATGAATATGCACGCGGCGACGTGACCACCAATTCGGTCGAGGGCTATTTCAGCGTGTTTGAACGCGGCATCGTTGGCGTCTATCAACACGTCAGTGAACAACACTTAAAGCGCTATCTGGCGGAATTTGATTTCAGGCAAAGCAACCGCGCGAAGCTTGGCGTTTGCGATGATGTCCGCGCCGCTCGCATCTTGAAAGGTGCGGAAAACAAGCGGCTCACATATCGACAGGTAAGCTGATCGACAAGGATAGGCGCGCCTTCTTAGAAGGCCGCGCCAAACTCAGACTTTTGCTTTCCCTGTTGACGGGCGACGGGTTTTAGCTGGTTTGCGCTTGCGCTGGCTGGCCGACTCGGCGTGCGGTTTGTGCGGCGTCGCGAGCATCTGCTTTATCGCGGCCTCGGCGCGGCGCGTAGTTTCCTCTTTAGTGAGAGATTCATCGGATGGCATCGAAGGGAAAAACCTCTGCGTATGATGCGGCTATCGCCGCATTATACAGCATCACCCGAAAAAGGAGAAATCCGGATGATCTCTGGCGTGATATTTGTTCGGCTTTAGCAATTAACGCTACCGATCAGACGGTCGCGATAGTCTTTGGGGCTGCCGTAGAACAAGCTTTAGAAATAGCAATCTCAACCCATTTCGTTTTGGACGAAGCTGGCTGCGCCAAAATGTTTGATAGCCCAAGCGATATGCCACCCATTCCAACTTTTGCGGTCAAAATTAACCTCGGGTACGCGCTTGGAATTTATGAAGAGCATATCCGCGACGAACTAAAGCTTATAAAGACAATCCGCAACGCATTTGCCCACTCGGCTGCTGAATTGGATTTTAGCGACCAGAGAATTATTGCGGCGTGCAATTGCCTATGGCTTCCGACGAAGTGGAAGGGGGCAGACAAGCTAGATCAGGGATTAGACTGGTCGCCGAAAGAGAGATACATGACGTCGGCGAAGTTCATTTTTCTTTACTTCGATAGCCCCGACAGAGACATCAAGCAGAAACGGTACGCTACTTCCCAGTTTTACAGTACCCTTCGGCGGCCATAGCCATTACCCGATAGATATAGGCGACCATGTGCTCCGGCTCTATGGATTCCTTGTCGGTTGAGCGTAGCTCTTCCACGCCAGCCGAAATCATTTCGTCGGTGATTTCGATTTCGCCTCGTTCCTTTGTGACGGTTTTCGACAAGCGATTATATACTTGAACCGAATCCGACGAATTTACTTCGATACCGGAGGTATCAAATGTCCAACGAGAAAGTGGTTCTAGGCGTGATGCAGGTGGGTGGCTTTGTGATAAGTCCGATGAACTCGGAGGAAGGGATGAGAGGGTTACTGATCGAGTTTCTACCTCACCCTCGGCTGCCAAAAGGCCCCCCAGTGCGCGCAGTGCTGCCAGAGCCAATCGCTCGGGATTTTCTCCAGAAGCTAACTCATGCTCTAACATTTCCGCGCGCGCCCGAGACACGGCGAAACGAATCTCAAAACTGAATTCACTTCCCACAACTCCCTACTGACGGGACGGGTCCCATGTTCAAGAGGCGATCACGGGACCCGATCCCCGGTGACCTTGAGTAACGGCCCGTCCTACACACTATAGGACTTCTGTCCGCTCACTCAAGTATATAATCGCCCCTTGAACGTCCGGAATTTGTTCCTAAATGAGCGTGCAGGCGAAGCCCTGTTAGGGATTTTCGGCTGTTCGTGGGAAACATTTTTCTTGCCGAAGGAGGCAAGTGTGAGCATGGAAACTGCACGAAGAAGCGCCGTCGGAAGGAACGGTTTTATTTTTCTATATCAATACATTAGCGCCAAAAATGCCTATTCGAATTCGACTTTGGAGAAATCCCTCCGACGCCCTCGACAATTTCAGAGGTTCAAACGGGAAGGCACCCGGGGGAGAGGGGGTAGGGGATATTCGCGCAAAACCGAAAAACAATCTCGGCCGCAATATGAAGCAATTACAAGGTCTTGATGGAAGCCGTCTTGGGCTTCGGCGCGGCGGCGCCCTCGGGCAGTCCGTGCGCCACGAAGTGCGGATTGGCGAACTTGTCCGCCACCTTGCCGTAGACGATCGGCTTGCCCTCCGGCGTGGTCAGGCTGCCGCCCGCCGCCGCCAGGATCGCGTGGCCCGCCGCGATGTCCCATTCCATGGTGCGGCCGTGGCGCGGATAGATGTCGGCTTCGCCCGCCGCCACCAGACAGAATTTCAGCGACGATCCGCCCACCATGAAGCCCTTGATCTTGTAGGCGGCGAGATACTCTTCCGTCTGCTTGTCGTTGTGCGAGCGGCTGATCGCGGCAACCAATCCGTCCGGCTTCGGGGCGCGCGCGAAGATCTGACGCGCTTCGGCGAAGTCGGGCGCGCCGCCCGGCGGGGCAAACGCCTCATAGGCGCCGGTCGTCACTTCGCCGAAGAACATGCGGTCCTTGGCTGGCGCATAGATCACGCCGCGCACCGGCTTGCCTTCATTGATCTCGGCGATGTTGACCGTGAATTCGCCGTTGCGGCTGATGAATTCCTTGGTGCCGTCGAGCGGATCGACCAGGAAGAACCGGTGTCCGATTTTCGGCACGCGTCCGGCGGCGACTTCTTCCTCCGCCACGATCGGTATGCCGGGCGCCAGATGCGCCAGCCGCTTCAGGATGAAGCGTTCGGAGTCCGTGTCGGCGGCGGTCACCGGCGATTGGTCGTCCTTGCGCCGCGCCGTGATCTCCTGGGTGTAGTGCGCCAGGATGATCGCGCCCGCGTCATAGGCGATCGTCGCCATGGCGCGCAGCATGGGCGAGGCCGCGTGGGCGTGGCCGGTGTCGGTCATGGTTGTTCTCGCCGCATGAAACTCACCGTACCCGATTCCGTTGCCCCGCGCCCATCGGGTGCGACCTCCAGCCGTACCCATTGCCCAGGAGCGAACATGATCTTAAGCATTCCTTAACGGCCGGTCAGCACGATAACCAATTGCTAACCCCGTCGCCTAGCCCAGCTGGCCGAAACCGCGAGGACCTATGAACGAGCTTGAATTTTCTGCATTTCTCGTCAGCCGGGTATGCCACGATCTTGTGGGGCCCCTGGGTGCGGTGGTCAATGGCCTCGAAGTGCTGGAGGACGAGCGCGACGCGGCCATGCGGGCCGATGCGATCAAACTGGTGACCTCCAGTGCGACGCAGGCCCTGGCGCGGCTGCAATTCATGCGGATCGCCTTCGGGGCCGCCGGTTCGGCCGGTGCGGAGCTTGATCTGGGCGAGGTCGGCCGGCTGATTTCAGGCCTGCTGAGCGGCGGCAAGGTTGCGCTGCACTGGGAGCCGCCCCACGCGAATTGGCCCAAAGACTGGGCGAAACTGCTGATGAACGCCGCGGTGATCGCCGCCGATTGCCTGCCGCGCGGCGGCACGCTCAGGATCGATGTCGGGCCGGAACCGGCTGTCGCAGGGTTCAAAATCACCGTCGCAGGCCAGGGCGCGCGGATTGTCGAGGATATCGAACGCTCCTTGCACGGCGAAACGCCCGAGCACCCCACCGACGCCCGGGGGGTGCAGGCCAATCTGACCTACCGGCTGGCCAAACAGCTCAATGCAGGGCTGACGATGACTGCCCGCGACGGGCAGGTGGAGCTGGTTGCAGGTTAATTGCCTGGGCGCGAAGTAAACACCGCGTTTACTTTCAACGCGTAGCCTCACGCACGAATTTTCGAAGCTCGGCTTGCGGCCGGCGGGAGCGTTCCGCCCATGAAAACTTGTCTTGTCGTCGACGACAGTCGCGTCCTCCGAAAGGTGGCGTGCCGCATCTTGCGGGATTTGATGTTCACGACCGAAGAAGCGGAAGACGGAACGACCGCGTTGAATTTCTGCCGCCGGAAAATGCCAGATGCGATCCTGCTCGACTGGAACATGCCCAACATGAGCGGCATCGAATTCCTGCGCACGCTGCGCGGCGAACATAACGGCCGAGAGCCGATCGTCGTGTTCTGCACCACCGAGAACGATGTGGCGCACATCACCGAAGCACTGGGCGCGGGCGCTGACGAATACATTATGAAACCGTTCGACCGGGGAATTATCGAGGAGAAATTTGTGGAAGTGGGATTGATTTAGGGGCAGTCGCATAATGAATTCGAAGGATTTCCACTTTCTCGCAGAGATGCTGCGCCGGCGTTCCGGACTCATGCTGACCCAGCAGAAGGCACAGCTCGTCGAGAACCGGCTCGCGCCCGTTACCCGCCGCTTCGGCTTCAGGGACGTGGCTGCGTTGATGCGGGAACTGCAGCACGGCCACGAAGCGCTCGCTATTGCCGTGACCGAAGCGATGACGACCAATGATTCGGCATTCTTCCGCGACCGCAAGACCTACGAAGAATTCCGCGAAATCGTGCTGCCCCAAATGCTGATGCGGCGTGCAGCCAAGAAGCGTCTGCGCATCTGGTGCTCCGCTTGTGCCGCAGGTCAGGAACCTTATTCGATCGCGATGATCCTGGACGACCACAAACTCGCCGATCAGGGCTGGACCATCGATCTGATCGCCACCGACATCAATTCGCAGATGGTCGCGCGCGCCCAGGACGGTCTTTATTCTCAATTCGAGGTCCAGCGCGGGCTTCCCATCCGCAGACTTGTCAGCAGTTTCACCCAGGAAGGAAGCAACTGGCGCATTTCCGAGAACCTGCGCCGCATGGTGACGTTCCGTACCTTCAACTTGCTCGACTCCTTCGGCTGGCTCGGCGATCTCGACGTCGTATTCTGCCGCAATGTGCTGATGTATTTCGATCAGAACACGCGTATATCCGTGCTCGACAGGATGCTGGACGTTTTGATGCCCGACGGTTCGCTCCTCATCGGCCCAGCGGAATCGATCGCGAGCCTGACCACGAGTTTCGCCCAGATCGAAAATGCGCCCGGCCTTTATAACAGAGGGAAAACGCACGCGCCTAAGCTGCGCCGCGCGACCGGCTGAAAAAAGGGCGGCGGTATCTCCGCCGCCCTTCCCGATTACAGACTCCTGCGCACGCCGGCATAAAACGCCCGACCCGGCGCGCCGTAGCCGGCGACCGGTTCCGCGCGATCATCGAACAGGTTTTCGATGCGCCCGAACAGCTCGATCTGTTCGTTCAGGCTGAACGAGGCGAACAGATTGGCGTTGGATGAAGCTTCGAGAGAGGTGAAATGTCCGGCGTCGTCGAAGCGCTTGCCGACATATCTGACGCTGAAACCGAGTGTCAGCGCAGGATCCGGCCGCCACGTCACGACGGCATTGGCGGAGTTCTGCGGTCTGCGAGCGAGTTGTAGCCCCGTCGCAAGGTCGATGTCCGACAGATTCGTATAGTTCGCGGTTACATCGAGCGTGTCGCTCAATTTGGCGGAAATTTCCGCTTCCAAGCCGGTCGCACGCGAACGTCCGACGTTGAAATAATACCCGCCTTGCGCCGCGCGCAGTGTGCAAGCCGTCGATGCGACACCAAAGCAGGAGAAGAAATCGATCTGGTTCTTGGTCCGCCGCTCGAAATAGGTGAGCGAACCGTGCACGTGATTGTCCCAGACGTTCTGGTCGGCGCCCACTTCCCAGCCTTTCGCGGTTTCCGGCTTCAGCGCCTCGATAGGGTTGGAATACTGCGAGAACAACTCGTAGAGGCTTGGTGCCTTGAAGCCGTCACCATAATTGGCGCGCAGCGTCGTTCCGGCGAGAACCTGCCAGGCACCCGCGATCTTCAGCGATGTGTGACCTCCGAACCCCCGGTCATCGTCGTAACGCGCACCGCCGGTCAAGGTGAGCGCTTCCAGCGGCCTGGTCTGCCATTGTGCATAGTATCCGTTGATGCGGTCGCTGCCTTTGGTCGGCAAAAGTGTTGGGTCGTAGATGCTGTGCGTGGACAGCGTCGTGGTCTCGGATTCTGCGCCGAACGTAGCCTCATTCGCGTCATTCACGTCGAACACGCCCTGGTATTCGAGACGCGTCGCGCCACCTTTGGCGAAGAAGTTCTCCGTAGGCGTCATTGTCGGATCGAAGCTCCTGCGATCGCTGTCGCTCTGCATGACGGCGAAGCGGTTCGAGAAGCGTCCGTTCAGCAATGATACATTTGCGCCTGCATAGGCGGCCAGCAGTTCGTTCTTCCCATACTCGTGGGTGTCCTGGAAGGTATAGTTCGGCGGCGGATAACCGTCGAAACTATCGCGCGCATGGGTGTAGTAGAGGCGGGCATCGACGCTGAAATTGTCGGCGGCTTGCCAGCGCAGGTTCCCGGTCGCGCCGAGATTGTGGTAGCCGTCAGGCTCGCGATTGCCGTTCCTCGCATCGGCCGCGGAAATTCCGTTGCTGCCGTAATAATTCGCGGCCGCGCCGTATTCGAGGGCGCCGCTGGTGCCGTTCGCGGCCACGTTGAATCGGTACGTGTCGAAAGA